>SESE01000672.1_pt1 | contig 14078 bp, 13 predicted proteins | sample 3171371 | NCBI WGS metagenome assembly SESE01 (sample SAMN06051881, study PRJNA518727) | freshwater metagenome | biome: subpolar coniferous forest; feature: holomictic lake; material: water; isolation source: holomictic Lake 442, 13 m depth | place: Canada: near Kenora, Ontario | collected... | reverse complement strand
AGCTTGGCCATCGGCGGTGGCATCCACCAGGATCATGCGGCGAGCCTCGCGCATGGGCTCCAGCAGCACCAGACTGCCTGTCCCGCCGTCGAGGAGGTCCACATGGGAAGGCAGGCCGCCCTCGGCCAGGAGGAGGTCGATGACAGCGACCCCCACCCCCTCGTCGCCGAGGAGGACATTCCCGATGCCAAGAACCAAGGTGCGACCGTCAATCTTCAAGCAGGTCTTCCCGTTCGAACTTCCAGCCGCCGACCATGGAGGAGGTCGTGCCGCGGCCTTCCACGTAGTCGTGATAGAAGACCAGGTAGACGTGGACCACCGTGAAGAGGACGTAGAACCAGAGCATGGCGTGGTGCCACTGGCGCACCACCATCTCGCCGCCCATGAGGGGCACCACCCACGCGGCCAGGTTGCCGAAGATCGAGTGGCTCATGGGGCCGTAGAGGGCGAAGCCCGTCAGGCCCTGGAACATGAAGATCAGGAAGGTGACGAAGTAGATGAGCCCCGCCAGGCGATTGTGCCCCAGGGGGATGTGGCCGCTGCCGCGGGTCTGGAGGATGTCGATGCGCAGCACCTCCACGATGTCCTGCCAGGCCTTGCGGTTCATGGGGATGAACTTGTCCCAGGCGGCAAAGCGGTTGCCCACGAAGCCCCAGTAGGTGCGCACCAGCATGTTGAACAGGAAGACATAGCCGGCGGCAAAGTGCAGGAAGCGCACCGTGCCAAACCAGTACTGGCCGGAGGCCTCCTGGGCGAGGCTCACCGTGAAGGGCTTCCCGATGAGAAAGCCGGTGACGCCGAGGACGCTGATGGACAGCGCATTCAGCCAGTGGTAGACCCGGACCGGCATCTCCCAGACATAGAGCCGGCGGTAGGTGTGTCTCGAGGACATGGGGAGCTCCCGCTCAGTAGAACTGCACCTGGTGGATGTGCTTGCCGGAAGGATCGTAGAGGTGCACGGCACAGGCGAGGCAGGGGTCGAAGGAGTGGATGGTGCGGAGGATCTCCACCGGCTGCTCGAGGTTGGCCACGGGGGTGCCGATGAGGGCCTGCTCGTAGGCGGAGCGCTGGCCCTTGGGGTCCCGGGGCGAAGCGTTCCAGGTGGTGGGCACCACCAGCTGATAGTTGTCGATGACCCGATCCTTGATGCTCACCCAGTGGGCCAGGGCACCGCGGGGCGCCTCGGTCATGCCCACGCCCTCGGCCGTGGCGGGCCAGGTATCGGGCTCCCACTTTTCCTTGGTGAAGGTGCGGGTCTCGCCAGCCTTGAGGTTGGCAATCAGGTCGCCGTAGAAGCCCTTCATCCAGTGGGCCACGATCTGGGTCTCGACGCCACGAGCGGCGGTGCGGCCCAGGGTCGAGAACAGAGCGGTGATGGGCACATCGAGCTTCTTCAGCACCACGCCCACCAGCTCCTTCACATCCGTGTTGCCCTTGGCATAGGCCACCAGCATGCGGGAGAGGGGTCCCACTTCCATGGGGTTCTCCTTCCACCGGGGCGTCTTCAGCCAGGAGTACTTCCCATCCGTGTTGAGGTGCTCATAGGGCGGCTTGGGGCCCGTGTAGTTGAACTCAGTCTCGCCCTTGAAGGGGTGCAGGCCCACGCCGTCGCCACCGCCGTACTGGTACCAGCTGTGGTTGATGTACTCCTTGATCTCGTTCAGGTTCTTGCCGTTGACCTCGTGGATCTCGTTGAGGTTGCGGTTGAGGATGGCGCCCCGGGGCAGGAGGTAGGAGCTGGGATCGTTGTAGCCCTTGGTGGGCAGGTCGCCGTAGGCCAGGTAGTTGGGAAGGCCGCCGCCGATGGCGCCCCAGTCCTTGTAGAAGCTGGCAATGGCCAGGAGGTCCGGGATGTAGACCTGCTCCACGAAGGCGATGGCGTCGTTGATGAGGCTGCCCACATGGTTCAGCCGCTCGGTGTTGATGGCGTTCACTTCCTCGAGGTTGAAGGAGCAGGGCACGCCGCCCACAAGGTAGTTGGGGTGGGGGTTCTTGCCACCGAAGATGGCGTGGATCTTCACCAGCTCCTTCTGCCACTCCAGGGCATCCAGGTAGTGGGACACGGCCAGGAGGTTCACTTCCGGGGGCAGCTTGTAGGCTTTGTGGCCCCAGTAGCCGTTGGCGAAGATGCCCAGCTGGCCGCTCTCCACGAACTTCTTCATACGGGTCTGCACCGCCGCGAAGTGGCCGGGGTTGGACTTGGGCCAGGCGCTGAGGGACTGCGCCAGCTTGGAGGTGGCGACGGGATCAGCCTTGAGCATGCTCACCACGTCCACCCAGTCCAGGGCGTGCAGGTGGTAGAAGTGCACCACGTGGTCCTGCACGAACTGGGCGCAGAACATGAGGTTGCGCACCAGCTCCGCATTCTTGGGCACGGTGATGCTGAGGGCGTCCTCCACGGACCGCACGCTGGCCAGGGCGTGCACCGTGGTGCAGACGCCGCAGACGCGCTCGGTGAAGGCCCAGGCGTCGCGGGGGTCGCGGCCCTTCAGGATCTTCTCGATGCCGCGCACCATGGTGCCGGCACTGTAGGCGTCCGTCACGACGCCGTTTTCGACCACCGCCTCGATGCGGAGGTGACCCTCGATGCGGGTGACAGGATCAATGACAATGCGGTTGCTCATCGGTCCACCTTTTCGCTGACAGGAGTGTCTTGGACGGCCTCGGCCACCTGGTCATGGATCAGCTTGCGCTTGCGGATGTTGGTGGAGACCGCATGGGCCGCCACGCCGACCGCGGCAACGGCCCCCAGAGCCAAGCCGACGCTGTCCGCCGTGGACTCGATGCCGAAGCCAGGGAAGGAGGGCAGGTGACGGTAGAAGGGACCGTTGTCCCAGAACCCCTTCTCGCTGCAGCCCAGGCAGCCATGGCCGGACTGGATGGGGTAGCTGGTTCCGCCGTTCCACTTGGTGACGGCGCAGGCGTTGTTGGTGACGGGGCCGCGACAGCCCATCTTGTAGAGGCAGTAGCCCTTCCGGGCGCCGTCGTCGTCGAAGGACTCCACAAAGAGGCCCGCATCGTAGTAGGGGCGGCGGTAGCAGGTGTCGTGGACCCGGCGGCCGTAGAACTCCTTGGGCCGGCCCTGGGCGTCCAGCTCCGGCATGCGGCCGAACATGAGGATGTGGGTGATGATAGCCACCATCACATCAGCGATGGGTGGGCAGCCTGGCACGTTGATGACGGGCTTGCTCACGAGCTTCTGGATGCCCGTGGCCCCGGTGGGGTTGGGCTTGGCGGCCTGCACGCAGCCGTAGGAGGCGCAGTTGCCCCAGGCGACGATGGCAGCGGCGCCCTTGGCGGCCTCCTGCAGGATGTCCTCGGCGGTGCGGCCGCCGATCACACAAAAGACGCCGTTCTCCTTGGTGGGCACGGACCCCTCGATCAGGAGTATGTACTTCCCGGCGTACTTCTTCATGACATCGCTCTTGCACTTCTCAGCCGCATGGCCAGCGGCGGCCTGGAGGGTCTCCTGGTAGTCCAGCGAGATGGCGTCCAGAAGCACATCGGCCACCAGCGGGTGGGAGGCGCGAATGAAGGACTCGCTGCAGCAGGTGCACTCCTGGAAGTGGAGCCACAGCACCGGTGGGCGGTCCTTCTTTTCGAAGGCCTTCGCCACGGCGGCGGTGGCCTGGGTACCCAGGCCTGCAGCGGTGGCGGCGAAGGTGCAGAACTGCATGAAGTCCCGCCGAGAGTAGCCCTTGTCCCGCATCACATCCCAGAGGGAGTGTCGTGCGCCTGGCATGCTGCCTCCTTGGCCGTGTGGCCCAGTATTGAGACTGCGTCTTAAAAAAGTGATATGGGTGAGGTTATGTGATTCAAAGGCTAGGGCGAGGGCTCCCCCTGTCAATGATTTTTCTAGGCAAATTTATGGGTTTTACCGCAAAGCAAGGCCCAGCCTCACAAGCATTCCGTCACAAGTCGGCAGTCAGTCGCCCAATGGGTAATTTAAGATCAACGGGTCTGATTGAAGCGCCGGTAACGGTAGTAGGCGGCACAGGCTCCCTCGGAGGAAACCATGGTGGCCCCCAGGGGGCGTTCCGGGGTGCAGGCGGTACCGAAGGCGGGGCACTCCGGGGGCTTGATCAGGCCCTGGAGAATGAGACCACTCTGACAGTCCGGGGACTCGGCGCCGCCGACAGCCTCCACGCCGAAGCGGCTGGCGGCATCGAAGGAGGCGAAGGTCGGCCGCAGCCCGAAGCCACTGGCCGGAATGGGACCAATCCCCCGCCAGGTGCGGTCCACCACCTGGAAGACCCGCCCGATGAGGTCCAAGGCGGGTCGGTTGCCGCCAACCTTCACGAGGCGGGCGTACTGGTTCTCCACCTCCGCACGACCCTCCTCCAGCTGGGTCACCGCCATGAGGATGCCCTGCAGCAGGTCCAGGGGCTCGAAGGCCGTCACCACGATGGGCACATGGAAGCGCGCCGCCAGGGGCAGGTATTCCTCGGTGCCCATCACGCTGCACACATGGCCCGCCGCCAGGAAGGCGTCCACCTTGCATTGCGGCGAGGACATGAGGGCCTCAATGGCCGGCGGCACCCGCACATGGCTCACGAGGATGGAGAAGTTGGCCAGCCCCTCGTCGGCGGCCTGGGCCACGGCCAAGGCGTTGCCCGGTGCGGTGGTCTCGAAGCCCACGGCGAAGAACACCACCTGGCGCTCCGGCAGCTCCCGGGCCAGGGCCACCGCATCCAGCGGAGAGTACACAATGCGCACATCCCCGCCCCGGCTCTTCACCGAAAACAGGTCTTCGGCGCTGCCCGGCACCCGCAGCATGTCGCCGAAGGAGCAGAAGGTCACCTCGGGCCGGGCGGCGATGGCCAAGGCCTGGTCGATGATGGCCACGGGGGTGACGCAGACGGGGCAGCCGGGTCCGTGGACCAGGGTGAGCTCCTTCGGCAGCAGCTCATCCAGGCCGAAGCGGACGATGGCGTGGGTCTGGCCGCCGCAGACCTCCATGAGGGTCCAGGGCCGGGTCAGCTTCCGGTGGATGGCGCCGGCCAGGGCCTTGGCCTTGCGGCCATCTCGGAACTCCTCTACGAACTTCAAGGAGCCTCCTCCTCCATGCCAGCGGCCAGCTGCTCGAGGGCTTCCAGCATGAGCTTGGCCTCGGCCTCGTCCAGCGTCTCCAGGGCCAGCCCGGCATGGACCACCACCCAGGCCCCCGGCCCCGCGTCGGGCACGCAGGCGAGGCTGATCTCCTTCACCGTGGTGCCGAAGGCCACGCGCCCCAGGCGGAGGGGCGACTCCCGCACATCGAGGATCTGGCCGGGCACGCCAAGGCACATGGGGAACTCCAGTGGGGGATGGGACAGGTTAGTCCTTTCCGGCCCCATGCTCCAATAGATCCATGACGCAGCCAGGGAATCATCTGCGGGGCGCGGCCCTGGTGGCTGCGGCGGCCCTGCTCTGGAGCTCCAGTGGCCTGTTCATCAAGGTGCTGCCCCTGGGCCCGCTGCAGATCGCCGGGGCCCGGAGCCTGGTGGCGGCACTGGTCATCGCTGCGGCAGTGCACTGGCGGGGCGGCAAGGCGTTCCCCCGACCCACGGGCCTGGACCTGGCCTGCGCAGCAGCCTACGCCGCCATGCTCATCCTCTTTGTGGCCGCCACGAAGCTCACCACCGCCGCCAATGCGATCTTCCTGCAGTTCTCTGCCCCGGTGTACCTGGTGTTCCTGGAGCCGTGGGCCACTCGGCGGGCCCTGCAGGGCCGGGACCTACTGGCGGTGGCCCTCTGCATGGGCGCCATGGCCTGCTTCTTCGGCGGCCGCCTGGAGGCGGGCACCCTGGAGGGCAACGTGCTGGGGGTCCTCTCCGGCGTCATGCTGGCTGTGTTCACCCTCACCCTGAAGCTGGGCCGGGCCCGGCACGCCAACGCCGACCCCATCACGGCCATCATCCTGGGCAACCTCCTGGTGGCGGGATTCTGCGCGCCCTGGGCCCTGCCGGACTTCCACCCCACCCTGGGCCAGGGTGCCGCCCTGCTCTACCTGGGCGTCTTCCAGATCGGCTTGGCCTACCTGCTGTTCAACGCGGGGATGCGTCACCTGTCCGCCACGGCCGCCGTGGTCACCGGCACCCTGGAGGCGGTGCTCAATCCCGTCTGGGTCTTCATCGGCATGGGGGAGCGCCCCTCGCCCTGGGCGCTGGTGGGCGGCTTCCTGATCCTCGGCACCATCGCCTGGTACACCCTGGTGCAGGGGCCTAAGCGGAGGCCCGCCCTGCCCTGAGCTCCAGCAGACCTGTGCCCAGCGGTAGCAGCAGTGCGGCCCCGGTGATGGCCACCACGCCGTGCCAGCCGGCAAGGTGGTAGGCATGGCCGCTGAGGGTGATGCCGGCGGCCCCGCCCAGGTAGTAGAAGAGCACATAGAAGGCATTGGCCCGGCCCCGACCCGCCTGGAGCTTGCGGTTGAGGGCCCCCGCCGCAGCCGCGTGGACGGTGAAGAAGCCCGCACAGACCAGGGTCAGGGCCGCTGCCATGGCCCAGCCCGTGGGCAGGAGGGTGAGGGCCAGGCCCCCGCCCAGTACCACGGTGCCCGCCAGCATGGCCGCGCCATTGCCGATGCGGTTGCTGAGGCGGCCCGCCAGGGGCCCCGCCACCACGCCCATCACGTAGCTGAGGTAGAGCAGCGTCACGGCCCGGGTGGACCAGTGGAAGGGGGCGCCGTGGAGGTAGAAGGGCAGGTAGTTGAACACCGACGAGAACACGAAGTAGGCCCCGGCCCCCACGCCGTAGAGGCGGATCAGATCGTGGCGCAGGAGCACATCCCGGAAGCGGGTGGTGTCGCGAATGGCAGGGCCTTCATCCGGCTCCCGGGGCAGACCCGCATAGGCGGCGAAGACCGTGGCCACCAGCAGCGCCGAGGCAAGGAAGAAGGCCCAGCGCCAGTGCGCCGCCGGCATGAGCACCCCCGCCAGCAGGCGGCCCGACAGCCCGCCCAGCACCGTGGCCGAGACGTAGGTCCCCATCACCACGTTGAGGCGACCCGCCGGCATCACCTTGGCCAGATACGCCGCCAGGCAGGTGGTGAGGGAGGGGATGAACAACCCCTGAACAAAGCGGGCCGCCACCAGCCACTCGAGGCTGGGCGCCAGGGCCGAGGCCAGCCCAGCGGCGGCCACCACCAGGCCCCCCGTCAGCAGGATCCGGCGGATGGGCAGCCGGTCCGCCAGGGCGCCGAAGGGCAGGTTCGCCAGCGCCATGCCCAGCACCACGGCGGACACCGCCCGGGAGGCCACGCCCTCCGCCACGCCAAATTCCTGGCGCAACATCGGCAGCACCGGCTGGGGGATGTAGACCGTGGTGAACACCGCCGCCACCAGCGCAAACACCAGCAGCTGCAGCCGCAGGAAAGGATCCCCCTGGACCGGCCCCTCGGTGCTGCGGGCTTGGCCTGGAAGAACGTTCATCAGCGGCTCCGGAGTCCACTCCCAGTATGAACGACCAGGGGCGTGTCTGTTCCGGCTCCTAAGACTTGCGGCCAAGAGTGACGCTACGGGGGAGCAAACCCCCAGAAGGGCACCCAAAATCCTTTCCCGGTGGGGTGTCAAGGATGGCCCCACGATGAACCGGGGCTTCGCCCGGCTCAGGCCCACTCATAACGCTCATGAGGCATCTGACCGCAGGCTGTTATCACTGCTCATCGCTGTTCATCACCGGTTCAAAAAGATCTTTTGACCAGTGATGCACTGTGATGAACGGTGATGCTCAAGAAGGGAAGTTCACCGGCCTATGGTTGTCGCCGCCGCCACGGCGGCCTGGCCGAGGGAGATGCAGCCGTCGTTGGCGGGGAAGCGGCGGGGACGGTGGACCCGGAAGCCGGCGGCGCCGAGGGTGGCTTGGACCAGGGCCGTGAGCCGGGCGTTCTGGAAGCAGCCGCCGGAGAGGACCACGTCCGGCAGCCCGCCCAGTCGGGCCCAGGTCAGGGCCAGCTCTGCGAGGGCCCCGTGGAAGCGGGCCGCCACCACGGCAGCCTGCGTTCCTGCGGCAACATCTGCGAGAACTGCAGCCACCAGGGGCGCTGGATCGGCCACGCCGTCCTGCACGTCCCACGGGTAGGCGCCCTCGTTGCGCTCGCCGGCGGCGAACTCCAGGGTCATGGCCGCCTGGCCCTCGAAGCCGCGCTTGGCCCGCAGGCCCGCCAGGGCGGACACCGCATCGAAGAGGCGGCCCACGCTGGAGGTGTGGGGGCTGTTCACACCCCGGGTGGCCATGGTCTGGAAGCGGGCCCAGTCCCCCGCCGAGAACGCCCCAGCCAGGGACGGAGGAGCCTCCCCAGGGCCCTGGGTGGCCCACAGCAGCCCACAGGCGGCGCGGCGCGGCTCCCGGGCGGCCACCTCCCCACCTGGGAGCGGGAAGGGCTTCAGGTAGCCGATGCGGCTGAAGGCGGCCCCATCGATGCGCAGGGCTTCGCCACCCCAGAGGGTGCCGTCCGCACCCAGTCCGGTGCCATCCCAAGTCAGCGCCAGCACCGGGCCCGTCAGCCCGTGTTCGGCGGCGCAGGCGGCGCCGTGGGCGTGGTGGTGCTGCACCCGCGTCAGCGGCACGCCCCAGGCCTGGGCCAGGCCCTCGGCAAGCCGGGTGCTGGCGTAGTCTGGGTGGAGGTCGCAGGCGATGCGCTCCGGCCGGGCCCCGAAGAACGCCAGCAGGTCCGTTACGGTGCGCTCCTGGACCCCGGCCCCCTCCAGGCTGGCCAAGTCCCCCAGGTGCTGGCTCATGATCAGCTCGCCGCCCTTCAGCAGCGCCACGGTGTTCTTCTGATGGGCCCCCAGGGCCAGCACGCAGGGACCGCCCAGGGCCGATCCTCGGGGGCCTTCCAGGCCCAGGGGCACCGCCAGGGGCGCGAAGCCCCGGGCCCGCCGCAGCAAGGTTGGACCATCCCCGTCGACACGCAACACCGAGTCGTCCACGGGCCGCACGATGGGGCGGTTGTGCACCAGGAGCAGGTCCGCCAGCCCACCCAGCCGGGCCCGCGCCTCGGCGTCCTCATAGGCCATGGGCTCGTCGCTGAGGTTGCCCGAGGTGCAGACCAGCGGCCGCCCCGCTGCGCCCAGCAGTAGGCGGTGGAGGGGCGTGGTGGGTAGGAAGGCGCCGAGGCGCGGGTTGCCGGGCGCCACCCCTGGCGCCACGGCCCCACCGGCCCGCCGCCGCAGCAGCAGGATGGGGGCCTCCGGGGCCTCGAGCCACGCCGCCTCCGCCCCGGACAGCTCGCAGTCCAGCTCCAGGCTGGCGCGGTCCGGGAACATCACGGCCAGTGGCTTCTCCTCCCGTCGCTTGCGCTCCCGCAGGCGGCCCACCGCCTCGCTGGAGGTGGCGTCCACCAGCAGCTGGTAGCCGCCGAGGCCCTTCAAGGCCACCACCGCACCTTCCCTCAGGGCTGCGGCGGCGGCCTGAAGCGCCTCCTCCCGCTCCGCCAGGACCGTCCCAGCGGCGGACCGCAGGGTGAGGTGGGGCCCGCAGCTGGGACAGGCCACGGGCTGGGCGTGGAAGCGCCGATCCAGGGGATCCCGGTACTCCCGCTCACAGTCCGGGCAGAGGGGAAAGCCCTTCATGGCCGTGTGGGGGCGGTCGTAGGGCAGGCGCTCGATGAGGGTGTAGCGGGGGCCGCAGCGGGTGCAGTTGGTGAAGGGGTAGCGGTGGCGTCGCTCTCCTGGCGTGGCCACCTCGGCCGCACAGGCCGGGCAGACCGCCAGGTCCGGCGGGACCACCGCGCGGCCCTCGCCGCCGGGGCCGCTGGGGAGGATCCGGAAGCCAGCTTCTGCCGGGACCTCCGGGATGGGTGCGGCGACGATGGATTCGACCCGGGCAGGGAGCGGTACGCCTTCCCGCAGGGCTCGCTCGAACCGGGCCAAGGCTTCCGCCGGCCCCTGGGCCTCGATGGTGACGCCCTCGGCATGGTTCCACACCGTGCCGCTCAGGCCCTCCTCGAGCGCCAGCCGATAGACCTCCGGCCGAAAACCGACGCCCTGGACGACGCCCCGGACGAGGAAGCGGAGGCGGGGCATCAGGCCTGCTGCGGGGCCGGGCGGCGCGCCTCGACCCAGCGCAGCCAATCGTCCAGGCCCTCACCGGTCTGGGCAGACACGCGCAGGACCTCGATCCCCGGATTCACGCGCCGGGCATGGGCCACGCAGCGCTCCACGTCGAAGCGCAGGTAGGGCAGCAGGTCGACCTTGTTGAGCAGCATCAGGTCCGCCGCGGCAAACATGTCCGGGTACTTGAGCGGCTTGTCCTCGCCTTCGGTGACCGAAAGGATCACCACCTTGTGGGCCTCGCCCAGGTCGAAGGCGGCGGGGCAGACCAGGTTGCCCACATTCTCGATCATCACCACGGCGCCGGCAGGCGGAGCCAGGACAGCCAGCGCATGACCCACCATGTGGGCATCCAGGTGGCAGCCCTTCCCGGTGTTGATCTGCACCGCCGGAGCGCCGGCCGCCTTGATGCGGTCGGCGTCCTGGCTGGTCTGCTGGTCGCCCTCGATGACCACCACGGGCACCCGGCCCTTGAGGCGCAGGATGGTCGCTTCCAGGAGGGTGGTCTTGCCGGAGCCCGGGCTGCTCACCAGGTTGAGGGCCAGCCAGCCCTGCTCAGCGCAGCGGGATCGATTGATCGCCGCCAGGGCGTCGTTCTTGGCCAGGAGGTTCTGCTCCAGGCTGATGCGCCGCCGGCCCGGGCGCAGGGGCGCCGGGGCGTGGCTGTGGGCCTGCCCGTCCAGACTGGAACCGCCGCCGCCACAGCCACAGGTGGTGCACATGGTCAGGCCTCCTCCACGTCGACATCCTTGATGCGCAGCTCCGTCCCGCCCGTCACAAACACAAAGCCCTGCCCGCAGGCGGGGCACAGGTCGAAGCGGGCCTGGATCTCCACCTCGGCACCGCAGTCCTGGCAGCTCCCGGTCCCCGGGATTTCAAGAATCTCCAAGCTGGCGCCCTCCACCAGGGTGTCCTGGGAGGCCGCATCGAAGGCAAAGCGCAGGGCCTCCACTTCAGCCCCGGACAGGCGACCCACTTCCAGGCGGACCTGGGTCACCCGGGTGAAGCCCTGGAGGCTGGCCGCCTCCTGGATGCCCTGGATCATCCCTTCGAGGATGGCGAGCTCATGCATGGGCTACTCCATCGCAGGGGGCGGGGCTGCGTCTGAGGCCTGACGGTAGACCTCGGAGGCCGGCAGGCCCAGGTGCTTGGCCAGGGGCTTCACCGCCTCCCGGAGGGTCATGCCGCCCTCCCGAGCCGCCGCCAGAAAGGCCTTTGCCCAGTCCGGCAGGTCCTCCCCTTCAAAGGTCGGTGCCCCCTCCGTCACCACCCGCTTGGCGGCGGCCCCGGCCAGGACCAGCACCATCTCGCCACGGTCCTCGCGGCCCAGCTGCACCCGCACCTGGGCCGGCGTGCCCCGGTACCAGGTCTCGTGGAGCTTGGTGAGCTCCCGGCCCAGGGCGATCTCCCGGTCCGGCAGCAGGTCCTCCAGGTCATTCAGGGTCTCGTGGATCCGGTGAGGAGTCTCGAAGACCACCACCGTCTCCTCCTCCGCACCCAGGCGCTTCAGCATGGTGCGCCGGGGCTCCCCCCGGTTCGGCAGGTAGCCCTGAAAGCTGAAGGCGTGACAGGGCAGGCCCGAGGCCACCACGGCGAGCAGCACGGCGGAGGCGCCCGGCAGCACGGTCACCTTCGCGCCGGCGGCGCGGGCCGCCCGGGCGATCTCGAAGCCCGGATCGTTGATGCCAGGCATGCCAGCATCGCTGCAGTAGGCCACCGTCCGCCCAGCAGCGAGTTCGAGGGCCAGCCGCGCGAAGGCCGCCTCGCCAGCGTGGTCGTCGAAGCGCAGCAGGGGCTTGTCCAGCCCCAGGTGCTTCAGCAGTCCCCCCGTGCGCCGGGTATCCTCGCAGGCCACGAGGTCGGCCTCGGCCAGGACCTCCCGGGCGCGGACGGTGAGGTCGCCGAGGTTCCCGATGGGGGTGGGGACGAGGAGCAGGTGGCCGGTCATGGTGCCCCCAGTCTGGCATCCCCGGCCGGTCGGCGTTACCCGCTTGCGTGGGCAGCCTGAGGAGGCGGCCCCAGAGACGCAGGCTGACCCGGCTCATAGCTGCCTCAAGATCGGCGGAATCCAGGGATGGGGGAGCGAGGGTGCGGAGGGACCCGGTCGCCGATGCAGGGAGAAGTGGGCGGTGGGGATTTCGACCTCTGGCAGACTCCAGACCAGGCTGGGGCTGTCCAACCCCATGCTCTCCTGCAGGGCCGCATCCAGATGCTCCCGGCAGGAGGCCAGGCCCAGTCCCATCGGCCCTGGGATCCAGAGGGTGGCCCCCATGGCGCCCCCGCCGAGCTGAGCCCGGAGCCGGAGCAGGAGCACGTGGGCGATGCTGTGGGGAGTGTGCTGGAAGACCACCATGAACCGGTCCGAACCCAGGCGAAGCAGGAGGTCCCCAGCCCGCACGCCAGCCGAGGCCTTGCGAATCCGAGCCGGGTTCCGGTCCCTCCGGAGGGGCACCTGACACTCGGCCACCACCAAGCTGGTGGGCCGGTGCTCGGAGCTCAGCATCGCTTTCTCCCACACCTCCAGGTAGCGGAGGTTGGGCAGGTCCGTCTCGGGATCTCGGATGGAGCTGTCCTCCATCACCGCCTGCGTGATGGCCAGGGCATCCTCCAGGCGGAGGATGGACTGCTTCAGGTCCTCGACTTCCATGAAGCGGCTCAGGAGCAGGCCCACCGCCTCGATGAGTGCGGTGTCCGTGCGGAGCAAGGCGCGGGGCTCCGAAAAGCTCGCGAACAGCAGGGCCCTAACCCCGGACCCCTGCCTGAGGGCACAGCCCAGGACGGCACCGTGGGGAAACCCCGCAGGCAGCTTCCCACCCACGTGGGGGTTCGTGGCCGTATCCTGCACCGCCAGCACCCGCTCCGGGTGCTCCAACAGCCAGAGGCAGAAGGGCACCACGGGTGCGGGCGGGATCTGGTCAGGCGCTTCCGGATACCACCACCGGGTGTCCAGGGTGGGGCCGTCTGTCATGACCAGGCAGGTCTGGGTGGCCCCCAGGTGCTGGGCCAAGAGCTCCAGGCCGTGGCCCAGGAGGTTGGGGTCCTCCTTCTCTCCGGCACGGAAGAGGCCGTGCACAGCCTCGACCAGGTGCTCCACGTGCCGGCCCTCGATCTTCAGGCGCTGCGCATAGCGCTCCAGGCATTTTCGACCAGCCACCGCTCCCCCCAGGTCCGACATCCGTTCTTTCGACCTGTTTGGAAGTAGGTATTAATACAAGTTTTACCACCTCGTTGTCAGGTGATTCGGGCCAGCGAACGGTGGCTGCCAAAGAGTCGACAATATCCCAGCCCCGTCCAATACCAGTGCAGGAGGAAGGCCTCCCAGGCGGCACGCAGATACCATCCGGAGGATCCGGCAGTCGGGGGCGCCGACTCAGCGGGACAGCAGCGGACCTGGAGCCCCAGGCCCCGGGCCGAGGCCCTGGCCCGGGCCATGTGCAGGGGGTCTGAGACCAGCAGCAGGGTCCCCCAGCCTTCCGAGCGCATCTGGGCCCGAACGTTATAGAGGTTCTCCAAGGTGTGCTGGCTGGCTTCTTCCAGCAGGATCGCCCCGGCCGGAACGCCCTGCGCCTCCAGCCACGCATGGCCAGCGGCGGCCTCGCTTCGGTCGGCACACCCGGTGGTGCCGCCCGCCACCAGGATGCGGGGGGCCAACCCCCGCCGCCAGAGGACGGCGGCGTGCGCCAGGCGGGCCTGGAAGACCGGTGTCGGCTCGCCCCCTTGGAGGCGCCGACCCAGCACAAGGATCGCGTCCCCCGGAGCGGCTTCGTCCCGGCGGGCTTGGCGAAACACCCTGGCGAGGGCCCACAGCCACGGCAGGCCCAGGAGGCCCAGGACGGTCAGGATGGCCAGGAGCAAGGTGGTCGCCCCACCCGGCCCGAGCTTCTGGGAGAACGTGGCCCGGGCGGGCGCGGTGTACACCCCGCCCGGACCAGTCTCGATGCCCTTCCCCAGCGGTGTCATTGGCTCCGTTGTAGCACCTTCCGGTGGCCGGAGGCTCGGCTAGAAGGCCTTGCTGACCGTCAGGGTCACGCGGTTCCCGCCGATGTT
>SESE01000670.1_pt1 | contig 14096 bp, 14 predicted proteins | sample 3171371 | NCBI WGS metagenome assembly SESE01 (sample SAMN06051881, study PRJNA518727) | freshwater metagenome | biome: subpolar coniferous forest; feature: holomictic lake; material: water; isolation source: holomictic Lake 442, 13 m depth | place: Canada: near Kenora, Ontario | collected... | reverse complement strand
TCCGATGGCCTGATTAGTCATTTCATGGGCTTCCCGTGATGCCTACCTGCGCGACTTTACGCTGGTGGCCACACCGGTGACCGGTGACGGCGGTGCCGACGGCATCCTGTACGACCCCTTTGGCAATCCTGCGATTGTCCAGTTAAAACATCGTCAGTGCGATGGCAGGTGCGGCGACGAACCGATAGATGACCTGCTCCGGGCGAGAAAGGCTTACACGATGCCAACGGCCACACTATTCGCGGTGACAAATGCCAAAGGGTATTCCGCGAAAGCGGTGGAGCGGGCCGACCGTCACGGGGTGACCCTGATATGCCGTGCCAATCTGATAAGCTGGACTGGAAATTCGGCCGGAGTGATCGATCCGCTAGACAGGTAGCAAGGGACTTTTTCTTGACCCACAAGGTGTAACATCACCGGCTCATACTGGGTTTTGAGGACACGGCACCACCGGAGCTTAAAAACCGAACAAGATAAGGCCATGGATTCCGACATGTCTTTAAAACCCAATATGAGCCATTTTTTATAATTCGAGGAACCCCCATGTCCGATGAAAGTCAATTTACCCTGGAGCTGACCCAACTCGAAGGTTATCGCTTCGAGGTACGTTTTGATGTTCCGGAGATGCCCCCTCTGGTGACCGATGAACCCGTGCCGCTCGGGGGGGGTACCGGGCCCAATCCCTCGCGTTTGATCGCGGCGGCGGCCGCCAACTGCCTGAGCGCCAGTCTGTTGTTTTGCCTGGCCAAGGAAAATCCGCCGGGTAGCGCGATCAAGACGCAGGTCACCTGTCAACTGGTGCGAAACGACAAAAAACGCTTGCGCATCGGTGCCATGAAGGTGCGACTGGCAGTGAATGAGAGCCTCGCCCAATCGGTTCGCATGGCCCGCTGCCAGACGCTCTTCGAGGATTTTTGCGTGGCCACAGCCAGTTTGCGCGACGGCATCCCGGTGACCGTGGAGGTGGTTGATCCTTTGGGCACCCTTCTGCACCAATCGGGGTGACGATTTTTTCCCCAAAAAACCTCACGGGGTTGGCTGTGTCCCTGGCGGTTCAATGTCCCGGCGAGGCCAGTCAGGAGGCGTTGGGGGCACGCTTGGCGGGGTTGTGTTCAGAATTTGCGGTGATTTACCTGATGGGTGATCTGGGTGCCGGCAAAACCACGCTGGCGCGAGGTTTCCTGCGGGGGCTGGGCCATGCGGGAGTGGTCAAGAGCCCCACCTATACCCTGATCGAGCCTTATCATCCGCCCCGGGGACGCTGTTTCCACCTGGATCTCTACCGTTTGTCGGATCCGGAAGAATTATATTTTCTGGGGATTGACGATCTGGTGGAACAGGGCTGGTGGCTGGTGGAGTGGCCGGAACACGGGGTGGGATGGTTGCCCCCCGCCGATTTGGAAATCCGGATCGAATATTGCGAGGCTGGCCGGTGCCTGCGGCTCATGGGTGTTTCGGCAGTCGGCCAGAGGGTGCTGGCGGCCCTGGCTCGCGAGCGGGGGCGCTCATGTGGGGTTGCGGACTGTCAGACCTGGTAGCCCAAACGGGCCAGAGCGGCCTCATCACCCGACCAGCTGTCCTGGACTCGCACCCAGACTTGCAGAAAGACCCGGCAACCAAAGAGCCGTTCCATTTCGACTCGGGCGACACTGGCGGCCTCTTTCATGGCCAGGCCGCCGCGCCCGATGAGGATGGCCTTCTGGCCAGGCCGCTCGACCCAGACCACGGCGGCGATCCGATACAGGTTGGCTGACGGGTCTTCCTCGAAGGCCTCGATTTCCACTGACAGACAATAAGGCAGTTCCTGCGCGTATCGGGCTGTCAGTTGTTCCCGCAACAATTCGGCGGCAAAAAAACGCTGGGGACGGTCGCTGATTTGATCCTCGGGATATTGCTTCGACCCCTCCGGCAAACGCGCCACCAGGGTATCTTCCAGGGGTCCCAGTTGGGTGCCGCGCAACGCCGATACCGGAAACAGGCCGGCAAAGTCGTGACGAGCCGCCAGGGTTTCGAGGAAGGGGAGAAGCCGCGACTTGGGATGAACCCGGTCGACCTTGTTGACCACCAAAAACAGGGGACAATCCTCGGAAGACGCACGTTCCAGGGCCAGCCAGTCTTCCGCGCCCACCCGCAAGGCCTCCACCACCCACAGGATTGCATCCACACCAGACGCCGCAGAACGGGCGGCACGGTTGAGATAGCGGTTGAGCGGGCCGTCACCGCGGCTATGGATACCGGGGGTGTCGACGAAGACTATTTGGGCATCCGGCCGGGTCTTGATGCCAATCACCTGGTGACGGGTGGTCTGGGGTTTGGTCGAGGTAATCACCAGCTTTTGCTCCAGCAGGCGGTTCAGCAGGGTCGACTTGCCGACATTGGGGCGGCCTAGAATTGCCACATGGCCAAACCGGAAGGGTGGTGCCTCAACCATGGGCCAGGCGATCCAGCACCAACCGGGCTGCCTCCTGTTCGGCACGGCGGCGACTGCTCCCCGTCGCCTCACAGGCCACTGCCGGGGTCACGACCTGGCAACGCACCCGGAACTGTTGAGCATGGGCGCTGCCACTGACTTCCACCACCTCGTAGGCCGGCAGAGAACCCTGACGCGCCTGGAGAAGCTCCTGGAGGCGGGTCTTGGGGTCTTTTTCCACGGGCCGCCCGGCCACGCTTTCCAGATAGGGGGAAAAGTGTCCCAGAATGACCTCGCGTGCCCTCACCAGACCGCCATCGAGGTAGATGGCGGCAAACAAGGCCTCCACCGCATCCGCCAGGATCGAATCGCGGTGATGACCCCCATTCCGCAACTCGCCCTGTCCAAACAGCAGATAGCCACCTAGTGCCAAGTCCCGTGCCAACCGTGCCAGACTGTCCTGACGAACCAGGGTGGCTCGCAAACGGCTCAACTCCCCCTCATTCGCACTCGCCATACGGACATAAAGAGCCTCTCCGATCACGAATCCCAGCAGTGCATCCCCCAGAAACTCGAGGCGTTCATTGTTGATGGAACCATTGGCACTGCTGTGGGTCAGAGCCTGTTCCAAAAGCCCCGGGTCACGAAATTCGTATCCCAGGGTACGGGTCAGGTGCGAGGCGGGTTCTCTCACCGGGGCGCTTTGACGGATTCCTCAAAGCTCACAATCGCATCCACATTCCCCATCATATGTTCGCGGCGATCATATTTGAGGGTGATGGTAAACTCGCCATCCACTTTTTTGATGAGATAATGAGTTTTGCTATTGACGTGGGTTTCATCGACCATATTGACGTCGAGCATTTTGTCGATGGTGCCGCGAACCTTGTCAATGCTCATGCCTCCGACATCGGGCAAATCCGGCAGGCTTTTCAGGATCTTCCTGGCGCTATTGTATTCCAGATAGACAGGTACAAGTTTCAAGGCGATGAGTACAAAAAAACCCACCATGCTCATGATGATGAGCCACCCGATGGCGGTCATGCCGGTTTGACGAGAACGCAAGTTCATTTTATTTATCTCACTCCTAAAAATGCAAATATTACGGATAGGTGGGTCATGCGTTAATCGATGCCTGTGCCAATCCGGCTGAAATCCACGGGGAATCCCCGCCGGCTACTGTCCCAGCTCATCCAGATGGCAAAGGCCTTGCCCACAAGGTTGCCATCTGGCACCAGCCCTCCCTGCCCATGATTCCAGCAACGGCTGTCGTTACTGTTGTCGCGGTTATCACCCATCACCAGGTAGTAGCCTGGCGGTACCCGCACAGGCCCATTTTGAAACAGCCGGCAACTAGGCACAGAGTCTGGCACCATCGGGTGAATCAGCAGAGGGTGAGAACGGGCGTCAATGCGTTCTTCAAGCCGCCGCGCCCCGGTCTCGGAAGCCCCCCCACCACTGCCCACAAAGGAACCCAGGGGCGTCTGTGGGGCTGGTTGACCGTTGATGATCAGGGTTTTGGCGCGATAGTCGATGAGATCTCCGGGAAGGCCTACCACACGCTTGATATAGTCGGTTGATGGCTGTTCCGGGTAACGGAAGACAATCGGGTCACCCCGCTGAGGGGTGCCGATCTCGAGGATCTTCTGGTTGATCACCGGTAGCCGGATACCGTAGGCAAACTTGTTGACCAGAATAAAATCGCCCACCAGCAGGGTCGGCATCATCGACCCCGAGGGAATGCGAAATGGTTCAACCAGGAAAGACCGTAAAATCAAGACGATCAAAATGACCGGAAAAAAGGATCGGGCGTATTCTACCAGTAAGGGTTCGCGGGAGGGCTGGCCCTGGAGGAGAGGCCTGCCGACGATGGTCTCCGCCATTCGACGCCGACGCCGTGGGGCGAAAAACCAGGCATCCACACCCCAAATCACACCCGTGATGGCCGTGGCGGCGACTAAAATAGATGGAAAATCAAAATTCATTGAAAAAAGCGGCAAAAGACTAACAAGCGCCTAATTATCCTTCCCCAACTGCAAGACCGCAAGGAAAGCTTCTTGCGGAATATCCACCCGGCCTACCTGCTTCATGCGTTTTTTACCAGCCTTCTGCTTTTCCAGCAGCTTGCGTTTGCGCGACACGTCGCCGCCATAACATTTGGCCAGTACGTTTTTACGGAGCGCCTTTACGGTGGAACGGGCAATGATCTTGCCACCAATGGCCGCCTGGATGGCCACCTCGAACATCTGTTGAGGAATGAGTTCTTTCATCTTGTCGGTCAGATCCCGGCCACGATGGGCGGCGGTGTCGCGATGGAGGATCAACGACAGGGCATCGACCCGCTCGCCGTTGATGAGGATGTCGAGTCTAACCAGGTCACCATATTGAAAGCGTTTGAACTCGTATTCGAACGAGGCGTACCCGCGGCTGACCGATTTGAGACGGTCGAAGAAATCCAGTACCACCTCGTTCATCGGCAGCTCATAGGCTAGCTGAATCTGTCCGGCCAGGTACTGGAGCTGTTTCTGAACGCCGCGTTTTTCCTCGCACAACCCGATGACGGGGCCGAGATAATCCTGCGGCACCAGGATGTGGGCCTCAATAATCGGCTCACGGATCTCTTCGATGCGCGTCACATCGGGCAGATTCGCCGGGTTTTCAATATGCGACACCTGGCCATCCTTGGTGACCACCTCATAGACCACCGTCGGCGCGGTGGTGATGAGATCCATGTCGTATTCCCGTTCCAGGCGCTCCTGGACGATCTCCATGTGTAATAATCCCAAAAACCCGCAACGAAAGCCAAACCCCAAGGCCTGGGAGACCTCTGGTTCAAAATGCAGGGAGGCATCGTTGAGCCGAAGTTTTTGCAGGGCTTCACGAAAGGCGTTGTAGTCGTCGGTATTGACCGGATACAGTCCCGAGAAGACACGCGGCTGAACCTGTTTGAAACCTGGCAGGGCAACGCTGGCACGGCGCTCAGGATCAAACAGGGTGATGGTGTCGCCGACCGGGGCTCCATCGATTTCTCTGACCCCGGCAATCAAAAAACCAACCTCGCCAGGGCCCAGGGAATCCCGCTCCAGGCGCTTGGGGGTAAAGACCCCGACCTTCTCCACCTGATAACCCCGGCCGGGAACCATGAGGTAAATCTTGTCCTTGCGGCGAATCACACCGGACATGACCCGAATCAGCGAGATAACCCCCACATAGCTATCGAACCAGGAATCAATAATCAAGGCCCGCAGGGGGGCATCGGGATCCCCCTGAGGCGGGGGGATGCGACGAACCAGGGTTTCTAGCAACTCTGGAACGCCCAGCCCGGTTTTGGCACTGACCTGGCAAGCGTCGGCGGCCTCGATGCCAATGATTTCCTCGATCTCGCGGATGACCTTGGGGGGATCCGCTGATGGCAGGTCAATCTTGTTCAACACCGGCACGACTTCGAGTCCCTGTTCGATGGCGGTGTAGCAGTTGGCGACACTCTGAGCCTCGACGCCTTGCGCGGCATCCACCACCAGCAAGGCCCCCTCGCAGGCCGCGAGCGAGCGCGAGACCTCATAGGAAAAATCCACATGACCCGGTGTGTCAATAAAATTGAGTAGATAGCGCAGGCCATCGGCGGCCTGGTATTCCAGGGTGACGGCCTGGGCCTTGATGGTGATGCCGCGCTCACGCTCGAGATCCATGGAATCCAGCACCTGCTCGGACATCTCGCGGTCGCTCAAGCCCCCGCATAGCTGTATGAATCGGTCGGCCAGTGTCGATTTGCCGTGATCGATATGGGCAATAATGGAAAAATTGCGTATCCGCGAGGTTTCTGTCATCCGGTACTAGCCAGTCAAGCCAAAAAACAAAAGACGGGGCGGCCCCTATGGAGCCGCCCCGTCTGACGGGAATCATACCAGAACCGCAGGGGATGTGCCCCGAGGTCTTATATTTAGCCTGGGCCTGGTACCTTGAGGGCCAGAAACAGCCGTCCCCCATCACGCTGAACCAGCAATGCCACGGACTTGCCCGCTGGCAGTTCCTTGACCAGATCGCGGAAATGGCCAGCATCCTTCACTTCCTGGCCATTGAGGATGAGAATGACATCGCCACGCCGGAGACCGGCGTCCTTGGCCGCGCCCTCAATGACCAATTCGATCCCGACCCCCCCCTTGTCGCCGAGTTCCAATTTTTGCCGCTGTTCCGGGGAGAGATCGCGTATCGCAAGCCCCAGACGGTCATCAACCTTGGCGGAAGAATTTTTGCTGCTGGGTTTGGTGCCGGCTTGATCCTCGTTGGGCAACTCGCCAATGTGCAGGGTGACGGTTTTTTGCTTGCCGCCTCGCAACACCAACAGGGTGGCGTTGCTATCGATAGCAGTCGTGCCCACCAGGGGTGGCAACCGGGAGGCCGTGGGCAGGGTTTCGCCGTTGAATTGCAGAATGACATCGCCTGGTTTCAGACCCGCCTCCGAGGCTGGGCTATTGGGCAGTACCTGGGACACCAGGGCACCCTGGGGATGATCCATGTCAAAGGTTTCAGCAAGCTCACGAGTGACATCCTGGATCAGCACCCCCAGCCAGCCCCGGCGGACATGACCGCTCGACTTGATTTGTTCGACGGCGTTCATGGCGACATCGATGGGCACGGCGAAAGAAAGCCCCATGTAGCCGCCGGAACGGCTGTAAATCTGGGAGTTGATACCGATCACCTCGCCGTCGAGATTGAACAGGGGGCCACCGGAATTGCCCGGATTGATCGCCACATCGGTCTGGATGAAGGGCACGTAGTTCTCGCTCGGCAGGCTGCGGCCCTTGGCGCTGACAATGCCCGCAGTGGCTGAATAGTCAAAGCCGAACGGGGAACCAATTGCCAATACCCATTCCCCAACCTTGAGCTGTTTGGCGCTTCCGGTTTTTACCACCGGCATATCCTTGGCGTCGATCTTGATGAGGGCAATGTCGGTTCGCTTGTCGCTGCCGATCACGCGGGCCGTAAATTCCCGGCGATCAACGGTGCGCACCAGGATCTCGTCGGCTTCATTGACGACATGGTAATTGGTCAGGATGTAGCCATCCGGCGAGATGAAAAAACCCGACCCCAGGGAGCGGGTCTGGGGGTTGGAATGGGGATTCGCTTCTCCCTCTCCTTCCTCGCCGAAGAAACGCCGGAATAGGTCGCTCAAGGGGCTATCATCGGGCAGATCGGGCATGTTTAATGATTTTGGCATCTGCCTTTTGCCCGTATGGTTTTTGCTACTGATGTTGACGATGGTAGGGCTCGCCTTTTCGACCAGCTCGGTAAAATCGGGCAGGGCACCACTGCTCGCCGCAGCCACCCAACCAGACATAAACAGGCACATCATCCCCGCAAGCATTGGCATGCGATGAAATTTCAATGTCATAAAAACCCCATAAAAACGTAAAAAATAAAAGACCGGAAAGACCAGAAAGACCATGAGGAGATCGTGAGTAGAACTCGCCAACCCGCTGGGACAAGGTGGAACAAGGTATGGGTGCCGATCCTTGTTAAATCAACCGGAGCGGCGTCCTGGTTGTCTGCAGTGAGCGGCATCGGCAAATTAAACCATAGATTTTCCATGTCACGGCCCTTTCCCGCCCAATCTTCGGTAGCATGGGGATCTCTGGACGATCGAAGAGGGGCTCAAGCCCTGGGAGCGGATATGGCCACCGATAGGTTTTATGACGTGCTGATCCTCGGTAGCGGTCTGGCCGGCTTGAGTCTGGCCTTGCGCATTCCCGAGACGCTGACGGTCGCGATTTTGGCTAAACGGGATCTCCTCGAAGGGAACACCCTGTACGCCCAGGGGGGCATATCGGCGGTACTGGATCCTGCGGATACCCTGGAGAGCCATGTCCAGGACACGCTCGATGCAGGTGCTGGCCTATGTGATGGCACAGTGGTTCGCCAGGTGGTGGAACGGGGGCCCGCTAATATCGCCTGGCTGCGGGATCAGGGGGTGAATTTCACCCGTGACGAGGGCACCGGAGCCTACCATCTGACACAGGAAGGCGGGCATTCCCGGCGGCGTGTCGTCCACGCGACCGATGCCACTGGCCGGGCCGTCGCCGAGGCTCTGGGAGAACAGGTTCGCCGTGCGTCGCACCTGGCCGTGTTTGAACAGCACATTGCCATCGATCTGATTCGTGGCCGTCCGGATGGCGGTTCGCCCCGTTGTCTGGGGGCCTATGTGCTGAATCGCCGCAGCGGCCGGGTCGAGACCTTCCGGGCGCGCTTCGTGGTGCTGGCCACGGGGGGAGCCAGCAAGGTCTATCTCTACACCAGCAATCCCGATGTGGCGACCGGGGATGGCATTGCCATGGGATGGCGGGCGGGTTGCCGGGTGGCCAATCTGGAATTCATGCAGTTCCATCCGACCTGTCTCTATCATCCGCAAGCCAAGTCGTTCCTTATCACCGAGGCTCTGCGCGGCGAGGGGGCAAAGCTCAGGCTGCCGGATGGCAGCGCGTTCATGGCGCATTTTGATCTCCGCGAAGAACTCGCTCCCCGGGATATCGTCGCACGCGCCATTGATCACGAAATGAAGCGTCTTGGCCTGGATTGTGTCTATCTGGACATTCGCCATCAGCCGGGAGAGTTTCTGCGGGATCACTTTCCCACGGTACAGGCCCGTTGCCTCGACTATGGCATCGACATGACCCGCGACCTGATTCCAATCGTGCCCGCCGCGCACTATACCTGTGGTGGCATCATGACGGGGCCGCAGGCACGCACGGATCTGACGGGGCTGTATGCGGTGGGCGAAACCGCCTATACCGGACTCCATGGTGCCAACCGCATGGCCAGCAATTCCCTGCTGGAATGCCTGGTGTTGGCCGAACAAGCGGCCCTGGATATCGCCGTGCGCGCAGCCGACTGGCCGCCCCCGCCCCCAGTCAGATCCTGGGACGAAAGTCGCGTTACCGATTCCGACGAAGAGGTGGTGGTGTCTCACAACTGGGACGAGCTGCGACGGTTCATGTGGGATTATGTGGGTATCGTCCGCACCACCAAACGGCTGGAACGGGCCAAGCGGCGCGTGGACGTGTTGCGCCATGAGATCCTCGAATACTACAGCCACTTCCGGATTGGCAACGATTTGCTGGAATTGCGCAATCTGGTGGAGGTGGCGGATCTCATCATCCGCTGTGCGCTGACTCGCCGGGAAAGCCGCGGGCTTCATTACACGCTGGATTTTCCCTTCCGGGACGACACCTTCCAGCGTCATCCGACGGTTTTGATCCCGGATCGCTACTGTCCCGACCCCGATCTTTGGCCCATCCGCTAATCGCTTCGAATATGGTACAATCTGCGGCTTTTCAACGCCTATCCTAGAAAACCTTGTGATTTTAGAACTTGCCACTGTCGAGAAAATCGCCCACCTGGCGCGCTTGGGCATCACGCCTGCGGAAGCCGCCGATTACGCCGGGAAGTTGGGGCATATCTTTGAACTGGTTGATCAGATGAACCGGGTGGATACCCAATCGGTGGAGCCCCTGGCCCATCCCCTGGAAATGACCCAGCGGCTACGCCCCGATCAGGTCACCGAGAGCGACCAGCGCGACCGGTTCCAGGCGATTGCGCCCCTGTGCGAGGCGGGTCTTTATCTGGTGCCGAGGGTGATCGAGTGACCGCCGTCATGACGGGCGAGTGGTGTTGCCAGGGATTACCGGCGTTGGCCAATGGGCTATCACGGCGTGCTTTTTCCAGTGTCGAACTGACGCAGTATTTTCTCGACCGCATCGAGCGGCATAATTTCTCGCTCAACGCCTTCATCACGGTGACTCCGGAACGTGCGCTGGATCAGGCCCGTGCTGCTGATCAGCGGCTGGCACGCGGCGAGACTGGGCCTCTGCTGGGCATTCCCATGGCCCATAAGGATATCTTTTGCACCCAGGGGGTACTGACCAGCTGCGGGTCGCGGATGTTGAGCCATTTTGTCGCACCCTACCAGGCCACGGTCGTGGAACGCCTGGAACAGGCGGGCGCGGTGATGCTTGGCAAGACCAACATGGATGAATTCGCCATGGGTTCTTCCAATGAAACCAGCTACTACGGCCCGGTACGCAACCCCTGGGATCGGGAACGGGTGCCCGGCGGTTCCTCGGGGGGGTCGGCGGCGGCGGTCGCTGCGGGTCTGGCGGTGGCCGCCACGGCCACCGACACCGGCGGATCAATCCGTCAGCCTGCGGCGCTATGCGGTCTGACCGGCCTAAAACCCACCTACGGACGGGTTTCCCGCTACGGCATGATCGCCTTTGCCTCGAGCCTCGACCAGGGCGGCCCCCTGGCGCGGAGTGCTGAAGATGCGGCGCTCCTGCTCCAGATCATGGCGGGATTTGATCCCCGGGATTCCACCAGTGTCGACCAGCCGGTGCCGGATTATCGTGCGGGGTTTGACCAGGCCCTGACGGGATTGCGGCTGGGCCTTCCGGAAGAATTTTTTGGTGACGGATTGGACCCCCGCGTGGCGGCGTCCATCGAAGTCGCGGTCGATGAGCTAAAACGCCTGGGGGCGCGGATCTGTCCCCTCTCCCTGCCGAATACCGGTTTGGCGGTTCCCACCTATTATGTGTTGGCACCGGCCGAGTGTTCCTCGAATCTGGCGCGTTTTGACGGAGTTCGGTTTGGCCACCGGTGTGACCAGCCCGCCGATCTGCTCGATCTTTACCGGCGTTCCCGATCCGAAGGCTTTGGTAGCGAGGTCAAACGCCGCATCATGATCGGCACCTATGTGTTATCCACGGGGTATTACGATGCCTATTATCTCAAAGCCCAACGGTTGCGCCGCCTGATCGCCGAGGATTTTCGCCGCGCCTTTGAATCCGTGGATGTCATCCTTGGGCCCACCTCGCCAACACCCGCCTTTCGTCTGGGCGAACGAACGGCGGATCCGGTGACCATGTATTTGTCCGACATCTACACCATTGCCGTCAATCTTGCCGGAGTGCCGGCCCTCTCCATGCCCGTGGCACTGGCCGATGGGCTGCCGGTGGGACTGCAAATGATCGGCAATTATTTCGACGAGGCGCGCCTGCTACAGGTAGCCCATCGCCTGCAACAGGCCACGGATTGGCACCGGCAGGCACCGGCCGGCTTTGGCATGGGACGGGGGGATCTGAGATGAGTTGGGAAACCGTGATTGGCCTGGAGATTCATGTCCAGCTGGCGACTCGCTCCAAGATCTTCTCCGGTGCCGCCACCGCCTTTGGGGCGGCCCCTAACACCCAGGCCTGTGCCGTGGATCTGGGTCTGCCCGGGGTGTTGCCGGTGTTGAACGCCGAGGCCGTGCGGATGGCGGTTCGGTTTGGGGTGGCGATTGGGGCCTCGGTAGCCTCACGTTCGGTGTTTGCCCGCAAGAATTATTTTTATCCCGATCTTCCCAAGGGCTACCAGATCAGCCAGTACGAGCATCCCATCGTTGGCCGGGGACAGATCGAGATTGGGCTCGAAAACGGCATCCTCAAAATGATTGGCGTCACCCGCGCTCACCTGGAAGAGGACGCCGGCAAGTCTTTACACGAGGATTTTCACGGCCTGACAGGCATTGACCTCAACCGGGCCGGCACCCCGCTCCTGGAGATTGTCTCCGATCCGGATCTGCGCTCGCCCCGCGAGGCCGTGCAGTACGCCCGGAAGATCCACCAGATCGTACGTTATCTCGGCATCTGCGACGGCAACCTGCAGGAAGGTTCTTTTCGCATGGACGCCAACATCTCGATTCGCCGTCATGGCGAGTCTCGGCTGGGAACCCGCGCCGAATTAAAAAACCTCAATTCCTTCCGGTTTCTGGAGCGTGCGCTGGGAATCGAGATTGAACGCCAGATCGACCGGCTCGAGGCGGGTCATGCGATTGTCCAGGAAACCCGCCTCTATGATGCCGACCGCGACGAAACCCGTTCGATGCGAACCAAGGAAGAGGCCAACGATTACCGCTACTTTCCCGATCCGGATCTCCTGCCGGTGGTGATCGACGAGGCCTTCCTGGAGGCTTGCCGGGCCACCCTGCCGGAACTCCCCGATGCCCGGCGTGCCCGTTTTCAGTCGATCTACGGTTTGAGCCTCTACGATGCTGAGGTGCTGACGGCAAGCCGCGAATCCGCCGATTATTTCGAGGCTGTCAGCGATGGCTGTGGCAATGCCAAGCTAGCTGCCAACTGGGTGATGGGTGAACTGGCTGCGGCCCTCAACCGAGAAGGACGAGATATTCAGGATTGTCCCGTCACCGCCGGTCGCCTGGCGGGTTTATTGCGGCGCATCCAGGATGGCACCCTGTCTGGCAAGCTCGCCAAACAGGTTTTCGAGGCTCTCTGGCAGGGCACCGGGAATGCCGATGAGGTTATTCAGGCCCAAGGTCTGACCCAGATCACCGATCAGGATGCCCTGGAGACGTTGGTCGATCAGATCATGGCGCGTCATCCCGATCAGATAGCGCAGTTCCGGGCGGGCAAGGACAAGCTCCTGGGATTTTTCGTCGGCGAGGTGATGAAGGCCAGCCGAGGCAAGGCCCATCCGGGTCAGCTCAACGATTTGCTGCGTCGCAAGCTCGGCGGATAGAAGAAGCGTGGACATTCTGGCGGTTCGTGCGCTGGTCGCACGCGAAATGCAGGCCGTGGATCGCACGATTATTGCCCGTCTGACCTCGGATGTCGCACTGATTAACCAGGTGGGGCACTACATTGTCAGTGGCGGTGGCAAACGCCTGCGGCCCCTGCTGGTGGTTTTGGCAGCCCAGGCCTGCGGCTATCAAGGCACTCACCACATAGGTTTGGCCGCCGTTATCGAGTTCATTCACACCGCCACGCTGCTGCATGACGATGTGGTGGATGGTTCGGAACTCCGCCGCAACCGCGAAACCGCCAATGCCCTCTGGGGCAATGAGGCGAGTGTCCTGGTCGGGGATTTTTTGTACTCGCGGGCCTTCGAGATGATGGTGGAGACCGGCAGCTTGCGGGTGATGGAAATTCTCGCCCAGGCCACCAATCGCATCGCCGAGGGCGAGGTGCTGCAACTCATCAACTGCCGGAATCCGGAGGCCAATGAGGCCGGTTACCTGGATGTCATTCAGCGTAAAACCGCCACCCTGTTCGAGGCCGGAACGCGCCTGGGTGCCGTGATCGCCGGGGAACCCGCCGCCACCGAAGCCGCTCTGGCGGCCTATGGTGATCATCTCGGCAAGGCCTTTCAGATGGTCGACGATGCGCTGGATTACAGCGCCTCCACCGAACAACTCGGCAAAAACATCGGCGACGACCTGGCCGAGGGAAAACCTACCCTGCCCCTGATCCATGCCCTGCAAACCGGCACCCCGGCGCAACAGGCTCTGTTGCGGGAGGTGATAGAGACTGGTGGGCGGGAAGGCATCGGCGAGGTGCTAGCCATCATCGATGAGACGGATGGGATTGCCTATACCCTGGCCATGGCACAACGTGAGTCGCGTCTTGCCATGTCTGCCCTCGCGGCCCTGTCCGATACCCCCTATCGCAGTGCCCTGGTGGCGGTTGCGGAGTTTGCCGTCTCTCGCAATCACTAGGGTGATCCGGATTAGCGATTCAAATCGGGTGGCAGGGGCAGCCGATGGGAGGGTGGCCGCCGTTCCCGCTTACGCCGGCGCTGGTTCCATGTGATGGCGGGGCCGGATACGGCATAGACTAGAAACAGCGAAAACAGCACCGGG
>SESE01000668.1_pt1 | contig 14109 bp, 8 predicted proteins | sample 3171371 | NCBI WGS metagenome assembly SESE01 (sample SAMN06051881, study PRJNA518727) | freshwater metagenome | biome: subpolar coniferous forest; feature: holomictic lake; material: water; isolation source: holomictic Lake 442, 13 m depth | place: Canada: near Kenora, Ontario | collected... | reverse complement strand
TCAAGCGGCAGGATGCCGCTTCTACTAATTCAAGCGGCGAGACTCCGCTGCCACTAGCTACTCTACTATGTCCCCATCGACCTGTGCAAAATCTCCAGGACAGTTTTCATGTCTTCAATGGGAATCTGTCCCGGGGCAGAGCTGTCTGAGCCCACTGCGTAGGTCATGGCCGAACCAAAAGCCCAGCCAAACAGTCGGGTGATGGCCCCATACGAACCCATGGACAAACCAATCAGCGGAATTGGCAGCTTTTGGCTGGCACAAAGCGTTGCAGTCAACAGGGTCAGCACGTCGTCCATGTTGCGAGGCATGACCGCCACCTTGGCAATGTCTGCTCCCATTTGAACGGCTTGCAAAAATCGCTGATCCAGCGTTTCAAGCCCGGGGGTGCACGAGAAATTGTGAAACGACAACACCAGTTTGATGCCATTGGCTTTGGCCGCTTCACGCACCAGGGCAATGTGCGCAGGGTCGTTGCCCATTTCAAAATCTATCAAGTCAATCTGGCGGCTGTCACACATGGTTTGGTAAAGCGCCACCACATCGTCTTCTGACAGGACGATCTTTTGGCCCCCTTCACGGGCACATCGGCGCGTAAACAGCAAGCGGACATTGCCCGCTTCCTTTTTGATGGTCTCTGCCAGGCCAATGACTTCATCAACATGGGCAACACGTTCAAAAAAATCAACCCGCCATTCAAGAATGTCAGGTCTTTTGGCCAACACCACCGCCAATTCAGCCAAAATCTGGTCACTCGAACAGCCCACCAGTGGTGTGCAGACCAGTGGAATTGGTTTACCGTAAAGTTCAGGTGTTGTCAAATTCTGGCCCCAATGTCCTGTATCAACACCTCGCACTGTAGGGCACCCCCCACAAAGTCAAAGGCACTGATGGCTTTATCCAGGTCAGTAAAGTCACGCCCCACGATCAGACCCTGGTTGGCACGCAGACGGGCGTGAACCTCAAGGGCGGCCATATCCGAGTTTTTCAACAGACCATGCAACTCATCAAGGTCAGCCAGAAGTCTCTGCTTGTCAAACACCCCAACAGATGTCTCGGATGTCTCCATTGGCTTGACCTGCATCGTCAGACCATCCGCCAGACGCGTCATCACACGCACCGTACTAGACACCGCCTGCCTGAAGCGCATGCGCAAATCATCAGGGTCAAAGTCGGCACCGGCGCGCTTGATCTCCCCCTCGAATGCTTTGGCAGAAGCAGCCATATAGCTTGCCCCCACCGTACCTGAGAGCCCTTTCAGAGTGTGCAGCAATCGGGTTGCCGAAGAGAGGTCACCCGACTGAAATAATTTGTCAAGCTGATCGGGCTGCGATGCAATGTCAGATAAATAAGACTGTAGTATCTGCACGTACAAATTGGTGTTGCCACCCATGCGCTCCAGAGCGGCATCCAGATCAACTGCATCGACCGCAGGCAATGGCGCTGATGAACCTTCAGCTACGGATGGGGGCAATGGCGCAGGTAGCGCTGCAACAACAGGCGTTGCCAAGGCATCAGACCGGGTGCAGAAGTGCAGCAAAATATCAACCAAATGCGTCAAATCAAACGGCTTGCCAACATGGTCATTCATGCCAGCCTCCAGGCAGGCAGCACGATCTGATGCCAATGCATTGGCTGTCATGGCAATCACCGGCAACGCTGTCATACCCAGTTCAATGCGGATGGCTCGAGTGGCGGCATAGCCATCCATGACTGGCATCTGGATGTCCATCAACACCGCATCAAAAGCCGGACTCGCGTGGGCCACAGCCTCAACACCGATCTGGCCGTTGTCGGCTATTTCAACCTCGGCACCCTGGGAGCTCAACAACTCGCGTGCCACCTGCTGATTGACCAGATTGTCCTCAACCACCAGCAAGCGCAAGCCTTTTAAGCGTTTAAGTTTGTCGGACCTGATCTTTGCATCCTGATTGGGCAAGTGCTGAGCAGAGTGTGCGTTGGCGACCGTGTCAAACAGCATGGAGGGCGTGAAAGGTTTGGCCAAAAAGCCGTGCAGACTGACGCGATCTGCTTCGGTGCGCTGCATCAAGTGAGACTGGCCGCACGCGGTCACCATCACAATGATGGGTTGAGGCAGTCCCTGACCAATAGCCCGCAGTTGCGACAGGGTTTGCCAGCCATCCATGTCGGGCATTTCCCAATCCACCAACATCAGTTGATAGCTCGGCAAGCCGTTTATTTTGCGGTTTTTTGCCAGTTCACAGGCCTGTTGACCATTGTTGGCAACGTCCGGTTGCCAGCCCCAGGACCGAATCATCCCCGCCGTTAGTTCGCGTGCAACCGGGTTGTCATCGACGACCAGAACGGTCATGGGATCGATCAGACGTGCAACCGAGTCTTCAGGGGTCTGTAGTTCCTGGGTAACAGGCAGATTCAACATGAAATAAAACGTACTGCCGTAATCCAATTGACTGTCAAGGCAAAGTTCACCCCCCATCAATTCAACCAGTAGTTTAGAAATCGACAGCCCCAGACCGGTCCCCCCAAAACGCCGCGAAGTTGAGGCCTCGGCCTGCGAAAAGCTATCAAAAATATGCTGTTGCTGTTCCGGTGAAATGCCGATACCGCTGTCCTTGACTGAAAACTTCAGCCAATGATCCGATCCGTTTGAAGGCTGTAGTTTGACACTGACAACCACTTGGCCATGCTGTGTGAACTTGATGGCATTGCTGCTCAGATTGATCAGCACCTGCTGCAAACGCATGGCATCGCCCACAACCGCCCTTGGAATGTTCGTATCAATGTCAAACAATACCTCGATGGGCCTGCTAGCCACATTGGCTGACAAAATCACAGACAGATCACGCAGCATCTGATCTATCCGGAAAGGCTGCGGATCAAGCTCCATCTTGCCGGCTTCCACTTTGGAAAAATCCAGAATGTCATTGAGCAGGCCCAACAAGGATTTGGCCGCACCTTCGGTCTTCAGCGCGTAATCAAGTTGACGATCTGACAAATCCGTGTTGAGGAGCAGCTTGACCATGCCCAGGACGGCATTCATCGGGGTGCGAATTTCGTGGCTCATATTGGCCAGAAACTGGCTCTTGGCCACTGTGGCCTGCTCAGCCGCCTCGGTGGCATTGACCAAATCTGTGATGTCCACACGAAAACCAACATTCTGGCCGCTGGGCAGTTTGCGCTCGAGAACTCGCAGCACCCGCCCATCAATCAGGCGTTGGATCTGCGTTGTACCGCAACGATGATCAGCTAAGCGTTCAGCCACCCAATTGTCCTCACGTCCTGTTGCCTCAGGGTACTGACCATGCCTGACTTCATTGCGAACAATGTCTTCGAAAGAGGCTCCTTGCACAATCAGATCGGTTGAAGCAGCATAGAGACTGCGGTACTTTCCGTTACAAAAAAGCAATCGGTCATCCGCATCAAACAGGACAAATGCCTCGTCTATGGTATCTAGCGCTGTGGCAATCATGGACTCGGTCTCATGGCGGGATGCCTCTGATATTTGCCATTGTTCCAAGGCATCACGCTGGGCTTTGAGCGTCAGTAAATGGTCGTTATAACCTTGGATCAACAAACCAATTTCATCTTTTTCCAAAGCCATTTGTAAAGGCTCGCGGGGTGCATCTGGCGCAGACTGAAGCTGACGAAAACCGTCAGAAACGGCCCGGATGGGCCGCACCATAGTGGCTGCAAAATGCCAGGTGATCGCCAAAATCAATACCAACCCAAATACCAGCAACCCAGAAATAGCTGTTGCCAGTGGGACGACATTTTTTGTCAATAACTCACGTGGCGTGATGGTGACCAGCCGCCGCCCCTGTTGATCAAACTTTGAAATATTCATCAACACATCAACGCCATCCAGACTGAATTCTTGAACGGGCTTTTGGGCACGCACCAATGACAACACGGACGGACTCAACATTTGGCCAAAACGTGCGGGGTCGTTGTGCAGTGTGATCCGGCCATTCTGGTCGAGTTGCATCAGTTGCATCCCGGATGGCAGCGACACACCGGCTAAATAGTTGCTTATGATTTCGTCATTGAGACTGATGACAAGTACCCCAACCGCATCTGTTTTTCCGGTAGCGGGCGAATAATGCCAAATGGCGCGAACCAGACTGATGACCTGCTTTTGCTCTGATTTTTCGTTCAGGTTATGGTCAATACCGCGCCACAACAAGGGTGTATCTGCAATGACGGCTTCATTCAACAAATCCGCAGATGCCAGCCGGGGGACCTGACTAACATCAAGGGTTTCACCAATATGAAAACGTACTCCCCCCCTGGAAAACACATCAATCGACACCAACCCCTTGATACGAACATAGCTGTTGAGAATGTAGCCAATCTGTGCCTGTAATTCAAGTGACTTAAATGTGTCAAGTGATTGTTGATCTGTCGTCTGCAAGGCTTGTCCGATGGCTGCGTTGCCAGCAATACCGGCTGCCATGTCTTCAACCTGATCTTGATAGAGTTTAAGGTAGGAGGCAAAACTGGCCACCAGCCGAAAATTCTCGGCCTTTGCCTGCTCAATCACAACGCGTTTGGAAATTTCGAACGAAACCAGCCCTGAGAGCAGCAACGGCACAATGCCTGCCACCAACAGATAAGCCAACATCTTGATGGTGATGTTGAGACGCCAACGAAGCCATCGTTTCATGGTGACATGACTACGGATAAATTTGAAGTTCAGCAGTCACAAACAGATTCCTGCATTCTCAATGGATTGCCTGTTGACTATGGCACACTGGCCGCAGTGATCAGGCGGGTGTCGATGATGGTCACAGCGGGTACCGTACCACCCTTGATGAGGCGGTGGGCCAGCGTCACCCCCTGATACCCCTGTTCAGCGGCCTGTTGATCTACGGTGACTGCCATTCGTTTGGCCTTGACCTCTGCAACAGCCTCAGGCAGTGCATCAAAACCAGCCACTTTGACCGTGGTTTTGCCACTTTCTTGTAAATATTTGAGGGCACCAATGGCCATGATGTCATTGGCTGCAAACAGCAATTGGATATTGGGGTGCTGCAAAAACATTTGCTTGGTCACAGAGTAGCCTTCGTCAATCTTCCAGTTGGCAGTCTCTGAAGCTACCACTTTAATAAAATGGTTTTCAAGCAAGCCGCGTGTGGCACCGTGGGCACGTTGACGGGCGTTGTCGGCACTGCGAATTCCCTCAAGAATGGCTGCCTGCGTGGGCACAGTCACACCCTGGGCCAAAAATTGACCTGCCTGATAGGCAGCGGCCTCATTGTCAACACTGATAAAAGGCACCGTGCCCAATCCAGACAGCTTGACGGCTTCAGAATCAAGCAAGTTGTCAATGTTGACCACCTTGATACCGGCATCCATCGCTTTTTTTAGCGCTGGCACCAGGCGTTGAGAGTCACCCGGAGCAATCACGATGGCATCGACCTTGGCAGCGACCAGATCATCAACCAGTTGAATTTGCTGCTCAATCGAGATCTCCTGAGCTGCTGTTTTTACTTTCAGGCTGATGCCGAGTTCTTTTTCGGCACGCCGGGCACCTTTTTCCATCTCGATGAAAAACGGGTTGGTCAGGGTTTTCATCACCAGACCAATTTTGACCGACGCAGCGACCACAGCCACTGAAGCGGGTGGCTGCGTACTGGTCACGCTAGGACTACTTGACTGACCACAGCCCACAAGACCCAAAACCACGGCAGATAACAAGTTCAATAGTTTCATCTGTTTCATTCATTCAAAGGCAGAAGTTGGGCAACAATCTCCATTATCAACGACAGGTTTCGTACCTGTTGACAAAGACCGATGTTCCAACGCTGCCTGTACCTCGCACAAAGAGATTCCCTGCATGTCAGCAAATTCGAGCTCTGTTTTGCCACTGGCATCAAAAGCCCTCACCAGCGCAGCCTGTTTGGCGCGTTGTTGATCGACTTGGTCCATGGCCTGCGCAAGCACCGCATGGATGGCCTCGTCATCCAGACGCACATGGGTCAGGTACTCCTGGGGTGACAAACCAGAGGCTTCATAAGCTGCTGCCAGTTGGTGGCACAAATTAGGACGCAAATCGACTTGGGTGCGGCCCTGACGACGGCAATACAGCGTCACAATGGACTGAAAACGATGCCATGGCAAGACGGGCTCAACCACCTGTCCCTGCAAATCGTGGCGTGCATTGCCATCGGCCACACTTTGCAGATAACGCACAGATCGGGTATGAAAGCCCAGCGCGGCTTTGAGTTCTTCACGCTTGAATACATCGGGGTGCGCAGCCAGAATGTCATGGAAAACCCCCAGTTTGAGTGGCAAAAAGCGCTCACCAAACAGGTGGGGATAAAGTTCAAACAACTTTTCGAGCATGGGCTGGACAGAATCAAACCGAATTTTGGGTTTGACTGAGGGCAGTGTTGCAGTTGGAGGGGCTGTGATTTCAGTTGGAGGTGAAGCGGATGCGATGGTCATGACATGGGTCGGAATGGAGGATGGGCGATTGTCTGATAAATCCAGACAAGCTGCTGAGGTGCCAACGACAATTGTTGCATGGATGGCAATCAAACCGGCCAGGCTACACCGTGGTCGTTCAGGATGGCATCCATCGGCATGTCGTGGGGTTCTGGCTCAAAGTCTGGCAAAAAGTCTGTCACAAAGCCCAGACCCACGGTGAACGGTCGCGGTGTCAGATGCATCAGAGTGCGGTCATAAAAACCACCCCCGTAGCCCAGCCGATAACCGCCTGGGGCGTAGCCAACGCAGGCGACAAACAGCAGCGTAGGCATAATGACCTCGGTGTCTTTGGGCTTGGGAATTCCATAAGCATCGTCTTGCATCGGGCAACCGGGGTACCAGGAATGAAAACTCAGGGTTTGATGGACCTTGTCAACCACTGGCAGGCCGATCTTTCTGAGTTGCGGCTGCTCATTGAGTTCACCGTCTTCCTTCCAGCGATGCAATACAGGCAGGGGGTCAAATTCTCCCTTGATGGGCCAATAGGCACCAATCACCGTGTCTGCTCGCCCCAGCAACCAGACCCGCATCACGCGCTGAAGCATTTCAACACGTTGCGCTCGGTCAGGCAGGCGCAGACGTTGTTCCACCAACTGTTTGCGAAGGGTTTTTTTGTCAGGTAACATTTTTTCTTCAGAATTATTCATAATCACCACATGCAGTTCAGATCCATTTTGACATTGATTGCCCTGACTGGCGCATTATTTACCTTGACTTTTGCCGCCTGTGCTCAAGTGCGGCAAGACGGCGCGTCTGACGAACTGCTGCTGGAGATGAATCAGGCCTACAAACAGGGCAATTCCAAACGATTATCCGATCTCTTACCACGCCTCAAAGAACATAGACTATTTCCCTGGGCTGCCTACTGGGAGCTGAGTGCACGACTAAATTCTGCATCACCTGAAGAAATCCAGAACTTTTTGTCCCGTTACAAGGGCAGTTATCACGAAGACCGGTTGCGCAACGACTGGCTATTGATGTTGGGTCAGCGACGCGACTGGCGTCGTTTTGCTGCTCAAGCCCCGTATTTCCGCATGAACGACGACCGCGAGGTGCGTTGCTACACGCTGGCCATGGATCAAATCATCTCGGGCATTGGCCACCCCGAAGAAGTCAAGCACCAGTGGTACTCTCAAAAAGATCCTGGTGAAGGCTGCGCACTGGCTGCTGCCACCCATTTCGCTGCCAAACGGCTCACAGAGGCTGACATCTGGCGCAAGGCTCGACTGGCCATGGATGCCAGGCAAATCAAGGCAACCCGTCTGGCCGTTCACATCGCAGCCCCTGAAGCCGACGACTTGCTCAAAAACATCCAGGCCAATCCCGATCACTTTTTAACAAAACAAGCCATTTCAGAGCGGATGTTGAACCATGAACTGGTTGTGCTGGCATTGATTCAACTTGCTGCCACAGACCTTGACAAAGCCATCACACTGCTACAGCAACGCTGGGGTGCGCACCTGAGTAAGGCGCAACGCAACTGGTGTTGGGGAATCATTGGCAAACAGGCTGCCCAAAAACGCTTGCCCAACGCACTGCATTACTTTGCCAATGCCAGCAGCAACGGCGATCTGGGTGATGAACACCTGGCCTGGTGGGCGCGCTCAGCTTTGCGTCTGGGGCAATGGCAAGAGGTGTTGACTGCAATACAAGCCATGAACACAGAGGCCAGCAACGATCCAACCTGGGTCTATTGGCGTGCACGTGCCCAGATACAAGTTGCCAAAACCGATGAAGAACGTTCGCAAGCCACCCAATGGCTGAAACGCATTGCTGGTGTGTATGGGTTTTATGAAATGCTGGCGCTAGAAGAACTTGGCCAACGCATCACGCTGCCAGTCAAGCCAGAACCCTTGACCGCCACAGAAAAAGAAGCTGCCCGCGCCAACACCGGCTTACAGCAGGCCTTGGCTACGATTCAATCAGGACTTCGTCAGGAGGGTGTTCGCCAATGGAACTACCACACCAACCTGCACCAACCCGGTGGCATGAACGACCGTGAACTGCTGGCCGCAGCAGACCTGGCTTGTCAAAATGAAGTTTGGGATCGTTGCATCAACACCAGTGACCGCACCAAAAACATCTTCGACCTGACGCAGCGCTATCCCATGCCACACCAGCAGGCTGTCGTGACTCGCTGCCGCCAGATCGGGATCGATCCGGCTTATGTGTATGGCTTGATCCGCCAGGAAAGCCGCTTTGTCACTGATGCAAGGTCTAGTGTGGGTGCGTCTGGACTGATGCAGGTGATGCCCGCCACGGCCCGCTGGACTGCCAAAAAATATGGCTTGACCGATTTCAAAGCGCACCAGATCACCGACCGTGACACCAACATCGCCATAGGCACCGGCTACCTCAAGCTGGTGCTCGACAGTTTTGCTGGTTCCATGCCAATGGCTGCTGCCGCGTACAACGCAGGCCCCAGTCGCCCACGTCAATGGCAAGGTGGCAGTCCCACGCTGGATGCCGCCATCTGGGCAGAGAACGTTCCTTTTGTCGAGACCCGTGACTACGTCAAAAAAGTGCTGGTCAACACCACGCTGTACGCTGCCGTGATGACGGGTCAACCCCAATCTCTCAAATCCCGACTGGGGCTGGTTGGGCCACGCAACAACATCAAGTCAATCACTGATTTACCATGAAACCAACCGACCTACAAATCGTAGCCATTGACCTGGCTGATCGCAGCTACCACATTGCCATCCGTGGTTCGCTTTTTGACAACCCCCTGAGCTACGCAGAATTGCCACCCGCGCACAGTGTGCTGATCGTGACCAATACCACTGTTGGTCCCTTGTATGCCAGTCGCTTGCAAAAGGCACTGACGGGTAAATATGCCCAGGTTCATACCGTGGAATTGCCTGATGGCGAAGAGTACAAGACCTGGGAACACCTGAATCTGATTTTTGATGCCTTGCTTGGCCATGGCTGCGACCGAAAAACACTGCTTTTTGCACTCGGTGGGGGCGTGGTCGGGGATATGACTGGTTTTGCTGCGGCGTGTTACATGCGTGGAGTGCCATTTGTTCAGGTGCCAACGACTTTGCTGGCGCAGGTTGATTCGTCGGTTGGTGGCAAAACAGCGATCAACCACCCCCTGGGCAAAAACATGATTGGCGCGTTTTATCAGCCACTCAAGGTGGTGTGTGATCTCAACACGCTCAAAACTTTGCCTGACCGTGAACTCTGTGCCGGTTTGGCCGAGGTCATCAAATACGGACCCATTGCCGATATGGATTTTTTTGCCTGGATCGAGGCCAACCTGTCGGCCTTGCTGGCGCGAGATGCTGCCGCACTGGCTTATGTGGTCAGAAGCAGTTGCGAGATCAAGGCTCGGGTGGTGGAGCAAGATGAGCGTGAGTCAGGCTTGCGTGCCATCCTCAACTTTGGCCACACATTTGGTCATGCCATCGAAGCTGGTTTGGGCTATGGACAATGGCTGCACGGTGAGGCCGTGGGGTGTGGCATGGTGATGGCATCTCACCTGTCGCGGCACTTGGGGCTGGTCGATGCCTTCTTTGTGAAACGCCTGACGGTTTTGATTCAAAAGGCAGGCTTACCCATCAACGCGCCCATTCTGCGTGAATCAGACAACGCGGGACGTTATCTGGAACTGATGCAACTGGACAAAAAGTCTGAAGCCGGCGAGATCAGGTTTGTCGTTATCGACGCGCCAGGGCGTGCCACAGTGCGCAGCGTACCAGAGGCTTTGGTGCGCAAGGTGATCGATGCGTCTTGTGCCCAGGAGCCTGTCGGACTGAGGGCATGTACGAAATGTCCTGGCACTTCGTAGGGGCGAATTTATTCGCCCCTACGACAGTCAGATCGTGCCAATTAAGTTTTCGACCGGATCAGGATTTCTGACCGCATTGATCCATTGCGCTCAGGCACGCCAGCTTGTCACACCGTCCGTCTCGTTGCATTGTGCCCTGCCCAAAGCCTCCAGCGATTGGAGCAGCGGAGGCAGTGCTTTTTTCCATTGGCCACGGCCTTGGAAGGCGGCCTCTATTTGTGGCAGGGTCAGTGCGGTGGTGGCGTGGGTCAGCAACTGTGCGACGGCGCTGATCTGTTTGGGCAGGGTGGCGGGCCAGGGTGTTGGTCCGGTTGTGGTGCTCTCTTTTTTGGATTGATTGTGGGGTGGGAAATCGACCTCTAACGCTTGCTGCACTTGCATAGTGCGCTCTTGGTTTGATAGCGGATTTTGAAAGTCGGGGCGCAGCCAGTGGATCGTGCCGTTTGCTTCGTCTGTGGCGCGTTGGGCGTTCAGGGTGAGCAATCGGGTGAGCAATTCCTGGCTGTCGGTGGTTGGGTTTAAGTCGCTCCATCCGTAGGCTTTTAACACGGCGGTGTCGAGTTCGTCGTGCAGTTCTTTCAGCACGCCAACCAAACCCTGGTTGTAGATGGATTGTTCTGCCGCCGTTAATGTGTGGTCAAGGCGCAGGCGCTGTAGCACGTTGTACATGCCGGTCAGCGTCAGGCCAGGGTGCGTTGTCTGCTGGCTTTGGCGGTGCGCGTCAATGGACTCGGCCAGTTGGGCAATGCGTTCACGCAGTGCAGGTGTCAGGCCGGTGTCTTCATCGGGGAAGGGGAAATTATCGAAACATACGGTTTTGATGTAGCGAGGATCATTACCAACGCCCATGCGATTATTCGATGCCAACGACCAAGCTACATGAACATCGCTTGACAACACCCCAAGATGAAACGCATCGGGCAAAGCAATCATGACGGTCGTGCTGTCGCAAATCGTCTGGGCTGGCACCCTGACAAAAGTGCGGTGTTTGGCCGTTAGCGAGGTGGTGATGACGTGAGTGCAGCCATTCAATGCTGCCCTGAATTCTGCGCGGGGTCGGGCAAATAGCCACCAATGATTGTGGCTGGCGCTGTCAACGTTCAAATCCCGCTCCCCCTTCACCCTGTCTTTGACCCACTGGTAAATGGCCGGCAAGCGATCTCGCAATTGCATGTCGGTCAAGCCATACAAATCAATGGCAAACAGGTGTCTGTGGGTCTGGGTGATGTCTCGACCACTCAAGAGCGGTCGGATACAAGACGCGGGTGTGCCAAAGGCAGGGTCAAGCAGGCGCGCCTGATCCGCAGTGACGACAAAACCTTTGCCCGTCAGTTGGTAGCCCACACAACTCATGCCGGCGTTGGCTCGCAGCGCCGGAGCTGCTGCAATATCCAGACCAATCGTCAGCCCGGGCGTGATGGTGCCGGTGCGTAGGCTTAAATCAACATCTGTTTCGCCGTCTGGCATCGGATGTTCCTGCACGACCTCGTGCAATTGACCCTCGGCCTTTCCCTTTTGGCCGACCGACAATGCCACCCGAACGGCCGCACCATCGGCACTGTCAACCCACGGGTGGTCAGGCACCACAAAGACCAGACTGACATCCTTGCCCAAGTGTTTTTCAACCACGGCACGGTTAAAACTTTGGCGCAAACTGTTGGTGGTGATCAGCCCAAAACGCACCACCTGCCCAGCACCGACCAGACTGGCGGCGCGGTCCCACCAATACATCACGTAGTCGGCGTTGTCGGGTACTCCAGCATACACGCTGCGCAAGGCGTACAGGTAGCCATCTCCCAGCGCAGATCGAATGGTGCGAGCACCCAGATAGGGTGGATTGCCAACCACAAAATCAGCCTGTGGCCACGTTGCACAGCGAGGGTTGGTGTAAGTCCATTGCGGCACTTGGGCACTGTCATCTGGCACTGGCTCGCCTGTTGCGGTGTGTCGCTTGAATGTTTTGCCGTCCCAGCAGGTCACGGGTTGGCCGCTGTCATCGGTGCGCAGTTCCATCCTGTCCCACGCCAGCACGGCATCTCGGCATTCGATATTTTGAAAGTCATGCACGACAGGCTCGGCCACAGCCGCGTTGCCACGGGTGCGGAGGTGCCACTGTAGCCAGCCAATCCACAGCACCAATTCAGCCACGGCAGCAGCTCGCGGGTTGATTTCGATGCCGAGCAACTGTTGGACGCTGACGGTGTCTCCTTCAAATCCCAACTGGTCTTGCGATTGACCCAATTCCAAAAGCTGATTGATGACTTCGCCCTCCAGACGTTTCAAGTGTTCGAGCGTGACGTATAAAAAATTGGCACTCCCACACGCGGGGTCAAGCACCTTCAGGTGGCACAGGCGGTGGTGAAATTTTTTGACTTCGGCACGCGCCTGTGCCAGTTTGTCGCTCAGCGCGCGGCCTTGCAGATCGGCGGCTTCATGTGCCAACACCAGCGCGGCGGCCTGGGCGTTGGCCCATTCAGAGCGCAAGGGCTCGATCACAGTGGGCAGCACCAGCCGTTCAACGTAGGCTCTGGGGGTGTAGTGAGCACCCAGCGCATGGCGTTCGATGGGGTTTAAGGCACGCTCAAGCAAGGTGCCAAAAATGGCAGGTTCGACCGAGCGCCAATCGGCTTTGGCCGCAGCAATCAACAGGTCAATCTGCGCAGTGGTCAACCGCAGGCTGTAGCCGTCGGCGCTGCTGTGCTTGAAAAGTTTGCCATTGAAGTGCAGCACCTTTTTGGCCAGTGCAGCGCTAAACCCGCCGCAGTCCATGTCTGCCCACAGGCAACGCAGCATGATTTGCAAGGTGGCGGGGTCAGTGCGGTAGGACTTTAGCAGGCCAACAAACGAGTCTTTGGGCAACAGGCCAATGTCTTCGGCAAACATCGAAAACAGGCATCTTGTCAGGTAAGATGCTATTGTTTCGGTAGCTGCCAATGCAGGCTGGACGGGCGTTACAGCCGATTTGGCTTGATTTCCACCTGACTCCAGAGAGGTCGCCAACTGCGCCAGAAGGTCGGCCACTTGGCGGGTGACTTTAGCGCTGACCAGCGCAGGATTGAGCTGGTCCGGGGCCAGCCAGATCAGACGCAACCGCTCGCGGATGTCAGGCTCGGTCAGGTCTGACAGTTTGATGCGGTAACTGCGCGGGTCAGGGAAAGGGATGTACGCGCCGCCGCTTTTGCTAAATTCGGCATACACCTCAATCACATTGCCCACATCAACGACCAGCACAAAAGGCGGCCGGCCTTCAGTGGCAGGCAGCGCACGAACATAGTTTTGCGCCTGGGAATGGGCACGCAGCAGGCCGTCGTCAAAGCCTTTGGTGTGGGCGGCGTTTTTAAGCTTTTTGGACTCCAGACAAAAGTGGCCGCGTTTGTAGCAGTCAATACGCCCCGCACTTGTGGTGCCGTCTCCGTGGTGGAAAGTGACGGGGCGCTCAAACATGTAGTCCTGCTCGGGCGTGGGGTGCGGCTTGTCAACGCCCAGCAGGGCACACAGGTCGATCACCAAACTCTGAGCGGTCGCCAGTTCGCTGGCGGTTGTGCCGCGCCAACGGGTGATAAAGGCTTGGGCAGCGCCGGGGTGGGTGTCGGGGGTGGGCATCGGCTTCATTCTCTCAAACTGATCCGAAAGCGCACCTCGCGGCTCGGGGTGTTCCAGCCTTCCCAGATGTCCACAGTGCAGACCTCTGCGATCGGGCATTCAATCTCTGCCACGGCACGTAAGTCCAACTTCAGACTTCTCGATCCGTATGCGTATTTCATTACAAATTTCTGGCCGCATGACGGACAACGGTATGTGTGTGGATGATTCATGTGGATGGTTTGAGGCAGCAATGACTATAT
>SESE01000663.1_pt1 | contig 14139 bp, 13 predicted proteins | sample 3171371 | NCBI WGS metagenome assembly SESE01 (sample SAMN06051881, study PRJNA518727) | freshwater metagenome | biome: subpolar coniferous forest; feature: holomictic lake; material: water; isolation source: holomictic Lake 442, 13 m depth | place: Canada: near Kenora, Ontario | collected... | reverse complement strand
GGTGACCTCGTCCTTCAGGGCAGCGGGATGGCGTCCGGTCTCCAGCACCATGGAGGCGGCGCCGAGGGTCATCTGGGCGGCCAGTTCCACGGCCACGGCCCGGGGCAACCCACACTGCACGCCGCCCTCGGCCAGGGATTCGAGGATGACGAACATAAAGGCGGGACCACTGGCGCTGAGACCGGTCACCGCATCCATGTGCTTTTCATCCAGGTCCATGACCCGGCCGAGGGGCTCGAAGAGCTCCCGGGCCTGGGCCAACTGAACCTCGGTGACCCCCTTCCCAGCTGCCAGCACGGTCATCCCCCGGCGGATGGAGCAGGGCGTATTGGGCATGGCCCGGATCAAGGGCGTGCCTGCCGGGGTATGCGCCGTGAGGAACTCCAGGGTGGTCCCGGCAGCGATAGAGACCACCAGGGGGTGGTGATTCAGGGCCCCGGCGGCCGTGAGGCCCGCCAGCAGGTCCTTGAGCTCTCTGGGTTTGACGCAGAGCAGGATCAACTCGGCGGCCTGCGCGGCGGCCTCCACAGCGTTGGAGAGGCGGATGCCGAGCGCCTCTGCCCGGGCCTTGCCGGCGGCGGGATGGAGGTCAACGGCATGGATGCGGTCCGCCGGATAGCCCGAGGCCTCCACCAGACCGGCACTGATGGCCTGGCCCATGGTGCCGAAACCAAGGATGGCGAGCGTGGGACGGTGACTCATGCATGCTCCCTGAATTGAAGGTTCCTGTGTGCGTGACTGCAGCTACTGATCGCGCCCCTGCCCCAGGGTCCACCAGGGGCAGTCTTCCGCCTCCGAGACGACGAAGCCCTGGGTCAGCTCCGAAATGCGCTGGGACTGGGTGGAGGCGACCGTGTGAAAGCCGGTGGTGATCTCCCCAGGGCCTGAGCGCACGCCAAAGAAGAAGTCGGAGTGCTCAAGGCCGAGGCGGAGGACCGTCTCCTGCAGGGCTGTGCGGTGGTCCAACCCCTCGGGAATGCCCTGGATCACCTGCACGGTCTCCCCGGCGATGAGGGTGGGGGCGTAGGCCGCGGCGCCCTGATCCTCCAGTACCGCAAGGGTGATGTGGGTGAATTCCTGGAGATCCATCAGCGCCAGCCTTCCATCAAACCCACCGTTCCAGCCGGGCCGCCACTTCAGCCTGGCCCACGAGCATGAGGGTGTCGAAGATGCCGGGGCTGACGGGTCGCCCGCAGAGGGCCACCCGCAGGGCCTGGGCCAGATCCTTGGTCTTGAGGCCGTGGCGCTCGAGGATGGCATTGAAGCCCAGTTCCAGTCCCTCGTGGCTGTAGTCGGTCAAGCCAAGAACTTCCCCCAGGGCCAGCTTGGTGGTGGGCGTCATGAACTTCTCCACAGCCTTCTCATCGAACTGGGCAGGCCGCTCGAAGGCGAAGCGCAGGGCCTCGGCCATGTCGGTTAGGGACTTCCCCTTCTGGGTGGCCTGAATGGCCTGGGCTCTCCAAGCCTCGGCTTTGGTGGCCCAGGCCGCGGGCAGGAAGGGCCGCAGATGGGGCTCCAGCTCCTGCCAGGGGGAGCGCTGGATCAGCTTCTGATTGAGCCACTGCAGCTTGTCCATGTCGAAGCGGGCGGCGCTCTTTTGGCAGTCCGCCAGGTCGAAGAGTTGGATCATCTGAGCGTCCGTGAGCAGCTCCTCAGCGGCGCTCTCCACGGCCTTACCATCGATCTTGGGCGTCCAGGACAGCCTGGCCAGGGCGAGGCGCACCGCCGAGGGCAGCAGGCCCATGGCCTGGTATTCCGTGATGCTGGTGGCGCCATGGCGTTTGCTCAGCTTGGCGCCATCCGCACCCAGGATCATGGGCACATGGGCGAAGGCGGGCAGCTCCGTGCCGAAAGCCGCGAACAGGGGGATCTGCTTCGGCGTGTTGTTCAGGTGATCATCGCCCCGGATCACATGGGTCACTTCCATGTGGGTGTCATCCACCACCACGCAGAAGTTGTAGGTGGGCACGCCGAGTTCGCCGGGGCCATCGCCGGTGCGGGCAATGATCCAGTCATCGAGGCTGTCCGCAGGAAAGCGGGTATCACCCTTGATGAGATCGGGCACCACGATATCGCCGTCAGCCGGCATGCGGAAGCGGATGGCCGCAACCTCGCTGGCGTCATGGTTCGCCTCCGCGCAGCCCTTGCCGGCATCCAGGCCACGGTTGTATTGGAAGACCTTCCCGGCGGCTTCCACCGTCTGGCGCCGCTCTTCGAGGCGCTCCCGGGAACAGCGGCAGCGATAGGCCAGACCCCGCTCGAGAAGCTCCTGAATCTTGGCCCGATAGAGCTCCATGCGCTGTATCTGGCGGTAGGGGCCGTGGGGCCCCTTCCAGGCGCCGGGGTCACTCACGACAGGGCCTTCGTCCCAGTCCAGGCCGCACCAGGCCATGCCCTCTTCGATGATGCGGATGTTGTCATCCGTGCTGCGGGAGAGGTCCGTGTCCTCGATGCGCAGGATGAACCGCCCCCCATGCCTGCGGGCGAAGAGCCAGCAGAACAGGGCCGTACGCACCCCGCCGATATGGAGCATGCCGGTGGGGGACGGAGCGAAGCGGGTGACGACCTGGCGGGACATGGAACCTCAGGTGGGCTGTGGGCTGTGGGTCGGCAAAGCAGACGCGGCCCGCCGGGCCGCATCCTGCCTACATCTTACAGCTTCGAGCCTACTTCACATCCGCGACGACGGCCTGGAGCACCTGCTTGCTGACACGATCCTGGGCGAACAGCACCACTTTCAGGCCCTCGCGGCTGATCAGGTGCCGCCGGACCGGGAACCGGAAGCCCTTGAAGCGGGTGCTGGTCTGCTCGAACTCGGAGAGATAGGCATCCGTGGCCTTCTCCAAGCCGAGCAGGCTGAAGGCGGCCTTCGGCGCCGCGGCCTCCAGGGTCTGGATGTCCCGCACCACCATCTTGTGGACCAGGAGACGGTTGCCACCCTTGTGTTCCTGCTGACCCTGCACAAGGGCCAAGTGGAACTCCACTTCGGGCGCGGCTTTCCCAAGAGCGACGCGGACCTCAATCCGATCCCCCTTCCGCAGGGCCTCGGCCTTGAGAGCGACCCCGGGTGCCACCTCGAGCCTGGCCGCGACCTTGGCCGCGAGCTGCTTGTACTGGGTGCCCGCCATGCTGCGACCCCCACCGCCCGTGAGCTTGTCCTGTCCATCAAAGAACATGGAGGGCGTACTGTTCACGCCGTAGTAGTCCTGCCGCCGCCGGGTGGCGGGGTTCATCATCGGATCCGGGGCCGGGATGGGCAGGTGGTATTCGAGCACCACCAGCGCTGTCGCCGGAAAGGACTCCAGCAGGCCGTCAAAGGCAAAATCAGCAGCCACACAGGGCGGGCACTCGGAGCCCGTGAAGAGCTCCGCCAGGACAGCCCTGCCCGTCCAGGTGGGACCTGGCTTGATCGGGGCCGGGTGGAAGGGCAGTTCCCTGCTCCTGGCCTCAAGCATGGCGTCGAAGCCGTCTTCCTTGCCGTTCAGCTTTGCGTAGGCGGCTCTGGCCCGGCGAAGCCCCTCCTTGTTGTTCTCCAGGGCCGCACCCACCAGAGCCTCATAAGCGTCTTTGGGGCGAGTCAGCGCCTCCAGGACCTCGCCGCGAGCCAGGAAATAGACCCCACTGGTCCTGCCACTGGCCTGGCTGTAGGCATCCAGGGAGGTGAGGGCCCCAGCAGCATCGCCCGCCAGGAACTGCGCCCTGGCCACGCTGAGATCCAGGTCACGGACCATGCCGGGCAGCACTTCTCTGCTGCGCTCATTGAGCCCAGCGAGAGCGGCCGGATCCACCAGAGCCTTCTGAGCCTGGTTGCGGTAGCCCTGGAGTGCTGTCAGAACTTTGCCCTTGTCGAAGGAAGCCGCCTTCGGGTGCTCCAGAAGTTGGTTCGAAACCATCACGAAATTACTGAAGCGCTGCATCCCGACTGAGCCCGCCAGACCATCCTTCTGCAGGGCGAGCACCGCATCCAGGGTGGCCGCTTGGACGACCCGAGTCGCCATGATCTGGGAATCGAGCACCTGGATCACCGCGCTGGCGGGGTAGGCGGCCTTGATTCGCTCCAGTTCCTTCAACCGGGCGCCAGGCTCCTGGATGCCGGAGGCAGCCTGCAGCTCCTTGAACTCCGGAGGTGGAGCCTGAGCCGCCACCGGAAGGGCCAGGCTGGCGGTCAGGACTGCCGCAGCCAGGCGAAGAAAGAGGGCCTGGGGAATAAGGATCATGCGCAAACTCCGATACCGGCGGCGGATGCCACGGCTACTTAATGTATAGCTTCAGCCGGATCTCAACGGGGGAGTCACCGCTGAAGAGGCTCCGATCCAGCACCACGGGAACCTCGACCACGCTGCTGTGGGGCATGTGCGTGGGTGAGTAGACGTGGGCGGAGGGCCCGGCCTCGTTGGGTAACTCCTCAATCTCTTCGAGGAGTTCTCCAGCTGATAGCTCTTCCACCTCGAAGGGCTTGGTGGATTCCACCGCTGGTGGTGGGGGCAGGAAGGGCCCTCCCGTCAGCTCCGGGGGTTCTTCGACGACGCCGCCACCGTAGCGCTCCGCAAGGCTTTTCAACACCAGCTTGGCCACCCCGGTGAGGGTTTCCCGGACGCCTTCGCCGAGCATGGCGCAAGCCTCAAAGGTGGGGGCCCCGAACAGGTTGATCTCCCGGTTCAGGGTTTCCACAGGCAGGGCGTTGGGCGTATCTCGCTTGTTCCACTGGATCACATGGGGAACCTTCTCCAAGTCCGCGCCCTGATCCTTCAGGTTGTTGATGAGATTTTGGAAGCTTTCCTTGTTGCTTTCCAGGGCTGGGGCCTGGGAATCCGCCACGAAGACCACCGCATCGGCTCCGCGCAACACCAGCTTGCGGGTGGCGTCGTAAAAGACCTGACCGGGCACCGTGTAGAGCTGGATGCGGGTCTTCATGCCCCGGATGGTGCCCAGTTCGATGGGCAGAAAGTCAAAGAAGAGGGTGCGGTCCGTCTGAGTGGCGAGCGATAGCATCTTGCCCCGGCCATCGCCAGGCAGGGTGTCGTAGACATGCTGGAGGTTGGTCGTCTTGCCACAGAGGCCCGGGCCGTAGTACACGATCTTGGCCGTCAATTCCTTGGTGGCCGCGTTGAAAAGCACCATGCATCACCTTCATGTCGTTTGGGAAGATTGCTCCCTCTGCCTAGCTCCGTCAAGGAAGAACCCGGCTGGGAACCCCTGGCGGATGCGCTACACTGCCGCCCAAACTACCATCCATGAGGGCCCCCATGGTCAAACTGCTGGTGCACGAGAGCGCGGGCGTCCGAGAATTCGAGATCGTGGACAATGAAGTCCACGTGGGCCGTGAACTGGACAACACGCTCCGCCTGCCGGATCCCAGCATCAGCCGCCACCACTGCGTCCTCCGCAGGACCGCTGGGGGCTTCGAGATTCAGGACCTGCAAAGCAGCAACGGCGTGCTGGTGAACGGCAACAGGGTGCAGACCGCCCCCCTGCGGGACGGCGACCGGATCAGCCTGGGCCAGGTCCAGCTCACCTTCCAAAATCCCCGGCCTGAAGCCAGTACTGACGAGCCTGCCCTGGCCCAGGTTCCCGTGGGCACCGTGCGCATCTCCGCCGATGACTTGGCGGCCCTCCATCAGGGCCAGGCGGCCACAGCCCGCCAGCTGCCGAGTCAGGACCAGATCGCCACGGGCCCGGTCCCCATGGGGTCCACGCCATCCATTCCCCCGGTGGCCAGCCCCTTGGATGCCCGGCTGTCCGCGGGTCGTGCCCCGGAGGCACCCAAGTCCCTCTTCCGCAGGTGGCTGGATCGCCTCCTCGGGAATTGACTGGCTAGGGGAGATCCTGGACTACGGTCGGCCCATCGGGATGCCAGAGCACTTCGAAGGGGTGGACGTTCTGCTCGATGCCCTTGAGCGTGACCCCTGCGAGCGGACTCAGCTGGGCACTACCGGCGAGCTCGGCCGTCCGCGGCCCCACCACGATCTGGCCGGGCTTGGCCACGGCGCTTTCTAGCCGGGAGGCCAGGTTCACCGTGCTGCCCATCACGGTGTAGTCCATGCGTTTTTCGCAGCCGATATCTCCGGCAAAGGCCTCGCCGCTGTTGATGCCGATGCGCATCTTCAGTTCGGGGTAGCCAGCCGGCCGGGCCAGGTTCAAGTCCAGCAGGGACTCCTGCATGGCCACGGCGGCCTCGATGGCATGACGGGCATGCTCGGAATCGGCGTTAGGGGCACCAAAGAAGGCCATGATGGCGTCCCCGATGTACTTGTCGAGGGTGCCACCCCGGCTGAAAATTTGCTCCGTCATGACTTCGAAGGTGCGGTTGAGAATGCCTGCCAGCACCAGCGGTTCCATGCCTTCGCTCATGCGGGTGAAGCCCGAGATATCAGCGAAGAGCACACTGATCTGGCAGCGCTGGGCCTGCAGCAGGGGGGCATCGGTGGTCTGGCTGGACTTCAGGATCTGGTCCACCACCTGGGGGCTGTGATAGCGCTCAAGCCGCTGCCGGAAGCGGGCTTCCCGCTCCCGCTGGATGCCCACCGCCGCGAAGTTCGCCATGGCGCTGAGCAGGTGCTCGTCCTCGCGCTTGAAGCCGCCCTTGTTCAGACTGGTCTCAAGGTAGATGACCCCCAGGGCCTGGTCCTCAACGATCAGGGGGGCACAGAGGGCCGAGGTGATGCCGTGGATCTTGATGCTTTCCCCCGCGCTGAACCGGGGGTCCATGCGCGCATCGGTGGTCAGAATGGCCACCCGGTCCTTCATGGCCGTCCGGGCAATGGTGCGGCTGATGGGGTTGGGCTGCTGGCTGGGATGTTCCTCCCAGATCAGTTCCGGCACCAACTCACCGGTGGCATCAGCCAGCAGGATGAAGCCGCGCTGGCAGGGAATCTGCGCGGTCACCAGGCCCATCACGGATTCCAGCAACTCGGTCAGGCCTGCCGCCCGCAGCAGGGTTCCGGCCATGCTCGCCAGCCGCTGGAACAGGGTGACCACCTCGCCCACGGGATGCTGGCCGCTGGCCTGAGCAAGCATGGCCTCCAGGCTGGCGTGGGGGACAAGAATGGATCCCGAGGCGTCGAAGGCGCGGTCCTCGAGCGAGATCCGGGAGGCCACTGCCCGCGGCAGGAGGTTCAGGTTCAATCCGGCTAGCGGTACTCCCGGCGCTCCTTCCGGAACCCAGGTCACCATGGCCTCCCCCAGGAGCACCTTGTCGCCCAGGTGCAATTGGGCGGGCCCGGTCAGGTTCGAACCATTGAGGGAGGTGCCGTTGAGGGATTTCATATCCATCACATGCGGCTTGCCATCCTTGAGAAAAATCTTCGCGTGGATGCGACTGACGGCGTTGGTCTGGAGCTTGATGGTGGCCTGATCCCCCCGACCGATGGTCACGCCCTCCTCCGTGAGGAACACCAGGTGCATGGCACCGTCAACCAAGAGGGTGAGTTTCATGGGCAATCCGAGGGGTGGGTCGAGCTTAGCACCCACTGCTGACGGTATCGGCAGGGCACGGTAACCTATGAGGTTCACTCTGGAGTGAGTGTGGAGGCGCGTTGACCAAAGTCGGATTCATGTCCCTGGGCTGCCCGAAGAACCTCGTGGATTCCGAGGTCATGCTGGGCCACCTGCGCCTCAAGGGCTACCAGATCACCCCAGTGTTGGCGGAGGCCCAGGTGCTCGTGGTGAACACCTGCGGCTTCATCGATGCCGCCAAGCAGGAGAGCATCGAGGCCATCCTGCAGGCCGCCGCCATGAAGCAGGACGGCGCCTGCGAGAAGCTCATCGTGGCGGGCTGTCTGGTGGAGCGGTATCGCGACGAGCTGATGGCCGGCATGCCGGAAATCGACGCCTGCCTGGGTACCCGTGATATCGAGCAGATTGCCGAGGTGATCGGTGCGGGGGCCTCCTTCGAGCTGAATCCCAACCCTGAGTACCTGTATTCCGAAGCCAGCCCCCGGTTGCTCACCACCCCCAAGGCCAGCGCCTACCTGAAGATCAGTGAAGGCTGCGACCATGCCTGCGCCTTCTGCGTCATTCCGCAGCTGCGGGGCGCCCAGCGTAGCCGCAGCATCGCCAGCGTGGTGGCCGAAGCCCGGAACCTCGTGGCCCAAGGGGTCCTCGAAATCAGCCTGGTGGGCCAGGACACCACGGACTATGGCCGCGACTTCGGCGCTCCCGATGCCCTCGAAAAGCTGGTCCGCGCCCTCGGAGCGGTGGAAGGCCTGCGCTGGTTCCGCCTCCACTACGCCTATCCCAACCGCCTCACGGACGGCCTGCTGCACGCCATTGCGGAAACGCCGAACTGCGCCCGCTACCTGGACATGCCGCTCCAGCACGCGGACGCCGCCATTCTCAAGGCCATGGCCCGGGGTGGCAGCCGGACTGCCTTCCTGAAACTGCTGGCGAAGGTGCGCCGCATCGTGCCAGGGATCGCCATCCGCTCGAACTTCATCGTGGGGTTTCCCGGGGAGGACGAGGCCGCCTTCGAGACCCTCAAGGCCTTCGTGCTAGAGGCCCGCTTCGACCACGTGGGGGTCTTCACCTATAGCCCCGAAGAGGGCACCTCGGCCTACGCCCTGGGCGATCCCATCCCCAAGCGCACCAAGGAGGCCCGCAAGCGGCGCCTCCTGGAACTGCAGCAGAAGATCGCCCGAGAAAAGAACCAGGAAAAGGTGGGCCAGGTTCTGGATGTGCTCATCGAAGGCAGCCACGAAGAGTCGGATCTCCTCGTGAAGGGCCGCCATGCGGGCCAGGCCCCGGACATCGATGGCAACGTCCTGCTGGTGGATGGCGCACCGCAGGTGAACACCATCCAGCGGGTGCGCATCGTAAAAGCCCACGCCTACGACTTGATCGGCGAAGTTGAGGATGGGGGACTCGAAGCCAGCACCGCCGCCTATGAAGCGGCCTTCAGGTCTCGACGCCCAGGCCTCTGATCCGGTTCCGCACCCGGGGGGATCCGAGTAGCCCGAGGCAGGCCAGGCCCCCCGCGCCGAGGGCCAGGATGAGGCGCCAAGGCACGGGGGGTGTCGCCAGGCCGTCTGGACCATCGAGGTGGCTGAGCAGGAAGGCCGCCGCGTTGTTGGTGAAGTGACCGAGCAAGGCGGGCCACAGGGAGCCCGTGCGCAGCACCAGCCAGCCCAGGAAGAGGCCGACCGCCAGGGTCCCGGGCAGTTTGACCCAGCTGCCGTGGACGACCGCGAACGCCAGGGCCGTGAACACCAGGGCCCTCCGCTCCCCGGCAAGCTCCTTGATGCGGGCGAGGCCGTAGCCCCGGAAAAGAACCTCCTCCGCAACGGGAGCTCCAATCAGGACCCCCAGCACTCCCACCGAGGAGAAGGGGTCCGGAAGAGGGGCCAGACCAATCAGCCGGTCCGTGGCCATGGCCCAGGCCAGGACGACGGGGAGCAGGGACAGGACGCAGAGCACGGTCCAGGCCAGCAGTCCGGCACCCACCGGGCCCATCGGCAGTGACTTCCGCCAGCCATCGCCCCAGGCGGATCTGGCCACCCAGAGAATCCCCGGGACCACCGTGAGCATGGCCACGAAGCCCAGGAATAGCCCCAGTCGTGGGTGGGACCTGACCACGCCAGCGGAGGCTACACTGAGGGGCATCGAGAAGAGGTTGAGCCACAGGATGAGGCCAAGGGCCACGCCCACCCCAGCGAAGCGCTGGTTGACGCGGTCGGCTGCCTGGGCCGAGGCACTGGGAACCGGCTCTGACAGCACGAAGGTCCTTCCTGGGGTTGGATCACTCTACCCAACGGGCAGGCGCAATGGGTAGGGGTTCACACGTTACCGTGCCTCTTCCGGACCATCCATGGAGAACATCCTTTTCACGCAGACCGGGCAAATACCGTGGGTCGCCGAGGCATGGGTGCGCTCGGCAAGGAAGACCTCCATCGTGTGCCACTGCCCTGTCTCGTCTCGGATGTTGTGGCACCAGGCGCAGACCGGCAGCAGACCCTTCAGCTCCCGAACCTCGGCCATGGCCCTGGTCAGTTGCTGGTTGAGGGCCTGCTGGCCGAGGACCTCCTGGCGCAGGGCTCCCACCACCCAGGCTGCGAGCAAATAGGAGAGCACCTTGTTCAGCGCATCCCAGCAGCGGAAATATTCCGAGCTCATGGGCCGACCGCTCAACAGATCGTGGGCATACCATCCGGCGCCAGCAAGCAGCGCCATGACCAGGCCGTCCTGGCGGCCACGGGACCAGGCCAGCCAGATCACCGGCATCAGGTAGAAGGCAGAGAAGGCCACTTCCGGGGGCGCCAGCACATCAATGAGCTCCACCCCGGCGAAGAGGAGCATGGCCACGGCCCAGGCCAGCAGGGGGGGCCGGGTCAGATTGAGCCACCGTTCCCCCCCACCCGCAGTCAACAACATCGGCAACCTCCGGAACGGCCTGCTGGGCTCTGGCCTGGAATCTTCGCATACCCGGGGCCCCGCGCACACCCGCCCGGAGCACCCGCGATGGGGTCTCTTGCCGCACCCCATGGCCCGGATTCCTTCGGGCTACACTGGCCGCATGCTTCAACTGGACCGCATCACCCGCGCCTATGAACTCGGCGGCGAGCGCGCCGGCGTGTTCGATGTGTCGCTGGCGGTTCCGAAGGGTTGTCTGGCCGTCCTGGCGGGGCCCAGCGGCAGTGGCAAGACCACCCTGCTGCAGGTGGCAGGGTTGCTCGATCCCCCGGACGAGGGCGAAGTTCGCCTGAATGGCGCGGCTGTTTCCGGATTGCCCGAAAGGGCTCGCTGCGAACTGCGTCTGCGCCACCTGGGCTTCGTCTTCCAAGCCTTCAATCTGGTGCCCGTGTTGTCGGCCCTGGAGAATGTGCTGCTCCCGCTTCAGCTCCAGGGGCTGGGCGAAAGCGAGGCCCGCAACCGCGCCGAAGCGGCCCTCCACCGCGTGGGCCTTGGGGACCGCCTGCATCACCGGCCAGGGCAGCTCAGTGGGGGTCAACAGCAGCGCGCGGCCATCGCCCGGGCCCTGGCCCCGGACCCCCTCCTGGTCTTGGCTGACGAACCCACCGCCAATCTGGATCATGCCCACGGGGGACCCCTCATGGAGCTCCTGGCCGAGTTGGCCGCCGAGGGCGGCGTCACCTTCCTCGTGGCCAGCCACGATCCCACCGTCATCGCCCGCGCCCACCACGTCTTCCGCCTCCACGATGGGCGACTGGTGGAGGCGTCATGAAAACAGAACTGGAGCAAAGAGGACACGGAGGGCAACAGAGGAGGCTTTGTAAAGCGCTGGTCACAGAAAGCGCGAAACCGCACGGGAGACGCGGAAGGGTCCTGGGCGCTTTGCGAACAGACTCGCCAAAGGTTGCTGGCTACTTCTATGAGAGAACGGGGGTTCCCTGCCCTGTCCATGTTTCGCGGTTTCCGATTTCCTTCCGTGTCTTCCGCGACCAGCTCTTTGAAACCTACCAGGTGCTCCGGTGATCCTGGCTCGGCTGGCGCTCCGAAACCTGCTGCGCCAGCGGCGGCGGACGGCGCTGACGCTGATGGTGGTGGTGGCGGGGTTCGTGTCCATCAGCCTGGCGGGGGGCTTCATGGCCCAGACCTTTCAGGGCCTTTCCAATTCGGCCGTTCGCGGCGGCCTTGGCCATCTTCAGGTGCTGGCGACCGGTGCACTGGAGGGCGATGAGGCCCAGAGCCTCGAGAAGGCGCTGCCTGATGGTGAAGCGGTGGCGACCCGTCTGCGCCAGGATCCTGCCGTGGCTGAGGTGCTCCCGCGCATCCAGTTCATGGGCCTGCTTTCCAGTGGCGCCAAGAGTGTGGTCTTTCTCGGCACGGCCGTGGACCCAGCCCTGGAGCCGAAGCACATGGCCACCACCGAAGCCCTGAGAGATGGGGCCAAGACGCCTCAAGGCGCCGGCTCCCGGTGGCTTTCGACTGATCCAGCCACCCGTGAAGTCATCCTCGGCGTGGGTCTGGCCCGCTCCCTTGGCGCCACCGTGGGCAGCTCACTTACCCTGCTGTCCACCACCCGGGACGGCGCCTTGAACGCCGTGGATGTGGAAGTGGCGGGTCTGCAAGATCTCGGTCTGCGCGAACTCAATGACCGTCTCCTCACGGTCAGCCTCGCCACCGCCGGCCAACTACTGGAAGCAGGCCCGGCCCGCTCACGGCTGTCCGTGGTGCTGAAGCGCCCCCGGGATACCGCCAGCGAACAGGCGCGGCTCCAGACTCTGCTCCCCGGCACCGTGGTGAAACCCTGGTACGAGCTGGCCTCTTTCTACCAGCAGGTAAAGCTGCTCTACTTCGCCATCTTCGGGTTCATGGGTCTGGTGCTGTTCCTGGTGGTGCTGCTGGCCACCGCGAACACCCTGCTCATGTCGGTGATGGAGCGGGTGCGCGAGTTCGGCGTGCTGCGGGCCATGGGTCTGCAACCCCGCCAACTGTTGGGACTGCTCCAGTGGGAGGGGGCCTTTCTCGGCCTCCTCGGCAGTGCCCTGGGCTTGGCCGCGACCCTGCTGCTGCGCACGGGCCTGAACGCCCTGCATCTCCAGATGCCCGCACCCCCCGGAACCAGCCACGGCTATGAGTTGGATATCCACCTGGTCCCGGCGGTGTATCTCCTGGTGGCCTTTGGGCTGCAGGCCACCCTCCAACTGAGCGCCCTCTTTCCCGGCCTGAAGGCCGCGCGACTCCGCATCGTGGAAGCGCTTCGACATGTATAAGGCTCCCCGTCTGGCCTGGTGGCTCGCCACGGGCTTTGGTAGTGGCTACCTGCGACCCGCCCCGGGCACCTGGGGGACTCTGGCGGGGCTGGTGGCCTGGCTACTGCTGTTGGCTGCCTTCCGTGCCGCTGGCGCCCCCTGGGCCCTGCTGGTGGCCACGCTCCTGCTCACCCTGCTGGCGGTGTGGGCGGCGGACCGCGTGGTGCGCGAGACGGGCCAGAAGGATCCCTCCTTCATCGTCATCGATGAGTGGGCGGGCCTGTGGATTGCCCTGGTGCCGCTCCTGTTCACCAGCACCCTGCAGCCCCAACCCTGGAGCCTCTGGGCCGCACGCCTGGTGGCGCCCTTCCTGCTGTTCCGCCTCTTTGACATCTGGAAGCCCGGCCCCGTGGATGCCGCCCAGCGGTTGCCCGGGGGCTGGGGTGTGGTGATGGACGACGTGCTGGCGGGCCTCCTCGCCGCCCTTATCGTTTGGCCCCTGGACCAGTGGCTCGGCGCCCAGTCCCTGGCCCACCCCTCCCGCTGGGGCGGCTGAGCGATTGCTGAGAAAAGCAAACTGATCCAACGCGAAGACGCGAAGACGCGAAGAGAAAATGGACCCATCTGGAATTTTCGGGCGAGCAATCTCACCGCAGAGAGCGCTGAGAACGCAGAGGGAAATGGGGAGTACTGGGATACCTCCGGCCAACATCGCACCCGGGGGGAAAGGCTTGTAACCGGTGATGACGCCGATGCTGTGGGAGCCCTTCGGGTAGGGGCTAGCACGGCAGCATGGGCCCATGCAGGGAATGCATCAGCGCTCCTCTGCGCTCTCTGCGTGCTCTGCGGTTGGCGGTCCTTCTTTCCTTGAATTCCCGGATGGACTCAAATTCTTCGAGCCATCGCGTCTGCGTTGGATCTTTTTTGAGAAGCCCTTTAGGCCCGGGTCTCTTCCAGCAGGGTCTTCCACACGGTGGGTTCGCTGAGATGGCCGCTGTCGGTGAAGCGGCGGCTTTCGATGAGGTAGCGATAACCCTGCTCGGTAAGGAAGAGCTGCCGATTGCGGGCGAACTCCTGCTCGGTGGTTTCGCTGCTGATGAGCGAATAGAAGTAGCTCAGGTTCCGGTTGCCCTTGGGGCGCAGGATGCGGCCCAGGCGCTGGGCTTCCTCCTGCCGGGAGCCGAAGGTGCCACTCACCTGGATGGCCACGGAGGCGTCCGGCAGGTCGATGGCAAAGTTGGCCACCTTGCTCACGATGAGCACCCGCAGCTCGCCGTCCCGGAACTGCCGGAACAGGGTCTCGCGCTCCTTCTCTGGGGTCTGTCCCGTGAGCACCGGCGCGCAGAGCCGTTCGCCGATGATGCGGAGCTGCTCGAGATACTGGCCGATGATGAGAATGTTGTCCTTCGGATGGCCCGCCAGCAACTCGTCCATCACGGCCATCTTGAGGCTGTTCTCGGAGGCAATGCGGAAGCGCTGGCGGTTATCGGCC
>SESE01000657.1_pt1 | contig 14203 bp, 7 predicted proteins | sample 3171371 | NCBI WGS metagenome assembly SESE01 (sample SAMN06051881, study PRJNA518727) | freshwater metagenome | biome: subpolar coniferous forest; feature: holomictic lake; material: water; isolation source: holomictic Lake 442, 13 m depth | place: Canada: near Kenora, Ontario | collected... | reverse complement strand
GGGAGCAGACCGCGTACAGTGGCGGCGCGATGTACGAATATGAAATGACTCCAACTTTTGTGGCAGGGGCGAAGCTCGGGTACCGCGATGTTGACTACTTGAGCGACACGCGAGGCGACTTTGTGTCCCAGGACATCATGGTGTTCGGGAACGCCGAGTTCTCGGAGTCCACCACGGCGTCCGCCGGAATAGGATGCGGGCGCGGCATCTCGTCGGCGACGAATGCCATGGCGGAACGCGTTGAGGTTGACGGTGCGCTCGGGTCATTCTCCCTCCGGACCGAGATCTGGAAGGACCTGGTCTTCAAGGCAACGTACACCAGGGCAATCCGCGCAGGGTTCAACGACCCGGTCGAGACGGCTGATACGCTGGAGGGCAAGCTCAGTTGGACCGATGAGGTCGTGTCGCTGGGTCTTTCTTCGGCCGTGGACTCTGTCGACGTGGCGGCGGTGGATGCTACCGACTATCGCGATTGGCGGAGCTCCTTCGAGTTTTCCTGCCTGCTGGCCACCGATCTGACTGTTGGATATTCCTCCAGTTACATCGTGCGTGCTGTCAAGGTGCCTGCGGCCTTTGACACGGCCGGTCTGGCCTCCGAGCTGGTGAACAATTACTCGACGTGGATCAACAGTGTACGCTGTTCACTGGAGCTGATGGAGAATCTCACCGCCGGCGCATACGCGGACTATGTGCTCCGTGACAGCGCCGCGGATGGCCTCAAGTACCACCGCTTCAATATTGGTGCGAACCTGATCTATTCATTTGAGTACTGAGCCGGTTACCTGAGCAGTGGGCAGATCCGGGGCGCAATCAGCCATCAGTTCCCAAAACACGTGCATGTAGTCTGGTCGCTGCCGCACGGCGCCGTGCCAGGGGCAGAGGGAGCGGTCCGGCAATCGTCCAGCCGGGGCTCGGGCGGCGGCGGGGCTCCTCAACGCGCTTGACCGTACATCACCGTTCCAGCATCATTCGCGGAATGGAGAAGGGAAACAACGAATTGGCGGTCCGCGGGAAGGGGCGAGCCGCCGGGCGTGAGGTGCCGAAACAGAGCGCCGGGAACGAGGCGCTTCAGGCGTTGAAGCGGTTGTTTGATGTCGATTTCATCTATGAGTGGGCGACGCTCCTGCTCATTCCTGCCTACGCAATCAGCACGGTCTTCCGCAGCCAGATCATAGTCATCTACGCGATCCTTTTCGTCCTGAAGGTGTGGAAGGACGGATACCGGAAGTGCGGGCTGGAGCTCGTCTTTGTCATTGCCATACTGGGGCTCGCAGCCAGCTATATCGGGTCATGGCAATCAGAGGTGCTGAAGAACGTCTTCCAGGTCGCAAAGATCATATGCCTGCCGATACTGATGTCGCAGTATCGCCCGGTTCGCGGCCTTGAGGGCAAACTCGCTATTGTGTTCACAGGCCTTGCCGTGTACGGCGTTGCGCGCATGCAGTTGGCGCCGCTGGTTACAGGCTATGCCATGGACCGGCCATACTGCTTTTCCGATTTCTTCATGCATTCGTCGGTAATCGCCTTCTCGGGCTATCTCTTCTTCCTCGTCATGTTGATCAGGCGCGAGGGCTGGAAGTGGAAGGCGTTGAGTGCGCTGAATGTCATCCTGTTCACCTACCTCATCGTCCTGCACAACGTCAGGGCATCGTATCTTGCCTTCATGGTCATCACGCCGCTTGTCCTGCTTCTTGAGTTCAGGCGACAGGCGCTCATAGGCATAGGAAGCCTGTGTCTTTGCGCGGTGGTTCTTACGCTCGGCCTCCACATGCTGCGCCCGGAACTGGCAGGAAACACCGTGGCGAGGGTCAGGTCCATAGTTGATACTGGACACGGCAGCAACCAGGGGCGCCTGGTGATCTGGAAGAAAGCTCTCCAGGTGTTTGCGGGGGATCCAGTCAACGGCATCGGCTACCGGTGCTTCAACCGGCGGCACGTCGTCCTGGGCAACACCGAACGCGAGCCCGACTTCTGGCATGCGCACAATGAATTCCTGCAGCTTCTTGCCGAGACTGGCCTGGTGGGGGTTGTCGCCTGGCTGGCGTTCAAGCTCAGGTTGCTCCTGCTCTTCTTCAGGGAGCGGCGGCAGGCGATTGGCGCTTTCATGATGTACCTCCTCCTTGCCTTCGAGATTCACAATATCTTTGAGTGCTACATATATGAGCGCATAATCTACATCTACATCTTTGTCCTGTTCGGCCTGGGCGTGAACCAGGTGCTTGGCACGCGAAGGGCAGAGCAGGAAGCCGTGAGGTAGAAATGCAGGATCTAGAGCAAATCAAGGTCAGTGTTGTGGTCCCGTTCCACAACGCGGATGGATACCTCGCGCAGGCATTGGAAAGCATTGCCGCGTCTTCGCACCGGAATATCGAAGTCATCCTGATCAACGACGGCAGTACGGACGGCGGCGGTGTCACGGCAAAGATGGTTGCCGCCAGGGACTCGCGGTTCACTTACCTGGCGAACGAGAGCAACAGGCGCGTTTCATTCTGCAGGAACGTGGGCCTGCGGGAGGCGACTGGCGATTTCATCCTGTTCGTGGACAGTGACGACAGGATCTCGGCGGACTGGATACAGAACCTGCTTAGGACTGCAGTTGCCGAGGGCGCCGACGTCGTAATAGGGAAGGCGAAGCGGTGCCGGGCTGACTCTGTCGCCGACTACGACATGAAGGGGCTCACCAGGCGCGGGGCACTGGCGTTCGGCGACATCGTATTCAAGGACAATGCCGTCCTCTGGAACAAGCTCTACTCGGCCTCCATCGTGCGCCGGTGGGGGATACGCTTTGACGAGGACCTGTGGATCGGGGAAGACCTGGTCTTCAACTACCTGGTGCTGGGGCGGGCAAAGCGGATTTACTACAGCGGTGAGGGGTTCTACTACTACCGCGCAGACAGCCCGTCATCCATCATGCGAAGCAGCACTCCTGCGACGCGCATCCGGAACCTTTCCCGGGTATTGAGCCTCCTTGTTGAGTGCTCGCTGACGATTGAAACAAAGAACCCCGGGGTCCTCAAGAAGGTTGCGAAGGACATCCTGGTCAACGCCTACAGGCACAAAGAGGCTATTGACCCCTCAACCATGGCTATGATCAGGCGTGTTGCGCCTTTCATGCCCGGATCGGTGAGGCTGAAGGTGTTGTTGAAGTCATTGCGTAATGCAATAGTACCGCAGAACAGCCCGGATCGGGGCCGTTGACAGGCGCAGGCAACGCGCTCACAGGCTGGCCCTCGTTGCCGCTACTACTCCCACTCTATTGTCGCCGGCGGCTTGGAGCTTATGTCGTAGACCACGCGGTTGATGCCCTTCACTTCGTTGATGATGCGGCTGGAGATTCGCGCCAGCACATCATACGGCACGTGCGACCAGTCCGCGGTCATGGCGTCGCGGCTTTCGACCACCCTCAGGGCGCAGACGTTTTCGTATGTGCGGCTGTCGCCCATGACGCCGACTGTCTGTATGGGCAGCAGGACGGCAAACGACTGCCAGATGTCGCGGTAGTTAGGCATCTTTATGATCTCCTCCTGCACGCGAATATCCGCCTGCTGGAGTATTGCTACCCGGTCAGCCGTTACAGCGCCGAGGATGCGAACCGCCAGTCCGGGGCCGGGGAACGGCTGCCGGTGAACGATGTCATCCGGAAGCCCGAGTTCATGGCCCAACTCCCGCACCTCATCCTTGAAAAGCTCGCGCAGCGGCTCAATCAGCTTGAAGTGGAGGTCTTTAGGGAGTCCGCCGACATTGTGGTGACTCTTGATTGTAGCTGAAGGTCCGTGGATTGGTGAAGCGCTCTCGATCACGTCCGGGTACAGTGTGCCCTGGGCCAGGAACTTAATCTTTCCGAGCTTGCGGGCCTCAGCGGAGAACACATCTATGAATGTCTTGCCGATTATCTTCCGCTTCTTCTCCGGGTCGACAACGCCCTTCAGGTTGCGGAGGAAGAGCGAGGCTGCGTCGACCGTGTGCAGGTCGATGCCGTAGGCGCCGCCGAAGGTATGCTTCACCTGCTCCGTTTCGCCCTGCCTGAGCACGCCATTGTCCACAAAAATGCAGTGAAGCTGGCTGCCGATGGCCCTCTGCAGGAGAACCGCTGCCACGGAGGAGTCTACACCGCCGCTCAGGCCGCAGACGACATGTTCCCTGCCGACCTGCCGGCGTATTGAGGATATGCTCTCCTTGATGAAGTGGGCCATCTCCCAATCAGGCCGGCAGCCGCAGATGTTGAAGACGAAGCGCCGCAGCAGTTCTGTTCCGCGCGGGGTATGAACGACTTCGGGGTGGAACTGGAAGCCATAGATCTTGCGGCTGGTGTCCGCCATGGATGCGACCGGACAGGTTCCGGTCTCCGCGAGGATCCGGAAGCCTGGCGGCAGTGTCTCGACCTGGTCCCCGTGGCTCATCCATACGTCCAGCTTTCGCGGAAGGCCGTGGAACAGCGGGGTGTCGCGCGTAACAGAAATGCGGGCACGGCCGAACTCGCGCGACTTGCCGGGTTTTACCGAGCCGCCCAGCAGTTTCGCGGTCATTTGCAGGCCGTAGCATATGCCGAGGACTGGAAGTCCCATGCGGTAGATTGCCGGATCACAGAGAGGGGCTCCCTTTTCGAGTACGCTTGCCGGCCCGCCGGAGAGGATGATCCCGGATGGTTTGCGCTTGGCGAGCTCCTTTGCAGGAGTGTCGAAGCGGATGATCTCGGAGTAAACCCGCTGCTCGCGTATGCGCCTCGCGATGAGCTGCGTGTACTGAGAACCAAAATCAAGAATAGCTATCCAGTTTCTCTTCATTTTCCAATCATCTCCCTGAATCGCGCGAACAGGTAGTACGGGTCATGAGGACCAGGGCAGGCCTCGGGGTGGTACTGCACACAGAACATGGGTTCCGTCCTGTGTTTGATGCCCTCGACCGTCTGATCGTTCAGGTTGATGTGGGTCACTTCAACTTTAGACGAGTCAATCGTGGCGGCATCAATGGCAAAGTTGTGGTTCTGGGAGGTGATCTCGATCTTTGCCGTGTGCAGGTCTTTCACCGGGTGGTTGCACCCGTGGTGGCCGAACTTGAGGCGGTATGTCTTTGCGCCGGTGGCCAGCCCGAGAATCTGGTGGCCGAGACAGATTCCCATGACCGGGACCTTGCCGATCAGCTTCCGTGCGTTGTCGATGGCGTAGACCACGGCCGCCGGGTCCGCGGGCCCGTTTGAGAGGAAGACACCGTCCGGCTTCATGGCCAGCACGCGGTCCGCTGTTGTTATTGCCGGTACCACTGTGACGTCCATTCCAGAGCGGCGCATGCTCCGCAGGATGTTCCACTTGATTCCGAAGTCATAGGCCACGATCTTCAGGTCGGCGGCTGGCAGGCTGTCGCCCATACCCCACGATGTCGAGATCCTGCCGTCCGGGTCCCACTTGTATTCTTCCGTGCATGAAACCTTTGCGGCGTAGTCCTGGCCGTCCAGCCCGCCCCATTCCCTGGCCATGGCGAGGGCGCGCCGGTCGTCGAGCGCCGGGGCCTTGCCACCCGCCACGAGGCAGGCCTTCATGGTGCCGTGAGTGCGGAGCCTGGCGGTCAGAGCCCGTGTGTCGATTCCGGCTATTGCCGGAATGCCATACCGGACGAGGGCCTGCTGCAGCGACTCGTTTGCGCGCCAGTTGCTGGGCTCGTTCATCTCGTGGACAACGAAGCCGTTGGCGTGGAACCGGCCGGATTCCATGTCGTCGAGATTGACTCCGACATTCCCGATCTCCGTGCAGGTCATGGTCACGATCTGGCCGCTGTAGGAGGGATCGCTGAGTATTTCCTGGTAGCCGCTCATGCCGGTGTTGAAGACCACCTCGCCGACGGTGTTGACCGGCGCACCGACAGAATACCCGCGGAGGACGGTGCCGTCCTCAAGGGCGATAAACGCGTTCTTTTCTCTCTTTTCCGACCAGTTCCATCTGCTTGTCATTGCCATTGTTCTCCGAAACAGGCCTTCTATCAGGGACTGACCTGGCGTGCAATCACGCGTTGGGCAGGTGCTATCCGCTCCTGTCAGTTACGCCGGCCGGGCCGCTCACCCCTTGCTCTTCTTCTTTGTCAGCGAAAGCCGCGGCGCGTGCCGGTGGTATTCCTGCAGGCTGCACACCTCCATGTGCTGCATGTCGCGGAGCGCTTCCAGTCCGTTTGTGGCCGCCCCGAGTCCGTCAATCGTGGTGGTGATGGGGATGCCGCGGATGATTGCGTGGGCCCGCATCTTGATCTCGTCCATGGCCGGATCCGCGCCGCTCGAGGGGGTGTTGACGATCCACTCGACCTTCTTCTCCTCGATAAGGTCGATCACATTCGGACGACCCTTGGAAATCTTGAAGATTGCCTGGCTTTTCACCCCGTTGTTCCGCAGAACCGTGCTCGTGCCGAGTGTGGCATAAATGGTGAAGCCGAGCTTCTCGAGCCGCTTTGCCATCGGCACGACATCGGCCTGGTCAGCGTCACGCATGCTCAGGAATACATTGCCGGAGGAGGGGATCGCATTACCGGCCGCGACCTGGCTCTTGAGGAATGCCAGCCCGACGGTGGAGTCGATGCCCATCACCTCGCCGGTCGACTTCATCTCGGGACTGAGGATGACATCGATACCCGGGAAACGTATGAACGGGAACACCGCCTCCTTGACCGAGCAGTGGCGCGGCGTGACCTCCTTTGTGAAGCCCAGCTCCTTCAATTTGGAGCCGGCCATGACAAGGGCGGCAAGTTTTGCCAGCGGCACACCAATTGCCTTGCTCACGAACGGTACTGTTCGTGAAGCGCGCGGGTTCACCTCGAGAACGTATACCTCCCCGTCCTGCACGGCGAACTGGATATTCATGAGACCGCGCACGCCGAGTCCCTTGGCCAGGGCGAACGTGTGTTTACGAATCATGTCCTTCACTTCCTTGGACAGGGTCGGTGACGGAATGGCGCAGGCGCTGTCGCCGGAGTGGACGCCCGCCAGTTCGACGTGCTCCATGATGGCCCCGATGACGGAAGTCTCCCCGTCCGAAATGCAGTCCACGTCAACCTCGACGGCGTGTTCCAGGAAGCGGTCGATCAATATCGGCCGGGTTTCCGACACATCGACGGCCTCGGTCATGTACTTGCGCAGCATCTGGGTATCGTAGACGATCACCATCGCCCTGCCGCCGAGCACGAAGGACGGTCGCATGAGCACAGGGAACCCGATCTTCGTTGCGATGGCTTCCGCCTCGTCGATATTCACGGCCATTGCGCCATCGGGCTGCTTGATTCCCAGCCTGCTGACCAGCTGGTTGAAGAACTTACGGTCCTCAGCGGCCTCGATGTTCTCGGGGCTTGTGCCGATGATGTTGACGCCGTTGCGCTCCAGGTCCCTCGCCAGATTCAGCGGTGTCTGACCGCCGAACTGGACTATGGCTCCCCAGCAGTTCTCGTTGCGGTATATGTGAAGCACATCCTCGAGCGTCAGCGGTTCGAAGTACAGCCTGTCGCTCGTGTCGTAGTCGGTACTGACTGTCTCGGGGTTGCTGTTGACCATGATGGTCTCAAAACCGGCTTCGCGCAGAGCAAACGCCGCGTGCACGCAGCAATAATCGAACTCGATGCCCTGGCCGATCCGGTTGGGGCCACCGCCGATGATCATGATCTTCTTGCGGTCGGGCCGTGCGGTGCCATCGGACGGTGGCGGTGTCGCCGGCACTTTGCTCTCATTCACGTCGCCGTACGTCGAGTAGAAGTAAGGGGTGAATGCCGTGAACTCCGCGGCGCAGGTGTCAACCAGCCCGTATACCGGGAGCAGGTTCAGTCCGGCCCGGGTTTCGCGGACCTTGTCCTCGGTTGTGTTCAGGATGGCGGCTATCTGGCGGTCGGAGTAACCGAATTCCTTTGCCTGCCGGAAGAGCGGTTCGTTGCCGCGCAGGCCTTCCAGGGATCCGGCGGACCTGATCTCCTCCTCGTACGCGGCCAACTCCTCAAGGTGCCGGAGGAACCACGGATCTATGCCCGTAAGCTGCTGCACTCGCTCGACTGTCCATCCGCGCTTGAAGGCAGCGCGAATGAAGAAGACACGGTCCGGCTTGGGCACGGAAAGCCGGGTCTCAAGATCGGGGTCCGGCAGCGACTCGTAGCGACCATCCTTCCCGTCCGCCCCGAAGCCGGCGCGCCCGGTTTCGAGTGAACGCAGGGCTTTCTGGAACGACTGTTTGAAGGTCTTCCCGATGCTCATTGCTTCGCCGACTGATTTCATCTGGGTCCCGAGCCTGTCGTCGGCGCCGCGGAACTTCTCGAAGGCGAACCTGGGTATCTTCGTGACAACATAGTCGATGGCCGGCTCGAAACAGGCGGGCGTTTCCCTGGTGATGTCGTTGCGAAGCTCGTCGAGCGTGTAGCCGACGGCGAGCTTGGCCGCTATCTTCGCTATCGGGAACCCTGTAGCCTTCGAAGCAAGGGCGCTGGATCTGGAGACGCGAGGATTCATCTCGACGATCACCATCCGCCCGTTCCGGGGGTTTACGGCGAACTGGACATTGGACCCGCCGGTGTCGACGCCGATTTCGCGCATCACCGCCAGTGAAGCGTCCCGCATTATCTGGTATTCCCTGTCTGTCAGCGTCTGGGCCGGGGCAACGGTGATGCTATCGCCGGTGTGTACGCCCATCGGGTCCATGTTCTCGATAGAGCAGACAATCACGCAGTTGTCCTTGTGGTCGCGCATCACCTCGAGCTCAAATTCCTTCCAGCCGATCACCGACTCCTCAATGAGTACTTCCGAGATGGGGCTGTAGAAGAGGCCGCGCTTGACGATGGTTTCGAAGTCGGCATCGTTGTAGGCGATACCGCCGCCGGTGCCGCCAAGGGTGAATCCGGGTCGTATCACCAGCGGGTACGTGCCGATCTTCTCCCTCGCGCGGACGGCGTCCTCGAAAGTGTTCACCGAAGCGCTGACAGGCAGGTCGAGGCCGATCTTCAGCATGGCCTGCTTGAAGAGGAGCCGGTTCTCGGCCTTGCGGATCGACTCGGCCCTCGCGCCTATCATTTCTATGCCGTAGCGCGCCAGGATGCCCCGTTCGTGGAGTTCTATGCCGAGATTGAGGGCTGTCTGGCCGCCGAGGGTGGGCAGGATGGCGTCAGGCCGTTCACGGCGGATAATCTCATGCAGCACCCCGGCAGTGAGCGGTTCGACGTAGGTCCTGTCCGCAAACTCCGGGTCGGTCATGATGGTTGCCGGGTTGCTGTTGACGAGGACGATCTCGTACCCCTCCTCGCGGAGGGCCTTGCAGGCCTGGACGCCGGAGTAGTCGAACTCGCAGGCCTGCCCGATGACGATCGGCCCAGAGCCGATCAGCATGATCTTCTTTATGTCCGTGCGCTTTGGCATTGTTGTTCCATCTCTCCTGCCTGGAAACAAGGTTGTCGGTGCACCGCCGGGTGCGGGTGGCTGCCCTAGCGGCCCGCCACTCCGCCCTTCGTCTTCCGCCTGACCTCAGGCTTCCGATCCCCGGTATCCGACTTCCTCCCCATGGCTGCCTTGACAAATTCCCTGAACAATGGATGCGCGGCCAGCGGTGTCGACTGGAATTCCGGATGGAACTGGCAGGCAACAAACCACGGGTGATCGCCGAGTTCTATGATCTCGGTAAGCCGGCCGTCGGGCGATACGCCCGATGAAACCAGCCCACGCTTCTCCATCTGCTCCTTGAACTCCTGATTGAACTCGTATCTGTGTCGGTGCCGTTCCGATACGGCGGCTTTCCCGTAGGCGCCAGCCGCCCTGGTGCCGGCCGCCATCGCGCATTCATAAGCGCCCAGGCGCATAGTTCCGCCCTTGTCGGTGATGTGCTTCTGGGCATCCATCAGTGCGATCACCGGGTGCGGCGTCTTCTCGTCAAATTCAGTGCTGTTGGCTTTTACCAGACCGCATACGTTCCGTGCAAATTCAATTACAGCACACTGCATGCCCAGGCAAATGCCGAAGAACGGGATCTTGTTCTCGCGGGCGAAGCGGACGGCCTCGATTTTGCCCGCTATGCCCCTGTTTCCGAATCCGCCCGGCACAAGTATTCCGGCAGCGCCGGCAAGCTCACCAGTACCCTGTTTCTCGATATCCTCGGAGTCGATGGTCCGTATCCTCAGCTTGACGTTGTTGGCGATGCCGGCGTGGGTGAGGGCCTCGTAGATGCTCTTGTAGGAGTCCCTCAGGCTGGTGTACTTGCCGACCACGGCGATTTCGACCTCGCCGTTCCCGGGATGGATGAGGGTCTGCAGCATCCCCTTCCAGTCGTCCATCTGGAGTGAGTTGACGTGAAGGTTGAGCATTTCCATCAGATAGACGTCGGCGTCCTGCCTGGCCAGGTCGAGCGGTACCTCATAGATGGAATTCTTGACGTCCATCTCTTCAATGACCAGGTTCTTCTGCACATTGCAGAATAGCGCAAGCTTCTCCTTGTGGTCCCGGCCCATCGGCTGCTCGCAGCGGCAGACGAGCATGTCGGGTATTATGCCGATCGTGCGGAGGATTCCGACTGACTGCTGTGATGGCTTGGTCTTCAGTTCGCCTGCAGCCTTGATGTATGGCACGAGCGTTATATGGACAAACAGGCAGTTCTGGTGGCCGACTTCCTGCCGGTACTGGCGGATGGCCTCGAGGAATGGCAGGGACTCGATGTCGCCGACAGTCCCGCCGATCTCCGTGAAGGCTATGTCCACCTCGTCCGAGTCGAGGCAGCGGATCGCCTGCTTGATCTCGTCGGTGACGTGGGGGATGACCTGAACGGTCTTGCCGAGATAGGCACCGGCGCGTTCCCGCGCTATCACCGAGCTGTAGATGCGGCCGGAGGTAAAGTTGCTGCACCGCGTGCAGTCGATGCCTGTGAACCGTTCGTAGTGTCCGAGGTCCAGGTCTGTTTCGGTACCGTCGGTGGTGACGTAAACTTCGCCGTGCTGGAATGGTGACATCGTGCCCGGATCCACATTCAGGTAGGGGTCGAGCTTCTGGAGCGCCACGCGGTAGCCGCGCCGCTGGAGCAGGAGCGCAAGCGAAGCCATCGTGAGTCCCTTGCCGAGCGACGACACCACGCCGCCGGTTACGAAGATGTGCTTTGTCACGCGTGCCTTCACGGTCTATTTCCTCCTGAAGTCGAGTTCCAGGGCAGGGGACTCGAGAGCCCTCTTCCCCCTCACGTCTTTCGGGTCAACCGGGTAGGTGCCGGTAAAACAGGCGGCGCAGAAATCGTGCTTGTTGGGGAAGGGCGAGAACAGCCCCTCCTGGCTCAGGTAGCCCAGGCTGTCGGCGCCGAGGAACTGCCTGATCTCCTCGACCGTTCGCTTGTTGGCAACAAGTTCGGCCGGGTCAGGGAAGTCGATGCCGTAGAAACAGGGGAAGGCGGTCGGCGGGCACGAGATCCGCATGTGTATCTCCTTCGCGCCTGCCTCGCGCAGCGAAGAAACACGGCGGCGCGATGTCGTTCCCCTGACGATCGAATCGTCGATCACCACGACACGCTTGCCCCTGACTGCTTCCTTGAGCACCGAAAGCTTCATGTCGACGCCGGCGGTGCGGTCGCCGGCGTCCGGCATGATGAAGGTCCGCCCGACATAGTGGTTCCGGATGAACCCGAAATCGAGCGGGATTCCGCTCTTCAGCGAGTAGCCGAGGGCGGCGGAGTTGCCGCTGTCCGGCACCGCCGTGACTATGTCGGCTTCAACAGGGTGCTCTTCCGCCAGCCGCATGCCGTACTTCAGCCTTACGTTGTGGACGTTCTGGCCGAAGACTGTGCTGTCCGGCCGCGCGAAATACACGAGCTCGAAGACGCACTGGGCAAGGTGTTGCTCCGTCCGGTCGGTGAAGATGCTGCTGTGCAGGCCGGTCTCGTCGATTGTCACCAGTTCGCCGGGAAGGACGTCGCGCACGAACTCCGCGCCTATCTGGACGAGGGCGCATGTTTCGCTCGCGAGGACATACGCATCGCCGATCCTGCCGATCGAAAGCGGCCTGAATCCGAAACGATCCCTCGCGCCCATGACGCAGTCTTTCGTCATGATCAGGAACGAGAAGGATCCTTCCAGCGCGGCAAGGGCCCGCGCGACCCTGCGCGGGCCGGACCTGTACTCGGGGTCAGCCAGGAGATGGACAAGGACTTCGCTGTCGGTCCCGGTCTGGAAGATTGAGCCGGCCTCTTGATAGTAGCGCCGCAAAGTCTCGGCGTTCACGAGGTTGCCGTTGTGGGCGGCAGCCCAGATGCCATCGGCGCACTCGACGACGAGCGGCTGAACATTCTGTATCCTGGTGTCGCCCGTGGTGGAGTAGCGCACATGTCCGATGCCGAGCGAGCCGGGCAGCTCGCCGATGGAGCCGCCGGAGAAGATGTCTTGGACCAAGCCGAGTCCCTTGGCCGAGCGCACAATCTTGCCGTCGCTCACCACGATGCCGCCACCCTCCTGGCCGCGGTGCTGGAGGGAGAAGAGTCCGTTGTAGATGGCCGCCGCCGCATGGCTGAGCCCGTAAATGCCGAACAGTCCGCATTCTTCCCTGGGATATGCTCTCAACTGTAGTCTCCAGTCTCTGGTGCGAATTTCAGCTCGTTCCGAGTCAACTAAACCGTTGGTCCAGCCCCCCTCCCGGCGCCGGTTAGTACGGCGGGACGGTACAGGACAAGCCACGCCTTGCCAACCAAAATCTTGTCAGGCGGCAATCACTTTGTCTGCAGGTATGAAGTTATTCCCTTCGCGGTTGCGCGCCCGTCGGTGATGGCTCTAACCACGAGGGACTGGCCCCGGGCCATGTCACCCGCCGCAAAGACTCCTGCCTTGCTTGTCATGTGGTTGGCGTCGACCATGATGCTGCCGGCTGGAGTCAGTTTCAGGTTGAGGTCTTCGGCGATCCGGTTCCTGCCCGGACCGGTGAAACCCATGGCGAGCAGGACGAGGTCTGCCTTGATTCTGCATTCGGAACCGTCCTTTTCCCTGAACTGACGGCGTCCGTCCGCACCGGTGAACCATTCCACTTCCACGCACTTCAGCGATTCGACGTGGCCGTGGCTGCCCAGGAACTCCTTTACGGTGATGGCCCAGCGGCGTTCCCCGCCCTCCTTGTGGCTGCTGGATTCCCGGAGGATGTCCGGCCACATGGGCCACGGGGTTGTCGGTGGCCTTGTAGACGGGGGTTTGGGCAGGATCTCAAGCTGGAGCACGCCAGCCGCCTTCTGCCGGATGGCGGTGCCGGCACAGTCGGCACCGGTGTCGCCGCCACCGAGGATGACCACATGCTTGCCGGCCGCATCGAGGTCAGGATCTGCCTCCACGGCCTCGCCGGCGAGAATCCGGTTCTGCCTTACCAGAAACTCCATGGCAAAACGGATACCCTTGAGTTCGCGGCCGGGCGCCTTGAGGTCGCGGGGTGCGCGTGAGCCACCTGCGAGGCAGATGGCGTCAAACCTGTCCCGAAGGTACTTGTAAGACACGTCGTCGCCAACGGCGACACCGAGCTCAAAGACCACCCCTTCATCCTGCATCAGCCTGATCCGCCGGTCGATGATGCCCTTGTCGAGTTTGAAATTGGGTATGCCGTACCGCAGGATGCCTCCGGCCGATTTATCCTTGTCGTAGAGCACCACGTTGTATCCCGCTCTGTTCAAGGTATCGGCCACGGAGAGGCCGGCCGGGCCGGCGCCGATGACCGCAACCCGCTCGCGCAGCCTTTCCGCCGGCGGCCGCGGCCGGATGTACCCGCTTTCGAAGCCCTTCTCGACTATTGCCATCTCGATCTGGCGCACTGTGACGGGTTCGTCGTTGATGCCAAGCACGCATGCTGCTTCGCAGAGGGCCGGGCATATGCGGGAAGTGAACTCAGGGAAGTTGTTGGTGGACAGCAGCAGGTCAACCGCCTCATGCCAGCGGTGTTCGTAGACCAGGCTGTTCAGTTCCGGGATGACGTTTGACAGCGGACAACCGCAGCCGTGGCAGAACGGTGTGCCGCAGTCCATGCAGCGGGCCGCCTGCACAACCGTCTCGGCCTCCATCAGAGGAAGCTCCACCGGGGCGAAATCCTTTATCCGCTCGTCCTTAGGTCGGTAATGCGGATCCTTCCGCCTGTACTCGAGAAAACCCGTATCCTTGCCCATGTTCGCCCCCCCCATCGACGGGAACTCAAACTGCGCAACGCGCACACTCGCCCGTAACCGAAGTCCGCAGGCGGCACGGTGTCCGCCGTCCGCCCGCA
>SESE01000656.1_pt1 | contig 14204 bp, 15 predicted proteins | sample 3171371 | NCBI WGS metagenome assembly SESE01 (sample SAMN06051881, study PRJNA518727) | freshwater metagenome | biome: subpolar coniferous forest; feature: holomictic lake; material: water; isolation source: holomictic Lake 442, 13 m depth | place: Canada: near Kenora, Ontario | collected... | reverse complement strand
ACTATTTATTTGTCCAGAACGATTCGAATTTCTGCGGCAGGGGCAGGCATCGTGCGTTTGGCGGTGATTTTGCCTTTGGCAAACTGGGACAGGTCAACCGTCCAGCCATCGATATCGGCGTAGCTGCCATCAAGCCAGGCAAAGAGCGCGGCAATCGGCAGGCGGGTGCCCACCATGCTGCTGACAAGCGCATCGATGCTGTCAAAGTGGCTGATCTCGCCGCTTGAAGATTGCATCACGGCGTGTTGGCTTGTCCAGCGAATCGTTGTCGCAATGCCGCCCAAGGGGGTCAGCAAGCGCAGTTCACCTAGCAACTGACTGCCTTCAAGTTCAAAGCCTGAACTGAAATGCTGGTCTGCGTCTGGTACCGTGCCAGGGTCAGCCGCCACACGAACTGCCAGACGTCCTTGCCAGGTTGAAACAGAAGAGGGTTTTTGGCCTCCAGGGCGCATGGATACTGCACATCCAGCTATCATAAAAGAAGCAACAAGTGAAAAAACGGCAGCCGCCAAATGACGCTTCACGGGGTAATGCGAAGCCGTTTGAGGGTCTCAGTCAGTGTGGTGTTGTCAGGGTTCAATTTAAGACCTTCTCGCCAGATTTGCATGGCATCTTCAGATTGTTCCAATGACCACAGCACCTCGCCTAAATGCGCGGCAATTTCTGCGTCAGGCTTTTGTTTGAATGCCGCCTGTAGCAGTTTCAGGGCGTCTGCCTTGTTGCCCATGCGAAATTCTGTCCAGGCCAGGCTGTCGGTAATAAAGGGGTCACCCGGGGCCAGTTCAAGTGCCTTGGCTATCAACTGCCGTGCTTCGGACAAGCGCAGGTTGCGGTCTGCCAACGAATAGCCCAGAGCGTTGTAAGCATGAGGATCATCGGGTTTGGCGGCCATCAGTTGGCGCAGCAGCCGCTCCATCTCTTCCAGATTGCCCATCTTTTCAGCCACCATGGACAGGTCATAAACCAGGTCGGTGTCTTGCGGGTTTTGGGCAATGGCATCTTCCAGAACGATGCGCGCCTGTTCATACAGCGCGTGATTGCGCAGCAGTTGCACTTCGGCTGAACGCTTGGTGCGGGCATCTGTCTTTGATCTTTCTGGTTGACTGTGGATCAGCGCAATGGCCTCCTCCACCTTGCCCTGTTGGGCCATCAAGCCTGCGCGCCTGATCTGCGCTTGCAAAACATCGTCTGGATAGTCAACACGCTGTAGCCAGGCATCGGCCTGCTGATAGTCTTTTTGCTGGACGGCAATGTGTGCCATCGACTGGTAAGCCTGAGACAGCCCTCGCAGTAAATCAGGGCGTCGTTCAGGGGTGACGCTGGCGAGGTCAATGTAACGCTGAAGATGACCTTCTGCCTGCGAAAGTTGCCCAAGCTGCAACTCCATGGCAGCCAAAAGGAACCAGGCATCAGCAAATTCAGGATGGCTGGTGTTGATGTCATGCAAAGCAGTTTGGGCATCAGAGTCGCGCTTGGCTCTGAGCAAAACCTTCACCCAGGCCATCTGAAATTCAGGTCTGGGCTGCTCTGCCAAATGATTTTTGACCAAATTCTCTGCCTGGGGCCGATCTGCACTGACCAAAGCCAATGCCAGCAGCGAAGGGTGTTCATTGCGTACCCCCATAGATTGACCCTTGATCGCAGCGCTTAGCGCGGCCCTGGTATCGCCTGCATTGAGCCACATTCGTCCAACGGTAGCCCAGGCGCTGCCCCCCAGCTCGGGGTCGTGGAGCGCATGGCTCAAGGCCTTTTGAACGATGGTGGCTGCCAGTTGCTTGTCACTGACGTTCTCGTACAACTCGGGAATGGCCCAAATGGCTTGTCGCCGATCTTTGGGTGGCGTCAGTGACACGTCGCGTCGCAGTGGCTCAAGTGTTTCTGATACCAAGTTGAGCTTGACCAATATTTGCAGCACATAACGGTTGGCCTCGCGGGAAGACGCAATGGCTGCTCTCCAGGCTTTTGCCGCTAGTAGAGATGATTCACCTGAACGTGCCTGTAACGCAATCTGAACCGATCGTCGGTACAGTGTTGGGTCATTGGTTTTTCGTGCCGCATCCAAAATCAAGGCAAAAGCTGATGCCGGGTCATCGGCACGGGCATTGAGTTCGCCGAGTAATAGTTGCATAAAAAGTTGACTGTCAAGTGCGGATTTTTTTCCCGTCTGCTCAGTCGTGATCTGGGCTTGTACAGTGAACACACTGGCCAGAATCAGGGGCAGAAAATAAGTTAATTTGAGTCGCATGTGGTCATAATAATCCATTGCGAATCCAAAATGCAAAAAACAGTGATATTGGTGTCTGTGCGCTGATGTCAGTGATTGGGTGACGTCGCATGGACAGAACATTCGGAGGAACATTGGGAACTTTATTCAACAAAAAGTTTGATCAGCACGGCGCATGGCGGCTTGGGTTTGCCGTGCGTCTCAAATTATTGGCAGAGTGGCTAAGCATCAGTGTCTGCTTGATGCAGCGGTGCAGGAACATCTGCACAGGTTGGAGGCACAGGCATTCGCTCAACATGACGGCTTTGGCCTTTTGCGGTGCAGCCATGAATGACTTGCCGTCTTGACTGCCGATCAAGACGATCAGTTTTTGGCACTGTCCGTGCTGCGCTGGCAGGCGCAGTCTGGCAGGCACGACCTGCCTTGGCAAAACACACGTGATCCGTACCGTGTCTGGCTCTCTGAGATCATGCTGCAACAAACACAGGTGGTCACGGTGCAGGGCTATTTTGGTCGATTCCTGGCTCGGTTTCCTGATGTGGCATCTCTGGCCCGGGCCAGCCAGGATGAGGTACTTGGCTTGTGGGCTGGCCTGGGCTATTACAGCCGGGCCAGAAATTTGCACCGTTGTGCACAAGACGTGCTTCGTCTTCATGCGGGGGTCTTCCCTGATACGGCGCACCAGTTGCAAACCTTGCCGGGCATTGGCCGATCAACCGCAGCGGCCATCGCGTCTTTGTGTTTTGGAGAGCGTGTATCAATTCTGGATGGCAACGTCAAACGGGTGCTGACGCGTTTTTTGGGTTTTGATGCAGACCTGGCGTTGGCGGCGAACGAAAAACATTTATGGGGTGAGGCCACACAAAGGCTTCCCACAGATGACCTGTGGAACAACATGCCTCGTTACACCCAAGGCATGATGGATTTGGGCGCCACCTTGTGCGTGGCCACCAAGCCCGACTGTGCTGCCTGTCCACTTCAGCAGCGTTGCGTGGCGAATGGTTTGGGAAGACCAGAGCAGTTTCCGGTGAAAACCCGCAAGATCAAACGCAGTTCACAGTCCATCTGGCTGCTGTACGCTCTGGCTGATGACGGATCGGTCTGGTTAAGCCGCCGACCCACGCCCGGGGTATGGGCCGGTCTGTATTGTTTTTTGTTGTTTAACGACCTTGAGGCTTTGCTGCAAAAGGTTCCGGAAAATTTTCATACGGCGCTGCAAAGCTCGCCCATGGTCAAGCATGTCCTGACCCACAAAGACCTGTTTCTGCACCCGATGCACGTGCAACTGCCGCGTGATCTCAAGGTGTGCGATGAAGGGGATTGGTTTTGTCCTGGGCAATACGCCAGGATGGGTTTTCCGGCACCCATTCAGCGGATGCTCGGGTTCAAATGAAAGAAAGCCTGATCCTCAGCGTATTTGCAATGGCTACGAATAGGCAATCCAACTGCGTCAGCGCAATGCGTGGCAGCAATAACCTTACACTGACCTCAAATTATCTGCGTGTACCAACACAAAACATGAGGGTCATTTTGGCCTCCAACGCCCGTGGAATAAGCGTTTGTAGCTATCAATTTCGCAGTATTCAAGCCATTGGCAACACTGGGGGATGACACGCAGATAATGGGGGGTGTCAACGGAGTACGCAACGTCATGAATAACATCGACATCACCCAATATCTACGCAATCACATTCGCACCGTGCTGGACTGGCCCGCACCCGGGGTACAGTTCAGAGACATCACGCCCATGCTGCAAGATGCCAAAGTTTTTCGGGTGCTGATTGATGCTTTTGTGCACCGTTATATGGAGCCCGGTCGTCGTCCCGATATGGTGGCCGGGCTGGATGCACGAGGGTTTATTTTAGGGGCGGTCATCGCCTACGAGCTGGGTTTGGGGTTTGTGCCGATTCGAAAAAAAGGCAAACTGCCCTTTACCACGATCGCCGAAACCTACGAACTTGAATACGGCACGGCCACAGTCGAGTTGCACACCGATGCGGTTCAACCCGGCCAGAGGGTGTTGCTGATTGACGATCTGATTGCCACCGGTGGCACCATGATGGCGGGCAAAAAACTGCTCGAAAAATCAGGCGCTTACGTCTCAGAAGGTGCCGCCATTGTTGACTTGCCAGAGCTGGGGGGTTCTGACAAGTTACGAAGCGTCGGCTTGCCACTGTTCACGCTGGTGGACTTTGCCGGGCATTGATGCGCAAGGCAGTCAAGCCAGAGGCAGTGAATGCTATCTATTTAATATCTGCCAACGCAATACTGACGGGCGTTACAGGCGTTTTTACCCTATATTCAGAAATCCTGATCCGGTCGGAAACTGACTTGGCACGATCTGATTGTCGTAGGGGCGAATTCATTCGCCCATCCTCGCAGGCCAGGCGAATAAATTCGCCCCTACGAAGTGCCAAGACATTTCTCAAAATAGCTGACATATCCCTAAACGGATCAGGATTTCTGATATTACAGCCCCGATTTACGTCACGAATTTTTTTTGGCAGTGCGACGGATCGCCTCGTTGATTTCTGCAATGGATCGATCAATGTCGGCCTCATCAAGGCTGTCTAAACTGACATCTTGCTGTCCTGAGAGCACCGTTGATTCAAATGTGCCGTTGGGGATGGTGTCCGTTGAAATCGTGTTGCAGGTGGGTTCAAACCCGTCGGGTGTTTCCCACTCCAGGGCGAGGCATGTCACATTGTCGCTGCGGCTACCAGCGTGGCGCAGTGCCTGTTCCACCAAATCCGGCACGGCGATATCGACAGTTTTGTGGCTCAGGTCGGCAACGATTTCGTCCTCTGTCAGAGGTGCCCACAAACCGTCAGAGCACAACAAGACCTTGTCACCTTGCATCAAAGCCATCGGTCCGGTGATGTTGAAAACCGGTTTGGAAGGTGACCCGAGGCACGTAAATAGCACATTGCGATTGTTGTACTCAGGCCCACTGTGATCAGACCCTCCCGCTTGAGGTTGCTCCAGAAACGAGTGGTCGCGGGTTCGTGTGAAAAGCTTACCACTGCGAACCATGTAAAGCCTGGAGTCCCCACAGTGCGTCCAGGTCACGCTGCCTGACTGAACCACCGCCAAAACAAGTGTGGTGCGAGGTGCGTCCAGCATGGCCTTGGTGGCGGCGTAATGCAAAATCTTTTGATGCGCTGCCATCACAGCATCTGTCAGAAAGCCGGAGATGTCGGTCAGCTTGGGTAATGCCACTTTTTGGAACAGGTTGACCACACTCTGCAACGCCAACTGGGCCGCCACTTCGCCTTCAGGATGCCCGCCCATACCGTCTGCCAGCACAAACACGGCCGACTCACGGGTGTAGCAGTAGCCCATGCGATCCTCGTTGTTGCTTCGCCCACCCCTGCGACTGACCTGAAAAACTGAAAATCTCATCATGTTAGATCACAGGATTATCCTGAGATTTCTCAGTTGAAAGCGCCCAAGTGGCTCAATCGGGTGTGTAGCGATCTCACCCAAAAGGTGATCTCCATCGAAGTAAAAAATATCAATTTTCATAACGGTTTAGTTAAGATAACAAGCGGTCAACCAAGAAATTTTGGATTATGAATTTTTAGTCACGGTTTTTGAATTGGCAGACACCATGCTGTCAAATTGCATCCGCACTTTTTGACTCATGCTGAGTTTGGTATAAATGCGCTCGCCACTGCGATTCAACTCTTTTTGCAAAGCAAAGACTGACTGTGGACGCGACAAGGGGTCCAGTGTCATGCACCATTGCACCACCTCAATCAGATCGTCGGAATACACCCCCTGAAGGCGCTTCATGGCCGCAACCAGCTTGTCGCCATTCAATCGCTGCGGTGCGTCGCTGGGCGGACAGCCGTGCATGCACGCGAACATGCACGCACCGATGGCGTAAATATCAGTCCATGGGCCCATCGAAGTGTCGCGCCGGTACATTTCAGGAGCCGCAAAACCAGGGGTGTACATGGGCCGGATAAAGTTGCCCTCTTTGCTCAATACTTCGCGTGCAGCACCAAAATCAATCAGTACTGATTTGTTGTCGTCGGTGATGAAAATATTGGCCGGCTTGATGTCCAAATGAAGCATTTTGTGCTGGTGAACAATGCGCAGCCCACGCAGAACTTCATCAAATAATGATCGAATGGTGGATTCACGAAATACTTTGGGTTGTTTGAGTTCTCGCGCCGTGACGATGAAATCTTGCAGGCTGGCGCCTTCAAGGTAATTCATGACCATATAGACGGTCTCGTTTTCACGAAAGAAGTTGAGCACACTCACCACCGAAGGGTGAGATATTTGCGCCAAAGACCGACCTTCTTCAAAAAAACTTTTCAGTCCCAGGCGGTAAAGCGACAATTTCTCGGGTTGAACCTGAGGCTGCAATGCGCCAGGCTCACGGGTCGCAAGTGACGCAGGCAGATACTCTTTGATGGCCACCTGTTGATCGTCAGTACCTGCTGCCAGATAAACCACGCCAAATCCACCAGAGGCAACTCTGCGAATCACACGGTAGCCGCCAATCAAAGTGTCTGGTGGAAGGGGAGATGGTTTTGCCTTGGACATGGTTTTTGGATGAACTAAGGATATCCTAATCTCGTTTTTAACCGCAAATCGGGTTATTCTCAAACATGTTCTACAACAACAGATGAATCAAATGTCAGTTTACAGCATGACCGGCTATGCCTCTGCACAACGAGGCAACGCCAATACTACCCCGGACACGGATGCCAAATCCGGTACTTCAAGCCACCTGGCCGTCGAGATTCGATCTGTCAACAGCCGCTACCTTGACCTGTCTTTTCGATTGAGCGATGAACTTCGCTCATTTGAGCCTGCTTTGCGAGAGTTGCTGGTCAATCACCTCAAACGCGGCAAGATTGAAATCAGGGTCTCCATCGAGAATAGCACCTGCGCTTTGATCAGCGAGCCTTCGATGCGATTGTTGCAGCGAATCAATGCAATTCAGGACAACGTCAGAACGTGGTTGCCACAGGCTGCCCTGCTCAGCGTGGCCGATGTGATGCGTTTGGCGGCAAATGATACCGTACCGCAGCGAGACTGGCAACCTGACATCATCGAATTGACGCAACAGGCTTTAAAAGACTTTCTGTCGGCACGTGCGCGTGAAGGCTCGCGATTGGCTGCCATGCTCAAGGATCGGATCAAGCAACTGCGTGTCCTGGTGGCGCAGGCAGAGCCTTTGGTGCCACAGTTGGTCGCCCAGCAACGGCAACGGTTTATGGATCGCTGGCAAGAGGTCACAGGGCTGGTTGATGGCAAGCTACTTCCTGAGGCCGCGCATGACAGAGCACTGGCAGAGGCCACTGCGTTTGCCATTCGTATTGATGTCGCAGAAGAGTTGACCCGACTCAATTCGCACCTTGATGAGTTGGATCGTTTGATCAACAAAGGGGGTGAAATCGGCAAACGACTTGACTTTTTGATTCAGGAGCTCCACCGCGAAGCCAACACCCTGGGTTCAAAGTCTGCGATGCTGGAGTTGACGCACATCTCGGTGGACATGAAAGTGCTTATTGAACAACTGCGTGAGCAGGTACAAAACATTGAATAGACACATGGACTACCCTGGAAACTTGTTTGTTATAGCAGCACCCAGCGGTGCCGGAAAGTCCAGTCTGGTCAAGGCTTTGCTGGCGGCAGAGCCGCAAGTTTTGCATTCTGTATCCCACACAACGCGCCCGACCAGAGGCAAGGAGCAGCATGGCCTTGAGTATTTTTTTGTCTCTGAGTCAGAGTTTGATGCCATGGTGCAAGCCAATGCATTTGTGGAGTGGGCGCATGTGCATAACTACCGCTATGGCACCTCCAGAAAATCCATCGAAGAGCGCATGTCGCAAGGAGTCGATGTGATTCTAGAGATTGACTACCAGGGCGCATTGCAAATCAAAAAGATTTTTTTCAATGCCGTGACCGTGTTCATTTTGCCGCCCAGTTGGGACGTGTTGCGATCTCGACTAGAGCACCGTGGCGAGGACTCTGCCGCAGTGATTGAAGTTCGGCTGGCCAATGCAGCCGTCGAGCTTGCACAGGTTCACAGGTTTGACTTCGTTATAATTAATGCCTTATTTGACGATGCACTGTTTGATTTTAGAACCATCGTGCGTTCACAGCGGCTCACCTATCTGGCGCAGCGTCGTACCCAAGCCCCCATATTTCAAGCACTGCATGTTGCAGATGCACCCACACCGGTTTAGGAGATTTCATGGCCCGTATCACTGTTGAAGACTGTTTGTTGCAAATTCCCAACCGCTTTCAGTTGGTGTTGGCTGCGTCGTACCGCGCCAGGATGCTCAGTCATGGCCACACCGCCAAAGTCAATTGCAAAAACAAGCCCGGTGTCACCGCCTTGCGTGAGATTGCTGCAGGCAAAATTGGCATCGAGATGCTTAAAAAAGTCCCCCTGTAATCTGGTCTGTGACCAGATTGCGGGGCTTTGCCTTGAGCTCTGATGAAGCCGGGTGCGAGTTATATTCAAGGCGTGAACACCGATTCAAACCCCAAACCATCGCGACCGATGCCCACTGATTCGGCTCAGGCGATGAGCTTGGCCGAAGTGAACGCGGCGGCGGCCAGTTTTTCGCGTTTGACAACCAAGCTCGACTATCTCAGCCCAGCCGATTTGGACTGTGTCAAGCTGGCTTACCGTTTTGCCGATGCAGCTCACCTGGGCCAGTTGCGCAACAGTGGTGAACCCTATATCACCCACCCCATTGCAGTGGCTGCGCAGTGTGCCGAGTGGAAACTTGATGCGCAGGCATTGATGGCTGCTTTGCTGCACGATGTCATTGAGGATTGCACTGTCACCAAAACTGACTTGATTCTGCAGTTTGGCTCACCCGTCACAGAACTGGTTGACGGGCTGACCAAGCTTGAAAAGCTGCACTTCAACACCCGCGAAGAAAACCAGTCTGAATCGTTCAGAAAAATGCTGCTGGCCATGGCGCGCGATATTCGCGTTATTCTCATCAAGCTGGCCGACAGAACGCATAACATGCGCACCTTGTCGAAGGTTCCGCGAGAAAAGCAGGGGCGAATCGCCTCTGAAACCCTTGACATTTATGCACCCATTGCACACCGGTTGGGTCTGAATCAGACCTTTCGTGAGCTTCAGAATTTGTCGTTCATGTACCTGCGACCCTGGCGCTACGCGGTGCTGTCAAAAGCGGTCGCCAAAGCGCGTGGACGCAGGCGTGATCTGATTCAAAAGGTTCAATCTGACCTTAATACCACCTTTGCCGACCATGGCATGACCGTCAAAATTGCCGGAAGAGAAAAGACACTCTTTTCCATCTATTCCAAGATGGTTGAAAAACATCTGAGCTTTGCCCGCGTAACCGATATCTATGGTTTTCGTGTGATTGTGCCCAACCAGATCGATTGCTACACGGCCCTGGGCCTGTTGCACCAGCTCTACAAGCCCGTGCCTGGCAAATTCAAGGATCACATCGCCATTAGCAAAATCAATGGCTATCAGTCTTTGCACACCACTTTGGTGGGGCCATCGGGTGTCAGCGTCGAATTCCAGTTGCGCACGGATGGCATGCATCTGGTGGCTGAAACCGGTGTGGCTGCACATTGGCTTTACAAACAAAATGGAAATCCGTCACACCATGATCGCATGGGATCCAAGTGGCTTCAGTCTTTGCTTGACATTGAAGACGAAACCCGCGACGCCACCGAATTTTTGGACCATGTCAAAGTTGACTTGTTCCCGGATGCTGTCTATGTTTTCACACCCAAGGGTCAGATACTGGCTCTGCCACGGGGTGCCACTGTGGTTGATTTTGCTTATGCCATTCACAGCAATGTGGGAGACCACGCGATCAAGGCCATCATCAATCATGAGCATGTGCCACTGCGCAGTGAGGTCCATAATGGCGATGTGATCGAGGTCATCACCTCCCCAGAAGCGCAGCCAAACCCAGTCTGGCTTGGGTTTGCCCGAACTGCACGGGCACGCTCGAAAATACGCCAGCACCTCAAAACGCTTGCACAGACAGATTCTGAAAGTCTGGGCGAAAAAATGCTCACACAGGCCTTGCGTGCTGAAGGCATCGGACGATTGCCAGACGATTCAGCGGGTGCTGCGGTGATATGGGAAAAACTACTGCGCTTTAGCGGCAACCGCACACGCGCAGACTTGCTCACGGAGATTGGCCTGGGCAGGCGCATTGCCAGCATTGTCGCCAAACGTCTCACCAAATTGTTGGCAGACACCGGTCAGAAACCTGACCCGGTGTTGCTGTCACACGAACATTTTACGAGTGGAGATGCACTCTCACAGGGTAGCGTATCGGTTGGCGGTAGCGAGAACACCTCAGTGCATTTTGGAAAATGCTGCCACCCCATTCCGGGCGACAGCATTGTGGGTTACCTGGGTCGCGGTGAAGGACTGATGGTTCACACCGAGGACTGTCAGATCGCCAAGAGACTCAAAAGCAAGGGCAGCGAACGGTTTATCAGTGTTGAGTGGGCTGACAATCCGGTGCGCACCTTTGAGACCAGCATCGTTGTCACTGTCATCAACGGTAAAGGTGTTCTGGCCAAAGTTGCAGGGGCGCTTGCTTTGGCAGAGGCAGACATCACGCACGTCGTCATGCCCAACGAATCAGCGCAAGGCGCATCAGATTTGAAATTTACCATCGCTGTCAGAGACCAACAGCAACTTGACACTGTACTGAGAAATTTGCTTCGTACGCCTGCTGTGATCAATGCACAGCGAATCATCAGCGCATCTTAGGGACACCCCACTTATTGACGCTCCCAAAAAATACCGAACATGCCCAATGGAGAAGGAGGTTTTGTAGGGGCGAATTTATTCGCCAGGCTATGTGCTGAGGATGGGCGAATAAATTCGCCCCTACGACAGTCGGATCGTGCCAAGTCAGTTTCCATGCGGATCAGGATGTTTGAACTTGGAGTGGGTATATGTGGGACATCCCTTAACATTAAATTGGCTGACTTTTCAGATCAGTGTGGGTTTTCAAAGAAGAGGTAGTTTGAAGAATAGTCACTGATTTCAAAATAGACTTTTTTCTCATTCGGATCAACCATAAAGTTCAGGTTTTCATCGAAGACACCGTAACCATAGCGGTACGGACGCGGCAGATTGTCCTGAGTACCCATGGCTGTTGAGAGCTTGTCAATTTTCAAAAAACGTCTCACGACCTTGCCACCCGCATAAAACTCCATCACACCGTTGGTACCAGTCCAGTTCTGGATGTCACGGCTAATTTTGTTTTGCTGTTCCTGGGTGCAAGCGCCAAGAAGAAAAATGGCGCTAACGCCCGTCAACAGGGCATTAGCAGCTCTTGATTTGATAGTATTCATCTATGGACTCCAATTAATTTCAATTCAGCGCTGGCGTAGCGCTTCATACAGGCACACGCCAGCAGCCACCGACACATTCAAACTTTCAAGCACGCCTCGCATGGGAATGCGAACCAATTCGTCACAGGTTTTGGCGGTCAGTTGCCGCATGCCTTCTCCTTCTGCGCCCAGAACCAACGCCAGCGGACCTTTCAAATCAACCTGGTACAGCGTCTTTTCAGCGGCATCACTGGTGCCAAGAACCCAGATGTTGCGCTCTTTCAGTTCATTGAGGGTTCGCGCCAGGTTGGTCACCATGAAATATGGCACCGTCTCTGCGGCACCGCTGGCAACTTTGGCCACAGTGGCATTGATGCCTGCCGCGTGGTCTTTGGGCGCAATAACGGCATGAACACCCGCGCCATCAGCCACCCGCAGGCAAGCCCCCAGATTGTGCGGGTCTGTGACCCCATCAAGTACCAGAATCAAAGGCTGAACCCGTTCATTGACTGGCAACACCGCTTGCGAGGTTTCAAGTTGTTCAAGCAAGGCATCGAGCGACTTCACTTGCGTCAGTTCATTCACCCGTGCCGCGACACCCTGATGACCATGGTTGCCGCACAGCTTGGCCAATCGCAGTCCATCGGCTTCCATCAGGCGTACACCGGACTCATTGACACGATCAACAAACTGGCGCATCCGCGCATCTCGGCGGGTGGGATCGACGTAAATCTCGATAATGGATTGGGGCGCGCATCTCAGCCGCACACCGACGGCATGAAAGCCGAACAAAACTTTGGGGTTGGGCATAAAACCAGTTAACGCGTCAGATCAAGCCTTGAATTTGGCCGCGACCTCTGCCACCCGTTTGCCAAACAGACGTGCGGTCTCAAGGTCACCGGGCAGCATCTCGTCTGGTGAGCAATCCGAAGGTGACTGGGCCATGGCACCCGAAGACGAGCCGACATAATTGACATCATTACGCTGCGCGGCCTTGGTGTTGTTGGGCATGAGACCCGTGCCAACCCAGATGCCACCGTGCTGCATGGCGAGCGTGAACAGGTAATGCAAGGTGGAGAGCTTGTCGCCATTCATGGTAGCGCTGTTGGTAAAGCCTGCAAACACCTTGTCTTTCCAGGCTTGGGTAAACCACGGCTTGCTGGAGGCATCGGCAAATTTTTTGAACTGCCAGGTCACGCTGCCCATGTAAGTGGGGCTGCCCATGATGATGGCATCGGCCGCATTGAGCAGGTCCCACCCCGCCTGAGGCACATTGCCTTCAGCATCAATGGCGACCAATTCTGCCCCAGCACCCTCGGCAACCGATTGCGCCATACGCAATGTATGGCCGTAACCTGAATAAAAAACAACAGCAACTTTTGTCATGATGAATACTCTTGGAAATGAGGTTGAAAAAATCGATACGACATATATGCAAAGCCAAGACATCAGCCTTTGCGTCGGTCAAGCATACCTGACTATTGGACGGTCACAGCATCTCTGTCTTCAAAAATTCAGACTGACCTGTAAAGAACCCTCCCCATGCCAAGTCTCTTTTCAATCTGGTTTATTCTCTGCTCTATTATTTCACCCGAGAAAACTCAATATGCATCTCAAAGACCTACCCGCCGATGCCCGTCCACGTGAAAAACTGCTGGCCCGCGGCCCCTGTGCTCTAAGCGATACAGAACTGCTGGCGATCTTGCTGCGCACAGGCACCAAAGGCAAAGGGGTGCTTGAACTGGCCAACGATTTGCTCGCCATCAAGCCCAGCTCAGACGGCCAAAATAGCTTTGGTGGCATTGCCGGGTTGCTCAACGCCACTTTCGAAGACCTGAAATCTGTCAAAGGATTAGGCCCGGCCAAGTGTGCAGAACTGCTTGCCGTGCTGGAACTGGCCCGCCGAGCGTTCACGCAACGCCTGCAGGATCGCCCCATTTTTGATACGCCTGATGCGGTCAAACACTACCTGCAACTTCAGTTGTCGGCGCGGCCGTACGAGGTGTTTGCGGTACTGTTTCTGGACATGCAAAACCGTTTGTTGAAAATGGAAGAAATGTTCAGGGGAACACTGTCGCAAACCAGTGTCTATCCGCGTGAGGTCGTACTACGTGCTCTGCACTATCAGGCAGCGGCGGTGGTGTTGTCGCATAACCACCCCAGCGGCACAGTACAGCCCTCGCGTGCAGACGAGATGCTCACGCAAACACTGAAAGCCGCGCTGGCACTGGTGGATGTGAGGGTGCTAGACCACATTATCGTTGCCCCGGGTGAGGCTTTGTCGATGGCGGAGCGGGGACTGATGTGAGGGAAATGGAAATCGCTAAAGTACCGTTTTCTGTCATGGGGGTGCGATTCCAAGTGATGTGTTCCAAGACCATCACTCCAACCCTCTCCCAAAAGGACATAAGCTCTAACCTTATTTTGCTCATGGTCGTACCCTCCACCTCGTTATTTTAAGCAATTTTAAACAAATTACTTACGTCATTAATTATGCAAAATTCGGCGCTAATGCCCGTCAATACTGCATAGTCTGCTATCATTTTGATAAAGTAAAAACGTGTTGTTGATGGCTTGGCATCAAATTTACGCAAAGCTCCACCCAAGCTGAAATCAGCGTACCGTGGGTGATGCGATGTGGTGCGGTCTTTGGGTG
>SESE01000655.1_pt1 | contig 14208 bp, 8 predicted proteins | sample 3171371 | NCBI WGS metagenome assembly SESE01 (sample SAMN06051881, study PRJNA518727) | freshwater metagenome | biome: subpolar coniferous forest; feature: holomictic lake; material: water; isolation source: holomictic Lake 442, 13 m depth | place: Canada: near Kenora, Ontario | collected... | reverse complement strand
GCGGTGGCGGGCGGACTGCTGCCGCAGGCGGGCCGCGACGAGGCCGTGCAGGCTGTCTTGAAACGCGAACAGAGCGGGTCAACGGTCTTGTCCGACGGAATCGCTTTTCCCCATGGCCGGACCGCGGTGGTACCGCAACTGGCCTCCGTCCTGGGCGTGTTCCGAAACGGCCGCCAGACTACCGACTCCGCCAGCGGCGCGGCGATCTGGCTGGTGGCGCTGATCTTCGTGCCACTCCAAGGGGCCGGAAACGGACATATTCATTTTCTCGCCACGCTCAGCAAACGGCTGATCAAACCCGACGTGGTGGCGCTTCTGCGCACGGCCACACGCGAGGCAGACGTACTCGCCGCACTGTTCGCCTGACGACGCGCGATTACGTCGCGGGGATCTGTCGAATCAGTTCCGGGAGGATCTCGAAGAGGTCGCCGACGATGGCGATGTCGGCGAGCTGCATCATCGGCGTGTCGGGATTTTTGTCCAGAGCGATGATGAGGTCGCACGACTGCATTCCCACCAGATGCTGGATCTGACCCGAGATGGCGCAGGCCATGTAAACCTTGGATTGTACCGTCTGGCCCGTCTGGCCGACCTGATGGGCGTAGGGAATCCATCCGGCATCCACTGCGGCGCGACTGGCACCGACGGCGCCGCCGACGCGGGAGGCGAGCTGACGCAGCAGGTTGAATCCCTCGGGACCCTTGAGGCCGCGGCCGCCGGAGATGATGAATGAGGCGTCGCCGAGGTTGACTGCGGTCTCGGTGCTGTGAAAGACCTCGATCACGCGCTTGAGGGCGTCAGACGGGTCGGGCGTCAACGGTTCGCGGATGACGCGTCCCGTGCGGCGCGGGTCGGCGTCAAGCGCCTTCATCACGCGCGGCCGGACGGTGGCAAGCTGGGGGCGGTGGTTGGAGCAGCGAATCGTCGCCATGATGTTGCCGCCGAAAGCGGGGCGCGTCTGCAGCAGATCGCCGTTGTCGGGGTCGATCGCCAGTCCGGTGCAGTCGGCTGTGAGGCCGCAGTCGGCCAGCACGGCGACCCGCGGGATGAGCGCGCGGCCGCAGGTGGTGGCGCCGCACAGCACGCTTTCGGGGCGGTATTTGTCGATCAGTTGCACGAGGGTGCGGGCTGCGGCCTCGTCGTTGAACGCGGCGAACGCAGGATCGTCAACCACGATCACGGCGTCGCAGCCGCAGGCGATCAGGCTGCCGGTCTGTCCGGCGACCCCGGAGCCGAGCACGATGGCCCAGACTTCCGAACCGCGGACATCGGCCAGGGCGCGCGCCGCGCCGACCAGTTCGTGCGTGACGGGCTGAATGTGGCCGGAGAGGACTTCGGCCACGACCCACACATTGCGGAAATCTCCGCGTGCAACAGCAGGGTTCAAACGCATGGAAAGCTCCTTAGACGAGACTCCGTGTTCTTAATTCGTGCAACAGCTCGGCGGCACAGACGTCGGGCGATCCCGTGATGCGGCGCGAGGCCTTGTTGCGGGGCGGCGGCGGTTCGGTCTTGACGACGCGCGTGGGCGAACCATCCAGTCCGATCTTGGCCGTGTCGGCGCCGATCATCTCGGGCGTCCAGACGGGAATCTCCATCTTTTGCGAGGCCAGACGTCCCCGGAGCGTCGGGACACGCGGCGAGTTGATGTCTTTGACCACGGTGATCACGGCGGGGAGGGTCAGCTCGCAGACGTCATAGCCATCTTCGTGCATGCGCACGGCGACGAGGGTTTCGGGGGTGGCCGAACGCACCTGCATGACATGCGTCGCCTGGGGCCAGCCGAGGTGCGCCGCGATGCCAGGGCCGACCTGTGCGGTGTCGCCATCCACCGCCTGCTTGCCGCAGATCACGAGATCGGCGCCGCCCAGTTTGCGAATGGCGCAGGCCAGGGCGTAGCTGGTGGCCCAGGTGTCGGAGCCGCCGAAGGCGCGGTGGCTCAGCAGAATGGCGCGGTCGGCCCCCTGCGAAACGGCTTCGCGCAGAACCGCCTCGGCCTTGGGAGGTCCCATCGAGAGGACGACCACCTCGCCGCCAAACCGCTCGCGCAACAGCACGCCCTCTTCAACCGCATAGGTGTCAAAGGGGTTGAGGATGGCCTTGACGCCCTCGCGCACGATCCGCTTGGTCTCGGGATCGATCGAGGCGTCGTTGGTGGCGGGAACTTGCTTGATGCAGACCACAATGCGCATGGTTAAATTTCCTTTTCGATAACGTCGATATTATCGATGATGTCGATAGTATCGATTCTGAGGAACCGTCGCCCGGTGTTACGACACCCAGGTGTCGGTGATCAGGTGGTACTGGGTCTTGAAGCCGAGCAGGGAGAGATACATGCCGCACTGCGGATAGGTGCGGTGAAGGATGCGGAGCGTCTCGATCGGATCAAAGACCGTGCTCTCGGGAATCTCGTAGCCGACGGCCTGAGAGAGAAGATGCAGTTTCTTGCTCATCCACGCCTCGAGTGCGACGGGGAGCGGGCAGGTGGCGAGTAGCTTGTCGACTACGGCGTTGCGGGCGATCACCGGTTGCGTGATGACGAACATCGCGCCGGCGGCGATCTTGCGGTCCAGCTTCGCGAATTCGTGATCTTCGGGCTCGTAGGGATTGAATGCCACGCCGAGGTTGAATGCGCCGGGATAGGTCTGCCCGATGTAGCGCAGGAGTTCGACGGAGGTCACGGACTCGACGCCCGAGGCGCCGATGTCGGCGGGTTCGAGCTTGGGCAGACGATCAGAGCCATCACCCGTGACCACGAGCAGGTCGCGGATGCCTTGGCCGATGCAGGCTTGCAGAATCTCGTCGAGGTTGGCCTTGGTGTGGAAGGTGTTGAGGTGGATCATCACCTGATCGGGCTTCACGGACAGGCCCAGCTCCTGGATCATCTCCGTCCCCTGGAAGGCGAGGTGCCCCATGGCGTTGTCGGTGAGACAAATGCAGTAGCCGCTGTCGAGGACGCGCTGATACTTCTCGGCAAAGGTCTGCAGGTCGGCGTCAAGCTTCTCCGAGTCCTGCTTGGGCGGCAGGATCTCGACATGATAGATGTGGTTGGCGATGTGTTTTTTCATAAGGGCTTTCTGTTTAAAACAGGCCGGTGACACGACCAGTGGCGGTGTTGACGTCGATGCGGCGGAAAGCGGGGTCTGAGGCCGTGCCGGGCATCAGCTTGATGTCGCCGGCCACGGGGACGATGAATCCGGCGCCACGGTAGACCATGAAATCGCGGATCGGCAGGGTCCAGCCGCGCGGACGACCCTTGGCGGATGGGTCATGCGAGAGGCTCAAATGGGTTTTCACCATGCAGGTGCCCATCGTGCGGGTCTCGGGGTCCTTCTCCAGCACCGCCAGTTTCTCCTTGGCCGCCGGCGTGTAGGAGACGCCATCAGCGCCGTAGACCTGCGTGGCGATGGTGTGGATGCGGTCTTTGAGGGGCATGTCCAGGGGATAGAGAAAGCGGAATTCCGACTTCTGAGCGCAGGCGTCAACCACGGCTTCGGCCAGATCAATCGCGCCCTCGCCGCCCTGAGCCCAGTGGCGGCTCACAGCGACACGGGCGCCGGCCCCTTCGGCGGCACGGCGGATCGCCAGAATCTCGTCGTCATGGTCGGTGGCGAAATGATTGATGCACACCACCGGCGCGATGCCGCTCTTGCGAACGGTTTCGATGTGGGCGATGAGGTTCTCCGCGCCGCGTTCGACGAGGCCGGGGTTGCTTTCGGTGTACGCCCGGTCGAGCGGTGCGCCAGGAGAGACCTTCGGGCCGCCGCCATGCATCTTGAGCGCCCGCACGGTGCAGACCACAACCGCCGCGCTGGGAGTGAGGCCCGAAAAGCGGCATTTGAGGTTCCAGAACTTCTCAAAGCCGATGTCGGCGCCGAAGCCGCTCTCGGTGACGTGGTAATCGCCGAGTTTGAGGGCGATGCGGTCGGCGATGATGGAGGATTGGCCGATGGCGATGTTGGCAAAGGGGCCGGCGTGGACAAAAACCGGGTTGCCCTCGATCGTCTGGAGGAGGTTGGGATAGATCGCCTTGTGCATCAGGGCGGTCATCGCGCCGGCGACATCGAGATCGCCGGTGGTGATCGGCTTGCCCGAGGTGCTGGTAGCGACGACGATCCGCGCCATGCGTTCCCGCAAATCCTTGATGTCGCGGGCCACCGCGAGGATCGCCATGATTTCCGACGAGACGGTGATGGCGAATCCGCTGCGCATCATGAACCCGTCCATCTTGTCGCCGATGCCGATGATGATGTTGCGCAAGGCCTGGGCGGAGAAGTCCATGACCCAGTTCATGGAGATGGCGTTCGGATCGATGGAGAGGCGCTTGAGATTGCGGGTGGCGAGCGTGGCGTCGTCGTAATTGAACTCGTGCTGAAGGCGGCTGGTGAGGGCGACCATGGCGAGGTTGTGCGCATTGGTGATCGCATCGATGTCGCCGGTCAGGCCGAGGTTGAAATCGGTGAGCGGAATGCACTGGGCGAGTCCGCCGCCGGCCGCGCCGCCCTTGACGTTGAAGGTCGGTCCGCCCGAAGGCTGGCGGATGGCGCCGGTCACCCGCTTGCCCAGCTTGCCGAGACCGTCAACCAGGCCGATCGTGGTGGTCGTCTTGCCTTCGCCGAGCGGGGTGGGGGTGATCGCGGTGACGTCGATGTACTTGGCGTCGGGACGTGAGGCGAGGCGTTCCAGCACGCGCAGGTGGTTCACCTTGCCGATGTGGTGACCATAGGGCATCAGTTCGTCGGGCAGGATGCCGAGGTCGGCGGCGACGCGGGTGATCGGCTTCATGCCGGCTTCGGCGGCTTCGGCGATCTGCCAGTCTTTCATCTGAGTCGGGTCAAGTGTGGTCATGGGGTGCCTGTTGTGTTTTCGATAATGTCGATAATGTCGATAATATCGGGAAAGGCTCAGATCGTCCCCTCGCGAGTGGCGGTGATGTAGTTCATGCCGTATTCGTCACGGCCGAGCAGCAGGTCCACGACGAGTCGGAACGGCTCCGAGGCGGGATCGAGGCCGTCGAGGATGGCGTCGTTGATCTGCAGGGGGTCGACGATGCCGCCGTCGCAGCCGCGTTCACGGCAGAGGCGGGTGAAGACCTGATTGATGAGTGGGCGCTTGGGAAGTCCGTAAGAGATATTGCTGAGGCCGGGGGCGAAGTGAATCTCCGGGCCGTAGGCTTCGCGCATGGCGCTGATGGCATCGAGCACGGCGAGACCGTTGGCGCCGTCAACCGAGATGGGGAAGACCAGCGGGTCGAGGTAGATGTCTGTGCGTTTAAAGCCATGGCGTTCTAGGCTGGCCATGAGTTCCGCGACGTTGGCGAGGCGGGCTGCCACGGTGTCGGGCATGCCCGTGGCGCCGGTGGCGCTGGCGATGATCTTGGCGCCGGCGGCGGCGGCCACCGGGATGGAGGCGGCGCGTTCGAGGGAGACCGAGTTGATCATGGGCTTGCCGCGGGCGCGGTCACAGGCGTCGATTCCGGCCTGGAGAATGTCGGGATTGGAGGAATCGATGCTCAACGGCAGCGGACTTGCCCGTTGCAGCACCTCCGCCGTCCAGACCACGGCGCGGAGCTTTTCAGCTTGATCCATGCTAAACTCGTCCACGTTGAGGTCGAGAAAGTGCGCGCCGGTCGCCTCCTGCTCGCGCGCCATGGCTTCCAGATAAGCGACACCGGCGGTCTGGTCATCGCCTTTTCCATACAGGCCTTGCCAGACGGCGACGGCCATGTGGCGGACCTTGCCGTTGCGCCACTCCTCGCCGGCGACGACCGCCGGGGGGATCGGCAACGTGCACGGAACACCCTTGTTCTTAAAGGAGAGGGCGCTCCGTCCGTCGGGCAGGGTCACGACAAATTTCCCGGCGGTGAGACGAATGCGCGTGCAGTGAATGTTTTCGCCGACGATGATGAACCGACCTGTGGCCATGGAAAATCCTCCGGTTGCGCCGCATCCCGACAAGGAACGTGCGTTGGGTCATATTATGAGGCTAAAGCGATCAGAAGCGCAATCGAAGTTTGGTGCGAATTTCTGTTCAGTAGGTGCGGCGGCGCACCGGGCGCGCTGCGGCCGCGCGTCGGGGAGCGGGCCACGCGATGCGGAAACCGGGAACGTCGCGCCGAACGACCCGGATGCCGCGTGGCGTGAGGGAGATCTGACGGTAGTCGTCGGCGGTGACCGCGATCGAGCCGTCCGCCGCCAGCGCGTCAATCAGCGAAGCGATCTCGGCCGCAGGCACGTCGCTCAGCAAGCCGAAAGTCGAAAGCGCGTCGAGTCCGCGCTCGGTCAGATAGGGGTCTGGATCGGCCTGCAGCACCTGGATCACACGACGCGCGCCGTAACGTCCCTGCATGCGGCTGACGCAGGAGAGGATCTTCTGGATGACCAGCCACTGCGGTTCGGTGGGCGGGGCGAGGGCGCGCGTTTCGCGCGGCGCACAGCGGTCGCAGCCGCCGCAGACAGCCGCCCCCGCCGTATCGCCGAAGTAGGAGAGGATGTAGGCGTGGCGGCAGCCGGAGTGGTCGACAAAGCGAAGCATGGCCTGAAGCCTGCGGCCGTCGCGGTCGGATTTGATCCGCAGACCCTCAAACTGCGGCTTGAGCGCGGCCGGGTCGGCGCCGGGAACCAGCGCCGTGGTATGGACGCGTGTGCCGGGCTCCTGTTCGCGCCGGATCAGGTTGGCGCGTTCGAGCACCGCAAAGGCGGTGCGCACCGCCATGTCGTTCTTCTGCCCGACGGCGGCGGCCCACGCTTCGAGCGACTGACGCTGCGGCCCGCTGGCGCAGTGTCGCTGGATATGCTCCCAGATGGCGAGGATGACGGCGGGGGAGGGATTGGCACCATCGACGAAAAACTGCTGCGTACGGACATCGGCGTAGTTAAAGAGCAGCTCGCACCAGGCGGGCTGACCGTCACGTCCCGCGCGGCCAACCTCCTGATAGTAGGCTTCGACCGATCCGGGCACGTCCCAATGGATGACGAAGCGGACATTGTTGCGATCCACGCCCATGCCAAAGGCGTTGGTGGCGACGATGACCGGGCTTTCGGCGGAAATGAAGGCGTCCTGTACGCGGGCGCGTTCGTCATCGGACAGCGCGCCATGGTAGAGAAGCGCGGGAGTGCGGCCGGTGTCGCGGAGCAGATTGCAGACCCGTTCGGCCTGGCGGCGCGTGGCGACATAGACGATGCCGGTGTGGTGCGCGCGGATGCAAGCGCGGACGCGGTCGAGCTTGGCGGCATGGGTGGGCGTTCGGGTGACGGCCAGATGGAGGTTGGGGCGGGAGAACCCGTGGATGTGGACGGCGGGCGCGGCGCGCGGCGCGACGCCGAGCTGGAGCTGGGTGGAGATGTCCTCGCGCACGTCCGGCGTGGCCGTGGCGGTGACCGCCATAACCCGCACGCCGGGAATCTGGCCAAGGGCGTTCCGGAGATTGAGGTAATCGGGGCGAAAGTCATGGCCCCACTGACTGATGCAATGCGCCTCGTCCACGGTCAGCAGCGAGATCGGCGTTTGCGCCAGCGCTTCCACAAAACGGGAGTTGCGGAACCGTTCGGGGGCGATGTAGACCAATTTGAAACGGCCGGCGCGGAGGCGGGCCAGCCGCGAAGCCATCTCCTCGGGATCGACCGAGGAGTTTAAAAAAGTCGCGGCAATGCCGCGTCGCTCGAGGGCGTCCACTTGATCCTTCATGAGTGCGATCAAGGGCGAGATCACGAGGGTCGTGTGGGGCAAGAGAAGGGCAGTGAGCTGGTAGCAGAGGGACTTACCCGAGCCGGTCGGCATGACCAGCACGACATCGCGGCCGGCGAGCGACTCGCGGATCGCCTCCATCTGTCCTTCGCGAAAATCGGCATGACCAAACCAGCGGGCGAGCGCGGCCCGGATCGCGGGCTCGTCAGGAGATGGGCAGGCAGATATGGGTGAGCGGTCGGTCATGGGGGCAAGCTTAGCGTCTGGCGGGCGCCCCGTCAATTCGGTAATGCGTGTTGGCCATTGCGCTTGCTTTCCCTCCTGCCGCCGCCGTATAGTATCTGCGTGAAACCGGAGCGGACCGGCGTGCACAGGTTCAGCCGGCGCAAGGGGGATTCAGAGAATGCCGTGGGATCGGGGAACATACGGGTTGGAGACGGCTTCTGGCGGCGGGTCGCCGCCGCTGTGGCCGCGTTTGTTCGCGGGAGTCGTGCTGGCAGCGGTGATTGTTCTAGGCGTGCGAGCCTGTCGATCGCTGGAGAGCGGGTCGATGAGTTTGCGGCGTGCCATTCCCCATTCGGGACGCGGATCGCCTCCGGGTGCGTCTGCGGTGGGTCAGGAAGTCGCGGCGCCCCTGCCCCAGGCGTTGCGGATCGACCGATTGCCGGCCGAACAGCGCAGCCTGCTGGCGCAAGCCGAGGCAGGCGTGAAAAAAGGTGAGGATGCGGCGGCGCGCGATGCTTATCTGGCGCTATTGAGCGGGGTCACAGACGGCGCGGCGCGTCTGGAAATAGAAGATCGCCTCGGCGCGCTGTCGGTCGCCGTGGCGGTGTCGCGGTTGCCCATGGCGGGTAAGATTGCTTATGTCATTCAGAAGGGCGATTCGACCTCCTCGATCGCGCGTCGATTCGGCGTGACGCAGGAATACCTCCTCCGCGCCAACGGGCTGGCTGATCCCAACCACATCGTCGTTGGCCGCGATTTACGGGTGCTCGACAAGCCGGCGTTTGCGATCACGGTTTCCAAGAAGGAGAAGACCCTGACCGTCACGCTCGGAGGGCAGTTTTTCAAACGGTATCCGGTTTCGGTGGGCCGCGCCGACGACACGCCGGAAGGGATGTTTGTGATTGGAAATCGCATGGTGCATCCCTCGTGGTGGCGGGCCGATGGCAGCGAGATCCCGTACGGCCACCCCGATAACATTCTGGGCACGCGTTGGTTGTCGCTTACGGCTGCCGGCACGACGCCGCGCATCAAAGGATACGGCATTCATGGCACGTGGGACGACGGCGCGGTCGGCGTCTCGTCCAGCGCAGGCTGCATCCGCATGCGCAACGCCGATGTCGAGGAACTCCACCTGCTGGCGCCCTCGGGAACCCCAGTAATGATCGCGCCGTGAGGGGAGCTGATCAGCCCGTGCTTTGGCCTATCCCGACGTGCTCAATCGGCTGGCAGTGTTTGCCACGGAATGACCAGGGTGTGATGTTGTGGCAGGGGAGCACGCTTGAGTCCGCGTGTTCCGCCGCCCTCATCGAACATCGCGTCGACGAGCAGTTTGCCCAACGGCGACTCGTTGAGCGCGCGGGCGCCTCGCGTGCGATCCATCGCCTCCTGCTGCAGGCACGAGAAGTCCACACGCGCGGCGCTCGCCTTGACCGCGATCGCAACCAGTTGCTCTGCCCCCACCGTGTCTGCGGTCACCGTCACCTTGGGCGTGATTCGCTCCTGACCCGGCATCAGCCGGTTGTCATCCACCGTGCCCGGCTCGGGAAAAAGGGCTTGTATGCCGTAGCTGCTGTCAATGAAGAGTAACGTAACGTCTATGGGATGTGCTGAAGGATTCGCGACCCGAAAGGCGATCGTGTCTCCGCTGCGCAAGACTCGCCCCGACGGACCCGGCGCGAGCGGTTGGGCCGAGGGCGAATCGGGCTTGTCATAGCGGAGTAGATCGACGGTCACCCGTGTAGCACCCGTCCTGTTGCTTCCTGGTTGTGCGTCGCCGGCAATACGGAGCAGGCGGAGAGCGCGGGCGATGCGCGTCAGACGGTCACGAAGCGCCGCCGAAAACGTCTTGTCGTCCGTCGGGTCTCCAACCTGGAACACCGGCGGTTTTCCGTTGCCGATTTGCCAACCAGTGCCCGGAACCAGCGTGCCTTGCTTTCCGTCCAACCGCAGAAACCAGTCGGCATCCTCAGCCGTGTACGTCACGTCGGCGAGGCCGCATGCGCTCAAGGTCTTGAGCTGGGCGGCAATGGGGCTTGGAATGGTGTCCTTCTGGCAAACCCTCATCGCGCCGGACGTTTCCGTGACTATTTGCACGGCCACTCGAAGCGGCGGCAGGTCGAATGCCTCCTGCACGATGCGGCAACGCGTCTCGATGCCAAGGTCTTTTTTCCCCGGTGCGGGCCGGCCCGCTGACGCGGTCGGAATAACCGACGAGACGACCGAGTCGGCCACGGCGACCGTCACGAATCCAAGCGATATCTCCGAATTCGTCAGACCTGCCGGTGGAAAAACCTCTAGGATCGTGCCGGGCCGCAGACTGTGCAAGGTCCCGGCGTTCATCTCATACCCCTGGGGTGTGACGTTTCCCGTGAGCAGAAAATGCGAGCGCTCATCCCGGACCTCCCGGCGCAATACGACCCGATCAAGAGCCGTTCCTTCGATGAAGGGGGTCGGTTGCGCGACGCCGATCGTCCGGTATATCGTCATTATTCGGTCCGCAAGCTGGCGATAGGTGAATGTGCCCTCGGCCTGCATCAGGGATTGCGCGATCGTGTAGGTCAGCATACCATGAACCTTGCCCGTCTTGCCCGGCATGGGAGTCTCGAACGTGGTTTCATACGGTTGTGCCGCATAGATGGCCACGAGACCGCCCGAACCGGTCGCCAGATCAAACGCCCCTGCAGGCGCGGAGGCTCCGCGATTGGCCGCAGGTTGAATCTGTACCTTCGCCAGAACGGATTCGGGAATCAAGTCGCGCATGTCCACGCGCCGGATCTGTCGTTCGCCAATGGCCACGTCTCGGGTCATGGTCCCCGAATTGCAGGAATCGAACACCATCCAGACGAACACACCCTTTTTCACCAGTGTCTCCGTCCACGCATGCACCTCATCGTCGACCAGCGCGTTTTTCACGGTCCCGGCTTCCTCGTCCCAAGCGCTGATATCGGCGGGCAGGAAGATTTCGTCCAACCCGTCGGATTCGATGTCGGCCGGGTCCGGGTGGTCCGGTTGCTGACTGCCATGTCCCGAAAACAACACGAAGACCTGATCACCGGATTTGGACTTGGCACTCATCCGCAGGAACGCCTGCAGAATGTTGACGCGTGTGGGCCGTGCGGTGACGGCCGCCGGCCAGCCGCTCAGCACGGTGATGTGGTCTTCTCGGAAGCCCATGCGCGTGTCGAGAAGCACGCTTCGCATGAGTTCCACGTCGTTCGTCGGCCCGCGCAGCGAGCGTTCCTGCGGCAGGTTGGGATATTGACTCGCGCCGATCAGCAGCGCCCAGTCGTCGGCCCGGCCATCCGCTACGGTGAGCAGCAGGGTCAAGACCGCCGTAATCGAAAGAGGCATCGCGCTTCGCATCTTCATTGTTTATCTCCCGTCTTGTTCCAGAGTTCCATGCAGGGCCGCCAGTCGCCGGATACGATGAAGGCGCTCCAATAGAAGGGATGACGCCATTCCGGGTGTTCTTTTCTCAAGGCCAGTTGCGCGTTACGCAGGGCTGCCGCCCTGCCGGTGCCGCGCTTCAGCTCTTCGTAGAAGAGCCGCATGATTTCAGCCGTCGCCTCATCATGCACCTTCCATAGGCTCAGCACCAGCGTAGCGGCGCCTGCTTCCTGAAACGCGCGTCTCAGGCCGAACACCCCGGCGCCGCTGACGGCTTCGCCCACGCCGGTCTCGCACGCCGACAGAACCACGAGCGGCGTGCCGCGCAGGTCCAGGTCGGCCACTTCCATCGCCGTCACGATTCCGTCATCGCCGCTCGCGGCAAATCGGTTGGCTCCGGCCAGGGCCAGTCCTGAGCGAAGGTAGGGGTGTCGATAGATATCGAAGTCGGGCGTCAATGCCTGCTCCTGCTGGGCCGGTTGGGCCGGCGCGACCTTCTTTAAGCCGCGGACCTCGCCTGCGGGCGTGCCGCGCTCGTTCAGGAAGAAGCCGTGCGTGGCAATGTGCAGAACGGCCGGACTGCGGATGTTCTTCAACGCCCCTTCGGTCGCCTGTGCTCCCGCCGCCGTGCGGGCGCCGGGCATGATCCGGACGATGGCGTCGCGTTCACGGGCGGTGCCGGGAAGCGGGCCGAAGAGCATTCCGCTGCCGGACTGAGGAACCGTAGTCTCGTTCCTCGCCGCAGTCCTTTCCGGTTCGGCGTCGAAGTCCGCTGCCGCGACGATCATCGGCGCCTGCAGCGCCACAGCGGCCGGCCGTTTGACCAGCAGGTCGCGGCTGGAATTCAGATACACGATCAGCGCCCGCTCCAGGAGCATCCGTCCCTGGCCGTCGGGCAGCATGCCGAACGGAACCAGGTGGAGCACATCGTCGGGCGAGATAAACAGGGATTCGACGTCCTTCAACTGTTCCAGCACCGGATCGAGAATCAAGACGGCCAAGTCCCGTGCCGCCGTTTCGGCGGCGGGCGTTCCGGGATTCATGATTTCCCGCCGCAGGGCGTGAATCTTAGGGGCGATGACACTCATGCTGCCCAGCGATTGGCCCCGGAGCCGTCCGTCTGGAAGCAGAACATATACGGCACACTCCGCCGGTTCACTCTTGCGTTGTGCGGCGGAAAGGGCGGGCTTCGAGCGCTTGTACGTGACGTATTCGAGCAGGGCGCTTCGCGGCGGCAGAGCTTGGCGCACGCGCTCCAAGGTCGGGGATTCTACAGGCGGCCCATCCGACTCCCCGAACCGCATCTGCAATTCCCGAACGCCGTTATCAATATCCCGTTGCAGCATCCATAGACGTTTGGCCTCCTCGCGATCCAGGCGCTTATTCACCGACAGGGTCATGTGAGATAGTTCGCTTCGTCGGGTTGCCAGCGCGCGGAGACCCTTCAGCGTCTTGGAATCGGCGCTCTGTCGTATTTCGGCCTGACGGGTGCTCACGGCCTCGGCAACCAGTCCCTTGCGCCGCAGAATGGTTTCGAAGGCGAATCGGGACGCCTCTGCGTTATCCGGCGCATAGACCAGATGCAGTTCCACCGGTAAATGAGTCTTTCCCTCGATCTTACGAACGAAAGTCTGCTTTTGATCCTCCGACCCCATCTTCATGGCCTCCGCCAGCCGTCGTGTGTATATCCTGTCGGAATCGCGGGCACGCATCAAGGCATCCGGAATGTTTTTCCGCAAACAGGAAACACATGCCAGACTGGTCTGCGTATTGCCCGCGTCCTCGCTGTCCGCTCCGCTGACGCGTTGCGCCATGGCCAGCGAACGCCCCAGCAGCGTCTGAGCTTCCTCAAGCCGCGACAGGCCGAGGGCATACCAGCCGAGATTGTTCAACGCGGTATAGACAGTCTGGGGTGGAACACCGGGCCGGTCTTGGATCAGTTTCAGAGCCTCGGCCTGGGTGGCATAGGCAGAAGCCACGTCGCCTCTGTCTGCATAGACACGGGCCAGCAAGTGCAGTGTTTGGGATATCCCAAATGGGGAAGCGTCCGCCCGGCTCCGTCGGATGCGCAGGCTATCCTCGAGACATCGCGTCGCTCGATCATATTCTCCCAGCATCCGATTCATGCGCCCTGTGGCATCGAGCGCATCTGCAATCTGAGGATCGTTTGTGGGCAATGTCTTCTGGAGTATTTCCTGGTTGCGGAGCAGATAGGGTTCGGCCCGGTTGGCGTCGCCCATCTGCATGAAGAAATTGCCGACATTTTGCAGGGCCTGTGCGTGCTGAAGAGGGGGCGCGCTGGCATTCCGGTCCAGAATCTGGAGACCGAGCAGCCCGTAATGCTCAGCCTCGGCATATCGCCCCAGTTTCAGATAGACGTCGCCCAAAGCCTGCCAGAACAATCCGGATTGATCATCATAAACGTCTGAGGCGGTCCGACACATCTCGCAGGCCTCCTTAAGATGCGCTTCCGCAGCCTGCAAACGGTCCAGGCGGTTTTCCGCCAGGCCGAGCGCATAAAGCGCGTAAGCCAAGTCTCCGGGTTTGCGGTTGGGATCGGCACGCATGATGCGCAAAGCCGTTTCGCCGCAGTCGACCGCCGTCTTGTAGTCCATGACGCCCACGCAGACGATTGCAAGTTTGTAGGAGATGCGTCCGACTGCCAGATGGTTGGTCCCCAGCTCCTGCCGGGCGAGGCGCAAGGCCTCCTGGCCGGCTGTAATCGCCTCGCGCCCCCGACCATTCCGCTGCAGTTCATCCATGCTGCCGAGCAACCGAGCCGCTTCGTCGGGAAGTGTTCGATTCCGCGAACTGGAATCAGAATCCGCATGCGCGCGGACCGCCATGAGAATGATGAAGCTCAAGGCCCACAGGCCGCGCTTCGCGAGCACAGGACAACGCATGGACAAG
>SESE01000654.1_pt1 | contig 14223 bp, 12 predicted proteins | sample 3171371 | NCBI WGS metagenome assembly SESE01 (sample SAMN06051881, study PRJNA518727) | freshwater metagenome | biome: subpolar coniferous forest; feature: holomictic lake; material: water; isolation source: holomictic Lake 442, 13 m depth | place: Canada: near Kenora, Ontario | collected... | reverse complement strand
GTTGTGATCCAGGCGCACCATGGCGTGGAACTGGGAAGGCTTCAGCTTGGGGGCGTTGGAAAGGGCGATGAAGGCGTTGGTGTTGGCGGGATTGCCGACCACCAGCACTCGCACATTGCGGCTGGCCACTTCGCTCAGGGCCTGGCCCTGGGGCTTGAAGATGCCACCGTTGGCATTCAGCAGATCAGCGCGCTCCATGCCGGCCTTACGCGGCAGGGCCCCCACCAGCAGGGCATAGTCGGCGTCCTTGAAGGCCACCATGGGATCGTCCGAAGTGACCACGCCCGCCAGCAGGGGGAAGGCGCAGTCGTTGAGTTCCATGACGACGCCATTGAGCGCCTTCAGGGCCGGGGTGATCTCCAGCAGTTGGAGAATCACGGGCTGGTCATTGCCTAGCATCGCGCCACTGGCGATGCGGAAGAGCAGGCTGTATCCGATCTGACCGGCTGCGCCGGTGACGGCCACGCGAACGGGGGTCTTCATGCTGGGTCCTCCTCAAGGGTGGCCCCATTCTATACTCACCTCCTGGTCAGAAAACCAGGGGGTCGGGAATCGTGACGCGCGTCCTGCAGCCCAGTGGAGGGCTGGGGTCAGCTCCCAAGGTCCTTGATCAACTGCTCCCCACCCAACTGCCGCATCTGGTTGAGGATCCAGGCCTGCCGCCCGCGGATGTACTCGCTGGGGGCGTTGGCGTGGAAGCGGCGTGGGTTCGGCAGGACTGCGGCCAGCAAGGCTGACTCCGAGGGGGTGAGGCGGCGGGCGGGCTTGCCAAAGTAGGCCCTTGCAGCGGCCTCGGCCCCATAGATGCCATCGCCAAACTCCACGATGTTCAGGTAGACCTCCAGGATCCGCTTCTTCGACCAGCCGACCTCAAGCAGCAGGGTGAACCAGGCCTCCAGGCCCTTCCGGGTCCAGGAGCGGCTGTTCCACAGAAAGAGGTTCTTGGCGGTCTGCTGGGACACCGTGGAGGCCCCCCGCTTGCGGCGGCTGTGTTCGTTGTGCTGGACCGCCTGCTCGATGGCCTGCCAGTCGAAGCCGAAGTGATCGGTGAAGTTCTGGTCCTCCGCCGCAATCACCGCCACGCCCAGGCTGGGTGAGATCTCCTCCAGGGGGACCCAGCGGTGCAGTGACTTGTAGGACTTGTCTCCGGACCAGGACTCCAGGCGCCGCTGCAGCATCAGGCCAGAGGTCGGCACTGGCGCAAACCGGAACACCAGCACCAGCAGCAGGCAGCAGGCCAGAAAGCCGCCCACCAACCAGGCCAGACCGAGCAGGATTGTTCTGCGCCACCCCCCCTTTCCCCTAGTCATCCCCTGGCTTCCCCCCGAATTACTCATTCTGCCAGCACGGCAGCCGATGGATGGGTATCCACCCCAGGAACCACCTGGATCCTGCCTCGGCCTCTCCCGGAGAACCACCCCGGATGTCCAACGAACAAGAGCAGCGGAAGTATCCCCGCCTGAGCATCACCGGCCGGGAGTACGGCACCAGGTTCCTGGTCCAGGGGACGGAGATCCTGGGCAGCCGCCTGGTCAACCTCAGCGCTGGCGGCTGTGGCCTGGAAGTGCAGGTAGCCGATGCGCGGCTCATCGCTGAGGGGGAGGTTCTCGAGGCCCTCTACCTGGACCACCCGGACCTGCCGCGGGTGCCCCTAGCCGCAGTGGTCTTACGGATACTTGGCAAGCTGCCCGGCAAGGTCAGTGGCTATGTCCTGGTGGGCGTCGAGTATCAGGGCATCACACCCTTCGTGCGGAACCTCATCGGTACTCACGTAGCAGCCCAGATGAGCACGGAGGAGTGAAGCACTTCACCAGGATCACGCCCCACAGCCGAGTGGCCGATGGGGAATAGGAGACCACGGCCCTCCCATGAAGCAATCCCCCTACGAGATGTTCCTGGATCGCCTGGATCCGACCTGGCGGGAGGATCAGCTTGCCTTCTTCAGAATCGCCGCTGAGGCGGGGGCCGAGGCCGTTGAGGAGCTGGCAAGCCGCGTCCATCGGGTCTCCTGTCCGGCGGGCCTACGGCTGCTGGCGCTGGAGTTCACCTACTACTTCCCCTGGCCGGAATGGGTGCCGGTGGTCGATCGGGTGCTCAAGCACGAAAAGGATCTGGCCCTCTTCGAAACCGGGGCGCGGGCGCTGGGGAGGATCGGCACGCCAGAGGCTCTGGAGGCACTGCGCAACCTTTCGCTGAGTCGGGCGACGCCCGGGTTCCGCGAGATCGTGGCCCAGGCGCTGCAGGAATCGGATCCCGCCGAGGCCTTCCAGCACCACTTCTCCCGCCTTTTGAAAGGGAGTGCCCAGCCTGGCGAAGCCAATGAGGGCGCCCACCAGCTCGCCAAGATGCTGGGCCCGGATAGCCTGGCACCCCTAAAGGTCGGCGTGAGCCATCCTGATCCCTTGGTCTTCCGGCATTCCCTGCGCTTGATTGGCCTCATTCCCACGCAGGAGGCCGCGGCCTTCCTCCATGATTACTTCAAGGACACCCACCTGGACGCCCTGGAGGATCGGGAAACCCGCACCCTCCTATCGACCTTCCGCACCCTCCCGCGACCGGAGGTACGGGACAAGGTGATCCAGACCCTCGCGGGTCGCTGGCAAGAAAAGCTGCCGGAAGCCGCGGGCGATCTGGGCTCAGCGGAAGCCGAGCTGAGCAAGGCTGCCCTGGGCGCGTTGCGGGCCGCCGCCACCGGCGTTCTGGACACGCTGCTTCTGGACACCCTCATCGCCTCCACGGAAGAAAAGCCGGCCCACCTCGCCAAGCACCTCACCCAGGCAGGCGAGGCGGCCCAGCAGCGCTCCCGGCGCATTGACTTCGCCCTGGACTCAGCCGCCCAGGCCCTCTCCTTGATGGCCGGCAAGGGCCTCATCGAGCCCGCCCCCCTACTGCCCACTCTGGCCGAAGCCCTCCGGCGAGCCACGGCCAACGCCGGCGTTGCCAGCGCCCTTGCGCGCCTGGTCCCGGTGGCCTCCCAGGACCTGGTGGACCTCCTGACCAGCCAGTCCGAAGGGGCCCTGCGGGCGGCAGCGGTGGAGGTCCTGGGGGAGCGCAAGGAACCTGGCTTCCACCCGGCCTTCCTGAAGCTGCGGCGGGATGCCATCGCCGATATCGCCGAGCGCAGCCTCTGGCACCTGGGGCAACTCTCGGATCCGGTCGCGACTGCGCGAACCCTGCTGAACGACCGGGATCCAGAGGATGTTCGCGTCGGCCTGCGGTTCATCGCCATGCATCGCCTGGAGCATCTGGTCCCGGACCTGCTGGAGGTGGCTTCGCGGGAAACCCCGGAGGACCTTCTTGTCGCTGTCCTGGGCACCCTGGGCGGACTTGGCTCGGCCCAGGCAAGGGAGCCCCTGCTGGCCCTCCTGCACTCTGGCCAGACCCCCGCCATCCAGGTGGCCCTTGGCGAAGCCCTCCGGGACCTGGGGGATCCGGCTGGTGCCCTGGCCCTCTGCGCCAAGGCCAAAGAACTGAATTCCTCCACCCTGCATACCCTCGCAGTCGAAGCCCTGGCGCGGGCCCACGGTAACCCGGAGCGGCCCCTTCCCGCCAGCGCCTCAGAGGCTCTGCTGTTGGCCACCCGGGCGGCCTGGGCGGACCGCCGCCCCTGGGCCTTCCGGCGCCGCATCGCCGATGCCCTGCTGGCCCTCCAGGCCCAGGATGCGGGCATCTGGGGGCCACTGGTGGAACTCTTCCAGGCCACGCTCACTGAAAAACGCAATCCCGGCAGCGTGCCCAGCGAGGATCTGGGCCACCTGAACACCAGCGCCCGGACCCTGGCGCAGAGGGGCAAGAGCTGAGTGGATCGGCTCCAGGCCAGCGTCAGCCCTTGTCGGCCGTGGTCTGCGAGTGCTAGGCTGAGTCATTACAACAACGAGCCTCACCATGACCTTGCGCCCCATTTTTATTCTGTCCATTAGCATCCCCCAGGGTGGCTAGGACGAGTTCACGCTTTCGTTCCATGCCACCCCCCGCACCTCACGGTCGGGGGGTTTTTCGTGTTGGTCACCGGAGTCCCCATGTCCCCTGAAGCTGTTCCCGAGTCCCGCGACCTCTTCGACCGCATCCTCACGGCCCTGGTCTACGATGTGGCCATCGAGTCCCCCCTGGAGCCCGCGCGGCAGCTGACGGAGCGCCTGGGCTGCCCGGTTCTGTTCAAGCGGGAGGACCTGCAACCAGTGTTTTCCTTCAAGCTCCGGGGCGCCTACAACAAGATTGCGCACCTCACGGCAACAGCCCGCTCCCGGGGCGTCATCGCTGCCTCGGCGGGCAATCACGCCCAGGGTGTGGCCCTGGCCGCCCAGCGCCTGCACTGCAAGGCCACCATCGTCATGCCGGTGACCACGCCGCTCATCAAGGTGGAAGCGGTACGCTCCCGGGGCGCCGAGGTGGTGCTCCACGGCGATACCTTCGATGAGGCCTTTGCCCACTCCCAGGCGCTGCTGGCCGAGGGTGGCGCCACCTACATCCATCCCTACGACGACCTCGATGTGATCGCGGGCCAGGGCACCATCGGCATGGAGCTGCTGCGGCAGATGCCCCGGGGCATGGAGGCGGTCTTTGTGCCCGTGGGCGGCGGTGGTCTCATCGCCGGCATCGCCGCTTACCTCAAGCGCCTGCACCCCGGCATCCGGGTGGTGGGCGTGGAACCCGTGGATGCGGATGCCCTGCACCGCTCCCTGGCGGCGGGTCGGCGCGTGAAGCTGGAGCAGGTGGGCCTCTTCGCCGATGGCGTGGCCGTGAGCCAGGTGGGCGAGCACACCTTCGACCTCTGTCGCCACCTGGTCGATGAGGTGGTCCTGGTCAGCACGGACGAGATCTGCGCCGCCATCAAGGATGTGTTTGAAGAGAACCGCGCCATCCTGGAACCCGCCGGCGCCTTGGCGGTGGCGGGCGTCAAGGCCTGGGCGGCTCGGAATGCCGATCGCACCTCCCAGGGCTCTCTGGTGGCGATTCTCTCCGGCGCCAATACCAACTTCGACCGCCTGCGCTTCGTGGCGGAGCGGGCGGAGTTGGGCGAGCACCGGGAGGCCATTCTGGCGGTCACCATCCCCGAGCGGCCGGGTAGCTTTCGGGCCTTCTGTGGCCATGTGGGCCAGCGCGCGATCACCGAGTTCAACTACCGCTACGCCGATGCTGCCCGGGCTCACATCTTCGTGGGACTGCAGGTGACCAACAGCGCCGAGACCCAGCAGATCCTGGCGGACCTCCGCAGCGATGGCCTGGAGGCCCAGGACCTCACGGATAACGAAATGGCCAAGCTCCACATCCGCCACCTGGTGGGGGGCCGGGCTCCCGCCGTGTCCCACGAGCGGGTACTGCGCTTCGAGTTCCCGGAACGGCCCGGCGCCCTGCTCCGCTTTCTGGACCGCATGAATGGCGGCTGGAACATCTCCCTCTTCCACTACCGCAACCACGGCGCCGACTACGGCCGGGTCCTGGTGGGCATTCAGGTGCCGCCGGCGGACCAGGCCGAATTCCAGGCCTTCCTGGATCAGCTGGGCTACGCCTGGGTCGATGAAGGCGACAATCCTGCCTATCGGTTGTTCCTGGGCTGAAACCAACCATCAGGCTGATTAGACAAGAGCCCTCAACGCCAAGGCGTTAAGGCGCCACGAGCATTTATCGTTCCACCAGAGCGCACACCAGTCATCTGGGGCCGATGGGTTACGGTCCAGGAAAGACGCTGGACCAACCTTCCCCCTGGCCGTTGGAAATGAAATTGTTGAGTGCTTTTCTTGGCGCCCTTGGCGCCTTGGCGGTGATCATGTCTGTGTTTCATTCGGAGTTTCACATGATTGAGCAGTTGAGCGGTCCTGAGTTGGTGGCGCTGGTGCAGCGGGTGTTCCAACCCCAGCCCAGCGAAAAGGCCCTAGCCATCCTGGTGGACCTGCCCGATGCCAAAGTGCCTGACGATCACCACTGGGCTGACCGCCGCGAGATCGCCGCCGCCTGGGTCGCGGAGCTGACGGCCCACCGCGACGAACTGGGACTGGCCGCGCACCTCGTGGTCTATCCCAACATCCACACCAATAACGGCGACCTGCCGGAGCGGGCGTGGCTCCATGCTGGCGGCCCCCTGCCCTCGGCGGAGGCGCTGGATCCGGCGGCTTCAGTGAGCTTTGCGGACCTCTACGCCGCCCACCCCATCCTCATCGCCATCACCAAGTTCTCCGCCACCGCGCCGCTCAAGCTGGCGGCAAAGAAGCATCCCATCCGCGCCGCCACCATGCCGGGCTTCCGGGCCGACATGATCCCCGCCCTGCGCCTGGACTACACCGAGGTGAACCGCCGGGTGGAGTTGCTGAAGGACTTGCTGGACCGGGCCGAGGGTGCGGACTTCCGCTTCGGCACGCCCAGTGGCCCCTGCGATCTGCACCTGGACCTGCGCCACCGCACGGGGCACGCCTCCGGTGGACTCCTGCCCAAGCCGGGGGTGGCCGGCAACCTGCCATCGGGCGAGGCGTACATCGTCCCCTACGAAGGCGAACTGCCCGGCGATCCCAGCCGCACCGCTGGCGTGATGCCCGTGCAGTTCGGGGCCGAGCTGGTGCGCTACCGCATCGAGCAAAACAAGGCCGTAGCGGTCCTGAGCGACGGTCCCAAATCCGCTGAGGAGCGCGCCCTGCTCAGCGCAGAGCCCGCCTACGGCAACCTCGCCGAGCTGGGCCTGGGAGTGCTGGCGGCCTTCGGCGTGAAGCCCATCGGCGAGATTCTGTTGGACGAGAAGCTGGGCCTGCACCTCGCCTTCGGCCGCAGTGATCATTTCGGTGGTCAGGTGGGTCCCGCGCAGTTCTCCGGCCCCGAGGCCGTCATCCACATCGACCGCGTCTACGTCCCCGAAACCCAGCCCGATGTGCAGGTGCTGAGCGTGGACCTAAGGATGCCCGCTGGCAGCGTCGTCGCACTGATGCGGGATGGCGAGTACACCGTGGGCTTCTGATGGCTTCACCAAGAAGTAAAAAGAAGAAACCGTAGAGGGGAGCCTATTCCTTCCCCGGGGCGGCACCGTGGAAGAGGCGCCAGGCCCAGCCATCGCCCCGGCGCACGAGGACCGCGGAAAAGCGGTAGGGGGCCTTGAAGCGCAGCTTGCCAGTAGGGTCCTTCACCACCATGCGGCCCTCGACAAAGGCCCAGGCCGTGTCACCGTTGTGGCTGATGTCCACCCGGTCCATCTCCCAGCTGAAGCGGTTGTTCCGCAGCAGGGCCGCCAGCCAGCCCTCCATGGCGGCGGGGCCCTTGAAGACTTCCCCCTTGTCCGAGCCCACCAGCAGGATGTCGGCCCGGTCCTCGAAGAGGGCCAGACAGCCCTTTACATCTCCGGCCGCGGCGGCCGCATCGAACTGCGCCAGGGCCCGGCGCACTTCACCTACCACCACCTCGGTGGGCCGCAAGGGCACCGCCTCCGGGGCCTGACCGCCGATCCCCGGAACGATTCCGAGCAGTGCCAGTAGGACCATCGATGGCATCCAACGTCTTCCCATGTTTTTCATGGTTCCTCCGGGGCCGGACTGAGTGGGTGGTTTGGCCATCCTCCCAGGCAACTCACCCCGGAGCAAACCCTATCGGAGCCCCCTACCCTTTTTGCAAACCTGGTTATCGGCAAGTCTCAGCTTCAAAGCAAAGCGCCAAAGCAGGAACACAGAAGCCACAGAAACCCACAGCGGACACAGGCTCCATGTTTCGGCTGAGCTTTACCGATAATCGGGTTTCCAAAAAGCCTTCAAAACAGCCGGCCCACCAGGGTCGCCAAAGCCGTCTCCGTGCGGAGGATGCGGGGCCCGAGATCCAGGGGACGGAGACCCGCCTTCAGCAGACTCTGCACTTCTGCTTCAATCCAGCCCCCTTCGGGACCGATGGCCAGGGTGATGGGGGCCACCAGCACCTCGGGCTGCTCACCGCCGCTGCCAGGATGGGCCAGCAGTCCCGTGCCACCCGCCAGCAGGCCCGGCAGTGCTTCCTCCACGAAGGGACGGAAGAGCCGCGCCAGGCGTAGCTCCGGCAGCACCGTATCCTTGGCCTGCTCCAGACCCAGCAGCAGCTGTTCCCGCAGATTCGTGGCCGTCATGCGCGGGCTGGACCAGTAGGCCTTCTCCACCTTCCAGGCATTCACCAGCACGATGCGCGCTACCCCCAGGCTTGCGGCGGCGGCCACCACGCGGTTCAGCACCTTGGGGCGAGGCACCGCCAGCACCAGCGTCAGGGACAGCTTGGGCGGTGGCTCCTGGTCCAGGCGGAGGTCCAGTTCCAGCCAGTCAGCATCAAGGCGCAGCACTCGGCCCCGCCCCATCTTGCCGCCCAGCAGTCCCACCGCCAGCTCGTCACCGATGGCAGCCCGGTGCACCTGGCGCACATGGGCGAGGCGGCGACCTGTGAGGCGGGCCAGATTCGGCGTGAGGAGGTCTTCGGGGAGCAGCAGCACCACGTTCACGGCAGCCTAGTTCCGCTTGGCTTTGGGCTTCGCTTTGGGCTTCGCCTTGGCTCGCTCCGCAACGGCAATGGCCTTGGTCATCCACACCGCCAGCTGGTCCGGATCTTCGAGAATCTCCGCGGGCAGCTCGAAGTAGTGCATGGGCCGCTCCGGATCAGCAAAGGGCAGGAAGGGACCCATGCCCGCGGCCAGGAAATCTGGCCGGTTGCTGTCATCCACTTTGAAATACAGCACATCGTCAGCCACGAGGGCAAAGGTCCGCCCTCCCGCAAAAATGGCCAGACCGCCAAACATGGGCCGCGAGGTGACTGGGTGCAGCTGCCCCATCTGCTCTAGGAGGTACGTGCGGAAGCTCACTGAGACGGCCATGGGGAAATGCTACCCTCCCTGAACCGGAGCACCTATGCGGATCAACACCCTCGATGACCTTCTGCGCGCCGTGCAGAGCCAGCGTCGGAAGCGCCTGGTGGTGGCCTGGGCCAACGACGCCCACACCCTGGAGGCCGTCAATGCTGCCGTGGAAGCCGGATTGGTGGAGGCCATCCTGGTGGGTGACGCCCCCCTCATGGCGCAAACTTGCCGGGAGCTGGGGTTCCCTGAGGAGCGCTGCCGTTGGGTGCACGCCGGTTCTGATGCCGAAGCAGCGGCCCTGGCCGTGGCCATGGTGCGTTCTGGAGAAGCTGACCTGCTCATGAAGGGGCTCCTCAGCACCGAGCTCTACATGCGCGCCATCCTCAACAAGGAGCAGGGCCTCTTGCCGCTGGGCGCCATCCTGAGCCACGTGACCGTGATGGAGCATCCCGGCCATCCCAGGCTCATCATCGCGGGCGATGTGGCCATCCTGCCCGCGCCCAGCCTCGCTGAGAAGGTGGCCATCCTGGGCTATCTTGTGACCACGGCCCAGGCCCTGGGCATCGCTGAACCCAGGGTGGCGGTCATCGCCCCCTCCGAGCAGGTGCAGCCGAAGCTACGCTCCAGCAGCGATGCAGCGCTGCTCACCCAGATGGCCGAACGGGGCGAGATCAAGGGGGCCCTGGTGGGCGGTCCCATGGCCCTGGATGGGGCGTTGGATCCCGAAGCCGCCCGCATCAAGGGCATGACCGGGCCCGTGGCCGGGCAGGCCGACTGCCTGCTCTTTCCCAACCTCGAAGCAGGCAACGTGTTCTACAAGATGGGCACCAAGCTCGGCCATGCCGAAACCGCTGCCATTGTCGCCGGGGCCCGGGTGCCTTGCATTCTCTCCAGTCGCGGCGATAGCCCCCGGAGCAAGCTCTGCTCCATCGCCCTGGCCGCGCTGCTGGGCTAGTTGGCTGGTCGCGGAAGACCCAGAACCGCGCGGAACTCGCGGAACGGGGAGAGGCTCAGGAGCGTTGCCCCTTGCGTCCAGGTCTTTCGCGCAGCTTCCGGGGCTTCTGCGACCAGCCTGCCGACCTTAGCTGGGCAGATAGTCCTGGGCGTTCTCCCGCCCGGACAGCACGCGCAGGGCACCCTTGGCGAGAGCGGCCATTTCGTTCTCGCCGGGGTAGACCAGAAACTTGCAGCCGAGGGCAGTGGTCAGGCGGCGAAGCTCGCCCACCAGGCGTTCCGAGCGGGCCATGCCCCCGGTGAGCAGGATCGCGTCGATGGCATCACCATCAAAGGCGGGCACCAGGGCCGTGATGCCCTTGGCGATCTGGTAGGCCAAGGCAGCAAAAACCTGCTGCGCCTCGGCATCACCAGCGGCCAGGCGCCGCTCCACCTCCCGCAGATCGGCGGTGCCAAGGAGATCCATCAGGCCACCCCGGCCCTTGTTCAGGAGCTTCAGCTCCGCCCGGGTGTACTTGCCCGAAAAACAGAGGTCGATGAGCTGGCCCGGCGGCAGGCTGCCGGTGCGCTGGGGTGAGAAGGGACCTTCCCCATCCAGGCCGTTGTTCACATCGATGTAGCGACCCCGGCGGTGGGCCCCCACGGTCACGCCACCCCCCAGGTGAGCCACGATGACGTTGATGCGCTCGTAGAAGGTCTCGTGCTCTTCAGCGTAGCGACGGGCCGTGGCGATCTGGTTCAGGGCATGGCTGATCACCCGGCGGGGCAGTTCCTTCAGGCCCGTGATCTTGACCTTGGGATCCGCCTCGTCGACCACCACGGGATCCACGATATAGGCGGGCTTGCCACTGCCGGCCACCAACTCCGCAGCCATCAGTGCGCCCAGGTTGGAGGCATGCTCGCCGCGGCCGCCGGTGCGGAGATCCGCCAGCATGGCCGGGTTGACGCCCCAGGTGCCGTGGGGGATGGGGCGCAGCAGGCCACCCCGCCCGGCCACCGCATCGAGATCACTGAGGGAGAGACCCTTGGCTTCTAGGAAGTGGAGGACAGCCTCCTTCCGGAAGGCGAACTGCTCGCTGATGGGCTGGCCATCGAAGACCGCCAGCTCCTCGGGGGCATGCTGCAGATCCTCCGTGTGGCGCTCTTCATCGCCTTCGAAGATGGAGGTCTTGGTGGAGGTTGACCCCGGGTTCAGCACCAGCACGCGGTAGCGGCGGAAGAAGGTGTCTTTAGGTGTGCGCTCCCACTGCCCGTAGTGGTGCAGTCGCATCACGGAAGCCTTGATCGCGAGGCGGATGTCCTCGGGCGTGCAGTCCATGGGGACATCCACCCCCTGGAAGCGGAGTCCGAACATCACTGGGAACTTCCGGGCCTCCGGGAAGCGGGTGGCGTAGAGGTGGTAGAGGAGGTTGCCCATGTCCAGGTTGGGGCAGACGATCACATTGGGACCGCCCTCCCAGGGCAGGCCATCCGCGTGGTAGAGGTCCGCGGAACGTCGGGACAGGGCCACGCTCACCTTGATCTCGCCGCGGATGTGGATGCTGCTGTAGCGCTCAGCGTGGGCGATGCGCTCCGCTAAGATCCCCGGCACCAGGTCGGCGGCCTGACGCACCAGCTCCGGCGATGGCCCTTCATCGCTGCCGCGATTCGAGTAGGACACCATGGCACAGCGGATCTCCGGCAGCACGTCCTCGGGGATGAGATCCCGGGCGATGGCGCAAGTGCCCACGGCCACTTCGGCCAGGATACGGGGCGTCATGGTGGCGTTCACGCCCACATCGCCGAACACCACGATGTTGTGCGGGTAGACATCGTCCGGGTGGGAATCCGGCAGCACAAAGACGCCGGCCTCGCAGCTGACGCGCTGGGCCAGCAGTTCCACCATGGGCCGGAAGAAGGCCTTGGGCTCATGGATCGCGCCCCCCACCACCATGTCCGCGTGGCCCTCCCGGACCGCCCAGACACCGAAGAGGCCGGGCTCGCAGATCATCTGCCGGGCCTCCCCCACTGCCAAAGTCTTGCCCTGACTGAGGGCATGGGCCACGCCGGCCAGGGCGAAGGCGTCCAGCAGGTCTGGGCGGGACGCGGGCTCAACGAAAGCACTCTCGGAGAGGGTGAAGGCCACCCGGTCCTCGCCCAGATGGCGCAGATGCTTGCTGGCCAGAGCCCGCACGTCGCGCTCGGCGGCCAGGAACACAGGGCGGATGAAGCGGGCCAGATAGCAGGCGGCTTCCAGGGTGCGGGGATCCAGCGCCTCGGGAAACAGCACCGTGGGGCGATTCCGGGGCAGAGCCAACAGGCGGCTGTCGAGGGAGGCTTCGATGTCAAACATTGGGGCTCCAGGGCCTGCAACGGTTGGAGTCTAGCAGGGGAGCCGCCCGCTCCAGGCGCGCAGCGATCACATCCTGGCGCAGCGGTCTGCGGAGCTAGGCCGTAGCACCTGCGGAGCTACCTGGAGGACACGCGCACCGACTCCACCCAGATCACCTCGCAGGCCCCAGCCCCGGTATCCGTGCGGGAGAGGCTGCTGATCCAATACCAACCATCCGGCCCGTCCGCCCGCACCAGCTGCCCACGCAGGTCCACGATCTGCCCCGGGCGCACCGCCAACAGCTGCTTGGCCACGGTCTTGTTCAGGGGAATCATGTGCATGTTGGCGCTGTGGCTGGCGACTTCCGATTCGGGAATGGGCATTTGGGCGGCGGTCCAGGTGTACCAGCGGTTGTCCTGGCTGATGGAAAAGGCTTCGAGAATTCGGGAATCGGACATGGGCCCCCAGCCCAGCGCAAAATCCACGGGGGACAACTCTGCCGCCCGATCGAAGCGATAGCGCTCGACCCCGAGGACCCGTGCACGGATGGAGAAGGTGGCCAGGGGGGTGATCAGGTGCTGCCGGCGACTCCAGGGCGCCAGGGATTCGGGGGTTTCTTGCACGGGTTCCTCGGGAACGAGGACACCTGGAGGCTGGGAAAGGGGGCGCCCCTGCCACCAGGAGAGGGCCATCACCACGGCAATCAGGCCCGCCGTCAGCAGGCCCCAGCGCTCGCGAAACCAGTCCCAGAATTCATCCATCCGGCCAGCATACCCGTCCCGGCGCCTGCCTTCCTCCAGGAGGGTCTGGGGTCGTTCCTGGAGCCATGCGACCATGGAGCCATGGACCCCCTTCTCGCCGCCCTGCTTGATGCCTGCCGCAGTCTCCACGCGGGAGGACTGCTGGCGGCCTCGGATGGCAACCTCTCGGTGCGCCTCCCCAACGGCCTCATCGCCATGACCCCCAGTGGCGTTCCCAAAGCCAAGGTGGAGCTGAGCGAGCTGGCCTATGTGCAGCTGGATGGCACGGTCTATTCGGGCCACCCCAGCAGCGAGCGGGCCATGCACTTGGCGGTTTATCGCCTCGTGCCCGAGGCCCGGGCCATCGTCCACGCCCATCCGCCCACGGCCATCGCCTGGTCCCTGGCGCGACCAGAGCTCCGGGAGCTGCCTGCAGACGGGCTGCCCGAAGTGATCCTGGCCGCGGGCAGCATTCCCATCGTGCCCATGGCCCTGCCCGGCACCGAGGCCATGGGTGCGAACCTCCTGCCTTTTCTGCCCCAGCACCGCCTCCTGCTTCTCGCCCGCCATGGCGGACTCTGCTGGGGCGAGAGCATGACCGAGGCCGCCGGCGGCATGGAGCGCCTGGAGCAGGTGGCCACCATCCTCTGGAAAGCCGAGACCCTCGGCGGCGCCCAGCCCCTGGCCCCCGCGGAGCTCCAGGAGCTGCGCGCCCTGCGAGCCAAACTCGGGCCAAAGATTATTTAAATTGAAACCGCAGATGACGCCGATTTCGCAGATGCACTACGGACTGCTCATCCCACCCATCTACGGCATCTGCGCCATCTGCGGTTAGCAATCAAAGGCCTGCCATGAACCCTTTCGAATCCCTCGGTCTTCGCCACGATGGTCGCTGTCTCTGGGTGCTGGATCAGACGCAGCTGCCGGATGCGGAGGTGTGGCTGGACGGCAGTGACCCTGTGGCCATGATCACGCTGATCCAGCGCCTGGCCGTCCGCGGGGCACCGCTCATTGGTGTGGCGGCGGCGGCCTGCCTGGCCACCTTCGCCCAGGGGGGCACCTCGGCCACGGACTATGCCGCTGCCTGCGCAGCCCTCCGCGCCGCCCGCCCCACCGCCGTGAACCTCATGTGGGCCATGGACCGCATGAAGGACGCTCCGGATCCCAGCGCCGAGGCCCAGGCCATTTTCGCCGAGGATGTGCGCCTCTGCGAAGGCATGGCCCAGTGGGGTGCGGCCCTCATCCAGGCTGGTGAAGGCCTGCTCACCCACTGCAACACCGGTGGCCTCGCCACCGTGGGCATCGGTACCGCCCTGGGCGTCATCCGGCGCGCCCACGAGCAGGGCAAGCACATCCACGTCTACGTCGATGAAACCCGCCCTCTGCTCCAGGGCGGCCGCCTCACGGCCTGGGAGCTGCAGCGACTGGGCATCCCC
>SESE01000653.1_pt1 | contig 14226 bp, 6 predicted proteins | sample 3171371 | NCBI WGS metagenome assembly SESE01 (sample SAMN06051881, study PRJNA518727) | freshwater metagenome | biome: subpolar coniferous forest; feature: holomictic lake; material: water; isolation source: holomictic Lake 442, 13 m depth | place: Canada: near Kenora, Ontario | collected... | reverse complement strand
AAATAGCCGGTATTCGTAACTTGCCTCCCCTTTAGATGGAAAGAGATCGTGTCGCAAATGGATAAAGATGCCGATCTTCTCGTAATTGGCGGCGGGCCGGCCGGCCTGATGGCGGCAGCCGCTGCCACGGCAGCCGGCTGCCGGGTACGCGTCTGCGAACGCCTGCCGAGTGCCGGCCGCAAACTGCTGACAACCGGCGGGGGGCGCTGCAACCTCACGAACACCGCCAGCCTGGATGCGCTGATCGCCGCCTTTGGCCGCCAGGGGCGCTTCCTGCAGCCGGCCGTCAGCGACTTTGCGCCACCGGCCATCCGCGACTTCTTTGCTGAGGCGGGTGTGCCGACCGCGGCGCAGTCCGACGGCTGCGTGTTCCCGGTTTCCCAGCGGGCGCGCGATGTGCTCGAGGCGCTGCTCCGGCTGACCGGCGACGCGGGTGTCAAAATGGAGTATGGCTGCTTGATCCGAAAGATTGTGGTGCGCGAAGGCGCCGTGGCAGGTGTTGAGACCGCCACCGGGTTCCTGGCTGCGCCGCGCGTAATCCTGTCGGCTGGCGGCCGGAGCTATCCGGCGCTGGGCTCGGACGGCAGCGGACTGGCACTGGCTACGGCAGCCGGGCACACGCTGGTGACGCCGGTGCCGGCGCTGGTTCCGCTGATCACACAGGAGGATTGGCCGAAGCAGCTCGCCGGGATTGTGCTGGAACAGGCGCGCGTGCGGCTTGACCGCAAAGGGCAGCCGCGCGAAGGGCGTGTAGGCCCGGTGCTCTTCACGCACCGCGGCGTGAGCGGCCCGCCGGTGCTGGACATCTCCGGCGCCGTGGCTGAGCTACTGGCGGCAGACGCCGCGCCAGTTCGCCTGCTGGTGGCACCGCGGACGGATCGCACGGCTGCAGCCTGGCGCGCGCTGTTCGACAGTTGGCGTTCCGCACACGGCAAACGCGCACTCCGCAACCTGCTCTCCGGCGAACTGCCGCGAAAACTTGCTGAGAGCCTCTGCGAACAGACCGGGCTGGGCGAAACCACGCCCGCGCAGGCGCGGCGGGAACAGCTCGATGCGCTGACCAGCCTTTGCGTAGAACTGCCGCTAACCATTACCCAAACCGAAGGCTGGGAACACGCCATGGTCACGCGCGGCGGTGTGTCGCTGACCGAAGTGGACCCGCGCTCCCTGCAAAGCCGGCGCGTATCCGGGCTCTTCTTTGCCGGCGAGATTCTCGACCTTGACGGCCCCTGTGGCGGCTACAACCTGACCTGGGCCCTGGCCAGCGGGCGGCTGGCGGGGAAGGCGTGTGCGCAGGCGGCGGGTTTGACGCGGTGACTGGGTGACTGGGTGACGCCGGGATGCGGCATGCCCGGGCGTCACCGGGTCAACGAGGCACCCAGTCACCAGAAAAAAATCTCCTCCACCCCCACAAGAAATCTGGACACCTCTGCCGCGTATGCTACTCTTTAGTGGTATATGGCAAAGAAATTCATTGTCCGTAAGAAGACTGCGCCATCGGACGCAGCAGGCGGGGCTGCCGCGGCGGCAGAGGGCGCCCCCGGCGAGCCACATTTTCCGCGCATCGCCGACTTTGCGGCGTTCGTCGCGGAATTGCCGGCTGTCGCGCCGCTGACCTGCCCGGCCTGCCACGCCACGTTCCAGCCGGAAGCCGCGCTCTTTATCGCGCATCATGCCAGCCTGCCGCACGACCTGTTGCTGGGGCCGGGCAATCCGTACCGCTTCCGCCCCACGCGTTTCACACCGGCAGGCGAGGCCGTGGATCCTTGCGGCGAACTGACCGCCGACACAGCCTGCCCGGCCTGTCATGCGGCTCTGTGGCCATCCGCCGCGCCCGCCGCCGCGCCCGCCGCCGCTCCGCAGCCGCCGCGTACAGCGGGTGCCGCGCGCGACAAGAACGCGCCTGAGATTTTGCCGCCGCAGCTCTCCACGATCGAAGGCATCCGCCAGCTGGTGACCGACATTCAAGCGCTGGTCAACCGCACCGGCACCGTGCGCCTCAGCGGCGATGTCTGCTCCCGTCAGTACGCGGAACTCTGCCGCCGCACCAATGCGCGCCTGGAGCTCTGCAAGTATTTCATCCGCAATCATCAGCCTGGCGCGGCGATCGACCAGTCGGCACAGCAGCCCCCCCTGCTTGAGCTTTGCAACATTCTGCCCTTCCCGGATCTCAGTCAATGGGGGCAGCTCTGCGCACGCAGCCGCTGGGCTGTGCCGGAACCCGTGGATAACGTTGCCATGGCGGAGGTCCAGGCCGCCATGCGCCATGCCCAGACCGTCGAGCCAGCCCTCGACGCGCTGCGCGCCGCTGTCCGGCGCGACCGTCCCGACGCGGCGCTGCGCGTTTTGCGCACGCTGATGCAGACCGACCCGAGCAATCCGATCTGGCGGGAGGACGTGGAACAGTTCGAGGTTTACCGGCAGCGGGACCTGCTGGCCGCAGCAACCGCCGCCATTGAGGCGGAAGACGTCGTGACGCTGACCGCCCCGGCCCAGGAACTCGCCGGCGCCTGGCTCATCCCGCCGGACCCTGAAATGCGGGACCGGGTGAAAGTCGCGTTTGACCGTCTGCGCCGCATGGATGCTGCGCAGCGCGGCGGCACATATGCCGCGCAGTTTGCTGCAGCCTGCGCGGCAAAAAACTACGACGCGGCCGCCGCCGCAGATGCGGCGCTAAAGGCCCTGCACGCGGATGGGTTTTATCAGCCGCAGGACGCCGCACGTCAGCACGTTGAATCCGGCCAGGCCTGGTTTGCCGCTGAATACGCCCGGATTCAGGCTGACGCCGTCTTTGCCCGCGACCTCGCAGCGCTGGAAGCGTCTTTCGAAAAGCCGGAGGGCGTCGACGAAATTGAACGCCTGCGCAATGCCCTCCGGAGCAGTGGGCGTAAATTGCCGGCCGACCTGCAGACCCGGGCTGACCGCATCATCCAACAGCATCAATTTCGCATCCTGTTCCGGAAGCGCCTGGTGCTGTCCGCCAAACTGGCGTCCGCTGGTGTCGTGCTGGTGCTCCTGGTGCTTCTGGGCTGCCATCTGGGGCTCGCTCACCAGCGGAAGTTCTGGATCAGCCGCATGGAACAGGCGCTCAAGGCCGAAAACCTGGGCGCCTTTGACGAAGCGACAGCCGGCATGGCGAGTGGCTTCAGCCGGCTGTTCGGATCCTCGCTGACAAAGACCCCGGCCATCCAGGCGCTCCGCGTGCGGCGCGACGAACTTGCCACCCGCATACAAAACCGCTCCGCCGCCTATCAATCTGCCATCGCCACGTTACAGCAGATCCAGGCCAACCGGTTTGAGGCGCCTGCCGTACAGGTTCTCGACCTGGTGGTGCGAGCCAAGCAAGCGGCCCTGACCATGGATGACATGGCCGCGATCGAGCGGTTCGAGACGCCGTGGCGCGCCGACCAGAATGTCCGGCTCGCGCAGGCGCTCGTGCAACTCCCCGCGCTCACACTACCTGCCACAAATATCTTTGTCGCAATGCCTTTTGCCGCCGCCACCCAACAGGTTGCGCAATACTGCGCCCAGGTGGATGCCGCCGCCGGCCTGCTGGGGGCGAACAAGGAAGACCTGGCCAAAGTCACGCCCTTCGTTGCCAGCGCCCAGTTATGCCGCTCCAACCTAACCTCCCACCTCGCCGCCCTGCAGCCGGCCGACTCCGCCCCCACGCTAAACAGCTACCTGGATGTGTTGGTGCGCTACACCGATCTGTTTCCGAACGATGCCCTCAGCGTTCCACTCGCGGCAATCCTCAACAGTCGCAGGGAATACCGGGCCTCCCTGCAAGTCACGGCCGACCTGCAGGGGCGTTTCTCCGTCATTGCCACCAACACAGCGTGGCCGCAGGCGCGCCGCGCCATGCTTGACAATCTCCGCGACAACAAGTACCTGAACAACCTGCGCTGGGCGCGGCGCAAGGACACCGGCGAACTGCTCTTTCTGGTGGATCGCGAAAAGGCCGAGCCTGGAACCCATGGTAAATGGGCCAATTGCTATCTGCCGTTGAGCGGCGACACCGATGTTTTGTTCCAGCGAGCCCGTGTGACGGACGATCTGCCATACCGTCTGGGGTTCTCCGAAATACCGTCCCGATCCTGGCGCCACACGGAGCTTGTCAACGACCTGCTGGCCCGGGCGGTGCCCATCGAACAGGCCGAAGACGGCGCACGTTTTCTGGAGGAGACCTTCCGCCGCATCGGCACTTCCCCGGTCTGGAACGGCATCGACATGCCCGGCAGCAACGACATGCCCAACGTGGCATTTCAGATCCAGTTCCTGGTTTTCCTGGCCGACCATCTGTCGCGCCTGTCACCGCTGCCGGAATGGAAGCTGATTCTGGACGAACTAAATGCCGCCGACATCCCGCAAGCTAAGTGGATCTGCTTGAAAAATGGCGACGTCAAGCGCATTAACCAGGAGGGCGCCAAGACCATGGCGCTCATCTTCGGCCCGGGGGGACTGCTAACGCGCCTCAACATCCGGCGGGCGGCCAACGCGCTGGTCGCGCGCACGCCAATGGTCTGGGCCGGGCACGTTGATTTTGCCGCTGCCAGCCACGTGCGATGGGTGCTGCCTGCACCTCCGGCCAGCTTCATCGTGCTCCGCCCGGATGCCCAGCGCGTCCGGATGATCGCCATTGATGCCGGCTCGCCCGCCAACCCGCGCCTGCTGCTGATCCCTGGTGAGCCCGTCCTGGCATGGTCGGACGGCACCTCCACCCCATCCAAAACCGCCGAAATCGGCCGGTCGGTCAACCTCCCCGATGCCGCCGCCATCACGCCCCTCGTCCCGACGTGGTATCCGACCGATCCAGTGAAGTAGCCTGAGGAATCATCGCGCATGAGTTCCGACATCGTTGTCATTGTGTATTTTGCCATACGGTACCACTGGTCTCGATAACGACAACGATTTGGCTTTGGCTGAGTTCCAGATTGGCTGATACCCCGGTGGACGACTACGGATAACGAGGGAAATTCCGAATTCGTCCACCGTAGTCGTCGCCGTAGTCGTCCACCGACACGTGCTGAGCAGTTACCAAGCTTTCTTGAACAGGAGGCCACAGAAAAATCTGAGCAAGACAACCCTCTGTTCTCTCTGTTGCCTCTTGTTCAAACCCGATTGGGTTGCGGGCACGTGCCCGCGCTGGGTCCTTCGTGGTGAAATGCCAGACAATGGACGGCGTAAAGCCGTCCCTACCGTGAAGGGCAATGAATCGCAGATGCGCCCGAACTGCGGCTTCATCTCTGGCGCTGCTTGCGGGTACGGGCTCAGCACTGGTAGTATATACGTTTTCAGCATGCACCGCCGGCCGACACCACAACATTAAAAAGGAATAGCCCATGAACAAGCTCAGCGAATACGTTAAGTCAGCAGATTGGAAGACGGAAAAACATGTTCCCGTAATTGAATGTCCGGATACGGTTAAGCCAGGCGAGTTGTTTGCCATCTCGATCACGGTCGGCAAGGAGATTCCTCACCCCAACACCACCGAGCATCACATCGCCTGGGTCGCCATTCACTTCCTGCCCGCTGGCGCTAAGGCAACCTTCGAGATCGGCCGGTTCGAGTTCAGCGCGCACGGGCAATCGCCGACCGGGCCCAATCAGGGCCCGATCCACACCGACAGCACCGTCACCGTACGCGCCAAGGTGACCACCGGGGGCACAATCTTCGCCACAGCCTACTGCAACACCCACGGCCTCTGGGAGTCGGAGAAGCCGGTGGCGGTGTAAGGAGTGAAACTGACCCACGTGCTATGCCACTCTTCCGTCCATCGCTGCTCTTGTTGCTGTTAGCCGCCGGCACTGCTTGGGGTGTTGGCGACGAGTGGCGGCAATGGGAGCAAGCCCGCGCACGCCTGCACGCGGCACGCATGGCTGTGCTGGAGCGGGATTATCCATACGCCTTCGATCTCGGCGATCGCCTCGAAACCGAGCAGGTGGCGCTACGCGATGCGCAGCAGGCACTCGCCGCCAACGTGCCGCCGGTGACGCAAACGGGGTTGCGCCTGGAAGCCTACCTCAGCGTCAACGATGATTCCGCCCAGCCTTTTCTGCGCTATCTGCCAGCCGGCTATGCGCCTGCCAGCGCTCCGCCGCTGCTCGTGTTCCTGCACGGCTACCAGCCCACCATGAACCTTGTAGACGGGCTTCATCTCCCCTCGGAGCTCATCCGCCTCGCCGACGATTACGGCGCCTGTATGGCAGCTCCGTTCGGACGCAGCAACACCGATTATCAGGGCCTCGGAGAGCAGGACGTCATCCGTGTCATTGACGAAATGCAGGCGCGTTATCATGTCGATCCGCGGCGCATTGTGCTGGCCGGCTACTCCATGGGCGGCCTGGGGGTCTGGTGCATTGGGGCACGTCACCCGGAGCGGTTCAACGGCCTGCTGGTGATCGCCGGGCGCGGCGACTTCTATACCTGGCACAGTCTGGCCCCGGCCGACGTCCCCCCCTGGCAGCGGCGACTGATCGACACGCAATTCGCCGCGGCCTGGGCGCCAAACATGACCAACGTTTCCGTCCTGGCCTGGCACGGCGTGCAGGATTCGCTGGTGCCCTTCCGGGAAGGACGCGCGATCGCAGACCTGGTCCGGCCCCGCAACCCGCAAATCGGGTTTTACGCCTTTCCGCAGGGGGAGCACGGTATTTTCGGCGACGCCGTGCTACACCCGCGAACCCAGGTCTGGCTGCGCGATGCGCTTACGCACGTCAATCCGCGGGACCGGCCGACCGGCCAACGCGTGGGGGAAACCGGCAGCCGGCTGCAGGATGCCTTTTTGCAACCCTTCCTTTTTGTCGGCGGCCGGTCGACCAACCCGGAGGACGCCACACGCGTGCTGGCGGCGCGCGCCGCTGAATGGCAGCGCTTTACCCGCAGCAATCCGCGCACCCTGCTCGAGTCCGGCATGCACACAAACCTGGCCGAGATCTGCAACCTCTTTGTTTTCGGCGAACCGGAAACCAGCCCGTTGGCACGCCGCATTCTGGAACGTGCCGGCGTGCAAATCACACCCGCCGCGTTTCACATCGCCGGGCGCACGCTGCCGCGCGCCGGGCACGGGCTCTGGTTCACCGGACGCAACCCGCTGAATCCATACCGCCGCGGTATTGTGCAATGCGGCATCCCGTGGGGCGAAAAACTGAGCGACAACCACCGCTACGACCGCATACCCGACGTGATAATCTACCAGCAAAAAGCCGACCGCTGGGGCGTCAACCTCGCCGTGGCAGCTGGTTACCTGGACGAAAAGGATCGCGTTCAATGGTTTGACCCGCCTGTGACGCCTGCCATACGGCCAATGGAGCATACCGGGGAACCGTGAGGGACAGAGGACAGAGATCAGGGGTCAGGGGGCCGGTTCCTGGTTCGAGATTTGAATCGATTGTCTACAACGGTAGGCAGGCTTGATTCCGCCGATTGGTGGCCTTCGCTCCCCAGGAGACTGTCGGAAGTAGGCCGTGGATTGACCTCGTCCATAACTTGAATCGTGGAAGAAGGCTTGTCGCAGACATAACTCATTGTGATTGTTGTGGTAGCGAACCGCCAAGCCGTTCGGCAAGGCTCACGGCAAGTCGCCAAGTAGGCCAAGCATAAGGCGGGAGGAGAAACTTTGTCGGGCGCTTTGTCTTGGCATGACGACTGCATGTGTCCGTTTGGCTTCAAATTCTTTTGGTTTTAACCCGTTGGCACAGCTTCTGCTTGTAGGAAACCAAATGTCAGGATCCCGACCCGTAAAACAGCTTTGCGTTCTCCTGCTGGCGCTGCTGCCTGCCGCGGCCGGCGCAGCGGAAAACTGGACCAATCGCGTCGTGGTATCCGACCGTCATGCGCTGGCGTCGCTCTCCTGCAACTGGTCAAAAGACGGACTGGCCGTACAACTGGCATCCACCAACCATGCCGCCATCGAGTTTCGTCTCCAGCCGGGAAGCAAGCCCGCGGTGCATCTGGTTCCGGAACGCCTCTTCCCGGAAAAATACACGGAAGCTTTTCAGTTATGGCCGGTGCCGGCGCCGGCTACAAATGTAGCGACCCTCTCCCTGCGGCGCCAGTCGCACGCCTGGACGCTGTACGTGGCTGACGAACCGGTGGCGCGCTTCCCGGAACCGTGGACCAACGGTGCAGTCACGATCCGACATCCGGTCGACGCGATCCCGGTCGCCAACGCTCGCGATCAATATGTACAGCGCACGGCCGCTTTCCGCTTCGACGACTCGTTCATGGTCGCCAAGACCGTCACCAACCAGTTTCCGGAGGCCTGGGAACGCGTATCCGGCGACTGGCACCTGCACAGCATCACCGGCGGCGTCAGTGGCTCAATGGCACCACGCAAGCTGGCGCGCCAGCCAACCCCGGAGCGCAGCCCGAACTTCTACAGCCTGGAAGGGCGCGGCGTGGTGCTGGCCGGCGAAACGTTCCAGCATCGCTACAGCTTCCGTGCGGCGGTGCAGCACAACGGCGGCACCAACGGCCTGGTCTTTCTCGCGACCGAGTCCGGCGCCTGCCATGGCTTCACCGCTTTTACCGATCCGGAAACCGAACATCTGGTGTTCCAGCTCTGGCGGGGAGGCGTCGGCTCCAACGCCCCGCAGCAGGTGATCTCAACGGTCGCCACAGAACTGCTCGCAGGCCAATGGACCCTGATGGAGGTGCGTCTCTTTGACGATCGGGTGGTCTGCCTCGCCGACAATATCGAAATCATGCGGCAGCGCCTGCCGCTCCCTCCGGGCGGACGCTTCGGCCTGATCGCGCAGACGGAACTGTCCACGCGTTTCGACGATGTGTCTGTCGCCTCGCACGAGGACTACCCGTTCGAATCCAGCGCGGAACTACGCTTCCATACGCTGCGGCAGAATGGCGCCTTTCGCAGCACATCCGGCGGACCGCTGACACCACCCGGCGGTGCGCCGGCCCCGGTGGCCCTGGTCACACCAGACGACCCTGCGCCGCAGGAGTGGATTTTCGGCGCCACCGATGACGGGCCGCACAAGCTGGAGATCTGCCTCCAGCCGCGCGAACGGGAAAACGCCGCCTGCAGTCTCATCGCCGGCTGGCAGGATCCGTCGCAACCCTATTACCGCTTCACCTGGCGTCAGCAAAGCGGCCGGCGCTCCGCCACGCTGGAGCGGGTTGACGCCACCCAGGTCACGCAACTGGACTTTACGGAGCTCGGGCCGGCCGCCGGCGCGCTGCGTCTAACCCTTGATGCCCTGCGGCCCAATGAGCTGCGCGGCCTGATCAATGGCCGCCTCGTGGTGGTTGACCGCCCGGGCGCTCCCATCATCGGCGCCGGCGGCCTCCGGATCGAGAGCCGCAACCGCCTGCGCCTTTCGCTGCCACAGTATGTCAGCGTGACGCCGGTTTATACCGACCGCGTCGAAAAAAATCCGGCTTACATTAACGACCCGTACATGCGCCACTGGGCTGCGCCCGAGGGGCAATGGATCATCATGCGCGATGGGCTCACGTGGCTGCGCAGCGACATCATCGGACGCGCCAAACTCCGCCTGCCGGTCGTCAGCCCCTCCGTCCTCCACCTGGTCATCCCGGAAGGCGAAACCAACGGGCAATGCACGGTCTCCGTCACCACCAACATCCTGACTGTGCGCACCCCTGCTTCCGGCACGAATGCCGCTTTCACCGTGAACCTCGCCGACCTGCCGGAAGAAAAGATCGAAAACGCCGGCACCCAGCGGCTGTACACCGTGAACATCGAGGACGACCTGCTCTGGATCTCCAGCGACACTTCCATTCTCGGCCGCTGCCACCTGCCCCCGCTGGCCCGCGGACGCCGGGCACGCCTCGAGGGGTTCAGCCTCGAGCAGCTCCGCCAGACCCTGGTCCGTCGCGAGAACGTGTTCGACACGCTCTTCAACGAGTCGCTCTACAACTGGATCCTCAATGGCGGAACATGGGAAGTGGTTAACCGCTTCCAGTGTGAGCCGACCTGGTCGCACATGAACGGCGAAAGCACGAACTCCTTCGCCGGCCTCTGGTCCAAGTTCGAGCTGTCCGGTGATTTTTGCGTGGAGCTCTACGCCGGCATGCGCATGGGGTGGTATGATCGCCCGGGCGACTTCAACCTCACGGTCCACAGCCGTCGCAATGCCACCTGCGATGGCTACTCGGTGACGCTCGCAGGCTGGGATCCGGACTATTCGCAGCTCTACACGCGTCTCTTCCGCAACGGCGAGCACGTGGCGGACTCCACCGCCTACACGGCCCCGCGCACGCGCGACGGCAGTGCGCGCCGCGGCTACGAGCCGCTGGTGACCCTGGCCAACCGGCCTGTACATGGCGCGTGGTATGGCATGCGGTTCCGGCGCGTCGGCGATCAGCTGAGCTACCTGTTTGACAACGAGCCGGTTCTCTCCTGGCGCGACCCTGCGCCGCTGGAGTCTGGCGCGCTGGGCATCTGGACCTACCGTAATTCGATGATGGTGGCGCGCGTGCGCATTGCCGCCGAGTCCGTGCAGCCGCGCCCCTTCCGTTTCTGGCCTGTCGCAAACACGCCGCCACCCGCCCGCACGCCGGACCTTGCAACCAGGCCTGACATCCGCGTCAATGACCGCCCGGCGGAACTGCTTGATCCGGAGATCTGGCAGGACGCCGACCCGGTCAGCCAGCCCATGCTTCGCTTCTCCCAGGACCGGGCAGGACACCCCGAGATGTGCGTCACATCACTGGAAGGCGGCGGATCCTTTCTGGTCGCCCCGCGCCTGCCGCTCGTCGCCGGGTCCCGGATATTGGGCTGGCATTTCGAAGTTGCACGGCACCCGCAAGCGCGCTTCAACTTCGAGTTCTCCGCCGGCCCAACCAGCGATAAAGCGACAAATCAGCTGTCGTCCGCCTGCAACCTTTATTCCTTCGTGCTCTGTGGCAGTGCAGACCCGCGCAGTGCGCGACGCATCGCCGGGCGTCTCGCGCAACCGCCCGCCGCCTCGCCGCCGGATGCCGGAAATCGCGACCTCGTTTGGACGCCGGTGGACATTTGGCTCCCGAGCGAGGCGCAGAACAAAGACTTTTTTCTGCGCATCGACGGCTTTGGCAACCTGCAGCCCGGCGACATCCAGCAAGGTCTAGCCGGGAATCCGCCGGATGTCTGGTATGTGATTCGCAACTTTCACGAAATCTACAACGGCGAGCCGGCTCTCAAGGGTCCGGCAAGCACGCGTCCCGGGCTCGATGCCGTAGCCCGCAATATCTCGCAACAGCCGCCGGGCCGGGTCAACACGCTGCGCCTGCCCGCCGCGCTGGATCCGCGCGAGCCCGTCATTGCCTGGGCCGTGCGACCGGAGGCGGAGTTCGGCCTGGTGGCGCGCCTGGACCCTGCCACCCCGGAGGCGCTGCGCGTGTCTTCTACCCTGCCATGGCCCAGCCCGCTGCTCCCTGCCCGGCTCGCGTTTCTCGACGGCCAGCCAGCCATCGGCTGGATGGAAGGCAACGACTATCTCGTGCTGCTGCCGCGCGGCACGCCGCCGCAACAGGAAACCGTTACCACCATAAAACTCGAACTTGCCGATGGACGCACCTTCAAGCAGCTTGTACCGCTCGCTGCCCTGCCCGCCAATCTGCCGCCCGTGCTGCTGACCTGCGAAATGCCGGATGGCGGCCTGGAGACATTCGAGGCGCGCACGATTGACCCCAAGAAGCACCTGGGGCGCTCCGGATTCGCCTTCTCCTGCACCGATCCGCTGCAGGGCGCCAGCATTCGCTTTCAGAATGCGGGCGCACCGGATGCCAGGCTTGACGGGCGCCTGCTGGCCAACTATGACCCGGTCGTCACGCCGCTGCTGCAGTTTCGCTACCAGGCCGATGAGATGGCACACGTGTCCCTCCAGGCCGGGCGCTGCAACATGGCTTTTTCCGAGAAGACCGGCGTCCCGGCCATGCCTGGCGCCACAGGCATCCTCGACAATGCCTGGCACACGTGGCTGGGCATGCCAATCCTGACCAGCGGCAGCGGCCTGCTGCGCGGCGGCTATCTTGCGACGCCGTCTGAATTGCGCATCGGCTCCCGCTCCAATCCCGACCAGACCGGGCGCTACAGCGCGATTGCGCTGGACGATCTCGCGTGCGGACCGGCGCTGGGGCCGAAACGCCCGCTTACTTTCCGGCCCAACTACAGCGACCGCCAGGGGCTGGCCGAGGTGCTGTATGCCATCGCCGCCGGCCCTGAGCCATGGGCTGTCCGTACCGGGGAGGCGCGCACAAACCTGCAATGGGTGGCCATTACCAACCTGCAATGGGTGGTGCCCGGACTGGACTCCCTGCCCGAGGGGATTCACCACGTGTTGACAAAGGCACGCAGTTCACGCGGCACATGGTCGGCTGTGTATGACATCCCCTTTCTTCTCGACCGCCAGGCACCTCGGGCGTCCTTCGCCATCCGCGCCACCCCGGATCGTTTCAACGGTACCTGCCTCGACCTCACCCTCGCCGGCGACTACGCGCCGCCGCTGCCCAATAAGCTGCGCCTGTTGTTTGACAATGCGCCGCTGGACCTCACGACCGACAACGGGCAGTTCTTTTACGAAGCCTCCTCGCTGCGCTTCGAACTTGACTGGCCCTGGCTGTTGCGCAAAAGCATCGGAAAATTTAAGGACGGCGATACGCTGTCGTTCTCGCTGGAGGGCATTGCAGACGCCGCCGGCAATGAAGCGCCCGCGCTGCCGATTCCCATCAAGCTCGATTTTGCAAACGACAAACAGCCGCCCACCTTGCTCCCCCTGCTGAACACTACCAATCTGCTGGTCTGGACGCCGCAGTTCCGCAGCCTGCAAAGCTTCTTCACAAGCGCCCAGCAGGTCACCGCACTCGATCCGCTGCAGGAACAGGGGTGCTACTACATGCCATTCCGGTGTCAGGGCGGCGACGAGAGCTTCCTGCTACGATCCTTCACCAGCAAGCCGTGGGACCCGGAGGCCTTCCCCTGGCTCGCGCTCAGCGTCCGGATCGACGGCGACCTGACCACGAATGCCACGCCCTTCGCCCTGCGACTGCGGCCTGCCGGCAACCTGCCGGATCAGGCTGTTAAGCCGAAGACCGGCAACGCCTATTCCTGGAACCTGCCCACCAATAGCAGCCAGCCTTTCATCGTCGGACGCATGGATTGGAAACCCGGACAGTGGGTTGACTTCCTCGTGAATGTTCGCGACCTGCTGCGCGAGATGAGCCAGCAGACCAATGCCTGTGCGCTGCGTGACGTGGCGCTCGTCTTTCCGGCCAAGGCCCAATACGCACTGCACGTTCGCGGCATGGCCATCCTCGCGCCATGGGGTCCTTCCGACGTGCTGAAATTCAAGGCTTACGATCTCAGCGGCGTCGCCGGACTCTCCTGGCAGAACAACGGCAAATCCGCCAGGACCGGCATCCGCCCGGCGCGTCTGGCCTTGCCGCCGGACGATGCCCAATGGCTGAAACTTCGTCTTTCGGATCGAGCCGGCAACTTTTCGCCGGTCTTCATGCTCCCCGTGCCGCCAAACGCCCTGCCGATCCCGCCCAATCTGCCGCTGGAAGTCGACGTAGAGGATTTCTAAGATATGATCACCCGCATCACCGTTCCGTATCTGGATGCCAATCTCATCGACGTCACGGTCACGGCCTGGCGCAGCGCGCCGGGCGACCGTGTGCAAGTTGGCGAGATCGTGGCGGAACTCACCACGGATAAGGCCACCTTTGAGCTTGAATCCACCGGTAGCGGCACGCTGCTCGAAATCCTCGCCGCGCCCAAAAGCGTGGTCCCCTCCGGCTATATTCTGGCCGTGCTCGGCGAACCTGGTGAAGTGGATGCCGAGGCCGTTGAGTTGAATCAAGCGCTGATGGCAAAATACAGGGCGGAGGCCGGAGGGCGTAAGACGGAAGACAGAGGACAGAAGAAAGAGGGCAGAGATCAGAGATCTGAGATCAGAGGTCAGAGGTCAGAAGACAATACGAATTCTCTCCCGCCTGCCGCCCACCTGCCCCCAACCGCTCCCGCCACAACACGGGTGCGGGCCACGCCACGCGCCCGACGACTGGCGCAGGAACTGGGGCTCGATCTCGCCAAAATTCAAGCCGAAACCGGTGCCGAAGTCATTGACGAATCTGTGTTGCTGGCATACAAGCAAAAGCAATAGACGCAACGAACGTTAGGATCTTAACCCATGCGAACAGCTACAAAAAACAAGTTTCTTTAACAGGAGGCCACGGAGGAAACAGAGCAATGCAGCCCTCCGTTTC
>SESE01000650.1_pt1 | contig 14254 bp, 13 predicted proteins | sample 3171371 | NCBI WGS metagenome assembly SESE01 (sample SAMN06051881, study PRJNA518727) | freshwater metagenome | biome: subpolar coniferous forest; feature: holomictic lake; material: water; isolation source: holomictic Lake 442, 13 m depth | place: Canada: near Kenora, Ontario | collected... | reverse complement strand
CACAACTGCAACCAAGAAAGCTCGCGACAAAGATTGCGCTTCATCGCGTAGGCTGCGCCGGGCGCGGCAGGAAGGCGGGGGCGCAGGCCAGGCAGAGGCACCAGGTGATGACGATCGCGGGCGAACGGAAGGGGATATCTATCACGCTGTGAATCAGGGTGGCGGAACAACCCAGCAGCACGGCGTAGATCATGGCTGGCACGCGCAGCAGCGGCGGACAGTAGGGGTTGTCCCAATCCACCACCGGGCGCGTCGTCAGCAGCCGCCAGGCCCCCTGAAGAATGGGCTGAAGCAGTACCATGACCGCCGCAAGCAGCAAGCCGAACCCGATCAGTCCGTGCTCCGCCATAAACTGCAGCGTGTCGTTGTGCACGTTGGCCATCCCCTTCCCCTGCAGCATCGTGTCCAGTTCCGCGGGCGTCACATACGCGTGCACAAAATGGCGATACCCCCAGCCACCCACGCCGAACAGCGGATGGTCCTTGGTCATATCCCAGGCGCTCCGGTACAGAAAAAATCTGGCCCCGATGGTGTCTTTATAAAACGAACCGGTATGGATGGTCTCCAGTTCGCGGCGCACGCTGCCGCTCGGGAACGCAAAATAAAAACCGGCCAGCAGCACCACGAGGAGGGCAGCATAGGTGACCGATTTGACACGCGTGCCGATCTGGATCCGCTTCCAGGCCGCCAGCAGGCAGGCGGCGCCGCCGCCCAGCAGCAGGGCGGCGCTCAGCAGCATGGCCGCGCGCGACAGCGAGCCCATCACGCCAGCGGCGTTCAGCAGCAACGGTATGACGTATAGCGACGCGCGCGTCTTCTCGTCCGGGTCCATGCCCGCTTGGAACCAGAGGCCGCCGCTGATCGCGAACAGCAGCGTAAAAAATGCCCCTGCAAAGTTCTCGTACCCAAAAGAGGCAAAGAAGTGCGCCGGCAGCGGTGTCATCCAGTAGAGCTTCTGCGTGCCGCTGAACTGCTGGATCCAGCCGAAGACGGAGAGCAGGGCGCCACCCCAAACCAGATAGCGCAGCAGGCGCCGCTGCCCCGCGCGGCTCACCCCGTGGCGCACCGCCAGCATGGCGGCAAAGGCCGGAGCAAACCAGTACAGTGGCTGAAACGATTCCTGCGCGTCAACGCTGAATGGCACCCAAAGATTCGCGGGGCTGTCGCCGGCCTCTCCAGCGGCGCCGCCCGTAACCCAGTCGGTTCCGCTGTTCAGCCACTGCCACAGCAGCAGCGTGGTGATTCCCAGCCCGATATACAGCAGCGGATCATGAACCACCCCGCGCCAGACGCGCAGCCGTGCCTCGGGTAGCGTCTCGCCCTTGCGCTGCTGCGGCAGGGCCACCAGCACATTCACGAGCAGGAACACCAGCCAGGGCACGGCCTGCAGGTGGTCCCCCCGTGTGCCGCCATGCACCCAGGTGAAGAAGAACGCCAGGGCCAGGACATGGAACAGGACGAGATTGCGCAGTAGGAAGGTCATGGTTTTTTCATGCCGAATGATCGTATTCTTCCGCGGTGAAAACTGAATTGAGCTTCACCGCGGAGACGCGGAGGACGCGGAGGAATGCGTGGGGGTGATTATGGCAGCAGCGGGGATTTACAACCGCCAAGACGCCGAGAACGCCAAGAAAATGCGAGGAAAAGACGTCACGACCGCTTCTCGCGCCTGCCGCGCGTTGGTTTGCGACTTTCAGCCCAACGCCCCAATACGCTGGGATACCGCTTCGGGAAGAAGGCTTGCCAGCTCCGCGTGCGCTTCCACCAATCGCATAATATCCAGCAAGTCCTTCTGCCGTTTGCTGGGCCGTCGCGCCGGGTCGGCGTAGGCGGCCAGTTTGCCACGCAGCGTGTCTTCCAGAGAGGCCACGCGCATCAGGATGCCCCAGACATCCGCAGCCACGGCACGGGACGGAAAGTCACGGTATAACGACTCCGTGGATATCTGGATGCTCACCCTGGACCTGCCACGCAAGTTGATTGACCAGGGATGCCGCTCGGACACAAAGCCTTCCGTCTCCAACGCCGTGACCGCATCCGCTACCCGGTCCATGGCAATCGCAAGGTCCACATCCGCCGTCACGACCGGTTCGACGGCCCAGTGATTAACGGCCAGCCCACCGATTACACACCATGGCGCATCCAGACGCTCCAATACTGAGATCAGCCGCATGACGTCTCCGCCGCCGCCAACCGTCTGCCAATCGTAAAAAGCTTTTTGTGTCATCGCTGGCGCCTCCCATTAACCGCGCGTTCCGGCGTTTCCCAGCCGCGCGCCGGCATACTTCTTTGCGCGGAGCGGGCGCCACCACCAGTCGTTATCGAGATACCACTGAACGGTTTGCCGGATGCCGGTGTCGAAGGTTTCGTGCGCCTGCCACCCCAGTTCACGCTGCAGCCGGGAAGCATCGATGGCGTAACGCTGATCATGCCCCGGACGGTCCGCCACAAACGTGATCAGGCGGCGGCGCGCGCCGGCGGCGGACGGGCGCAGCTCGTCCAGCACGTCGCAAATGCGCTCCACCACCTGCAGGTTGGTGCGCTCGTTGTTGCCGCCGACGTTGTAGGTTCGGCCGGGCACACCGCGCGTGACGACCCGTTCAAGCGCGCGGGCGTGGTCTTCGACGTGGAGCCAGTCGCGGATGTTGTCGCCCTTGCCGTACACCGGCAGCGGCTTCTCCTCCAGCGCATTGAGAATCACCAGCGGGATCAGCTTCTCGGGAAAATGGTAGGGGCCGTAGTTGTTGGAGCAGTTGGTGACAAGTACCGGCAGCCCGTAGGTGTGCTGCCAGGCTCGCACCAGGTGATCGGACGACGCCTTGCTGGCCGAATAAGGCGATCGCGGATCGTAGGGTGTCGTTTCGGTAAAGAGCCCGCTTGGGCCGAGGCTGCCGTAGACTTCGTCGGTCGAGACATGCAGGAAGCGAAACGCGGCGCGACGCTCGGACGGCAGTTTATCCCAATAGGCCCGCGCGGCCTCCAGGAGCGTGCAGGTGCCGACAACATTGGTCTGAATAAAAGTGGCTGGGCCGTCGATGGAGCGGTCCACATGCGACTCGGCTGCCAGATGGATGACGGCTGCGGGCTGGAAGGAGGCGAACGCCGCGTCCAAGGCACCACGGTCGCAAATGTCGGCCTGGAGAAACTGGTAGGCCGGGCGGCCGGCCACCGCGCGCAGCGACTCCAGGTTGCCGGCGTAGGTGAGCTTGTCGATGTTGAGCACCGTCTGCCCGGATTCCAGCACCAGATGGCGCACAAGGGCCGAGCCGATGAATCCTGCGCCGCCGGTTACTAATATGCCATTCATCGTGGATGGTCTCCCGGTTCGAGTTTTCCTAATTTCGTGTTTTCTTCGCTTCCGGGATGCCGGCACCGCCAAACCCGAAAGCTGCCAACGCGCGCATCATACGTTCGGCATTTTCCGTGGAAGGAAAGACGAGAAGATCCAAATCCAGCGTTGTGCGAATGAATCCGTAGTAGCTCACAGCAAATCCACCGCAAACCGCAAACTTCACTTCATGCCGCAACAGCAACTGCAGCAGATCGCGCATATCCGGAGAAATATCCTGCATACTTACCTTTTCCGCAGGTCCGTCAACTCCCGATACCCGACCGCGCACGCGCTCCTGATCGGACACAACTCCAGTTCTGACAAGTTTGGCGATCATGGGCTTTCTCCCTTGCGCCGGTATTCCTTGAGCCAGGCGACAAACTTGGGAATGCCTACAGTGATCGGCGTGGTGGGCTCGTAGCCAACGGCGGCGTGAAGCTTCTCGACGCTGGCATAGGTGGCGAACACGTCGCCATCCTGCATGGGGCGAAATTCCATCTTCGGCTCCGCGATGCCCAGTTCGCGGGCCATGAGGTGGATCAGGTCGAGCAGCCTTTCGGAGCGGTGGTTGCCGATGTTGAAGATTTCGCAGCGGGGCAGGTTGGTCGCCCGAGCGCAGCCGATCACACCTGCCACAATATCGTCAATGTAGGTGAAATCGCGGTACATGTCGCCATGGTTGTAGACCTGGATCGGATCACCCCGCAGCAGGGTCTCGGCAAACGACCACACGGCCATGTCCGGCCGCCCCCAGGGGCCATAGACCGTGAAGAAACGCAGGCCGATCGTCTGCAAGCCGAACAGATGGCTGTAGCTGTGCGCCATCAGTTCGTTGGCTTTCTTGGTGGCTGCATAGAGCGAGAGCGGCGCATCCACCTGCTGGTCCTCGGTAAACGGCATTTTTTTGCTGCTGCCATAGACCGAAGAGCTGGAGGCGTAAATCAGGCGCGGCTGGGGCTGCGCATGCCGGCAGCACTCCAGCATGTTGAGAAAACCTTCCAGGTTGGAGCGCTGGTAGGCCTGCGGGTTGACCAGCGAATAGCGCACGCCCGGCTGTGCTGCCAGATGCAAGACGCATTCCGGCTGGAAGTCAGCAAACAGCTGCCGCAGGCGCGGCAGATCGCACAGGTCCATTTCGTGTCCGCGATAGCCGGGAAGCGCTTCCAACTGCGCCTGCCGGTCGCGCTTGAGTTGCACGCGATAGTAGTCGTTGAAATTGTCGAGTCCAACCACCTGGCAGCCTTCGCCCAGCAATCGACGGGCGAGATGAAAACCAATAAACCCGGCTGACCCTGTCACGAGAACTTTTTGTGGTGGCTGGTGCATGGATTATGTGCAGGCTCCGCCCCCGTGGATTATGCGTGTCGTAATAACAACCGCATTCCGTAACTTGTTGTTATGAGGCATGTTGGGCAATGACAAACGATCCGAAGCCTTGGTCTGGATTCAACCTTTCCGTCGGCGACCAGATGCGACTTCAAGATAGCAAAAAACGTGATTGCGCAGATAGTCTGAATTCCGACTGCTTCTTATATGTTGCGCCAGCGGAGGCTTTGCGCGTCACTCGCTCTTGGCGGCCTTTTTGGCGGCCGCGGCAAGCGAGGTATAGGTCACTTCTATTTTTCGCTCCAGCTCCTTGAGGATGGCGTAATGCGTGGGGCATCGGCAGAGCTGACGGGTCCCGAAGGTCTTTCGATAGGCGCAGTCGGCGGTCTCCTCGTCCTCCAAAAATATAACGTGTTCGCCGTCGACATATTCGAACTTGCACATCTCCTTGTCGCCGCACTTACCGGTTTCAAGGCATGAGAAGTTGTGTTGGCAGTGTGTCGTCTTCTGCAATGCTTCTGCCGATACGTCGTATTTCATATCTGCGCCCCCTGCAAGCAGTGATGATTGATCCAATAAATATTCTATTTGTCCTGGTCGGCGATGTCAACGAACTTATGTTTAGAAACCGCAGCCGCGTTTAACGTCAAATCGTTTCCGTTCCGCAAGCCGCATTCCGCAACCGGCAAATCTACATGGAACCGCGTCCACTGCCCGACTTCGCTCTCCACGGTGACTTTGCCGCTGTGCTCTTTAACCAGGCTGTAACTGATGGATAGGCCCAGCCCCGTGCCTTTGTCGCGTGGTTTAGTGGTGAAAAATGGGTCGAAGATGCGGTTGCGGACCGCCTCGGGAATGCCGTTGCCGTGGTCCTCAACCGTAATTCGGATTGCGGATTGCGAGGAGCCGCTCTCCGCCACCTGTCCAGATTCCGCAATCCGCTCTTCGACTGGTTCGACTTCGCTCACCATAGGTCCGCTCAGGGTCGTCAACCTTCCGCCATCCGCAAGCACCGTGGCGCGGATGATGACCTTCTTATTCTCATCACGTCCCGGATACTTCTCGTTCAGCGCGTCGCGGGCGTTGGTCAGCAGGTTCATCAACACCTGTTGAATCTGCTGGCTGCGGCACCGGATCTTGGGCAAATCAGGGGGCACGTCCACTTCCAGGTAAACCTGATCGTGCTGCATCACGGTGCGGATCAACGACAGCGTGTCTTTGACAATGTCGCTCACGCGCGCCGGACTGTCCGCCTGATTCTCCTTCCGGGAGAAGGCGAGCAGGTTCTTCACAATCGTTGCCACGCGTTCGGTCTCCTTGCCGATCTCGATCGCATATTCCGCGACAGAACTGTCGGGTCCGAGTATGTCGAGGATCAACTGCGCGTAGTTCATGACGCCCATGATCGGATTGTTGATTTCATGGGCCACGCCGCTGGCCAGCGTGCCGATGGCTTCGAGTTTCTGGGACTGGATCAGTTGCGCCTGCATCAGCAGGCGTTCTTCCTCCGCCTGTTTGCGTTCCGTGATGTCCTCGGATATGCCCAACAGGTACTTTGTGATTCCATCCGACCCCAGAACAGAGACTTTCCGTGTATGCAGAATCCGCTGGCCTTTTCTGGCCGTCTGGATGGTTTCTTCCGGGATGTCCACCACGCCCTGCCTGACAAGAGCCTCCCGGTCCTTGGCCATGAAATGGGCGGCCTGTTCGGGAGGGAAAAGGTCCAGGTTGTTCTTGCCCAGCAGGTCCTTGCGGTCGTAACCGAGGAGTTCCTCTCCGGCGCGATTGAACATGACAAAACGCAGGTCCGTGGCCTCTTTGAGAAAGATCATAAGCGGCACACTTTCCACAACCGCCTCGAGGAGGGCTTTCGCTTGCACGAGATCCACCTCGGCATCCCGGCGTTTCTGATGCGCATCGGCCTCGGCCAAGGCCCGCAATACGGCCGGGACCAGGCGGCTGAGGCGGTGCTTGAGCACACAGTCGGTCGCGCCGCGGAGCATGCAGTCCACCGCCTGTTCATCACCCAAGGTGCCGGAGATCAGGATGAAAGGAACCCCGGGCTGTATCTCGTTTGCCAAGGCCAGTGCGGCCATGCCGTCGTAGTCGGGCAGGGCATAATCCGAGAGGATCAGGTCAACCTGCGTCTGGGCCAGCGCGGACTCGTATGCCGCGCGATCGCGCACGACCCGCAGTTCGTGGGGCATCGCGAGCTGCTGCACTTTGGCGCGCACCAGTTCCTCGTCACGCGGGTTGTCTTCAAGGTAGAGTATCTGCACCGGGTTATTCATTACGTCCTCCTCGTCGGCCTCATGGGCTCGTGCTGTGCCGTAAACTCACACTGCCCGGCGGCGGTTCATTAATCACAGCCCAAAAGGCCCCGACCAATTTCACAGCCTCTGCAAATTCCTGAAACCGGACCGGCTTGACGATGTAAGCGTTAACACCCAGTTGGTAACTCGTGACCACGTCCTGCTCTTCGCGCGAGGAGGTCATGATGACGACCGGAATCATTTTGAGTCGCGGGTCGCTCTTGATCTGCCGCAGCACCTCGATGCCGTCTACCCGGGGCATTTTCAGGTCCAACAGCACCACAGCAGGGTTGCCGTCGGCCCGGTCGGCGAACGGGCCGCGCCGGTACAGGTAGTCGAGCGCCTCCACGCCGTCGCGCAGGGCGACGACCTCGTTAGCCAGGCTGCTTTCGCCCAAGGCTTTGAGCGCCATTTCGGTATCGCGGGGGCTGTCTTCCACCAGCAAGATGCGTTTTAGTTCGGTGTTCATGGTCGGTCGTCCTTTCCGTTGGTCGAAGTGGCTGTTGTTGCTGTTTTCAAGGTGAAATAGAACGTCGCCCCCTGATCCACGGCGCCTTCCGCCCAGGTTCGTCCGCCGTGCCGGCCGATGATGCGCCGCACGTTGGCCAGGCCGATGCCGGTGCCTTCAAACTCGTCCGTCCGGTGCAGGCGCTGGAAGACACCGAAAAGCTTTTGCGCATACTGCGGGTCGAACCCGACGCCGTTGTCGCGCACGCAGAAAACGATTGCGGATTGTGAGTCGTGCGCCTCTGCGATTCCCAATTCCGCATTCCGAAATCCCACTTCAATTAGTGCGGGGGCGCGTGGCCGGGTGAACTTCACCGCGTTGCTCAGGAGGTTGTCCAAGACAAGTTTGAGCATTGCGGGATCGCCCTGCACGGCCGGCAAAGGCGGGAGGGTCCAGACAATGTTGCGCCCGCGCGTAGCCTCCTCCAAACCCTGGAGCGTGTTCTGTACCAGAGCGTTCAGATCGATGCGGGTCTCGATCATCTCCGTCCGGTTCATGCGCGAGAAAGCCAACAGGTCGTCAATCAGTCTACCCATCTCCCGGCTAGCCGAGGTAATGGTCTGCATATAGTGCCGGCCCTTTTCCGAAAGCCGGCCCTCGGCCTCTTGTGCGAGCATGTCAACGTAGCCCTCCACGTGCCGCAAGGGCGCGCGCAGGTCGTGCGAGACGGAATAACTGAAGGCCTCCAGTTCCTTGTTGGCGATTTCCAGTTGTGCAGTGCGCGTATCTACGCGCTGCTCCAATTCGGCATTGAGCTCGCGGATTTTGTCCTCCCCCAGCTTGCGCTCGGAGATATCGCGGATGTTGCACTGGATCACCTGATGGTGGTTCACCAGATACACGTTACTGATAAACTCCACCTCGTGGCGCTTGCCGTCAAAGCCTTCCAACGCCATGTCTTCGTAGCGTACGTAGCCCTGCATTTGCAGTTCCACAAAATTGGCCTCGTTGGCGACGAGGTCTTTGAAGAATCCCAGTTCCCAGACTTTCTTGCCGAGGAACACCTCGCATTTGACACCCAGCAACTCGATCAGGTACGGATTGACGTCCACGACCATCCCGGTCTCGGCATCAAGGATCAGGATGCCGTCCCGCGCCGCCTCAAAAAGCCGCCGATAACGCAACTCTGAATCCTTCATTGCATCTGTCCACTTCGCGCGCGCGTGGAGTTGCTGAACGCCCTGTTGCCGCCAGATCAACCCGGCAAAAGAACCCGCGCTGATGACCAACGCAGCGAATATGACGACCATTTGCCACATCTGCGCGCGCAATGGCGCAAACATTTCCTCTTTGTCCACGCGGGCTACCAGCGCCCACGGCGAGCCGGGAACGGTGCGCAGGGCTGCGATCACACGACCACCCCGGTAGTCTACGCCTTGCATGATGCCCTCTTGACCGAGAACGGCCCGAGCCGCGGGCAGTTCGAGGCGACTCAATGGCTGGCGCATGTTCAGCGCGGCATTGGTCTGGAACCGGAGTTCATTCAGGAAGACGACGTCGTTGCCGTCCCTGCGGACGAGCAGCGTCTCCGCCGTCTTGCTAGGCGTCGGCCAGCGTTGGAGGAAGGGGTAGAGATAGGTGCTGGGATCTATGCGCATAGCCACGATACCCAGAGGTCGACGGCTCTCCTTTTCCTCGAATATAGGAATCACCACCGTCTGATAGATGTGCCCGTTAGAAGCATGCCGGTGCAAATCCACGAAAGTTATCTGACCGGACCGCAGAACTTCCGGAATCATTTTCAGAACAGTTGAAGACGGCGCTACCTGGTTCGTGGTGGCCGCCAAGAGCGGTGTGCCATCCACGGCGAGCAGGCGAACGTCGTCGTACTGTCCCTGCCCTGTATAAAGCTTGGCTATCCATTCACGAATATCTTCTTGCGCCGACGTGTCTTGGCGGCTATCGAGAACGCGTTGCACCAACTTGGCAAAAGCAGTGTTCTTGTGAAAGATCGCGGCATCCCCCAGCCGCTCATGGCGCCACCGCACCAACTCGCACACCTTCAAGTCTGCAACCGCGGAAAGTTGACGTTCCACCTCGGTGCGGTAATGGTGCGCGAAGTCCCGGTAGTTGAAATAGCCCACGACGGCCAAGCCCGCTACCAGCAGGACGAACACCAAAACAGCCGCTAATCCCAAGGACGGTGAGAGCGAGGGACGCATCCGCGCATCCGCCGTTTTCCGCTCCGGTCGTTTACGTCCGACATTCCCGGCCAATTTCTCCGCCGGCTCTACGTTGGATTCTACGTTCATGGCCTGATTCATCGGGGTTCTGCCCATACGGCCCCTTTGACCGCCTTCATTAATTCATTTCCATCCACCGGTTTCCGGAAGAGCCTGGCGCCGTTCATGCTTGCCACGGACGCCTGCACCGCGGGTTCATCCAGCGCGGTAATGAAGATCGCGGGGGCTTTACATCCCCGTCGAAGCAGTTCCGCGTATAGTTGCATGCCATTCATTTCCGGCATGGCCACGTCGATGATGAGGCAGGTGTCAGCAGGAGGCAGGTCCGAGGCCAGAAGCTCCCGCGGGGCGGCGAAGGTTTGCGCATGGTAACCGTGCGCCGTCAGCAATAGCACGAGACCACGAACGACCGAGGGATCGTCATCGATGATGTAAACCGGTATGCCTGTCTTCACAAGAAAGAAGGTAGCATTGCACCGATCGATGGGGTATTGCACCTTGGTGGCATAAGGGAGAGAGAGATTGCGGATTGCGGATTGCGGAAGGTGGGAGGCGGAAGATCGAGGATGTGGCTCCCTTTCAGGGAGCATTTCGCTGTCTATCGACGCCTTTGTCCCGGCCCCACCGATTCTCGGTGGGCTAACATGTGGCACCCCTTCGGGGTGCGATGCGTTCCCCAACGGGGAACAACATCATAGCTCACCGAGATTCGGTGGGACCGCCGAAACGGCCATACAGAAATGCTCCCTGAAAGGGAGCCACATCATTCCGCCTTCCGCATTTCGATTTCCGCGTTCACCTTCACCAACTCCGCCACGGACTTGACCCCCATCTTGACTATGACCCGGCGCCGATGCACCTTGACGGTGCCTTCCTCGATGCCGAGTTCGGCGGCTGTCTGCTTGTTCAGAAGGCCGGCGATAACCCGCGCCATCACTTCGCGTTCGCGCGGAGTCAACGTCTGCTCGCGTTGCCGGATGTCCGCGGTCTCAGCGCGGTGCATGCGCAACCCCTGGTCCTGGCGCAGTGCCATGGCAATCGCAGCCAGCAAGTCCTTGCGGTCGACCGGTTTGGCGAGGAAATCAACAGCCCCTTTCTTCATGGCGCGGACGCTCATGGGAATGTCCCCGTGCCCGGTCATGAAGATAATGGGCATGCTGTTTTCGTCCCTGCCCATGGCCTCCTGCAATTGCAATCCGTTCAGTCCCGGCATCTGCACGTCCAGGACCAGACAGGAGGGGGATTGGTGATTGCGGATTGGAGATTGCGGTGCGTCAGAATGCGGAACGGGGAGCGCGGAAAGCGGAAAATCCAGAACTGGACGGGCAAGGAACTCCGCGGCGGAAGAGAACACCTCCACGGCATAACCGGCGGCACGCAAAAGGCGGGAGATGCCTCTGCGGACGGACGGATCGTCGTCGTCGACGTATACCAACGCGGAAGTCGGAACGGGGAGCGCGGAAGAAGAAACAGAACTCCGTGTCTTCGATTTCTTCATTCACCGTCCCCCCTTCCTCCTTCGCATTGTGCTGCTTCCGCGCTCTCCTCCGCCGCCGGCAAAGTAAATGTCACCACGGCCCCGCCGTCGGGATGGTTCTCCGCCCAGATCCGGCCGCCATGCGCCTTCACGATGGAGCTGCAGATCGACAGCCCCATGCCAAGTCCATTGAGTTTGGTCGAATGGAACGGTTCGAAAAGCCGGTCCAGTTCCGCCGCGGCAAAGCCCGGCCCATGATCCCGCATGGAAATCGTAATCTGACCAAACGCATCCCGCCCCGTAGATACCACAATTATTGCCGGACTATCCCCTCTTCGACTGGTTTGACTTCGCTCACCACAGGTCAGCTCTAGGTCTTCGACATTCCGGAATCCCTCCATGGCCTGTTCGGCGTTCATGAGCAGGTTGACAATGACCTGTTCGACTTGCGCCCCGATCGCGCGCACCGGCAGCAGTCCGGCGGTCGCCTCAAACCGGATGGCCACGTCGTGGAGACTGAGACTCTTGCGCAAGAAGGCGATCGTCTTGTCGACAACGCCATTGACATCCAGTACGCCAGGCTCCTGAACCTCTTTGCGCAGCATGGCTCGCATGCCGCTCACCACTTCGCCGGCGCGCTTACTATCCGCCACGATATCGGCAAGGATGGTGCGGATGCGGGCCAAATCGGGCTCAGCATGCTCGAGGAATTGCTGCGCTGCCTGAGCACTGAACAGGATCCCCGCGAGGGGCTGGTTGATCTCGTGCGCCAGCGAGGTGGCGATTTCGCCCATGACTTGAACTCGTTCCATGTGGTAAAGCTTGTGCTGCTGCTTGTTCAACTCCTGCAGTGCATGTTGGCGTTCGGAGAGGTCCCTCAGGAACGCAACCAGTTGGCCGCCACTGGTGGTCTTGTATTGGACGCTGACTTCTACGGCAAAAGAGCTCCCGTTCTTGCGGCGGTGCCGGCTCTCAAAGCGGTCGTTCCCTGTCGCGATGATCTTCTGTATGCGGGCGACGATGTCGGCGGGCGTCTCGACGGCCTCCAAGCCGGAAATGCACATGCCCGTGAGTTCCTGCTCACTGTAGCCGCTCATCCGGCAATAGGTCTCGTTGACTTCGAGCAAACGGCCTTGCATGTCCACCTTCCAGAATCCGTCCATGGCCGAGCGCAGAATCATGCGATGCCGCGCTTCGCTCTCGCGCAGTACCACCTCCATCTGGTGCTTGTAGAGGGCCATTTCGATAACGATGCCCAGTTCGCTAACCACAAATGGCTTGATGACATAGCCATACGGCTCGGTCAACTTGGCCCGCTGCACGAGGTCCTGGTCGGAATACGCGGTCAAATACACCACGGGAAGGGCGAATCGCTCCAGGAGGGTCTGCGCCACACTGATGCCATCCATTGTCCCAGGCAACTTGATGTCCATGAGGACGAGATCCGGGCGCAGTTGTCCGGCCAGGATCAGGGCATCCTCACCGGTGTGCGCAACCGCCACGGGGTCGTAGCCCAATTTCGCCAGTTGCTGACGGAGATCGAGCGCCACGACGGCCTCGTCCTCGACAATCAGAATCTTTTTCATTTCGGTTTGCGACTTCATGGGGCCGCTCGCTTTCTTGAACACGGCTTCACGCTGGGTCTTTCTTTCGACGTTTCCACCGCTCGATGGTCAAGACCCTCCGCGACGACGGGCGTGAACACCACCTCAAACACGGTGCCCGGCCCTGGGCCGATCTCCAGCTTTCCGCCGATCTGCCGGGCCAGCGCGGGCGCCAGTTGCAACCCCACCGAGGCCAAGCCCTGCAAGTCAAAGCCCGTTGGCAAGCCTACCCCGTTGTCGGCCACCCGCAGGCGCCACATGGGCCCGTCCGCCACGGGTTGAAGCACTACGGACACCTCGCCCGCGCGACTGCCCGGGAAGGCATGCTTGAGGGCGTTGGACAGCAGTTCGTTGACCAACAAACCGCACGGGATGGCTTGGTCAATCCCGACCCGGACGGTCGCGATGTCCTGACGAAGTTCGACAACTTTTGGCAGCGCGACGAGTGCGTGGACCAAATGGGCGCAGAGCTGCTTGAGGTAATCAGCCAGGTCCACGTTGGCCAGATTCTCCGCGCGATAAAGTTGTTCGTGGATCAAGGCCATGGCATGCACCCGGTTCTGCATGTTCAGCAGCACGCTCTGGGCTTCGGGGTGCTGGACCCGTCCGGATTGCAGGCGCAACATGCTGGAGATGAGCTGGAGATTGCTCTTGACCCGGTGATGATTCTCCTTGCTCAGGGCCTCCTTCTCCTGCATCAAGGCCTGCAACGCCAGCTCCGCCTGCCGGCGCGCGGTGATGTCGAGCACGAAGGCGACGCCCATGCCGGACTCTGCCGGCAATGAAGCCGCGCCGATCATGATCGGCACACGCGATCCGTCCCGGCGCAGAAAGATCTTCTCATAGGGCGCGCAGACACCCGTGGCCGCAACTTCGCGCAGGGCGTTTTCGTCCAGTGTGCGATATTCGGGCGGCGTCATGCCGTACCAATCCAACAGCCCGGCACGCACGTCGTCCCGGGTGTAGCCTACGACGCACAGGAAGGCTTCGTTGGCATCGACGATCTTCCCAGCGGTGTTCCAGAAAAGCATCCCGATCATGTCTGAATCGAAGGCGCGTCGGAACCGCGAATCGGTCTTCTGCAACGCCGCCTCTGTCTGTTTGCGGTCTGTGATGTCGCGGACTACGGCCACGACATGCTCGTCGTCTTCCTTCATCAGGCGCAGATGGTCTGACGACTTGTCTGCGGGGTTGATCTTCACAATTTTACCTTTTTCCATCCGTGCGCGCCCTCGACGCGATTCTGATGGCCATATCCCCGGTTGATGCGTCTCGCCTACGGCGTGCACAACTCTTATTTTATCGGGACAGTTTACTCTTCCGGCTGTGGAAGGCAAGGGTCATCTCGAATCCGCCCCGAAGGCCAAATTATGGGGCGCAGTATGTGAGGAAAGTCTCGTCTTTGAAGAGCTATCCATGCCCTCCTCCACCCTCCGCAACATTAGAGGCACCAAGGGCAGCAAGCATGGGAGATCTGTTTAGCTACGGATTACGCGGATGGCGCGGATTTTTG
>SESE01000645.1_pt1 | contig 14342 bp, 6 predicted proteins | sample 3171371 | NCBI WGS metagenome assembly SESE01 (sample SAMN06051881, study PRJNA518727) | freshwater metagenome | biome: subpolar coniferous forest; feature: holomictic lake; material: water; isolation source: holomictic Lake 442, 13 m depth | place: Canada: near Kenora, Ontario | collected... | reverse complement strand
TTTCACTTGGAAAGGTTCTGCCGCCTGGCTTACAGTGTGTCCATGAAGCCGTTGACAACCAGTGGCTATACCTTCTCCAAGGTTTCCATCTTCTACCAGACAATCTTCTTCACGGTCTTCACGCTCATCGGCGCGGCTTTCTCCAAGAAGACCCGCTATTTGGGCCGGTGGCTGCTCGAAGCTGTCTAGCAGCCTGTCGGACGTAGCGACTTCCAGAAAACCGGCTCGCGAGGACGCTCGCCCTCCCGTACCCTGTCGAAAGGCCTGTATTCCCGAGGGAGGGCGAGCGTCCTCGCGAGCCGCCTGCGACGGAATAAGTTTTCGGACGAGTCTAAGTCCGACAGGCTGCTTTCTCCGCCCTGGCGAATGCGCTGGCCATCAACGGGTTGCACCGTTTCTGGCGAAGCTTTGCCTCATTGCAATCAACAAAGTTCATGATTTTTGTAGGAAATCCGGTTTAGCGGTGGAATAACGATGACAGAGGATATTCACATGGGCGATGAATCCAAAACCAAGCGGACAGACGGGGCGTTGCTGCGGGATTTTCGGATCATGGGCGATGAGCAGGCGTTTGCCGACCTGATGCATCGGCATGGGCAAATGGTTCATAACACGGCGCGCGCCTTGGTCGGTAATGCCATGGAAGCGGAAGACATTGCGCAAGCGACATTTCTGGCCTTGGCCAGGAAGGGTAAAATGCTGGAAGGAGCCGATTCCGTGTCGGGCTGGTTGTATCATGTTACGCTTTGTCTGGCGCGCAACGCCTATCGCGGGGTAATCCGCCGGAAAGCGCGGGAAGAGGAGGCTGCCATGCTTGCCGCGGAACCCGATCCAGGCCTGTTTACGGAGGGCGTCGTGGCAACGCTCTACGAGGAGTTGGGAAAGTTGGCCGAAAAGTATCGTCAACCGGTGATTCTGCACCACCTCGAAAGCCTGGATTATGAGACTGCGGCGCCGATGTGTGGCTGCAATGGAAAGACATTCAGTGTCCGCCTCACCCGTGGCCGGGAGCAGTTGCGCGAACGCATGGCCCGGCGCGGCGTGACGCTCGGCGCGGCGGCGCTGATCGCCGGACTGAGCCAGAGCGCCGCCTCGGCGGCCGAATTGCCAGCCGCGCTGGTGGCTTCGACTTGCAAGGCCGCGACAGCCGTGGCAGCAGGCGGCAGCGTAGCAGGTGGTGGACTGGTCTCCGCCAAGGTTGTGGCTCTGACCGACAGTGCGCTGAAGTTGCTCTTCTGGGGACAGGTCAAGACCGTGGCCGCCGTGTGCGCGGGCATCGCGGTGCTCGGCGGCACCGGCGTGACGCTGGCCACCCTGCTCACCCACCCGCCACAACCGGAAGCACGGCAAGCTGCTGTGGGCGCGCCGGCTGACGTGCTGCCTGTCGCGCAGGTTTCGTCGGGGCGTGTCAATCGCGTGGGCGTGAACATCAGTGAGTGGGGTGGCGCAGGTAAGGACTACGTGGCGGAGAAGATCTGGGCCGATGCCATGCGGAGTCACCGGCAATGGGGGCAGCCGGATGCCTGTGACAAGCCGGTCGAACTGGATGCAAATGGCTGGCCGCTGGCCGATGCCTCCTGCCTCGTCTACCACGGGTTGCTGACGGGGAACAACCATGGCACCTACCGTCTCTCGTTCGATTGTGCGAATCCATCCGGCGTCGCGGTGGCTGAGGATTGGGGTGGTGGTGTCATCCAGAACCGGAGCGTCGCGGGAAGCCGCGTGAGCTGCGATCTGGTGATTGCCGAAACCAACAACTCACAGTGCCTGTTACGCTTTACCAACACACGCGGCGGTGTGCGGAATGTCAAGCTTATGCGGCCGGTTTCCCTCGGAAGCTCCACTTCGTATCCCCTGGACAAGGTCTTTACGGATCCGCTGCTGGCCGCTGTCGCACCCTTTGAGGTGCTGCGGTATATGCATTGGATGCACAGTAGCGCCCCGCTGCGTGACATGGAATGGGCCCGGCGTACGCGCTGGGACTATGCGACCCAGCGCGGGGTGAATGCGTATGGCTGGGGTGCGCCCGGCCCATCGTGGGAGAGCGTGATCAAGTTTGCCAACGCGGCCGGGAAAGACGCCTGGATTTGCCTGCCCGTGCGGGCCAACGACGATTACATCCGGAGTCTGGCCCTCCTGATTCGCGATGGGAGCGCGGTGTGCGAGCCACTGCGGCCAGATCTCAAGCTCTATGTCGAGTATGGGAACGATGTCTGGAATCGCGCCCAGGGTCAGCAGTGGGACTGGGTGACGAATGCCGTCGCCTCTGCGCGCTTGCTCAGGTTTGATGGCGAGGCCGATCCCGTGACGCTGGTATCCCGGTTCCAGGCTATGCGCACCGTGCAGATCAGCGACGCTTTCCGGGCGGTGTTCGGCCACGCTGCGATGCGGACACGCATACGTCCTGTCCTTTGTCAGCCGCAGGACAACGCGGACCTTTGCTTTCGTGCTATGAGTTTCCTGGATCGCTACTATGCGCGCCGCGACAACCGCTCGGACTGGAGCGACCCGCACCCGGTGAGCTACTACCTGTACGGGCTGGCGTGCAGTACGTGGTTCAAGCCGGAGGGGGCGCCACCGGCGCTGACGCTGGAGAACATTTGGACCTCCGCCGGATTTGTGGCCTCCAATCACTTCGCGTCACTGCAATACGCCGCTGCGATGGCCCGGATGTACGGGCTCGCCTTCCTGTCTTATGAGGGCGGGCCGCATCCAAACTACAACGGGGATCAGGTTGTTACCCGACTGGCGGCCATGGATCCGCGCATGCGCGCCAAACAACTCGAAATGCAGAAGGTGTTCAACCAGGTGGATGGCGAACTGAATGTACTCTCGCATCTCATCGACAAGAATCCGGCATCGCCGCCCCGGGAAGAGGAAGGTCATTTCGGGATGCTTCGCGGGAATATCGAGAGGCTGGATGGGCCGCGCTATCAGGCGGTCCTGGACATCAAGGCCGTGACGCCAGAACCGGTTGCGCTTGGCGCCATGGCGCCGTTCCGACGGGCCGGGGGTGACTGCGATGTTGAGAGCCGCGGCGGGTTGCATCCAGCGCGGTCGGGCGCCATTACCCTTGTCGCGGCGAGTGATGCATACACTTCGGGTTACTGTTTCCGCGTTCCCCGGAGCGGCCGTTATGCCGTGCGGGTGGAGTACCGTGTAGATTCGCCGTCCACGATGCTCCTTGAACATGATGGTCGTGTCGCTGGCTCGTTTGTCCTTGAGAGCACAAGCGGTGTAGCGGCTGCCAGTGCTCCGGTGACGGTTGCCTGCGTTGCGGGCCGCCTGCATGCAATCAAGTTGAGCGTTCTGTCGGGACGCGTCACCGTACACGCAGTCAGTGTTGAGGATGCCAGTCCGTAGTCGGAGCCGGCGCGACGGGTCGAGCCGCCACAGGAGGTTGTCCCATGAGATGCTGCACGGGGTTGCTGGGGTTGCTGGTTCTGGGGGGATGCTGCTCAATGGCGAAGGCGCAGTCAACCCGTGCCAACAGCGTGGGGATCAATATCACCGAATGGAGCGGGGCCGGGGGCGACTACACCGCGGAGAAGATCTGGGCCGACGCCATGCGGAGTCATCGCCGGTGGGGCCTTCCTTCCGCCAACAATACACCCGTGGCGCTCGACACGAACGGATGGCCGACGGTGGACGGGAGCTGTCTCGTTTACCATGGCCTGCAAACAGGCAATAACCACGGCACGTACCGGCTCTCGTTTGACTGCGACAATCCGGCCGGTGTGACGATTGCCGAGGACTGGGGCGGCGGGGCCATCCAGGGCAAGACCAATTCCGGCAACCGGGTGAGCTGTCGCCTGGTGATTTCCGACACCAACAACTACGCGTGCCTGCTCCGTTTCCAGAACACGTCGGGGGGGGTGCGCAATGTGAAGCTCATGCGCCCGCTGGCGGCAGGCAGTACCAATGCCTATGGCGAGGATGTGGATTTCACCACGCCGGTCCTGCAAGCGGTCGCGCCGTTCCAGGTTTTGCGCTACATGCATTGGATGCATCTTGATCGGCCCCTGTGCGACATGGACTGGAGCCAGCGTACCCGATGGAACAACGCGGCGCAGCACGGCGTGAACCCATACGGATGGGGCCAATCCGGTCCCTCCTGGGAGAGCGTGATCAAGTTTGCCAATGCTGCGGGCAAGGATGCATGGATCTGCCTGCCGGTGCGGGCCACCGACGATTACATTCGCAATCTGGCCCTGCTGTTCCGCAATGGCGGTGCGGATTGTGAACCGCTGCGCCCGGATCTGAAGTTGTACCTGGAATACGGCAACGAGATATGGAATTCCGGCACCTACTACACGCAGTGGGCGTGGGTGACCAATGCCGCGGTAACCACAACGAACTCGGCGCTGCGGTACGACGGAACAGCAGACCCCATCACGCTTGCCTACCGCTACCAGGGCATGCGCACCGTACAGATCAGCGGGATCTTCCGCGAAGTCTTCGGCACGGCGGCGATGATGACCAGGATCCGCCCCGTGCTCTGCCACCAGCAGAACTACATCGACATTTGCAACCGCACCATGACGTTTCTGGACCGGTACTATGCAAGGCGGGATGCCCGGTCCGACTGGCCGGATCCACACCCGGTCAACTACTACCTCTATGCGTTCAGCACCAGCACCTACTTCAATCCGGCCGCCCCCCCCCCGACGCTCACCCTGGACAACATTTGGAGCTCGGGAGGCTTCGTCGCCTCCAACCACTTTGCGGCGATCCGGTCATCGGCCGTCATCGCGAAGATGTACGGCCTGGCCTACGTCGCCTACGAAGGCGGACAGCATCCGAATTACAACGGCGATGAGACGATCACCCGGCAGGCAGCGGTCGATGATCGCATGCGCGCCAAGCAGGCGGAAGCGCAGCGTGTGTTCAACCAGCTCGACGGGGAGCTCAATGTGCTCTTCCACCTGATTGACAAGGATCTTTCCGCAACGCCCGGGACGACCGACGGGCATTTCGGGATGCTGCGCGGCGACATCGCGAACACGAATCGGCCGCGCTATCAGGCCGTGGTCGACATCAACGCGGCCGCACCGGATCCCATCACGTATGGAAGCATGGCCCCGTTCACCCGGGCCGGTGCTGACTTTGACCTGGAGACAAGCTGGGGAAGGCCGTCTTCGACGGCGGGCAGCTGGACGCTGGCCGCCCAGGCCAATACGTACGGCGCCGCGTATTGTTTCCGTGTGCCGCGGACCGGCACATATGCACTCCGCGTGCAGTACTCCACAACGAATTCGGCGATGCTTGCGGCAGATGTCCGCGGCCTCCCTGTCGGGACTTTCCCGCTGCTCAATACGTCAGGAATCTCCACCCAGACTCCGCCGGTCAACATGCTGTGCGACACCGGCAAACTGTACGCCATCAAGCTGGCGGCTGTCACTGGGGCGGTCGCGATCGTATCGGTGTCGCTCTCGGAAGTCGTGATGGTGGCATCCTCGGCGGGGAGCGTACGGGTTCCCGAAGGCGGGACGGCGGGGGTTCAGGTGTGCCTGTCCGCTCCGCCTGCGAGCGCGACCACGGTCACCGTTGTCCGTACGTCAGGCGATGCGAATATCTCGGTCGTAGGCGGATCGAATCTGGTGTTCAACAGTGGCAATTGGAGCGCGTGGCAGGCGGTTACCCTCGCGGCCGCCGCAGACGTGGACAGCGTCAACGGCACGGCCATCCTGACCTGCAGTGCCCCCGGGATCAGCAACGCCACCGTGGTCGCCATGGAGGCCGACAACACGCTCGACTCCGACGGGGACGGTATGAACGACGCCGCGGAGGTTGGCGCTGGAACGAATCCGGACAGTTCCGCCTCGTGCCTGTCAATGTCCGTTGCCGGCTTCGAGGACCCGCAGCGTTTCGTGGTTCGTTGGACCAGCGTGACCAACAGGATGTATTCGCTCCAGGTGACGACGAACCTGCCGTCGGGATTCAAGCAGACCCTGCGCGCCAACATCCAGGCGACGCCGCCGGTGAACGTGCACACGGATCTCGTGGAGGGCGTGTCATGCAAGTTTTATCAGGTGCTGGTGGAATGAAGGCGGTTGCAATACAACGGGGGTCCCGGTGCATGGGTCCAGTTGCTCGAAGCGCACGGCTTCGCGTGGCATTGTTTGTCTTCGGCCTGCTCCCGATGGCCGTCTTCGCCCAAACAAGGTACAAGGAAGTGTGCTTTCAATCCTACAACGAGAGCTTCAACATCAAGTACGGTCAGGCCGGAACCAATAGCCTTTACCTCGACTACTGGGAGCCTGCCGGCGATGTCGTGTCCAAGCGCGCCGCCATGGTCTGGGTGCATGGCGGGGGCTTCACGGGCGGAGACAAATCGCAAGCGGACTACCGGACATGGGCGCGCACGCTGGCCCGCCACGGCTATGTGTCGGTTTCCATCAACTACCGCCTTTCGAGCGATTACACAGGCAACATCGGCCAGCAGGATGCGCGGGCGGCCGTACGCTGGCTTCGTGCCAATGCCGAATCCCTGCGCATCGACACGTCGCGAATCGCGATTGGAGGCGGCTCTGCCGGATCGATCATCAGCATGGCCGTGGCCTACTGGGAAGGGCCGGAAGGCGACAGCGGGAATCCCGGCTATTCCTCCGAGGTAGCGGCGGTCATTGACCTGTGGGGATGGTTGCATCCGGTGACCGAGATGCAAGCGGGCGAGGCTCCCATCGCGATCGTCCACGGAACCGCTGATGAAACCGTCTCATTCAGCGAAGCGACAGCGATTCACGCCCGGGCGGATGTGGTGGGAATGCCCCACACGTGGCATCCGATACAGGGCGGGCCTCATTGGTCATACCCCACGGTCACCGCCAACTTCTCCTGGGTGACGGATTTCCTGTACGATTACATGATTCTGGCCACTAACCTTGCGCCCCTGCCAGCCGCACCGAGTAATCTCGTGGCCGTCACGGCGTCGAGCACGCAAATCAATCTCGCATGGACGGACCGTGCGACCAACGAGTTAGCCTACACGGTTGAACGCTCGCTTGATAGCAACACCTGGGTGCTGGTGGCGGTGACTGGCGCGAATACGACGACCGCCAGCGATACCGGTCTGTCGACGAATACGCTCTATTACTACCGCGTGGCCGCCAGCAATGCCGGCGGGCTCTCGGCGTTTGCCTATGCCTCGGGCAGGACATGGACGGCGTACGAAGCTTGGCAGTACGCCAACTTTACCGCGGCACAATTGACAAACTCCGCCGTCAGTGGCAGCGCCGTTGATGCCGATTGCGACGGGTTGAGCAATGAGCAGGAGTATTGGGCGGGGACGGATCCGAACCGTGCCGCATCCTGCCTGATCCTCTACGCGACAACGAATGCCCCAACGGCGGTGGGTGAGTTCCTCGTACGCTGGCAGAGCGCCACGGGACGCGTCTACACCGTGCAGGCGGCGACGAGTCTGGTGGCTGGTTTCACCAATATGGTACTCCACGTTCCTGCCACCCCTCCGGTCAATGTGCACACGGACACAGTTGGCAGTGCGGGACAGAAGTTCTACCGGATACAGGTTGAGTAAGCATGGCGCGTAAGGTGTCCACGCCACGATTAGGAGGGGCGATATGGCAAGAGTGAGCGCTGCGGTGCAGATGCTGCGCCGGCCCGTGCGGTTGCAGCAGTCACTGTCGTTCTGCGCAGTTGTTGCAGCCACATTGTCAGCAGTGACGGGTGCGGAGGGCGGACTGCGGCTTGAGGTGGTCGAGGATGCCGGGGTGGCGCGCCCCGGTGGCTGGGTGCGCAACGGGGTGCCGGTGGCGCGTGAATGGGGGTGGACCAATCCGGCAGCGCTGCGCCTGCGGGATGCGGCGGGTGTTTTGGTTCCGGCGCAGTTCGAGGTGCTGGGCCGGTGGGCCGGGGGGGTGGCATCGGCGCAGCCTATCCAGTGGCTGCACCTCACATTCCCCTCGGCGCCGGCGGCGGGCCAAACCCTGCGCTACGAGATTGTCGCAACGGCGGCGGTGGCGTGCGTCACCGGTGTGACCGCCCGTCTCGCGACCAATGGCGTGCTCGTCGATACCGGGGTGGCGAGCTTTTCGATCCCCACGAATTGCTTCTCCTTGTTTGACCGCGTGGTGCGACGCGATGCCAACGGTGCGGATTATGCGCCCGTTGTGTCGGCGCCGGGAAGTGGTGTCATCCGGTTCGAGAGCGGAGTAGCGATCACGGCGGGTCCGCCGGAGAGCGTGGCCTTTGAGCACGTCGGGCCGCTGAGTGTCACGGTCAAGGTTGCCGGGCATTATCCCCGGACAACCGGACCGTCATTTCGGTATCTCCTGCGCTACACATTTCTCGCAGGCTCGCCCGGCGTGGATGTGGACTTTCACTTCGACTGTCCAACCGATGTCGGAGGCGGGCTCGGTTTCGAGGCGTGGACAACGAATAGCTGTTTTCCGCTGGCGGGCGTATCCCTGTTCCAGCCGCTGGCGCAGGTTGCGCCTGTGCGGGCGTATGTTGCCGCGAGCACCAACGCGGCGCTGGAGGCCGCGTTGTCGGCGAGCGATCGTGGCGTGGTTGAGCAACATCGGCGGGAGACGCGGCTGCAGCCTGCCCGGTATACGCTTTCCCTTGCCGGGACCACGGCGACGGGCGGGTTTGCCACCCGCCCGGCTGCGGCGGTGCGGGGCGCAAACGGCGGCATGGCGGCGGGGCTTGCTCTCATGCGTCTCAACGAGCCGCAGGCCATTGAAGTGGCAGCAACCGGCATCTGGTTGCGTGTTGTCTCCACCAATCAGCTCCTGGGGCCGCGACAGGGCGCGGCGTGTCGCGTGCGGTTGCGGGTACTGGCGCCTGACGAGTCCTTCCCTCTGGCGCGTGATGAGGTGTGGGCCGCGCTGGATCATCCCCTGATCGCGTGGCCGGTGCAGAAAGATGTTGCGGCGTCCCGTGCCATGGGCGAGCTGTGGGATGGAACGGTGGATTCCGCGGCGCAGCGCTGCACAACCGCGCTTGTGGCGGCCTGCACGAGTACCCTGGCCTATGTCGAAGCCCACGGCCTGCACGGGTTCATGACCCACGGCCTGCTTCCGCGATATTATGCCAACAACATGCTGAGCGATGAGGTGGGCGACGATACCACATGGTATAGCTACTTCTTCGGGGCCACCTTCTCGGACTACCATAACACCTTCCTGGGTGCCGGCCGGGCTTTTGCCATGACAGGAGAACGCCGCTTTCTGCACGAACTGAGTGTTCCGGCGGCCCGCCGTGTCCTGTCGACCCTGATCATCCAAGGGGAACCGGGGGCCGACATTCGCACGGGATGGGGGACGGTTGGCTACGGCGGATTCCGCAAAGACAACAACAGCTCGCACTCCTATTTCCGCAATCTCTTCTTTTACTACTGGCTGACCGCTGACCGCCATGTGCTGGATCTGCTGGCGCAAGGCGCGGCCAGTCGCCGGTTCGGCTACAACCGGCGCGCCGACATGAGCCTGGTTCCGCCGGAGGCTCCGCCGATCTCAGAATGGGAGGAGACCACCGGACGCATGGGGTCGCAGCGTGCCGAGATTAACTGGTTTCTTGGCCATGCGCTGGACGCCTCGTATCTCGACGACTTCAGCAATCAGGTGGCGCGGATCGCTGCGCGGAACATCGCACTGTTGACCAATGCGGCGGGTGTCGAGTGTTGCTTTCTATTCGAGACCGATGTTCGCCACAATCCCGGCAGTGCCCCAATCCAGCAGCCGTGGATGTCCGCCTTGTATCCGTTGCATAACCTCTGGGAGCTGTACCGCGAGTACGGCGATTGCCGGCTGGGCGCGGATGCGATTCCCATCTCGCGCCTCTTCGCCGGCTTCGAGCGGTTTGCGTGGACGGTTAATGCCCGCATTCCGCCGGGCGGCGACGGAACGGCCACGGGCGACATGGCCAATGCCTACGGGATATCCTGGTCCGGGCCCCGCCTGGGTGGCGCCTACACAGGTCACACCTGGACCTATGTGGACAGCGATAGCCTGCTTTATCCCGAACAGAAGGCGGCCATGTGCGGGCCGCTGATGCGCGCGGCAGCCGTTCAGAACATGAACGCAGCCGTACTGCGGCGCGCCGAAACGCTCGAGGCCTTTGCTCTCGATCATCCGCCCTACAGTCGCTGTCTGGACAAGATCACCGGCGAGTACTTCCAGAATCTGGTACCCGCCGTGGCCTACCGTTCGCCGCCGCTCTCCGGAAGGGTGAGTTACGACGGGTTCCAGCCCGGCACGCTTCGCGTGCTGGCTGGCGCGTCCTCCAACGACTGGCAGACCCCGTTTGTCGTCGCCACGACGGGGATGGAGCCTTACACGTTTGAAGACCTGCCGTACCCCTCCAACTACTGGGCGCTTGCCTTTCTTGATGCAAATGGGAATGGGTCGCTTGATGCGTGGGAGGCCCGCGGCTTGTGGAGCGCCGTGCCGGTTTCACTGACCACGGCGGTCAATCAGGCGGACATCCGGTTGACGGATCCGGATGCGGATGCCGACGCTGTGCCGGACTGGTGGGAATGGCAGCATGAACTTAGCTTCAGTAATGCGGCTGATTCAACCTTGGACCCGGATGGCGACGGCATGGACAATCGAGCCGAATTCCTGGCGGACACCAACCCGACCAATTCTGACTCCGTGTTGCGCGTGACGAGTCTGACCCACACACAAGGCTGGTTCCACATCGACTGGCGTGGAGGTTTATCCGCATGGCAGGTTGTCGAGAGAAAGCAAGATCTGCTGAGCCCCGGACAGGACTGGCAGCCGGTCTATACAAACCCTCCACCTACAGCATCCACCGGATCCCATGTGATTCAAGCTGAAAGCAATTTACCAGCCTTTTTCCGCATCAAGGCGATTCGCAGCAATTCTACGCCCTGACACAAAGCAATCCCCGCACGCGACCGGATAACACGTGCCGGATTAGCAGCTGGCTTTCCAGTACAATGGGTCTACGGGACAGCTTGGAAGAACTGGCCATAATGCTTGCCCTCCACCATCAGGCTATTCTTCACCGAATAGGAGGTCAGCAAGTGCCACAGGCGGGAGAACTTCCGCTCCCTAAGACATTGGCTGAGCTCTGCCTCACGGTAGCGCCCCGCCGCCCCTCAACAACCCGGGAAGTGCCGCAGGAAAGATAACGGTCCGATCCATATTCCTGCATGCAATCCAGACTCACCAACAGCCGTCGATTCGTATTCGCCTGCATCTTCCACAGCTCCTTGTCTCCGGTCTTAAGCTATCCTGCTTCCGAATAGACAAAGACCTGAGACAATGACACTACTCACTTCTGCACTCACTTCCCCGCTCGCACCAGTCGCACGATCACGACATTGTTTCGCGCTCCTGGTCAACTCACTGTTGCATTGTGTAGCCCCTTGGCCATCCGTTCACCAGGCAAACGCATACGCCCCGGAGTCCAACGCCACGGATACCGCGACTTCGCCTACGCCCAGCAATTTGACACCCCGTGCGCCGGCCAGCGGACGCCCCGCTTCGGTGACCGCGTCAGGCTTCTGCATCGGCAGGAAGAGCGTGGCCGTGGTGTTCGGCGGGACGACAACCTCCAGCGACACCGCGCCGCCGACCTTCTTCCAGCGGATCGAGATCGTGCCATGGCTCGAATCCGAACTGGCCGCGAGCTGGTCCATGTCTGGCGGAATGAACGGACGGAGCACCGCGTGCTGGAAGCCGGGTTGCGCCGGGTCATACTGGATACCGGCCAGGCCATTGATGAACCACTCGCCAATGCTCCCAAGCCCGGCGTGCGAGCGCGAGTGGGGGGGATCTTCGTCCGGAGACATGATCCAATCCTCCCAGATAGCGGCGTCACCGTTCTTGACCATCGCGCCCCAACTCGGTCGGTCGGTCTGGTTCACCATCAGGTAGACCAGATCCGGCCGATTGCGCGCCAGGAGATACCGCAGGAGATTGTGCAAGCCGCCGTCGCCGGATTGGGGATGCCCGTTGGCGACCACGCGGATGTGATTCTCCAAGGAGCGGAAAACGGCGTCCTCTTCGTCCTTGGGCGGCACCTCCGCCAGCAGCGGCTCCGCGAGGTACGTCATGTGGTCGATGCCATAGTTGGCGGCAGCCTGCTTGTAGCAGTTGGCGTGAAACAGGCGTCGATGCGCCTCGGCCTTGGCGCGATACCGGGCGGCCGACTCCCCGTCGCCAAGCACCTCCAGTCTCTTGCTCAAACGATCCAGGCTAACGATATACATGCAGTTAGTCTGAATCATCTTTGCCTCCGCACTTTGGCCGTATCTGTCGGCGCCTTCGACGCCCTCCGCCAACCAGTCAGCTATGAAATCCAAATAAAGATAACACCAAGGGCCGTCGTTGTGGCTCGGGACCCCGGCCTTTTCGTCGAAATACTGCTCCATGCGCGTCAGGTACTTCTCCGAGGCGGCGAGGGACATCCCAAGGGCACACTTGTCGCCCGTGTAGAGGTAGATCTGCCAGGGCGTCTGGACAAAGACATAACCCCCGCCATTCTGAAAGGTCCACAGGGCACCCCCGCCATACCCGACCGGTGAACAGGTCGCGGAGAGGCCGTCCTGGCGCTGCGCGTCCACGCCATCGCGAACCATCTTTTCCAGGAAAACAACCCCCTCCACAAAATGCTGCATCAGGAAGGGCGCATAATAGAGACCATAGGCGACATAGGCCCCCCGTTCGCGATCTGGACAATCCGAAATATAGCCGCCAATGCTGTTGGCCAGGAAGGTGTTCATGCTCGCCTGATGAATGCGGTTGGCAAGGTCGTTGGAGCAGGAGAAAGAGAAGGCCGGCGTCAGGCCCGTCCCCAGGAGCATCGCCTTGATCTGCCCGGCGTCTGGCGCCTGGACCAACCCCTTGATTCGGACATAACGGAAGGTGTGGTAGTTGAACTTGTTGCAGAAGCGCACCCGTCCGCTGGCGTCCGGATCAACCAGGTCCACAAAATTCACCGTCACCATCCCAGCCGGTTTCGCGTCGTAGGCCGCAAACGCCTGCATATAGTCCAGCGTGATGACCTGCCCGGGGGTGCCCTGCCCGGCAAACGCAAACCAACCCGTAATCATCTGCCCCATGTCCACCAGCCAGGTCTGATTGGTTTCCGCCTGGACGATCTTGGGCTGAACTTCCCTGATTACGACGTTCGGCGGGATCATCTGCGCCCGCAGCACCGGCGTCCCCGCAGGCGTATACACCTTCAACCGGTTCGGCAGATCCGCCTCCAGTGCCTCCCGCCGCGTGGGGGTACCGGCGGTCCTGACGCGGACCGGCTTCCAACCCGTGTCGTCCTCCGCCGCCGGGCACCAGTCGGGCAATTCCCGGCTGCCATCCCAGCGTTCGCCGCCGTAATCGCAAAACTTAAACCCCCCGATGCGCCGAATAGGACTGGGGCGCGTCTTCCACGTTTCATCGCTGGTAATGGTCACACGGCTGCCATCGCGGCACTCGATCTCCAGTTGCACGATCCCCTGCGGCCGGGAGTCGGGGAAGAATCGCCCGACAAAACCGTCGCCCAACCACAGCCCGAGGCAGTTCTGCCCCTCATTCACAAGGGTGGAGACGTCATGCGTCACGTAGAACACATACAGGTCCATCACCGTGACCTGCGGCGCCAGCACGTCACGCCCGACCTTCTGTCCGTTGAGGTACAACTCGTGATAGCCCAGCGACGACACATAGACCGTGGCCCGCACGGGGGCCGCCGACAAGGCGAAGGTCTTTCTGAAGAGCGGGGCGATCGGCTCCTGCTCGGGCGGCGCATCATCCTCGAGTATCCACTTGGCGGACCAATCATCCGGCCGCAGTAGCCCCATGGTCCACAGGGCGGGTGCCGACCACGCGGAAACCTTGCCATCCTGATCCCAGGCGCGCACCTTCCAGTGGCACGCCCACCGTGATGTCAGCGACTTGCCGGCATACTCGCATCGATTCGCCTGCCAGGAGATCTTTCCGCTATCCCACAAGTCGCCCTGGTCATTGTCGAGAGCCTCCCGGCTGGAGGCCACCAACAGTTGGTAGGCCGTCTGCCGAAGGCCCCGGGCCGCCGGATCGCCGGATTCCAACCGCCACGACAGTCGTGGCTTGGTCTCGTCGATTCCCAGAGGGGCCTGCTGGTATTCGCAGCGCAACCCAGCGGGCGCCAAAACGCCGTCAATATTGATCAAGTTCATGACGCCTTCTCCTTCACGCACACTCCATCCCGACTCAATTCAATACTCCGGATGTCCATCAACGCGCCAGCGGCGAGAGCACGAGGACGTAACACCACCGAGACCAGGCCGGCGGGCAGTTCGACAGCCCCCAGCGAGACGCTCCGGCAGTCGCTCCACCTTATGTCTGCTTCATACACAGCCGAATCAACGT
>SESE01000643.1_pt1 | contig 14356 bp, 11 predicted proteins | sample 3171371 | NCBI WGS metagenome assembly SESE01 (sample SAMN06051881, study PRJNA518727) | freshwater metagenome | biome: subpolar coniferous forest; feature: holomictic lake; material: water; isolation source: holomictic Lake 442, 13 m depth | place: Canada: near Kenora, Ontario | collected... | reverse complement strand
GTCCATCGCTGCGCGGGTGCGGGAGCTGGTGCCGGATGCGCGGGTGGCCGTGGGCCACGGGCAGATGACTAATGATGGCCTCGAGCAGGTGATGCTGGCCTTCATGGAGGGTCGGGTGGATGTGTTGGTGGCCACCACGATCGTCGAGAATGGCCTCGATGTGCCCAACGCGAACACCCTTATCGTCCATCGCGCCGATGCCTTCGGTCTCAGCCAGCTTTACCAGCTGCGCGGCCGGGTGGGACGCAGCGATGTGCCCGCTTACGCCTACCTGCTGATCCCTCCCAAACACGAGCTCAGTGAGGACGCACGGCGGCGGCTCCAGGCCCTGGAGGACTTTTCGGAACTGGGCTCGGGTTTTCGCGTGGCGGCCATGGACCTGGAGCTGCGGGGCGCAGGCAACCTCCTGGGCGGCGAGCAGTCTGGCCACATCCATGACATTGGCTTCGAGCTGTATGTAAAGCTTCTGGAAGAGACGCTGCAGGAACTGCAGGGCCAGCCCAGCGGCACCTTCGAAGTGAAGCTGGATGGCTTGGCGCCGGGGGCCCAGCTGGGTCGCCGCTGGATCGATCAGGCGGGCGAGCGCCTAGTGGCCTACAAGCGCATCTCGCGGCTGCGCGACGAGAAGGACCTGGAGCTCTACCGGCTGGATCTGGAGGACCGCTTCGGCCGCATCGCCGACGACGATCCGGAGACCCTGCGCTTCTTTGAACTGCTCAAGGTAAAGCTGCGGGCCCAGGTCCTGGCCGTGTCCGAGGTGGCAGTGGAGAAGGGTCAGCTCAAGTTCCGCCTGAGCCCCCAGACGCCCCTGGACCCGGCCAAGCTCATGACCTGGGTGGGGCGCACCCGGGGCGCCAGCCTCAGTCCCGAGGGCGCCGTGCGCCTGCCCATGCTCGGGAACCTCGATGGACCCTTCCTGCAGGCCCAGCGCGTGCTGACGGAGTGGGCGGCGCTTTGAGCGCAATGGGCTCAGGGCGAGGGAAAGGACCGCGCTGACGGCCGGTTGGCGATCGCCCCGCTAGACCCCAGGTGAAGTTGGCTCGGATTCAGCCCTAGCGGATTGGGGGCCGAAAGAGCGGCATGGTGCAGGCGCGGCTCGGCAGTATCGGAAGCGGTCACCGCGCGGCGGTGGGGGCAGCCCTCTGCTTCCTGGTGGCGGGGGTGCTGGGGCTTATCACGGCCCACTATGGTGGCACCCGGGACTTCGAACCCATGGGCTTCGCCACCGCCAGCCGCACGCTAAACCAGATCATGGCCGTGGTGATGACCAGCATTGCGCTGATTCTGCCACTCACCTCGAACCTCTACACGCCGCGGCTGGTGAAACTCTATGTGTCCCACCCGCTGCTCGTGGGTGGTCTGTCGGTGTTCATCATCGGCAACCTGTTGGTGATGGCCCTCCATTTCTTCCCGGCGGGGCACCCCTTCACTCGCTTCGGCATCTGGGCCGTCGCCGGCATCTACCTGCTGGTGCTCGCCGGCATCCTGCCCTACCTCTACGGCATCAGCCGCTTCCTGCGGCCCAGCTATTTCATGCCCATGCTGACCCGGAAGGCCCTGCGCGACCAGACTGAGCTTGGCCGAGGACGCCGCCTTGAAGCCCACAAAGACGAACTTTTCGAGACCGTGGATGTGGTCACCAATGTGGCGCTCACCGGCATGGCCCGAGGGGATCGGCAGCTGGTGCTGCTGGCCCTGAAATCGCTGCACACCATCCTCGCCGGGATCATCGGGTGTGGTGGGCAGAACACCTCCGTCTGGCGCGGCTCGCGCCCCTGGTTCGTCCCGGGCCTGGCCAAGGAGGGGCAGGACTATCTCATCCGTGAGCGGGCCTGGCCCGAGGCCTATGTGCTGGCCCAGATCCTGAAGATCGCTGAGGTGGCCACCCGGCGCCAACACGAGCTACTGTCCGAGTTGGCGGGCCAACTGGGGGAGACCGCCCGCCTGGCTTGTGACGCCGATGCGAATGCGGTGATTGAACTCCATGTGATGAGCTTCAACACCCTGCTGCGGGAGGCTTTGGAGGAACAGGACCTGCGGCGGTTCCAAAACCTCTCCTATCACTACCGCCTCCTCATCGAGACCCTGCACCGCCGGCCTGAGCGGATGCACGAGGCGGCCCGTCACCTCATGCACTACGCCCGCCTGGCTGCCCGCCAGGGTCTTCACTTCGCCTTTGAGACGGTGGTCTATGACTTGGGCGAACTGGTCCTCAGCATCGGCCGACAGGATAAAGAGAGGGCGGTGGAATTGATCCAGGCCTGGGCCGGTCCCGTGTGGCAGGACGCCATCGCCCCTGACAGTGGCATGAGCAAGGTGGGCTGGCGGACGCTGCTCAGGACCTATTGGGAGAGCCGAGTTCAGGGCCAGAAGGAGGTCGCCGATGCCATCTACTGGCGGTTCCTGACGGATGAGGCGATCCACCGGGAGCAACTGGAACTGCTCCTGGAAGAAAACCGGGAGTTGCACTATGAATTCAACGATCGACTCATGCGGTTTGCCCATCTCTCCACGGCGGCAGCAGCGGAGGCCCAGTCCTTCCTGGAACAGTGGTAGGGTCGTTCGCCGGTGGGGGGCCGCCTTTCGCCGATCCAGGTTCAACGCCCTGGCGCAAAGGACTAGCTTGGAGACAGCCCCGGGGGTCGTCATGCTGCCGTTCCTAATCGCTGAAACCACCACTCTGCTGCGCACCCTCCAGGCTGTCCTCCTGTTCCTACTCGCCGCCGCCCTCGCGCCCCTGGCTCTGCGTGGTGGGGAACCACGCATTGTGGCGCTGCATGGCTTCGAAAGTGCCGAAGTGCGCCAGCAGGGGTTCACCCTCCCCCGCGCCATGAAGCTCCACGTCTATGCCAAGGGCGGGGGATTGCGGCGCGGCCTGCATTCCTCTGGCGACAACGCCCTGTTCGCCTCGGGCTGGATCCTGAACGCCGTCACGCGGGAAGTGGTCTGGCAGATGGACGCCGCCAACAGTCGCCGGGACTGGGAATTCTGGGTGGCCGATCAATATCTGGAACTGCCTACAGGCAGCTACGAAGCTTACTTCGCCAATCACGGATTCGGCCAGAGCCTGCTCATGGCCCAGTGGAGCCGCAACATCGATCGGCGCAGCCTCCAGGCGACAGAAACGGAACGCCCCCGCGGGTTCCTGGCCGCCTTCGGCGCAGATTATGCCAGTCTGCTGCGGCACTGGCGGGAGCAAGTGGGGCACTACGGCCTGGAGATCTACTTGCCGGCCGGCGAGCCAAAGGAGGTGGCCACCTTCGAGGCACCGCTGCGCTGGCAGAACCTCGTGCTGACTCTTCCTGCGACCACTGACAACGGGCACTGGAGCCAGTCCTTCCAGGTGCGGAGGCCTGTCACGATCCACCTCTATGCGGAAGGCGAAGGCAGCGGCAAACGCATGCGTGACCACGGCTGGATCATCGATGCCCGCAGCCGCACCCGGGTCTGGGAGATGAGCATGGACAAGTCCAGCTACGCCGGGGGTGCCCGCAAGAATCGCCGCCAGGTGGAAACGATTGCCCTGCCTGCCGGGGACTACGAAGCAACCTTTGTGACCGACGATTCGCACTCCCCGGCCGACTGGAATGCCGCTCCGCCCTGCGACCCATGGCTCTATGGTCTGCGGTTGTCAGTCCCCTCGACCGCCGACCTCTCGGCCCTGGTGCTGACGCGGCCACTGGAGTGGAGAGTGCTGGCCGAGCAGGTGCAGGTGGGCAGTGGGCAGGATCGGAAGGCCCCCTTCGTCCTATCTTCAGCTCAGTCTGTGCGTATCTATGCTATCGGCGAAGGGGATGCGGACGAACTGGCCGATTGGGCCTGGATCGAAGACAACTCCGGCAAGCGGGTCTGGGCCATGGAGCCGGCCCGCACCCACCATGCGGGAGGAGCCCAGAAGAATCGTCTGGTGGATGAAGTGATCCGTCTGCCGAAGGGCAGCTACACCTTGCGCTTCAAGACCGATGACAGCCACGCCTACGGCAACTGGAACAGTGGCCCGCCACGGGATGCGGACCACTACGGGGCAACGGTCTACGCAGGGAAATGATCACCTGGGTCGTGGGGCAGGCTGCCTCGGGGTGAGCGGAAGTAGGCAAAGGGCGTGGCGTGCAGGAAATTCGACACGCGGCTGGTGTAGATATCGGCGTAGCGCTCGATCTGCCGGGTCAGGTGGCTCTTGTCGTTGCCAGCCCTGGTGAGCAGGCCCCAGCGACCGTTGGTGAGTTGGGAACCAGCCTGGGCCAGGGGGGCGATGTCCGCATCGAGCCTCAGCAGGCGACCGCGGAGCTCATGAATGCGAGCCTCCAGGACGGAGCAGTCTTCCTGAGTGGGGGGACCATAACCCGTGTGCAGGCGCTGCAGACCCAGGCGGGCCTGGGAAAGGTCGTTCTCCAGGGCTTCCTTTGCTGGCATGAGCGCCAGCAGGTTCTGCTCCGTGGGGCGGAAGGCGGCCAGGGCGGCCACCTCCGCTTCCAGCTCGCGCAGCACCAGGGCGGTGCGCCAGCTGAGGGTGCGCTTGCTCACATGGACATCGCCGAACATGTGGTCGCCCACATAGAGGATCTCATCTCCTGAGATGCCCAGATCGCGCTCCACCTGAGCGGCGGAACCACCGAGATAGATGCCGCCGGTCTGCATGGAACCCGTGAGGGGGCGCAGCAGTCCAGTCTCATCCACCACCTCGAAGAAGGGGCCATGCTCAGTGAAGAAGGCTGGCTTGCGGGCGGCCACGATGACCACTTCGAAGAGCTGCCGCCAGGTCATGTCCCCGGGCAGGTGCCGGTCATAGGCGTGAGTCATCATCCTGGAGGTGAAGCTCCACTCCGAATTGGTGATGAGCAGCAGCTTCTTGCCGGCGGCCTTCTGGTCCAGCAGGGCGAGGGCAGCCTCGGCATCCTGCACCACATAGCGATCCGGGGCCGCGGCGATCGCGGCCTTCAGGTGGCCCTCCATATGCTGGGCATCCACGCCCGCCCGCACATGCCGGTAGAGGCTGGCGTATTCGAAGGTGCGCGGCAGGGCGCCCTGGTCCATCAGATCCACGGCCTGGGCAAAGAGGCAGCCTTCCGATAGCGAGAACAAGGTATTCAGGAAGACCCAGCGTGAATCGCTGAGGTCCACCAAAGTCTGTGCGTAGGCGTCCCGCTGTTCCGGGAAGCTGAGCATGCGGGTGCCGTGCATGGCTCGCTTCACGAAGCCAAAGCGGTTGGCCTTCACCAGGTTCCCCAACTCGGTATCGATCACTAGACCGCGGGCGACCATATCGCCATCGAAATCGAACCCGGCCATGGGCCAGCCCTCGGCGGCGAGGCGCTCCCGGGCCTGGGCGTAGACCATGCGCTCAAAGGCATCCACCCGGTAGTCCACCAGGGTGTAGTCCATGTCGTAGCCGATGGCCCGAACCGACCGCAGGTTCAGGGTTCGGTTACAGAAGATGCCACGGCCACTTGGCAACGGGGCAGGCGGTGGCGGCGGTGCTGAGATCGACATGGGCCAGGATACCAAGCCCAGGGCTGGGGCCTACTCAGGGCAGGTTGTCGGGCTGATAGGGTGCGGGATCTTCACCGGGATCCGCGATGACGGGTCCGGCCGCCAGGCGGGCGGTCACGGAACCGTCCAGGAGCATGCCCTCGGGGAAGGTGCGGGTTCCCTCTGGCAGGATGAGCCAGGGGCCATGCAACCAGGGCTTGTGGGCGGTGCCCGCGGGATCAGGTAGGCACAGGCCGGAGTCGGAGTGGAAAGCCACACCCCGGCCTTGCAGACCTTCGACCATCCAGTTCAAGGCCCCGTCCGACAGGCCACTTTCCCGTTCTGTCGTGGGATAGCCCCCGCCCACATCCGAATGGCAACCCGGGAAAATCACCTGGGTGACATTCGGCGCGGGTTCCCAGAGGGTGGGCACGAAGTCCTCGCGCCTTTCGTCCAGGGCCAGGGCATGGAAGCCCTGCGTGACCTTCGGGCTGAGGCGGGTATCGGCGAAGCGGAAGGCGTCCAGTCGGTCGCCATTGCTCGCGTATTCGGGAAAGCCCATGGCCCCCACGGTGTCCCAGACCCCCACACAGGCGATGCCAGCCACGGGCACCAGATCCTGGTCCCCCAGGGTGAGGGAGGACAGGAAGGCTGGCAGGTCTGACACGATTTCCGCCAGGTGGGCCAGCAGGGTCGCCTGGTTGGCGGCGCGCCGGTAGCGATACCAGGCCTGGGCACCGCAGCGGTAGGCCTGCTCTCGGTCCTGGGTCAGGGGAGGGGCCAGCAGCCCCTGGGACACGATGAGCCCAGCCAGGGCTCGGGCGGTGTAGGCACCTCGGCTGAAGCCGACGATGGTGATCTCATCGCCGGGTTCATGGTTGCGGGAGATGAAGGTGTAGCCTCGGACGATGCGCGAGATGACGCCGGCCCCGAAGGCACCCCCCATGATCTTGAGGATGGGGTTTCGGGAATCGCCCACCCCGTGGATGTACTTGGCCACCTGGAGGGTGTGGCCGGCCTGGACCCAGGCCTTCTCCTGTTCGTCCGCAGCCCGGATGGAATCCGTGGAGAGGTCTCCTTCCAGCCGCAGGAAGAGCTTGTAGACATTAGTGGTTTCGGGGATCTCGTCCTGGTTCTCGTCCTGCTGGGGACTGTTCCAGGTGCCATCGGCGCAGAAAAGGATCTTCTTGGTCATGGGGCCTTCGCGGGTGGTCTGTGGCTTGGGAATGATCTGGGTAGGATGCTGCTGATAGCGGTTCTTTTCAAGCACTCCGATGGACCACCACTCTTGTGAGATTCTGATGACCCGAAGGTTCCTCCGTTCCTGTTCGGGTTCCTGCCGCCCTCCACAGGGGCCTTCGTCACCTTCTGGACCTCGCGCATGATCCTCCCAAACCCTGATTCAACCGCCCGCACCCTTCTCCTTCGGGACGCCACCTGCCTGGCCACCATGGATGACGCGGGTCTTGAACTGCACGGGGCCTCGGTGCTCCTGCGGGGGAACCGCATCGAAGCCATCGGCCCGGCGGCCTCGTTGCCTGGGACCGCCGATGAGGTGATCGACGCTCGGGGCCACCTGGTGGTGCCTGGCTTCGTGAACACCCACCACCACATGTTCCAGTCCCTGACCCGGGCAGTACCAGCGGTGCAGGATGCCGAGCTCTTCACTTGGCTCCGGGGGCTCTATCCGATCTGGGCCCGACTCACCCCAGAGATGATCCGGGTCTCCACCCAGGTGGCGATGGCTGAGTTGCTTCTATCTGGATGTACGACCACGAGCGATCACCTCTACCTGTTTCCGAATGGCTGCCGCCTTGACGACAGCATCGATGGCGCCCGCTTGGCCGGGATGCGCTTCACCGCGACCCGGGGGGCCATGAGCGTTGGGCAGAGTGCCGGGGGCCTGCCGCCGGACGAGGTGGTGGAGCGCGAACCAACCATCCTCGCGGATATGGAGCGCGTGGTGGCGCGCTACCACGATCCGTCGCCGGGTTCGATGCTCCAGGTAGCTTTCGCTCCCTGCTCGCCCTTTTCCGTGAGCCGCGAGCTCATGCGCGAGACGGCGCTGCTCGCTCGGCAACGGGGCGTCCGCCTGCACACACACCTCGCCGAGAACGACCATGACATCGCCTACTCGCAGGAGAAGTTCGGGCGCACGCCGACCGAATATGTGGAGGAACTGGGCTGGCTCGGCGCGGACGTCTGGCACGCCCACTGTGTGAAACTCGACGCGTCAGGCAGGCAGCGCTTCGCTGCCACGGGGACGGGCGTGGCCCACTGTCCTTCCTCCAACATGCGGCTGGCTTCGGGCATCGCTCCCGTACGGGCCATGCTGGATGCCGGGGTGCCGGTGGGCCTTGGTGTGGACGGGAGTGCCAGCAATGATGCCGCCCACATGGTGGCCGAGGCCCGCATGGCGATGTTGCTCCAGCGGGTGGGCATCGCTGCGGAACCCTTCGGCTGCGATCGTGGGCCTGGGGCCATGACCGCCCGGGCTGCCCTCCGCATGGCCACCCGGGGCGGCGCCAGTGTGCTTGGTCGGGACGACATCGGTTACCTTGCCCCCGGAATGTGCGCCGATCTTGCCCTGTTTGATCTTTCGGGCCTCGGCTTCGCCGGCGGGGCGGTCCATGATCCGGTCGGCGCGCTGCTGCTCTGTGCCCCGGCCCAGGCCGCCTACACCATCGTGGATGGCGAAGTCCGGGTCCGGGCTGGCCGACTGGAATCTTTCGATCTGGCGCCAGTGGTGCGGCGGCATGATGCGCTGGCCAGGATCCTGGTCAGCCATGCCTGACTCATTCCTGGCCAGAATGCCCATCCTTTCGGACGCGGAGCTCGGGCAGTACCTCGAGCACCCGCTGGACTACCGCACCGAAGCCGTGGCAGCGGTGGTCCAGGAGCGGGCCAGGCGGGGCCAACCTCTCAGCGAAGAAGATTGGCGGCGCTTGCGCGAAGTGTTGGACCAGCGTGATGCCAGTGGCGCGGGGGGCTCCTGGTTCAGCCGCCTGCTTGGACCCACCCAGGCGACCAGGCTGCCCCGCATCCGGCTCATCACAGGCACCATCCTGGCGGCGGGCCTGGGCAGTGCGGTGGCGCTCTACCTGACCGCTCAGTCCAGACCGGCGAATCCCCTGGGCTATGAACCGGAGGACACCAAGAAATACCTCCGCCAACTGGAGATGGTCGGCGGCAAGGCCAACGTGGTGGCCAGCGAGTTCCGACGCTGGTTTGAGGAACTGTGGCAGGGGCGCTCTCTGGCTTTCACCATCGCGGTCCTGACGCTCCTATTGGCCTTCGGGTTCTGGTTCTACGCCACCCACCTGGGGCCGGAAACCGAACACCCGGATGATGGGGTCTAGGCACTCTGAATACCCACCCAAGGATGGGCTTTCACCGCAGAGGACGCTGAGAGCGCAGAGAACGAGCAGGCGAACACGGCACTCTCAGCGTTCTTTGCGTTCTCCGCGGTTGGCGGTTCTGCTTCTAGGGTCTGGGCATCGGCCAGGGTAGGGAGGGCTCTCCTGCTGGTCCGCCTCGTAAGGTGATGCTAGGGTGAAGAATGTTGTTTCTGGAGACCCTATGCGCACCGCTGCCCTGTTGGCCCTCATGACGCTGCCTGTACTTGCTGCCGACCCGGCCGTGGTCGCGAACCCCTTCTTTTCTGAGTGGAAGACGCCCTTCGGCGTGCCGCCCTTCGCGGAGATCCGGGAGGAGCACTTTGTCCCTGCCATCAAGGAGGGCATGGTGCGCCAGAAAACGGAAATCGTCACGCTCCTGGCGGCGAAGGAGGCACCGACCTTCGAGAACACCCTCGTGGCCATGGAGCTGTCGGGCCAGTTCCTGGAGCGGACCATGTCCGTGTTTTCCAACCTGGTGGGCGCCGAAACCACTCCGAAGCTGCAGGCGGTGAACCGCGAGGTCATGCCGTTGTTGGCAGCGCACCGGGATGACATCCACCTCGACCCGAAGCTCTTCCAGCGCGTGAAGGCTGTGTGGGCTGGCCGCGCCGACCTGCAACTGGCCCCGGACCAGGCCCGCCTCCTCGAGCGTACCTACAAGGCCTTCGTGCGAGCCGGGGCTGCCTTGACCCCCGACCAGCAGGTCCGCATGCGCGCCATCAACGCCGAGCAGTCCAAGCTTGGGGTGGAGTTCGGGGACCGTCTGCTGAAGGCCACCAAGGCCTTCCGCCTGGTGGTCGATCAGGCCGTTGATCTGGCTGGGCTGCCGGAAGGCACCCGCCTTGCCGCCGCTGCCGCAGCGACGAAGGCAGGCCTGGACGGCAAGTGGCTGTTCACCCTGGATGGCCCCAGCATCTGGCCCTTCCTCGAGTACGCTCAGAACCGTGAGCTGCGCAGGCGCCTCCTGACCGGCTACCTGGAGCGCTGCAACCAGGGTGGCGACACTGATACCAATGCCATCGTCAGCCGGGTGACAGCGCTGCGGGTCGAGAAGGCTCAGCTGCTGGGCTATCGGACCTGGGCGGATTTCGTCCTCGAAGAGAACATGGCCAAGGATCCCAAAGGTGTTTACGGCCTCCTGGACCAGATCTGGAAGCCTGCCCTGGAGGTCGCCAAGAAGGAGCGCACCGAGCTGCAGGCGATGATGACCAAGGACCAGCCTGGACAGAAGCTCGAGCCCTGGGACTGGCGCTACTACGCGGAAAAGGTGAAGCAGGCCAAGTACGACTTTGATGAAGAATCCGTCAAGCCCTACTTCGCCATCGACGCGGTGCGCCAAGGCGCCTTCGCCGTGGCCGGGAAGCTCTATGGCATCACCTTCTCGGAGGTCCAAGGCATCCCCGTCTATCAGAAGGATGTGCGCTGCTTTGAAGTGAAGGAGCAGGATGGCAGGCATCTGGGGCTGATCTACCTGGACTACCACCCCCGGCCCGGCAAGCGGGGCGGGGCCTGGATGAGCAACTACCGTTCGGCCTGGATCAAGGCAGGAAAGAAGGTCGATCCCGTGGTGGTGAACGTCTGCAACTTCACGCCCCCCACGGGCGATCGTCCTGCCCTGCTGACTGCGGATGAAGTGCGGACCCTCTTCCACGAGTTCGGGCACGGCCTGCACGGCCTGTTCTACGCGGGCCGCTACCGTGGCACCGCCGGCACGCCCCGGGATTTCGTGGAACTGCCCAGCCAGGTCATGGAGAACTGGTCCATGGAGCCTGAAGTCCTGAAGCTCTACGCTAAGCACTTCAAGACCGGCGAGGTGCTTCCCGATGCCCTGATGGCAAAGATGAAGAAGGCCGCCAAGTTCGGCCAGGGCTTCGCCACGGTGGAATACATGGCGGCGTCCCTCCTGGACATGGACTGGCACACCTTGACCGCTACCAAGCCCCAGGACACAACGGCCTTCGAGAAGGCCTCCCTGGCCAAGTGGGGCCTCATTGCCGAGATCCCCCCCCGCTACCGCAGCCCCTATTTCAACCACATCATGGGCGGCTACGCGGCAGGCTACTACAGCTATATCTGGAGCGCCGTGCTCGACAGCGATGCCTTCCAGGCCTTCAAGGAGAAGGGCAACCTCTTCGACCCCGCCACCGCCGCCGCCTTCCGCGCTGAGGTGCTGTCCAAGGGCGGCACCGAAGATCCTGCGCTCCTCTACCGCCGCTTCCGCGGCCGGGATCCCAAGGTTGAGCCACTGCTCGCAAAGCGCGGACTTCGCTAACTAACCCCCTAGAACTTCATCGTCATCCCGAGGGCCACCCCGGTGGCGGTGAGGTTCTTTTCGACGGGGCTCCAGATACCCCTCGCCTCGAAGCCGAGGTGGGCACCGAACAAGTAGCCCAGTCCAACGCTGGCACCCATCCGGGAGGACGACCGGGTTGACGGCGTGGTGCCGATGGCGCTCACCCGCCACTGCTGAAGACCGATGGCCCCTACCAGGTAGGCCCCGCGCTCCGGGTCTTCATCGGGGAACCACAGCCCTTCCACCATCAGGTCCACGGAGCCAATGGAGGTCTTGGTACCGGTCAGTCCCTTGGTATCCCCTTTGGGAACGAGCAGGGCTCCAGCCGTGGGGCGAAGGACCAACCCCCCGCCCACGGGAATAGAGACAAAGACTGAGGCACCCCCCCCGAGCTGCCCGCCGGTGAGGTCGCGCAGATCCCCCATCGGGGCAAGGGCATAAAGACGCATGCCAACGGCGGACTCCTGGGCGGAGAGGGACATCGCAGCGATCAACAACAGGGCAATGCGGCACATATCAGGCCTCGTACTTGCCCACGATGTCGGCCCAGTGGCCCTGGGCCTTGAGTATCCGCTCCGCCACGGCCCTAAGCAGGCCGTGTCCGCCCGGGATATCCGAGATCCAGTGACAGGATGCCTTTACCTCGGGGACCGCGTCCGCAGGACAGACCGCCAAGCCTACGCGGCGCAGCAACGGCAGGTCCGGCAGGTCATCGCCCAGGTGGGCGATCTGCTCATAGGTGAGGCCGTATTTGGCGCAGAGCTGGTCGAGCACGGGTTGTTTGTCCAGATGCCCCGCGAAGCAGTCGACAATGCCCAGGTCCCGGGCCCGGTTCCGGGTCGCCTCGGCATCCAATCCGGAGATGAACGCCACGGGGGTGCCAGAGCGCTGGAGCCACTTGATGGCGGCCCCATCCCGAACATGAAAGGCCTTGCTGTGGCCGGGTTCTAGGCCATAGCTGAGGGCCCCGGTGGTCAGCACCCCATCGACATCGGTGCAGAGCAGGCGGATCTTGGCAGCGCGCAGGTCCAAATCGTCCACGGGTATCTCCTTAGTCAGCCTAGCAACTCTCAGCACGGGCATGACGGCTGTCACGATTCTTCCCGATCACTGCACCAGGGTGGAATGTTGGTTGCTGGATGATCCGATGGGTATACAGTTTTTCTGCAGGGTTCATTTTCGTGCTTGACAGAAATTTTATCTGTATGATCATAGTCGCATGGAGTTGAATTAGTGAACCACCAACTTAGCAACCCGATGATCGATGAAGTCAGCGGCCTCTTCAGCGCCCTGGGCGATCCCTCTCGCTTGAAGATCCTGCGCTCCCTGCTAGACTCCAATGCTCCCCTCAGCCAGGGGGCCGTGGCGGAATCCGCAGGTCTATCCCAGGCCAATGCCTCCAAGCACTTGGCCTGCCTGGTGCGGGTGGGCTTGGTGAGCCGTGAACCCGATGGCAATGCCGTTTTCTTCACTCCGGTGATGCCCCTGGTTGGGGAGCTCTGCGAGTTGGTTTGCGGTCATGTGAGCGATCGAGCTCGTGTGACCTACAAGGCATTGAAGTAGTGATTTTGGCCCCTAGGTGGGGCATCCATTTTTTTGGCTAGGAGTATTCCTTTATGATTATTAAAAAAACAAAATCCTTAACGCTTCTTCTCGTGCTCGGTGCCGGTCTTGCTGCCCAGGCACCCCTCTCGGTCTCTGCGGCCATCCGCAAGGCTTGGCGGGATCAGAGTGGTCTCAGAGCTGGCCAAGGCATGGTGGAGAGCCGCCTGGCTGAGGCCGAAGCCAACCGGGACCTGCGCCTGCCCACCCTCACACTGAACGCCCACGGCATACGTACCAACGAGCCGATGATGGCTTTCGGCATCAAGCTGAATCAGGCCCGCATCGGGGCGATGGATTTCAACCCATTGACCTTGAACCACCCGGATGCCATCGCGGCCTATGGCGGCTCCGCGGTGATCCAGCAACCACTCTATACGGGGGGCCGTATCACCGCTGCCCGGAGGGCCGGTGACTACATGGCCCAGGCCGAGCAGGCCAGCCAGGAGCGCAGAAAGCAGGAGACTGCCCAGCTGGTGGTCGAGGCCTATTTCGGGACCCAGGTGGCCGAGCAGGCCCTGCAGTGGGTGGAAGACACCCGTGTGTGGATCCAGGGCATGGAGGACTTCATCGGAGCCCGCGTCAGGCAGGGCCTCATGCTCGAGTCAGAACTGCAACGACTCAAGGCCTTCCATGCTCAAGCAGATGCCCAGAAGGCCGATGTCATCAAGCAGATTCGTTCGGCCCGATCGGGTCTGGGACTCCTGACTGGAACCGGCCCCGTGGAGGGTCCGTTGGGCACGCCCCTCGTGCTGGAAGAAAAGGTGGCACCGCAGGGGACCTCCTTCCGCGGTGACCTGGTGGCGGCGGAGTTCCAGGCCAAGGCGGCCAAGGAAGGTGCCAAGGCGGCCCAGGGCAATACGCTCCCCGAGGTGGGCTTGGAACTGGGGGCCGGCACCCTGCACCACTCCTGGTCAGAAAGGGGTAACTGGACCTGGGCCGCCGTGGGGGTGAAGTGGAAAGTCTTCTCGGCGCCGGATCAGGCCAGGGCCCGATCGGCCCGAGCCCAGGAGCGCGCTGCGACAGATCTGCGCACCTTCAAGCAACAACAGGCTGAACACGAAGTTCGCGTGGCGCGAGAGGCGGTCATTGCTGCCGATGCTCGCTATGCAGCCGCGAAGGAAGGCTTGGTAGCGGCCGAGGAAGCCAAGCGCCTGCGGGAAGCTCGGCACCGGGAAGGCCTCGCTCCCCTCATTGAAGTGCTCGATGCCGAGGCCGCCATTCAGGGTGCCCGCACCCTGATCCTCCAGAGCCTTTTTGATATTCGCGTCAGCCGCGCCGGCCTTGATCTGGCCACTGGTAATCCCATTGAAGGAGTGAACCCATGAAGACCTTCCCATTCTCTCTGGCCCTGGCCGGCACCCTTCTGGGAACCCTGGCCTGCGGCCACAAGGAAGCACCCCCCGAAGCGAAAGTACTCCCTAAGGTCGCGGTCTCCCTGGTGGCTCAGGGCTCGCCGGATGGCGGTGCCTGGGTGGCGGCCACGTTGCAGTCCACCCGGACGGCCATGATCGCCACGCGTATGGCGGCTCAGGTTCGGCGCGTGCTGGCGCAGGAAGGGCAACGGGTGGCCGCTGGCTCCCTGCTCATCTCT
>SESE01000642.1_pt1 | contig 14369 bp, 11 predicted proteins | sample 3171371 | NCBI WGS metagenome assembly SESE01 (sample SAMN06051881, study PRJNA518727) | freshwater metagenome | biome: subpolar coniferous forest; feature: holomictic lake; material: water; isolation source: holomictic Lake 442, 13 m depth | place: Canada: near Kenora, Ontario | collected... | reverse complement strand
GCACGGACATCGCCTCCGCGCATCACGCATTTGCGCAAAACTGGTATGCGGATCAAGGTCTTTGGAACGGCTGCCCGAGGGCGGCGGGGGCGGGGGTAGCGAGCCAGGCGACGAAGCGCTCGGCGGGGTGGCGCAGAGGTTTGGGCAGAGCGGCGAGGCGACGGGCGGCGGTCGGGCTGGAGAGCAGGTTGATCAAGGCGAGGACGACGATCATCAGGACGAACGGTGCCACCTGGAAGACCTGGGTGGGCATGCCGGGAAGCACGCTCTGCGAGCGCGAGGCGAGGGCCTGAAGGGCGGCGAAGAGGTAGCAGCCGATGGCGACGCGCCAGGGCTGCCAGCCGCCGAAGATCACTATCGCCAGGGCGATCCAGCCGGTGCCGAAGGTGTGGCGATAGCTCCAGCCCTGCTTGAGATCCAGTGAGTAGGCTGCCCCAGCGATGCCCACCAGCGCGCCGCCGAGGATCATGTAGAGGTAGCGCAGGCGGATGACCGGCACCCCACGGGCGTAGGCCGTCTGCGGGCGCTCGCCCAAGGCACGTAGCACCAGGCCGGCGCGCGTGCGGTAGAGGAACCACCAGACGGCCGGCAGTAGCAGGAAGCTCGCATAGATCAGCAGATCGTGGCTGAAGAGCAGCGGCCCGATGACCGGGATGTCGGACATCCCAGGCACGGGTGCGTGGGGCACGGCCGGCCCCGGCTTGCGCGCGTAGGGCGCGCCCAGGAACGATGACAGGTCGGTGCAGAGCAGGGCCAGCACAAACCCCACCGCCGTCTGCGACTGGCCAAGGCTTAGGCTGAGGGCACCGAGGATGAGGGCGACCAGGGCACCGACCAGGGCGGCGGCGGCGAATCCGACGCTGAGGCTCCCGCTGAGGCTGGCGGCGGCGAATCCAACCATGGCCGCCAGGAGCATGCTGCCGTCGAGCGAGAGGTTGATCACCCCGGCGCGCTCGCTGATCGTCTCGCCCATGGTGGCGAAGATCAGCGGGGCGGCGGCGGCGAGGACGGCGGCGAGGTCGATCAGTAACTGCTGCATAGGCAGGTTCCCAGAATGTTTGATTGTGTTGCAGAGATGCACCCGCTTCGCTGGCGCATCGGGAGATCACCTCCGGGCGCTGAATCCCCTCGCCAGCAGCGCGAACAGAACCAGGGCACCCTGAAGTACCCCGGCGATGCTGCTGTCGGCACCGAGGCTCACCGACATCTGCACGCTGCCCACCGTGAAGACGGCGAACGCGGCGGCGATTGGCAACACCCAGGCCGGGTTGGCCCGCACCAGCAGCACCACCAGCAGGGCCAGCAGCCCGATCCCGCTGGAGATGCTCGGGATCAGTTGGTGGAACACGGCAATCACCTGGATGGCCCCGGCGATGCCGGCCAGCGCCCCGCAGGCCGCCAGGGACTCGGCCAGCCGCCGGGCCGCCGGAATGCCCATGCGCCCGGCCGCCTGCGGGTTCAGCCCCACCGCCCGTAGCTCAAGGCCCCAGCGCGTGCGCGTCACCGCGACCCAGATCAACGCCAGGGCGACCAGGGCGATCACTGGCGCGGCGGGGGCCACCCGCAGGTTGTTCAGGGTGGGCAGCCAGATCGCGCTAGGCAGCGGCTCGGTGCCCGATGACGATGCCTGGCCGATGCGCCGCCACGGCCCGAGTACGAGGTAGAGCGACACGCCGCTGGCCAGGAAGTTTAGCCCGAGGCCGGCGAAGATCTCGTTGACCCGCAGGCCGACGCGCAGGCCCGCCACCAGCAGCGCCCACAGCGCCCCGCCCGCCGCACCAGCCGCGAGCGCCAGCGCCCAGAGCAGCGGCGGCGGCAGGCCGGGCAGCAGGCGCAGCGGGATCATGGCCGCCACCGCGCCCAGGATCATCTGCCCCTCGATGCCCAGGTTGTACAGCCCGGCGGCGAAGGTGAGGGTCAGCCCGCAAGAGCAGAGCAGCAGCGGGGAGGCCAGCATCACCATGTCGCTGATCCGCGTGGGCGTGGAGAAGGCACCGAGAAAGATTAGCTTGTAGGCGGCGAGGGGCGGCACGCCGCTGCTGATCAGCACGAGGCTGGTGAAGAGCAGCGCGCCGCCGAGGGCCAGAGTACCCACGAGCAGCGGCGGGCGGCGGGCGGATCGGGGCGAGCGATGATCGGGCCTGGCCGGTGTGGCCTGGTCGCTTGAGGTCATTGCGGGTTCGCCTTTGCTCGTCCGTCGGCAGCCTCAAAGCCCACCCCGCCGATCAGTTCGGCCAGCCGGGGCACACGTAGCTCGGCGCACGGGAGTAGCCTTGATACCCTCCCGGCGAAGAAGACCAGCACGTAATCGCTGTAGTCGAGGATCTCGTCGAGGTCGGCGGTGGCGAACACCACGGTGCAGCCCGCGTCGCGGCGGGCCAGCAGTCGGCCCCAGATCGCCCGCGCCGAGGCCACGTCGAGTCCGCGAGTGGGCTGCTCGCAAACCAGGGCGCGCGTGTTCTCGGGGATCATCGCCAGCATGGCCCGCTGCTGGTTGCCGCCGGAAAGCGACAGGATCGGGCTGTCCGGCACGGCCCTGATGTCGTAGCCCGCAATCGCCGCACGGGCGGCATCTTCGGCGGCATGCCGCTTGATGATCATGCCGCCGGGCTGGAGCAGGGCGAAGTGTTCGGCGAGGGTGAGCGGGCCGACGACCCCCTCGACCAATCGGTCGGCCGGCAGGTATTCAACGCCGTACGTGCGGAAGATCGCCGGGGACGCGCCAGCCATGTCGGCACCCGCCATGCGCAGCCTCCCGGCGCTGGGGCGAATCTGCCCGCAGAGCAGGCGCAGCAAGATCTGCTGGCCGCTGCCCTCCAGCCCGGCCAGCCCCACCACTGAGCCGGCGGGGATGTCGAGATCCAGCCCGGCCAGCACGAGGTTGCCCTCGCGGGCCGTGATGCCCTCCAGGCACCAGGCCGACGGCACCGCCGGAGATCCGCCCCGCCGGGGCGGATCTCTCGGCGCGGGCGTGTGGTCGCCCCCGCCAAACATCATCTTCAGCAGCCGATCCTGGGGCTGGGGCACGCCCATCTGGCCTTCGCCTACCACCTGCCCGGCCCGCAGCACGCTCACCGTGTGGCAGAGTTCGGCCACCTCGTCGAGCTTGTGCGAGACGAAGATGACCGTGTTGCCCTCGGAGGCCAGACGGCGCAGGGCGACGAAGAGCGATCTGGCCTGGGCGGCGCTGATCCCGGTGGTCGGCTCATCGAGGATCAGGGCGCGGGCACCGCAGGCCAGCAGGCGGATGATCTCCAGTTGCTGGCGCTGGCCGACGGTCAGGGCGGAGATCGGGTCGTCGGGGGCAACACTGAATCCGAGGCGACCGGCGAGTACGGTGAGCGTATTGCGGGCCTCGATACGGCTCGGCAGCGCCCAGCGCGGCGCGGCGCAGAGCAGGTTCTCCAGGGCGCTGAACCCCGGCACGTCGAGCGGCTCCTGGTGAACCATGCCGACGCCGGCGCGCAGGGCGGCGCCAGGGTCGCCGAGGGCTACGGGCTTGGCCTCAAACAGGATCTCGCCGCCATCGGGACGCAAAAAGCCGGAGAGCAGCTTCATCAGCGTACTCTTGCCGGCCCCGTTCTCGCCGAGTATGCCGTGAATCTGCCCCCCGGCGAAGCGCAGGCTGATGTTGTCGTTGGCCCGCAGTGTGCCGAAGGTTTTGGTCAGGTTGTGAACGCTGACTTCCATAGGCGGGTATATGTCGGGGCGCAGCAGCGCCGCGCTGCTGCGCCCTTACGGTGGTGAGATCGACTACGGCGCGCTCTGGCCGTCCACGCCCTTGAGCAACTGCGTGGTGTACCAGACCGTCTTGTCGTCGGCTTTGGCACCGGCGGCCACGAAGGGCGTGCCGTCCTGGTAGCTGAGTGGGCCGGTGTAGAGGTTCAGGCTACCGTCGGCCAGCTTCTTGATGAAGTCGTCGAGCTTGGCCTGGTTGTCGGCGCTGAGCGCCTTGCCCTTCTCGAATCCGACGATGCTAGTATCGGGGTTGTTGATGTTCGTCCAGTCGGGGGCGATCCAGTCCCAGCTCTGCGTAAACGTGCCGGCCTTGGCGTCGCTGATCACCTTGAGGTAGGTCGGGCCCCAGTTGAAATAGGGCACGCCCAGGCAGACCTCGGGAGCCTGCTCGCAGGCGGCCTTGAAGTCGTAGGGGATGGCGTAGATCTTCTTGCCGGCCTTGGTGGCCTTGTTGGCCTCGACAATCGCCTCGGTGGTGTCGATCCCAGAAAGGATCACATCGCTGCCGCCGTTGATAAAGTCGTTGGCGACCTGGGTCGGGTCAAGGGTGACACCGGGAATGTTGAACCAGAAGCCGATCCAGGTAACCTTGAACGCGAGCTGGTCGGCGGGCTTGCCGCGTACGTCCGTCCAGCAATACTTCGCGCCGAGGTAGGCCGCATTGACTAGGCGGCGGGTCTCAGAGTCGATCAGCGGCCCGAGGTAGGAGATCTTGCCGGTGTCGGTCTGGAGCGCGGCGGCGCAGCCCGCCATCATCTTGCCGTACTCCATGCGCCCCATGATGTTGGAGACGTTGGCCGGAGCCTTACCCGCGAGCACCGAGTCGCCCGAGGCGTGGACGAAGTAGACCTTGGGGTTGGCCGTGGCGGCGATATTGGTGCCGTCGCTGAACTCGGCTGAGTTGGTGACCACGAACTTGGCACCCTTGGCCAGCAGCTCGTCGATGCCCTGCTCGACCTTGAAATTCGGCCGGTCAGCCGGGTTGACCTTGTCGATGTAGACGAACTTCGAGCCGGGGATACGCGACTCGACGTATTTCATGCCCTCGTACTGGGCCTGGTTCCAGCCGCCGTCGTTGATCGGGCCGACCAGCACCATGCCAAAGACGTAGGCGTCGTCGGCGGGTGTGGTGGCGGCGGCGGTGGCGGCGGCGGTGGCGGCGGGTACACTCGTGGCGGTCGCAGTGGCGGCGGGTGCGCTCGTGACGGCGGCAGTGGCAGCGGGTACACTCGTGGCGGCCGCAGTGGCGACTGCGGCGGCGGTCGGCGCTTTGGTTGGCTGGCTAGCCGGCGTGCCGCCACAGGCGGCAAGCAGGGAGCCGAGGGCCAGGGCTAGCAGGGCGGGCCAGCGGGCGAATACGCGCTTCATAGTTCTCCTCTGGGGAATTTGCAAACAACCGGAAATAACAACACGCGGTTGGTGGCGGAACCATCCGTCACCAACCGCGCAGAAAAACCACGCAAGGCAGCCGGGCATGGAGACAAGGAGCATCCCTCACGAAGCTGCGCCGCTTGCTGATCGTATGAAGTTCCGGTTAACTCGGCGGGCTGAGTATAGCCTAACGTAGGCGGGCTGTCAATTATATGAGAAGCCGCACCAGCCATGCGCCGACAAAAACCGCGCCGAGGCCGAGGGCGAGGCTGCCGCCCAGGTAGAGCGCGGCCCCCAGCCAGTTGCCGCCGCCGATCAGTGCGAACGTCTCGTAGCTGAAGCTGGAGAAGGTGGTGTAGCCGCCCAGCAGGCCGGTGACGATCAGCAGCCGCAGCGGTTCGCTGAGGGTGATCTTGGTGGTGGCCAGAGTCAGCACGATGCCGATCACCAGGCAGCCGGTGACGTTGATCAGCAGGGTGCCGTAGGGGAACCCGCTGCCGAAGCGCTGCGCTACCCACGTGGAGATCAGGTAGCGCAGGTTGGCACCGACGGCTGCGCCAATCGTCACCGCGAGCATGTTCAGCATTGGACGCCTCCGCTTCCCAGCGCTCAGCGCTCTGACAGAACCGCGCCCGCTCATCATTCCAGCGTCCAGAGTTGCACCGCCTCGTCAAGGCTGGCGCTGGCCAGGGCGCGCCCGTCGGGGCTCCAGGCCACGCTATAGACCCAATCCGTGTGGCCGGTGAGGGTACAAATCGGCGTGCCGTCGCCGCGCCACAGGCGCACGGTCGAGTCGGCACCTCCGCTGGCCAGAGCCTGGCCGTCGGGGCTCCAGGCCACGCTATAGACATAGTTGTGGTGCCCGGTCATGATCAGGCACAGGCTGCTGTCACTCACCCGCCAGAACCAGGCCGTCTCGCCTTGGACCTCGCCCTCGGCGGGACTCCAGGCCAGCTTCGAGGCCCAGTTCTTGTAGCGCCGTAGCTCGTCCACCAAGCGCCCGTTGGCCAGTCGCCACAGGCGTAGCGTCCCGTCGGCGCTCGCGCTGGCCAGCGATTGGCCGTCGGGGCTCCAGGCCACGCTGTAGACATAACCGGTGTGCCCCGGCAGTGTGAAGGACGTGAACGGCTCGGCAACATGCCAGAGCCGCACGGTGTGATCTCCATAGCCCACGGCGAGGATCTGCCCGTCGGGACGCCAAGCCACCCCGTAAACCTTCACGCGGTCGCCGGCGCGGATCTCGCCCATAGGCACACCCTCGGTCGACCAGAGGTGGACGGTGTCGCCGCTCCCGGTCGCCAGAGTCTCGCCGTCGGGACTCCAGGCCAGACATGTGACCGCATCGCGGTGGCCGCTGAGGGTGGCCACTAGGCTATGGTCGGACACGCGCCAGAGGCAGACGCTGCGGTCAGTCGATCCGCTGGCAATCAGCGCACCGTCGGGGTGCCAGGCCAAGCAGAGTATCTTTGCGCTATGGCCGCTCAGCGTCGCCAGCGGCTCGCCGTCGCTTGGACGCCACAGGTGAATCTGGCGATCCTCGCCGGAGCTGGCCAGGATCTGCCCGCCCGGTGCCCAGGCCACGCTGTAGACAAAGCTGTGGTGGGCGGACAGCCGCAAGCCGATCGTCGCGCCACGGATGTAGCGCTGAGTCTTCCCCAGCAGATCGCGCTTAAACGCCTCGGCGTTCGGGTAGCGATCCTGTGGGAGCCGACTCATCGCCCGCATCACCGCGTCCGACACATGGCGCGACACGTGCGAGTTCACCCGCTGCGGCGAATGCAGCGGATCCTTGGTTTTCATCATGCGCTTGGGCGAGCTGATCGGGTAGCGCCGGGTCAGCAGGTGGTAGAAGGTCGCCCCCAGGCTGTAGATGTCGCTGCGCTGATCGGTGCCGCCCGACCAGTCGAACTGCTCCAGCGGCATATACTCCAGCGTGCCGAGGCCGTGGATGGTCTGCCGGGTACGCTGGATGCCCTGCTTGAACAGGCCGAAGTCTACCAGTTTCACATTGCCCTCGGGCGTGACCCGGATGTTGGCTGGCTTGATGTCGCGGTGGAGTACTGGCGGATGCTGGCCGTGCAGGTAGGTCAGCAGGTCGCAGAGTTGCTCGCCGTAGGCGACCAGCAACTGCTCGGACAGCGGCACCTTCTGGCGATTGAGGATCTCGTCGAGGCTCTGGCCGGGGATGAACTCCATCACCAGGTAGCCGCAGCTGTCGTGTTCAAACATAGCGTAGTAGCGCGGCAGGTTAGGATGGCGCAACCCCGACAGCGCGGTGAACTCACGCTGGTAGCGGCTGATCATGGTCGACTCGAAAGACTCCTTGAGGGCGACATGACCAACCGATCCGACGGCGCTGGTGTCTTCGGCCTCGTACACCGCGCCAAAGGTGCCGTAGCCAATCATGCGCATGACCCGGTACTGCCCGATTACGCAGCCGGGGTCGCGCAGGTGGACGGCGAAGGCGAGGGACATCCCACATTTCGGGCAGCTCGGGGTGCCGTCGGGGTTTTCGGCACCGCAGCCGTAGCCGCTGCGCTGATCCTGGCAGATAAGCATCGGTCGCTCCGTGTCAAAATGCTGAATGCTGAGGGTTGAATGTTGAGCGCTGAATGTTCGCCATTCAACCCTCAACACGAGCGCCAGGGCTGCGCCAGAGGGCGACCGTAATGATCGCCCCGGTGATCAAGAAAACCCCGGCGAGGATGACCGACAGGAGCCGTGGGTCGGCCCCCGCGTCGCTGGCCAGCCCGGTGAGGTAGCTGGAGAGCGCGGTGGCGAGGGTCATGCCCGCGTACTCGATGGCGAAGACGCGGCCGCGCAGCTGTGCAGGCAGACGCATCTGGAGTAGGGCGGTGCTGAAGACCCACTGGATGCTACCGCCGACGTGGGCGATCACGATGGCGAGCATGGCCAGGGCCATGCTGGGCGACTGGCTAAAGCCCAGGTAGCCCGCCGCCGTGAGGAAGAAGGCCAAACCGACGGCGCGGCGCATAAACTGCTGGCCGTCGCCGAAAAGCCGCTGAGCCAGGATCGGCCCGATCCCCGCCCCCGCCCCGCGCGCCGCGTAGAGCAGGCCGATGCTCAGGGCACCATCGCGGCCCAGGGGGAACAGCCCGCGCCCGAAGAGGGTGAGCAGCAGCAGCACCCCGCCGCCCATGCTCCACAGTGCCTTGGCGAAGGTGAGCCAGGCCACCTCGCGGTGTGTGAAGATGTAGCGCAGCCCCTCGGCGAGTTCGGATGCGGTTTGACCAATGACCAACGACCGACGGCCAACGGCGGCCTCTGGCTTTGGTGCAAGAGTTCCCGCCGTTGGCCGCTGGTCATTGGCCGTTCGTCGTTCGTCGGCGGCAACCCGCACCGTGAGGATCAGCGCCGCCGAGATCAGGTAGGAGGCCGAGTCGATCAGGAAGGATGCCTGCACGCCGAGGGTGCCCACCACCAGGCCGCCCATGGCCGCGCCCAGAGCCAACATGGCCGACCAAGTCGCCCCGCTGATCGCGTTGGCCGCCACCAACTCGCCCGGCACGCACAGGTCGGGTGTGATCGCCGAGCGGGCCGGCTCGAAGAACGAGGTCAGCACGACCTTCAGGCCCACCACCGTGTAGGCCAGCCAGACATCGCCCGGACCGCGCACCAGCAGCAGCAGCAGCACCAGCAGCGCCCGCCCGAGGTCGCTGAAGATCAGCACCATGCGCCGGGGCAGCCGGTCGACGACGACGCCAGCGAAGGGGCCGACCAGGGCGCCGGGGAGGAACTGGGCCACCAGCAGCAGGCCCACCGCCTCGCCGGAGTTGGTCAGGTTCAGCAGCAGGGTGAAGAGGGCGATGCTGTCGAGCCAGTCGCCCAACTGGCTGACGACTTGGCCGTACCAGAGCCGGCGGAAGGGCTGGTTGCGCCGCAGCAGGGCGACGTAGCCCACAGACGTCGTGGTCATCGTAAATTTCCTGGGGCTGTGCCCCAGACCTACGTTTATGCTGTAGATAGCATAAAAATCGCGCGGGCCACGAGGTTGCCCCCGCATCTCCGCGAGAAGCTAGTCGCGATTGCGCGACTTCATGGCCCGCTCGATATCGCGCTTGGCGTCGCGGTTGGCGATATCCTCACGCTTATCGTAGTTCTTCTTGCCACGGGCCACGCCCAGTTCCAGCTTGGCCCGTCGTCCCTTGAAGTAGACCTTGAGCGGCACGATGGTCAGCCCCTTCTGGCGGATCAGGCCATCGAGACGGTTGATCTCGCGACGGTGCATCAGCAGCTTGCGCGGGCGGGTCGGCTCGTGGTTAAAGTAGGTACCCGACTGCTCGTAGGGCGAGATATGGCTATCGTAGAGGTAGAGTTCTTCGTTAAAGATGCGGGCGTAGCTGCCGCGCAGGTTGATGCGACCGGCGCGCACCGACTTGATCTCGCTGCCGGTGAGCACGATCCCGGCCTCGTAGGTCTCCTCAATGTCGTAGTCGTGGCGGGCCTTGCGGTTGTCGGCCACGGTGCCGGGGTTGGGATCTTTTCCGCTCATTGGCTGGGCCCATCATATAAAAATGGAGGGCTGTGCCCCCCATGCCAGTGCGCCACATCCATTATAGCACGTGGGCCTGGGGCGGCATCGCCTCCGGCGGGGGTCTGGGGATGATAAAGCCACGTTGCCTCCGGCGGGGGTTTGGAGGTGATAAAGCTACTCCCAAAAGATCTTTTTTTGTTAGTTTTTGGCGAGGGGGGCGAATCAGCCCAGGCAGACGCGGGCATTCGGTTGAATTGCTCGCTGCCCTGGGCCTGCCTGCGCGCATCCTGCTGCCGCCATCATGCCAGAAAGTTTTTGAGCAGATCCTTGCCGCTGGTGGTCATGATCGACTCGGGGTGAAACTGCACGCCCTGGACGGGGTATTCACGGTGACGCATACCCATGATCATGCCGTCGTCCGTCCAGGCCGTCACTTCCAGCACGGCGGGCAGGTCGTCGCGGCGGACGATCAGCGAGTGGTAGCGGGTAGCCGGGAAGGCATCGGGCAGACCGGCGAAGACGCCCTGCCCGGCGTGGCGGATCGGCGAGACCTTGCCGTGCATCACCTGCGGGGCGCGCACCACCGCGCCGCCGTAGGCCGCGCCGAGAGCCTGGTGGCCCAGGCAAACCCCGAGGATGGGCACGCTCGGTGCCAGCTCCCGGATGAGGGCGACGCTGATCCCCGCCTCGTTCGGCGTACACGGCCCAGGGCTGATCACAATCCGGTCGGGCCGCATGGCCGCAACCTCAGCCACGCTAATCGCATCGTTCCGGTATACCTCCACCGTCGCCCCCAGCTCGCAAAGGTACTGGTACAGGTTGTAGGTGAACGAGTCGTAGTTATCGAGCAGCAGCACGCGCATACAGGCTCCCATCTAACCGTCATAGCTATAGTGTGGTTGGCCGCGTCAGCTTTGCTGGTGCAGCCAACCACACTATAGCATCACTTTGTCGCGCACCAGCGGCCTGCTGCCCGGCGTGGCCCAGCGCGCCGCTGCGCATATTCCTGTTGCCTGTGGCTCTGAGCTAAAGTGCGATCTCGCGCCCCTCGGCGGCCGAGCGGTAGCAGGCGGCGATCAGCTCAACCCGCCGCAGCCCGTCGGCCGCGCTCGGCTCCTGCGGCCCGCCGGTGTGCGCCGCCGCGACGAAGCGCTCGATCACACCAAGGTGACCCTCGACCTTGGCCGGGCGCGGCGCGAGGTCGGTCGGCACATCGTGGATATCGTGGAAGACGCGCACTGTGTTCTCGTGGGTGTAGTTGCGCACCAGCAGCTCCACCCCGCCCTCGCTGCCGTAGAGCGTGACGCCAAAGTCGTCGCCAGCGGGGCCGTGGGTGGCCCAACTCGCCTCCAGCAGCAGGGTCGCGCCGCTGTCTAGGCGGACGAAACCTGTCGCCAGATCCTCGACCTCGTAGGGGTGTCGTGCGTCAGCCGTCTGCTGCCGACCGGCCCAGCCCTTCAGGCCGCGCGGGCCAAATTCGGCGTAGGTACTCGCGCTCACCGTGCGCGCCAGCGGCTCGCCCATCAGATACATGGCGATGTCCAGCACGTGTACGCCCAGGTCGATCAGCGGCCCGCCGCCGGCCAGATCTTTATTCACGAACCAACTGCCCAGTTGCGGGATGCCGCTGCGGCGCATCCAGTGGGCCTTGGCGTAGTAGATCGTACCCAGGGCACCCGACTCGATGTAACGCTTCACCCACTGCACATCGCCACGGTAGCGGTGGTTTAGCGCGATCATCAGCACGCGACCGTGGGCGGCAGCGGCCGCCAGCATGGCCCGGCCCTCCACGACGTTGCGGGCCAGCGGCTTCTCGATCAGCACATGCTTGCCGGCCCGCAGGGCGGCGATCGTCACCGGTGCGTGCAGCGCGTTGGGCAGACAGATGCTCACCGCGTCGATGTCGGGCACGGCGAGCAGGTCGCCATACTCGCGGTAGGTGGTCGGCACCTGATACTCGGCGGCCACGCGCCGCACCCGATCATCGTCGAGCCCGGCCAAGGCGGCGATCTCGACCTGCGGCAGCCTCGCGTAGGCGGCGAGATGGAATGCGCCGATCCCGGCCCCGATCACGCCGACCCGGAGTTTCTGTGATGACATGGGCGAACTCTCTTTCCCCGAACGGGTCATCTTCTGGCGCTGATGGTACCACACCTTTAACCTCTTCTGTTGATGATTGGCAACGAAGTTGCGAATCATCAACAGAAGACCGTCATCAAACCGTCACCCATCCCGGTAGTAACTACGCGCCGTAGTCGTTACTATAGCAAAGGGAAATTGCTCTACGACACCACCACGGAGGCTCAGCGTGATACCGCATCCGCGACTTTTTCTCCTTCCGCTGATCATCTGCAGCCTGCTCGGCCTCAGCCTCACGCCTGCGCCATCTGCGGCTGCGGGCGGGGCGGGCGGACGCCCCGCGCAGATCGTACTCGTCACTCAGCCTGCCAGCGCGCTCGGCCTCGCCGACACCGGCTATCTCTCACCGGTCACGCAGGCCAGCCCCTTCACCCATATGCTGCTGCGCTGGCAGGCCGACGTGCCCACCGAGGACACGCTCGCTATCGAGGCGCGGGCCAGCCTCGATGGGATCGTCTGGACGTCCTGGGGCATCGTGGTGGAAGACCACGACCTCTGGCAGCCCGGCGACCGCGCGGACACCCACTGGGGCACCACGATCTACGCCGGTGCGGGTGCCCGCTTCTGGCAGGTGCGCGCCAGCCTCACCCCGGCACCCGACGGTGCCATGCCTGCCCTGCGGCGCATCGACGTGAACACCGTGGACGCCCGCTTTGGCCCGGCACGTCCCGCCGCCGATCCCTCCCTGGCCGCCCTCGGCAAGCCCGCCGTGGTCAGCCGCAGCGCCTGGGGCAATCCCGATGGCCAGGGCAGCCGCGCCGCGCCCGTCTACTACCCGGTGAACCACATGGTGGTCCATCACACCGCCGACTCCAGCAGCCTGGCCGGAAAAGAGACCAGCTGGGCCGACCGGGTGCGCGCCGAGTGGGCTTTTCATACCTACACCCGAGGCTGGGGCGACGTGGGCTACAACTACCTGATCGACCCGGACGGCGTGATTTACGAGGGCCGCGCGGGTGGTGACGACAGCGTAGCCTTCCACGACACCGCCAACTACGGCTCGCTGGGCGTGGCCGTGATCGGCACCTACAGCAGCGCCGCGCCGACCCAGGCCGCAACCAGCAGCCTCGTGGATCTGCTGGCCTGGAAGGGTGAGCAGAAGCGGATCGACCCCCTGGGCAGTTCCTACTACTACGGCTGCGCGCACTCGACCTACTGCGCGCCCTTCAACCCCGGCGGGATTGTGCCGAATATTGCCGGCCATCGCCAGGTGACACCCGGCCACACCAGTTGCCCCGGCGATAGCTTGCTCAACGTCCTGTCCGACGTCCGCCAGCGCGTCCAAAATAGTATGAGCGGCGCACCCGACACACCCGCCGTGCCCGCCGCGCCCGCCAACCTGGAGTTGCTGGATGTGCAGTATGACCGCAGCAGCGTGGCCGCCGGCGAGCTGCTGAAGGTCACGTTCACCGTGCGCAACAGCGGCGGTACGCCGATCACGACCCAGGATCCGCAGGCGGGCACGCAGGCCGACCAGTCAGCGAGTTTCGATATCCGCAACAGCTACGTCTACGACGAGGGCGAGTGTTTCCTGGGGGCCGGCGGCCAGAGCTACGCGGCCTACCCGAAGCAGACCGGGCGCTTCCGCGTGGTGCTCGGCGTGGCGGAGGCTGATCGTGCCCCGACGTGCGACGGCGACAGCGGCGGCTACCCCTGGCGCTGGGGACTGAACGGCAGCCTGGCCCCCGGCGAGACGCGCCAGGTGGTGGGCTACCTGCGCTTCCGTGTGCCGGGCAGTGTCACCCTGCGCGCCGGGGCCATCGAGGAGTATGTGGATTACATGGCCCGCGATGTCTTCCCGCAGACAATCACCGTCACGCCGGAGCATCTGGCCCCCGCCCCGATCAGCTACGATGCGCAGTTGCAGCCCCTGGCCTACGTATACCGCATGGGTGACGTGCCCGACAATCTGCTGGCCCGCACCCAGAACCCGCTTTCGGTACTCAAGGGCGAGCTGGCCGGCAGCTTCGCGTGGGGTGGCGAGACGATCAACTGGGGACAGGGCGGGCCGACCGCCGATCTGAACGACGGCTTCATCATCGAGCAGACCCGCGTTTTCGTCGCGCCGACGACGGGGGACTACAGCTTCCAGACCACCAGCGACGACGGATCGTGGCTTTGGGTGGACGGTGCGGCGGCGGTGGTGAACGCCGGTCTGCACCCGAGCAGCAGCATCACCGGGACGATCAGCCTGGCGGCGGGCCGCCACGTCCTCTCGTTCAAGTATTTTGATCGCAGCGGAGATGCATCGGCCGGCTACAGCGTGAAGATGCCGGGCGCCGCCGACTTCGGCGGGCTGATCGATGGGCTAGGCGGGCGCGACTCGGACGTCGATCAGCACATGGGCGCGACCTTCCAGCAGCTGCACGGGATCACCGTCGCCGCCGATGACCAGGGCGGCGGCGGTGTGGCCAAGCTGCGGGTGTCCTTCGACGGAGCCGAGTGGAGCGATGTGCCGGGTGCGGTGTTCACCTTGAGCAGCCTCGTAGACGGCAGCTACACCCTGCGCTACATGGCGGTGGACGCAGCGGGGAACGAGTCACCAGTGCAAACCCTCAGCTTCCGCGTCGACTCGACACTTCAGTCCCAGCGGCTCTACCTGCCGGTACTGATGAGCTAATCCGCG
>SESE01000641.1_pt1 | contig 14376 bp, 12 predicted proteins | sample 3171371 | NCBI WGS metagenome assembly SESE01 (sample SAMN06051881, study PRJNA518727) | freshwater metagenome | biome: subpolar coniferous forest; feature: holomictic lake; material: water; isolation source: holomictic Lake 442, 13 m depth | place: Canada: near Kenora, Ontario | collected... | reverse complement strand
ACCTGCCACCCGCAGCGCCCAGAAGTTCCCGCCCACCCGCCACACGCCACCCGACACGCCACCCGCGTAACAAAACACCCCGGCCGTTGCCGGCCGGGGTGTCATCAAGGAATAAGTTTTCCGTCAGGAAAACTTATTCCTTGGACTTATTCTTGGCCTCGTTGACGCGCAGCTTACGCCCCAACAGATCCTTATCGTGCAAGGCCTTAATAGCCGTCTCAGCCTCGGCGCGGTTAGGCATCTCGACAAAGCCGAACCCCTTGGACTTATGGTTGAAACGGTTTTCGATGACGCGGGCGGACTTGATGGCTCCGTAGCGCTCGAATTCCCGGCGAAGCTGGGCATCGGTCATGTCATAGCTCAGGTTGCCCACATAGATCTCGACGCAGTCCCCGCCACCATCGCCACCGGATGATCTCCGGCGCGGACGCCAGCGCAGCCAGCGCCCGGCGATCAGCCCCACGACCAAGCCGGCCAAAGCTGCCCAGGGCATGCCCGACTCGGTGAAAAACTCGTTAATTGCCTGTAATACCGTGTCCAATGAAACCTCCGTTGCTCGTTGCTTTTTGGTTTACCACGACCGCCTTGTGCGCATTGGGTTTTGGATGCCACGGCATCCAACGGGTGAAGCCTGCCCGGACAGAACCGGTCCGGGCACACGCTCCGCCTCAGCGCGTCTCGAGGAACCCCTCCAGTTTTCGCAGCCGTGTGGGGTGACGCAGTTTCCGCAGCGCCTTGGCTTCAATCTGGCGGATGCGTTCGCGCGTCACATTGAATTGCTTACCGACCTCCTCCAACGTCCGCGAATAGCCATCCGTCAGTCCGAACCGGAAGTCCAGAACCTGCCGTTCACGATCCGTCAACGTCGTAAGCACTTCCTGAAGCCGCTCCTTCAACATGCTGTAGGCGGTCATCTCCGAGGGATTTTCCGCCGTCTTGTCCTCAATGAAGTCGCCGAAATGCGCGTCATCGCCATCGCCCACGGGGCTCTGCAGCGAAATAGGCTGCTGCGCCATGCGGTAGACGGCGCGGACGCGATCGACCGGTATGTCCATCTCTTCGGCGGCTTCCTCCGGCGTCGGCTCCCGTCCCAATTCCTGCACCAGTTTCTTCTGCACGCGCAGAAGCTTGTTGATCGTCTCGATCATGTGCACCGGGATGCGAATGGTGCGCGCCTGATCTGCAATGGCGCGCGTCGCGGCCTGCCGGATCCACCAGGTGGCATAGGTACTGAATTTGTAACCTCGCCGGTATTCGAACTTCTCGACGGCCTTCATCAGGCCGGTGTTCCCTTCCTGAATCAGGTCAAGGAACGAAAGCCCGCGGTTCATGTATTTTTTGACAATGCTGATCACCAGGCGCAGGTTGGCCTCCACCATTTCGGTGCGTGCCTTCTGGCCGGAGCGCATGGCACCCCGCAGCTCATCGAACAGACGCATGAACTCGTCGGGCGCCATGCCGAACAACTGCTCCATCGACTTCAGACGCGCCTGGTTGTCGCGCAGCAGCTGGTCACGTTTCTTGCCGGCACGCTGCCGCAACAGCCGCACGCGTTCGAGGGTAAACTGACGGTAGGGCTTGTAGATCTTCTCGTCCGCCTCCGCACACAGCGTTTCGACAATCTTCTGCTTCAGGCTGAGATCGGCAAAAATCTTGATCAGATCCGCCCTTGCGGACTCAATGTTTCGCCGGGCGGTTTTGGTTCGCACCGGGCTGTTCTGCGCGGCAACCAGCGCCAGTCCGGTCTTAAACATCTTATCCTGGACGGTCTTGAGCGCGCGCTTCAGCTTCGGCAGCCCTTCCAGATAAACATCGCGGCTGTCCACAAACTTGTCCGTCACGACGCGGTCAAAGCGCTCCGAACCGTTCTCGATCTTCTCGATCAGGTCAAGGTAGAGCCGCGGAGCAAACGCGAACTGGTTGATGTGGTCGCGCACGCGAACTTCGGAAACCTCGATCCGCTTGCAAATCTCGACCTCCTGCTCGCGGGTCAGCAGCGGCACCTGCCCCATCTGGTGCAGATACATGCGGATCGGATCATCGAAGAAGTCCAGGCGGCTACCGCGAATACGCTGTTCGTCCTGCTCGTGCTCGCTCCGGAATTTGTCGACTTCCGCGGCGTCAATGATTTCAATTTCCATGCCGCGCAAAATGGCCAGATAGGACTCGATATCCGTATCTTTGATGACGGCTTCCGGCAACTGCTCGTTGATATCGTCGTAGGTGAGATAGCCCTGCGTCTCGGCCAGACGAATCAGGGTTTTCATGCGCTCATTACGCTCTTCACGCTTCGCTTTGGCGGCCAGACGGTCGGCGTCTAGCGCCAGTTCTGCCTCGGCGGGTTCAAAATCGGTTGCTGCCGCCGGTTCGGCGGGCGCTTCCTCGACAAAATCCTCCCCATCCTCCGCGTTGGCATAGGTGTCGTCGTGCTCAATACTGATGTTAACCGGTTCATCCGCCGTGAACTCCTTCTCCAGCTCTTCCAGTTCGCCCGCGGCCATGCCCGCATCCTCCCGGTCCGGAGATCCACCCGCCGGGTGCTTGACATGCTCCGAGCCATGCCCAAAGGGATGCCGGGCGCGGTCCGGTAGCGTGGCGCCACCCGTTACAGGCTTGGCTATAACAGGCGTCTTTTGAGCGGGCGCGGAAGGCTTGTCGGACTTACGACCGGACTTTGGACTTGCGCCCGTTGCCGGTCGTGCAGGAACCGGGGACTTTTTGACGAGTAAATCTGCTTTGGAAGTTTTACCGCGAGGTGCCGCCTTGGCCAACTTCACGTTCGACTGTTTCTGGATATGCTTCTTTTTCATGCCACCTGACATCGTTCTTCCTTGCTTCCTGCTACCGGTGATCGCGAAGCCTGTGTGCGTCATCGCGAATCGCCGTGGTTCAGAACTTCCCAATGCACGCATCGTACGTACGGTTGGTCCATGCTCCGGTGCGATCTTGCTGCAGCAACGCATTCCACCCCATCCCGACCGCTTCAATATGCCCATCCACGAAAATTACATGCCCATAGTAATCGCCGCCCATGCGGTGAATATAACCAATGGTTTCCTCCGTTACGTTGGGCCAACCCACCGCCGTAGCGCCATTCAAGACCCCGTCATCTTGAACACCACCGTCAAACGGGACGATTTGCCCCGCCCACTTTATGCATACATCTGTGGCGGAACCCAGATATTTCTGTTGTGGCTGCATGTCCGCAAACAACAACGTGCGACTGGCTTCATCTCCGGATCCCGCAAAGTTAATTGAATTTGTCGCAGCAGCGCAGCCGTATTTGCTATTCATGAAGTAACTACGAGCTACATCCGCGCCCCGCTTCAGAGTGCAGAACTTGGGACAGTAATAGATCCCTTTTTCGCGCATGGTGTACTCCCAGAGCACGCCAGCCTTGATGGAGTCGCGGCCGCTATTGCCATCCCATCGGGTCTTCATCAGAGATGCCTGTGAAGCCGCATTGGGCCAGGACCCTGCCCCCATCCAATTTACCCACCCGTTCCGGCTTTCGTAATACATGTTGGGCGTTTCGGTCGTATTCAACCATTCCCATGACCCTGCATTCGGATACGTCCCGCCATGCTCGACCGTATAATTCACGGCTGCCTGATACAGGCTGCGCAGATTGGCCTTGCAGCGCGAGGACCACCCGTTCTCACGGATCGCCCCATACTGTCGGGAAAGCAACGCAGCCAGAATGGCGCAGATCGTGATTACGACCAGCAACTCCAGCAGTGTGAACGCGTTGCGCCCGGCTTTCTGCATTGTACGATCCCGTTTCAAGGCACAATAACCCTAATACAAAAGACAAAATAGTATGACACGCTTTGCCTTGCGTGACAAGCAGATACGCAGGAACTCAATTGAAAAGGAAATGAATCACATCCCCGTCCTGCACCACGTATTCCTTCCCCTCCACACGCAGCACGCCTGCGGACCGGCAGGCACTTTCGCCGCCGAGACGAACATAGTCAGCCAGCGCCACCACTTCCGCGCGGATAAACCCGCGCTCGAAATCCGTGTGAATTACGCCGGCCGCCTGCGGTGCGCGGCAACCCCGCCGGATGGTCCAGGCACGTGCTTCCGCTTCGTTGTGGGTAAAGAAGCTGATAAGGCCCAGCGTGTGGTAAGCCATGCGCGCGGTTTGGTCCATCCCGCTCTCCCGCAAGCCATAAGAACCGAGGAACTCCGCCCGCTCGACATCGCTCAGGCCGGCGAGATCGGCTTCCATGCGCGCGGAAATGACGGCCACATCCGCACCCGCCCGGGCCGCATACTGACGCACCTGCTCGACCTGCGGATTGCCGGTAGACAGGTCGCCCTCGCCCACGTTGGCACAAAAGATCGTGCGCTTGTCGGTAAGCAGGTGCATATCCGCCAGCGCCGGCAGGATGGGATCCGCCTCGGCACGCGGAAAGCTCCGGGCCGGCTTCCCCGCATCCAAATGCTGCCGCAACACCTCCAGCGCGTCGGCCTCCCGGCGCAGGTCCTTGTCAATACGCGCCTGCCGCCCGACCTTCTCCAGTCGATTCTGGACGGTCTGCAAATCCGCCAGCAGAAGTTCGGTCTCGACAACCCCGATGTCGCGCAGAGGGTCGGTCGTGCCCTCCACGTGCACGACATCCGCCTCCTCAAAACAGCGCACCACGTGCAGCAGGGCATCGACCTCGCGAATATGGGCCAAAAACTTATTCCCCAACCCCTCGCCCGTGCTGGCGCCACGCACCAACCCGGCAATGTCGTAAAAATCCACGCTGGCAGAAATGATTTTCGGCACCCGGCAGATGGCCGCAACCTGTTCCAGGCGGGCATCCGGCACCGGCACCGTGGCATGATTCGGCTCGATGGTACAGAAGGGGTAGTTCGCGACAGCCGCATGCTGCGCCCGGGTGAGTGCATTGAACAGCGTCGACTTGCCCACGTTGGGCAGGCCAATAATACCGACTCCAAGTGCCATGTGCGCCTACTTTCGTGAAACTGGAAACGGGAAACTGAAAATTAGAAACTAGAAACTCGCAGAAATGGCTCGAGTTTCAAGTTTCCAGTTTCAAGTTTCCATTGACCGCATCGCTTCGGTAAGCAACGACTGCTACACGTTGAAGCGTATTTCCAGAATGCTGTTTTCAGGAACGATAAAGTCGCGATCCGCGAGTTTCATCAACCCCTTGCCACGGGCATCCTGCACACTGTGGGAAGCCATGATATCCTCGTAGCGGAAGATTTCGGCCTTGATGAAGCCACGCGCGAGATCGGTGTGGATCCGTCCGGCGCAGGTGACTGCGCTGGCGTTCTTCTCCACTAGCCAGGCATGCACCTCCGGCTTCCCCACGGTATAAAAGAACATCATGGCAGCCTTCTCCAGCACCGCCAGGCACACGGCATTCGCATCCGTGGGCGGCGAAGCCAGCACCACCACCGGCTTGGCGCTCAGCAACCCCAGCGCGCGCACATGCACGCGCTCGCCCTCGTTCAGGACGTGGTCGCAAACCGGCGTTTGCTCCTCCAGTTGCGTCATGGCTTTGGCCAGCGCAGCCTGCTCGGCGGCGTCCTCCGTGCGCGTCAGGCGGCTCTCGATCTTCTCCATGTCCGGGATCAGCAGGTCCAGAATCTGATCCTTGGCCACCACAATGGCCTGGGCTGCATCCAGATCATCGGTCCGAAGCTCGAAATAGTAAGGCGATAGCTTGACCGGCTGGAACTTCTCCACCAGCGAAAGGTAAACTGAGTCCGTGTATTTCCACTTGCCGTCCGGCAAGGTCACACCCACCAGGGAAACTCTCATGCGCGTCGATTCCTTTCGTTTTTGAAATCCAACCAGCGGCTACATCGCTTTTTTCCGCTCCGCCAGCAATCCGATCAACAAAAAAAGACCGATGACTACCGGAGCCAGATAGAGGCTGTCGAGCAGGTTCAGGCTGGCCTCGCATATTCTCGTAAAGGCATACGCGAGCGTCCCATAGCCGAACGCGCAAACAGACACCAGAATCAGCAACCGGAAGACAAAATGCAGGTCCTTAATCAGTCCTTTAATCACGCCGTGAATCTGTTCGCCGTACAGAAACAGGATGGTGGCCGCCAGGGATAGTGCCACCTTATCCAGATGCGGGCGCAAGAACTCGGACATGGACAGGATCACATGATAGATAATTTGCATGACCAAACCTCCCCTGATGCAGCGCAGCGGGAAGTGTGGCAAAGATCGCAACCGGATGCAAGCAGTGGGTGCCGCTACACGCAACGTGTGCTTGTAGCGGCACCTTCGGGGTTTTCCCGGCGGCAGGCCGTACCCTGGAAGCGTCCAGTTTTTACTTTTTCGAGGCCAGGATCGCCGCCTGAGCCGCTGCCAACCGGGCAATCGGCACCCGATAAGGACTGCAGGAGACGTAGCTGAGGCCGCTCTGGAAGCAGAACTTAACAGAGGCAGGATCGCCGCCCTGTTCGCCGCAGATGCCAACCTTGAGATCCGGCCGCGTGGCGCGCCCCTTGGATACAGCCATCTGAATCAACTGACCCACGCCGTCCTGATCAATCGTCTGGAACGGATCGACCGGCAGGATCTTCTTGTCAAGATAGTCATTCAGAAAACCGCCAATGTCATCGCGGCTGAACCCGAAGCTCATCTGCGTGAGATCGTTGGTACCAAAGGAGAAGAACGACACCTCCTGCGCCATGCGGTCCGCAAGCAGGCAAGCGCGAGGAATCTCAATCATCGTGCCGTACAGGTGATCAATCTTCTTCACGCCCATCTTCGCGCAGACTTCCCCATGCACTTTCAGGCACAGTGCCTTCTGGTGCTTGAGCTCGTTGACATCGCAGGTCACCGGGATCATGATCTCGGGCCTGCACTTCATCCCGTCTTTGACCAGTTCCACGGCCGCCTCAAAGATCGCGCGCACCTGCATCTCGGTCACTTCCGGGTACGTGATGCCAAGGCGGACGCCGCGGTGACCCATCATCGGGTTGCTCTCGTGCAAGTCCGCGCCGCGCTTCTGGATACCCTCCACGGTGATACCCAGGGCAGCAGCCAGCTCGGACTGCTTCTCGATGCTCTGCGGCACAAACTCATGCAGCGGCGGGTCCAGCAGGCGAATCGTGACCGGCCGCCCTTCCATCGCAGCCATGGTGGCCTTGATGTCGCGCTTGACAAAAACCAGCAGCTCCTCGAGCGCCTTACGCCGTTCAGACTCATTCGCGCTGAGGATCATCTTACGAAGCAGGAAGAGCGGCTGATCGCTCCCCTCGCCATAGAACATGTGCTCCGTGCGGAACAGGCCGATGCCCTCGGCGCCGAAGGCGCGGGCAACCTTGGCATCTGCCGGCGTGTCGGCATTGGTGCGCACGCCCATGGTGCGAAACTTATCCGCCATGGCCATAAACTTCTGGAAGCGCGGGTTCTCCGTGGCGTCCATCATCGGCATCGCGCCCATGTACACATGGCCCTTGGTCCCGTTGAGCGTGACCACGTCGCCTTCCTTCAAAACCACGTCCAAGCCGGAGATCTTGGCTGTCTTGCTGCGGGCATCCACATGCAAACCGCCCGCACCCACGATGCAGCACTTGCCCCAGCCGCGGGCCACGAGCGCCGCGTGGGAAGTCATGCCGCCACGAGCCGTCAGAATGCCGACCGCCGCGCGCATGCCCTCGACATCCTCGGGGTTGGTCTCTTCACGCAGCAGGATGCATTTCTTGCCGGCGCGGAACGAAGCCACCGCGTCCTCCGCCGTGAAGACCAGCACGCCGCAAGCCGCGCCCGGACCCGCAGGGAGCCCTTTCACGAGCGGCTTGGCATCCTTCTCGAACTTGGGGTCCACAATCGGGTGCAGCAGTTCATCGAGCTGTTGCGGCTCGACGCGCATCACGGCCGTCTTCTGATCAATCAGCCGGTCGGCCAGCATATCCATGGCCATGTTTAACGCGGCCGTGCCGGTGCGCTTGCCGACGCGGCACTGCAGCATCCAGAGTTTGCCTTCCTCGATGGTGAACTCGATGTCGAGCATGTCCGTGTAATGCTTCTCCAGTCGGGTGCGGATGGCGTCGAGCTGCCGGTACGTTACCGGCATGGCCTCCTGCATGCTGTGCAGGTGCTTGTTCTGCTCGTTCTTGGTGTCATCATTGATCGGGCTCGGCGTGCGGATGCCGGCCACCACGTCCTCACCCTGGGCATTGACGAGCCACTCGCCGTAAAACTTATTGTCGCCGGTGGCCGGATCACGCGTGAACGCCACGCCCGTGGCGGAGGAGTCGCCCATGTTGCCAAAGACCATGGCCTGCACGTTGACGGCCGTGCCCCAGGCATCCGGAATGCCCTCGATGCGACGATAGGAGACAGCCTTCTTGCCGTTCCAGCTTTTGAAGACCGCCGCGATGCCGCCCCACAGCTGCGCCATCGGATCATCCGGGAATACCCGGCCGAGATGCTGCTGCACCAGCTTCTTGAATTCGTCGGCGAGAAGCTGCAGGTCGTCGGACTTGAGGTCCGTATCCGACTTGCAGCCGCGGGCATGCTTGAACTGATCGAGCGTCTCATCCATGATCTTGCGGATGCCTTTGCCCTGGGCAGGGTCGCGACCTTCCGCCTTCTCCATCACCACGTCGGCGTACATCATGATCAGGCGGCGATAGGAGTCCCAGACGAAACGGGGGTTGCCGGTCTTCTGAATCATGCCGGGAATCGTGGCGGTGCAAAGCCCGACGTTCAACACCGTGTCCATCATGCCGGGCATGGACTTGCGTGATCCGGAGCGGCACGAGACGAGCAGCGGGTTGGATGGGCTGCCGTACTGCTTGCCCATGATCTCCTCGGTCTTGCGCAGCGCGGCAATTACCTGGCCGGTCAATTCTGCCGGCAGCTTGCACCCGCTGTCGTAGTAGGCGGTGCAGCACTCGGTGCTGATGGTGAAGCCAGCCGGAACCGGGATGTTCAGCAGGCACATCTCCGCCAGGTTAGCGCCCTTGCCGCCCAGCAAGTTCTTCATGGACGCGTTGCCCTGCGCCTTGCCGCCGCCAAACGGGTAGACAAACTTCCTGCCCTTGACAACCGCGGGTTTCTTCACAGCCAGCTTTTTCGCCGAGACGTTCCGTGACAGCTTCGTTGGTCCTGCAACCTTGCGGACCGCTTTCTTCGTGGCCATAGTTATCGCTCCTGCCCGGACGACCGTATTCCTAAATCATTCAAATTGAGAGTAGGAGATAGCCCGGGCGATTGGTTAACGTTCGTTTGAGACGCCAAAAACCCGCTCAACATAGCAAACAGCCGTGGCAACAGCAAGCCTTGCAATCCGGCTAAGGGAAACCCATGGTCTTTTCCTGAAGCGGTCGGGAATTCACACCACGAAGGACACGAAGAGCACGAAGAGCACGAAGTTCAATAAAACCGACAGTTTCGACTATTTCCAGCGTCCGATTACGTGAATCTTCGTGCTCGCGGCAATCCTGCCCGGCCTCACACGGCGATCCGCTTCAAACCACAGGCGGCGGCCAAGCGGCGGGCATCCGAAGGCCGGAAATCCGCGGGGGTGCAGGTCAGGGCATTGGCGCTGCCGCAGCCCAAACCGAGCCGCACGGCGTCCGGCAGAGGTTCGCCGCGCAGGAGTGCATGCATCAGGCCGGCGTTGACACAGTCGCCGCTCCCGATGGCACTGACGACGTCGCGGATCACGGGCGGGGTCACCTGCCACGCGGCTCCGGCGCGATCCACAAGCACGGCCGGCTGCGGCCCGCGTGTGATCAGCGCCCACTCCGCCCCCGCGTCCGTTAACCGCCGGGCGGCGGATGCAATCTGCCGCACATTGCGGCAGGTGATGGCCAGGGTCTTCTCCAGCTCACACACATTCAGCTTGGCCAGCAGCGGTTGGTGGCGCAACGCCAGCAGGAATGGCGCGGCGTGCGAATCAAGCAGCAACGGAACCTGCCGTCGCCGTGCTTCCGCAGCCAGCCGTGCCCAAAAATCTTCCGGTGCGCCCGGCGGCAGCGTGCCGCAAATCACCACGGCCGCCGCACGCCGCAGCAACGTGTGCGCACGGATTTCAAACCGCCTGAGCAGGTCCGGCGTGGGACGCCGCGCTTCCTCAACAAGCTCGGTCACCGCGCCGCTGGCACGATCGATAATCGTCGTACAGGTGCGCGTGGGCCAGGCGGTGCGGGTAAAGGCGCAGGTTACGCCATGCGCCGCAAGATAGCCGGTCAGAAAACGTCCGGTGTCGCCGCCATTCAAGCCGCACACCACGCTGGCGCGCCGCAGGCGGGCCAGCGCCAGAGCCGTATTCACAGCTTTGCCGCCGTTCGAAACTACGGTCGTGCCGGCGCGATTCACCTCACCGGCCTGAAAACGTTCAAAGATCAACGTGCGCTGCAGGGCGGGCGTCAGGCCCAGGCAGAGGACGAAACGGGAGGTGGCGTTGCTTTTATTCATAAAAATCTGCCGCGCGTGCCAGCGCAGTACAGCGGGGGCTGCGCACCCGCTGTCGTTCCGGTTACACGGCTCGTCAATAAGTCAGCAGCGGGTGCGCAGCCCCCGCTGTACTCATGGCATCCCCTGCAGAATCAGATCTGCACAGCGCCCGATTACGCCGCGGCGGCGCTGAACCGCGGCCGCGGCACGTCTGCCCAGCTCTTCACGTCGCGCCGGCTCTGCCAGCAGTCCGTCAATCTCACGCTCCAGCGCCGCCAGATCCGGCACCTGCACAATCGCCTGCGCCGCCAGCAAGTCTGCCATCACCGGACGGAAGTTCTCCGTAAAGGGCCCGATTACGGTCGCCTTGCCGCACAGGCATGGCTCGATCATATTCTGCGCGCCGTGCGCGCACAGGCTCTTGCCGACAAAGACAATCGAAGCCTGCGCATAAAATCCCATCATCTCACCGGTGGTGTTGACAAGCAGCACCGCCTGCGCGCCCTGCGCGGCAGGTTCGACACCCGCATCCAGCAGGCTCTTGCGAATGCAGGTCAATCCGGCAGCCGAGATCGCTGCGGCCACAACATCGGCGCGCTCAAAGTGCCGGGGAATCAGCACGAGGCGCAATTCCGGAAACTTCGGCTGCAGCTTCTGATAGATGTTCAGCAACACAACCTCCTCGCCCGGCCAGGTGGATCCGCCCAGCAGGATGGTGCAGCCGGAACCCATGCCCAGCTGACACAACAGGGCGGCAGCCAGTTGCTCCTTGGCCGGATCACGCCGAGCCACATCAAACTTGACGCTCCCGGTGACAACCACACGCCCGCCATCCGCACCGGCATCCAGCAAGCGATGGCGATCCAGGTCGGACTGTACCAGCAACTGCGTAAACTGCCGCAGAACAGGACCGAACCAGTAGCGCAACAGACGGTAGCGCGGCGCGGACCGGTCGGAGATGCGCCCGTTGACCAGGAAAACGGGGATGCCGCGCACACTGCACGCACGAATCAGGTTGGGCCAGATCTCGGATTCCGTCAGGAGGAAGGCGCGCGGCTGAATAGCCGCCAGCGCGCGTCGCACACAAAACGGAAAATCAAGCGGGCAGTAGATCAGCACATCCTCGGGCCGGATGCGCTTCTCCGCCTCACGCCAGCCGGTGGAACTCGTGGTGCTGAGAACGAAACGCAGGCCGGGACGCTTGCTGCGCATGGCATGCATCACCTGCCACGCCACGTAGACCTCGCCCACGCTGACCGCATGAATCCAGACCGGCCGGTCGTCCGTCGTCGGTTTCACCCCGCCCTCCCGGACGCCCAGCATTCGCGCCCGGGTGATGGCGCCATATCGGCCAAAGCGGTGGCGAAAATGACGACGATAACCGCCACGGCGCATCATGCGCAGAAGAAACCCCGGCACCATCAACAGGTAGCCGAGGGTGAACAACACGTTATAAACGATCCAGCGCATGTCAGGTGTGAAGAGAGTAACCGATTCGCCAGTGCCTGTCACGAACGGGAGCAAAAACGTAAACAACTTACGAACACCCACGGCACGGACCACGGGAAGCGTGGGCATAACTGCGATTCATTGACTTGCCGCTGCATTGGGGTAGAGACGGCTTTACGCCGTCTACCCGCAAATGCCAGACAATGGACGGCGTAAAGCCGTCCCTACCGTGAAGGTCAATGAATCGCAGATGCGTCCGGGAATCATCGCACAGCAAAGTTGTGGTTTGAAACCGCCCTGCTTTCTGCTATATTAATTTTTCGTTTCGAACGGCATCCGGTCGTTTGGAGGATGCGGAAAACAAAAAGCGCAGTGGCGCCTGGATGGCATCCGCTTGCAGGAGAGAGAGAAACATGAGTCAGCATTCGAGCCTTAAGAGCGGCAACAAAATCGCCGCCAAGCGTAACGTCCTGAAGCGTTTTGAGCGTGTGGAAATCCTCAAGAAACGCGGCCAGTGGAAAGAGGGCGACCGTGGCTTCGGCTTGCGGAAAACCAAAGCCGACGCCTGATGCCCGCCGCATGCCGCGCCTCCCGGCAGCCATGCGCACCCTGCCACGCGTGCTTTGGGCGCCGGTTTTGTTGATGACCCTTGCGCTGTCCGCAGCTGAACCCCGCGTGCGCGTCATGGCGAAGCAGACGGGCCTGAGGTTTAACTGCGGCGACAACGTCGAGATCGCGTGCGTGGTTCCGGCAGGACAGGAATTGGTCACGCGAGGATTGCCAAATGGCAACTGGGTTCCAGTCGCCCCGCCTGACGACGTCACGGTCTGGATCTACGCCGAGTTGGTGCGCAACGGACGCGTCGTTCGAGACAAGACCCAGATCCGCTCCGGCCCTGGACTCAGCTACAAAGTAGTTGGCAGTCTGGCGCAAAACACCGCGGTCGAACAACGCGGTCGAGTCGGCGACTGGATCCGGATCAAGCCGCTGTCCGGCTTTTCGCTTTGGGTCAGCCAATCTGCCATTGCCGCAGTGCCGGATGTCATAACACCGGACACCGCTTCGCCGGCGCCAGGCATACCGGAATTGCGCGACCTTCCGCCTGTCCTGGCCAGTGGACTGATCGACGCACTGACGAACACCCCCGCCGAAGCCCCTGTCGCCACGGCTTCCACGGCGACGGTCGTATCCATTGTGGCCATGACGCCGCCCGTCGCATTCGAAGCGCACGTTGCCATCACCCGTCTGCCGCCACCACCCGAACTCGCCGCCCTGCAACTGATCGACTCACCGCTGCAGGGGCAGCGCGATCGCTTCCAAGGCGCACTGCTCCCCATCTTAGCCGACTCGACCCGGGCACCAGCGCAACGTCGGGTAGCCGGACCCGACCGGACCGGCGGGCGCGTAACACATTGCTATGTGCTGACACCGAATGCGCAACTCGACGCCCTCCCCTATGGCACACAGGTGACCATAGAAGGGCCGGCCTGGCGGATGAAAGGCGAATCGGCCCCCGTGGTGAGAGTCGACACTGTAATCGTCCACGGCACGCCAGGCCGGTAACTTTCGACCGCGCAGAATTTACAGCGGCAGCACGAACTTGAACCACACCTTGTCGCCCTGCGGCCGGTTCTCCACCGCAAGCTCACGATTCCATGACAGCGCAAAATTCATGGGACCGCACTGGTAGCTGATTTGTGGTCCAAGCGCCAGCGCCCGACCGCGTTTGGCATCCACGGTTGCGCCTCCGACCTTGTCGTCGGTGGTCTGCTGGTACCAGTAGCCACCCGCACCAACGCTCCAGTTGCCGAGATGTTGCGCGATCACAAAATCGGTGTGGAACTCCTGCCCGGAGGTGCACTCACTGTCGTGGTTACGCGTGTTGAAGTCATACATCAGCTTCACAGAGACCTCCTGGCCTCCTTCGTTCAGGTAGGTCATGCCAGCCACCGGCTCGAACGTCCAGTAGTTACGACCGATGTTGGCGAGCGAACCCGAGTGATATTTGCCGACCGGGATGTACGTGTCCATCCCCACGACCCAATGGAACGGCGGCTGGTGCCAACCCACGATGAATGGATCCACGATGATATCGCCAAGGCCGAAGTTCTGGTCCTTGATCCGGCCGGCAGGTGTGGGTGTCGTCACGCCCACGTCCAGGTCCACCAGCGGCACAAAGATCTGTTGAGCCCAGTTACCGCCGAGAATCGTCACGGGGGTTACATTGATGAACCGCACCGTGTCCGCGATCGCGCGCAGCTTAAAGTCGCTGCCGGGAATCGTATGTCCGTCATTATCCTTCACGGAATCTGCGCCGTAATACATCGCGTAGTTCACGATGTACTGTCCCGGAGGCGGCAGTGCGCCGGTCATGAACCCTTCGGCGCCATTCGGATAAGCCCCGCCGCCACTTTCAGTGGCCATCGACGGAATCACCCAACCCATCACCATCAACCCCGCCATCCAGTTATTCAAGCACTTCATGTCATTCTCCTTGCACATTGTTGCTAGTAGACCCGCACGATTGGATAACT
>SESE01000639.1_pt1 | contig 14385 bp, 18 predicted proteins | sample 3171371 | NCBI WGS metagenome assembly SESE01 (sample SAMN06051881, study PRJNA518727) | freshwater metagenome | biome: subpolar coniferous forest; feature: holomictic lake; material: water; isolation source: holomictic Lake 442, 13 m depth | place: Canada: near Kenora, Ontario | collected... | reverse complement strand
TTCACAAGAGCGTCTGGCTCTTCTCCAGGCTGGACCCATTCTCGGTACGGGACTGAGAATCTTTCGCCACAGGCGAGATCTGGCAACGCGCAGCGTTGGCAGCAGGGTGACGGGAGAATCCCCCGAAAAGGAGCCACCATGGCCCTCAATGTGGAACAAAAGAAGATCATCATCGACGACTTCAAGCAGCATGAGTCGGATACGGGTTCGCCCGAAGTGCAGGTGGCGATCCTCACCAAGCGGATCAATGACCTCACCGAGCACTTCAAGACCCACACGAAGGACTACCACAGCCGCCGCGGTCTCATGATCATGGTCGGTCAGCGTCGCCGCCTGCTGGACTACCTCAAGCGGAAGAGCAAGGAGCGCTACGCCGCCCTCATCGAGCGCCTTGGCCTTCGTCGCTAGGGATTCCGAGCTACGCAAGCACTTCAAAACGCCCGCATTGGCGGGCGTTTTGCTATGTTCAGATGATGGATCTGACGCCCCTGCCCCTCCCCGCCCAGCCGAATCCCTACACCGTCCTGGGGCGCCAGCACCTCTACACCTCGCCGTGGATTCGATTGCGCGAGGACCGCTTCCGCCACCGGCGGGGCGCCGAGGGCCTCTATGTGGTCTGTGGCTTCCAGCGCATCGCCTGCGGCGTGCTGGCCCTGGATGACCAGGACCGCGTGATCCTCGTGGGCCAGTGGCGCTATCCACTGGAAGCCTACTCATGGGAGATCCCCGAGGGCGGCGGCGACATCACGGAAAGCCCCTTCGAAGCCATCCGCCGTGAACTGGCCGAGGAAGCCGGCCTCTCTGCTGGCACCTGGGAGCCGCTCGCCTTCTTCCATGCCAGCAACTCCTCCACAGAAGAAGAAGCCTTCCTGTTCCTGGCCACGGGCCTTGAGGTTGCTACAGGGCACCGCCCAGAGGATGACGAGGAGCTGCTCGTTCACCGCGAGCCTTTCCAGGACTGCCTCGCCAGGGTGCTGCGTGGCGAGCTCACCGACAGCCTCACCGTCATGGCCCTGCTGACCCTCCAGGCCCGCCGGAGCGGGGTTGCCGCCAACCTGGATCCCGCCTTGGCGGAGCGCTTCTTCCAGCGTCCCCAGGATCATCCCTCCCCCGGCCGGGCTCGCTGGGAGGCGCTGGATAGGCCATGATTCTCTCCCTCCACACCGAGACCCCGCAGGTGCGCCACCTGGAGCGCATCGCCGAGTTGCTGCGACGCGATGGGGTCATCGCCTACCCCACGGACACCCTGTTCGGTCTGGGCTGCCTGGCCTCGCGCAAAAAGGCCGTGGATCGTGTCCTGCAGATCAAGGGCCGGGACCCGAAGAAGCCCATGTCCATCCTCTGCTCTGGCATGGAGATGCTCTGTCGCTATACGCGCCACCTGGATACACCCACCTTCCGCCTCCTGAAGCAACTGCTGCCCGGCCCCTACACGGTGCTGCTGCCCGCCAGCCGCGCGGTGCCGCGCTACCTCCAGAATAAGCAGGTGGTGGGACTCCGGATCCCCGATCACCCGTTCTGCCAAGCTCTCGTCGCTCTGCTCGATGAGCCCATCATCACCACCAGCGTCGCGCTGCCGGACCAGCCGGTCCTGAACACTGCCTGGGAAATCGAAGAGGAGCAGGGCCATGCCCTCGACCTTGTGGTGGACTGCGGTCAACCCCTCGGGGTGCATAGCACCATCCTGGACCTCAGCGGCGAGGAAGCGGCCCTGTTGCGGGAAGGGGCCGGGGCTTGGCCCGTCTGATCAGCGGGCCTTCTGGGCGGCCTTGCTCCTGAGGACTTGGCATTCCTCTTCGGTGAGCAGACCGTCCCGCTTGAGGCCATCAATGCGGCGCAGGGCGCCCTCGAGATCGAAGGTTGGCGTGGGTAGCGGCACGGACTGCGCCACAGGCGTCGGTCGGACCGCTGCGGCCAGCTGCTTGCCCAGGGCCTCACACCAGCGACTGTATTGGATGGCCAAGCCATCGACGGTTGCGGATCGGAGGGTTTCGTGGAAGGCGCCGAGGAGCTCCCCCGAATCGCCATCCACCAGCTTCAGGTCGAAGGAGATGCCAGAGCCACCGAAGGAGACCCCGTCAGCAGGCTCCCCCACCACATCCACGACCCGACCCAGGAGCATGAGATCCCCTGCAGCCAGGGAGACCGGCAGCGCCCCCTTGAGGCCACGCCGGAGGCCTTTCAGCAATTCGGGAAGCAGGCTCCCTTCCATGCGCACAGCCTGCACCTGGTCCTTGATCTGCGGCTTCCCCGCCAACCAGACGGCCGGTTCCCAAGTCCGTAGACGAAGGGTCCGGCCCTGGAGATCCAGCCCTGGCTTCAACCACTGCAGCCCAAGTGCCTTCGAGGGCTGGAACACTATGGAAGGGCCGAACCAGGCGGGCTCTAGGCGGCCTTCGTCAGTCCCCACGGACTGAGCAGAGACCAGGGTGGGAATGGCCAGCAGCAGAGCCAGGTAGCTTCGCATCAGCGCTCCGGAAGGGTCAGTCCACGCGGTAGTGGCAGCCCCGGCTTTCGGGGTTCTGCAGAGCTGCGTTCAGGATGAGCCGAGCGCAGAGGATGCCGCTCCGCAGTTCCAGGAGTTCCCGGCTGAGGCGGGCCTCATGGTAGAAGCGCTCAATGCGGTGGGCCAAGTAGTTCAGGTCGGCCTTGGCCCGCTGCAGCCGCGCCCCCGTTCGCACGATGCCGGCATAGTTCCAGAGGGTGCTGCGAATGAGGTCCCAGTCCTGATCGATGAGCAGCGGGTCGGTCTCCTGCGGTGCCACCGGGGCTCGCCAGGCGGCCAGATCGCCGAAGTCCGGCAGGGGGGCTTGAGCCATTTCCTGAACGGCGGTCTCTGCCCCCCGGATGCCCCAGAGCAGGCCTTCCAGCAGACTGGTGGAAGCCAATCGGTTGGCACCATGCAAGCCCGTGCAGGCCACTTCTCCCGCCGCAAAGAGGCCCGGCAGGCTGGTCCGTCCCTCCAGGTCCACCAGCACGCCGCCACAGAAGTAGTGAGCGGCAGGGACCACCGGAATGGGCTGGCGAAGGGGATCAATTCCCTCCGCTCGGCAGGCCGCCATGACCGTCGGGAAGTGAGTAGCCAGATCCAGTTTTGCCGACACGGGGGCCAGATCGAGGTAGACGCTGGCCTCACCGCTGGCCGCCATTTCCTGAAAGATGGCGCGACTGACCACATCGCGCGGGGCCAGTTCCATGTGCTCGGGCTCGTACTGGGCCATGAAGCGCGTGCCCTTCCGGTTCACGAGCCAGGCCCCCTCGCCGCGCAGGGCCTCCGTCAGCAGGGTCCGTGGCTTGCCTGGCACATAGAGCGCGGTGGGATGGAACTGCACATATTCGCAGTTCACGATGCGGGCACTGGCCCGGTAGGCTGCGGCCAGGCCATCGCCAGTGGCGCCTGGCGGATTGGTGGTGTGCAGGTAGAGGTAGCCCAGGCCCCCGGTGGCCAGCAACGTGCGCCGAGCCAGGGCCCCGTGCACCTCCCCAGTGGCGGGATCCAGGAGATAGGCCCCGTGGACGCAGATGGGTCCATAGACCCGCTCTGGGCTGACGCAATGGTGGGGACTGGTGATGAGGTCCACCAGGCAAAGGTGCTCCCGCACCCGGATGCTCGGGTGCTGGCGAACCGCTTCGCTGAGGGCAGTCTGGATAGCCAACCCGGTGGCGTCCTTGGCGTGAAAGATTCGGCGAGCACTGTGGGCAGCTTCTGCAATGGGAGCCGGGGTTCCATCGGCCCCCAGATCGAAGGGCACACCGAGGCGCTCCCACAGGAAGCTGCGGCAGAGCTTCGGGCCTTCTGCGGCCAGCAACCGCACCGCCTCCGCGCGGCAGAGGCCTGCGCCGGCCGCTTCGATATCCGCCGTGAGCAGGTCCGGGGAGTCCCCTTCGGCCAAGGGGGCCAAACCGATGATGCCCCCCTGGGCCCAAGCAGTATTGGTGCCCCCCAGTGCATCCTTGGCCACCAGCACCACCGAAGCGCCTAGGTCCGCCGCCCGCAAGGCCGCGGAACAACCGGCGATGCCCGCGCCCAGCACCAGCAGATCGCTTACCTCATTCATGCCAGCTCCCAGGTCGGACGGTCCAAAGCCCAGAGGGCCGGGAAAGCCCCATCCTCCGTCATCCGCCGGCCCAGGTCCAGGCGCTGGCGCGTCAAGTCCAGCGCGATCTGGAAGCGAACAAGCCCCCAGGGGGTCGGCAGCACCCCGCCACTGGCCTGGAGCTTCGCCAGGGCTTCCGCCCAAAGTGCGATCAGGCCCACGAGGTTGTGCATCTGCAGGTGATGGTAGCCTGCCGCCAGCAGGATGAGTCCCTGGAGCCCCTCCTTCAGTTCACCAACGGCCTGTTCCCAGAGGGGCTCGAGGGCATCGTGGCACTCATGGAAGAGTCCGTGGTTGAAGAGCGAGATCCCGCAGGCCAGTGGGTAGCCGTTGTCACGGGCCAAGGGCGTCAGGGCCGCCAGCTGCCAGCCGCTGCGCAGGCTCAGCAGCGGCCCCCAGGGGCCCCAGAGTGGCGTAGGTCGCCAGCCACCGGGGCCTGCTTCGGCGGTATCGGGCCAGGCTGACAAGTGGGCCTTCCAGGCATTCGCAGGATCGTGCTGGCCCAATGCCCCCAGCATCCGAGCCGCATGTTCCAGCAGCAGCGCCTCTGGCAACCCCTCAAGGTGAGTTGCGCGGAGCCGGGGCGCCCCCAGCACCGTGGGCCATACCAGTCCCTGACGGGCCTCGGGATCGGCCAGGGCGGCTTCCAGGCGAACTCGCAGGAACTCTTGGAGTTCCCGGGGCAGCAGTGGCTGCCGTTGCCAGAAAGGGGTTTGATTGCAGGCTTCGCTCACGGGTTCACCACCAGCCGGAGGACCAGGCCGCCCTGGGCATTCTCCGCCACTCCGGCCCACTGGCAGCCGGGAATGCGCCCCTTCAGGACTTGGCGGGGATCTCCCTGCTGATGGGTCAACAGCCAACGGGCGACCAGGCCGCGGTACTTCTTGGCGAAGTGGCTGACGGCCCGGCCCCGGTCATCGAAGATCTCCACTGCATGGCGCGGCCGGGTCCAGCCTTTGAGCAGATCGGCGGCATCTCCAGGGAGAAGCTCCCAGACGGGTCCCTCCGGAACCATCGCCAACTGGGCGGGAAGGGCCTCCCGCCAGTGGGCCTTCAGACCAGGGATGGCCCCGAGCTTGAGCTTGTATGGCGGCACGGGCTCGTCCCCGCGCACCAGGCCGCGGAGGTTGGACAGAATGAACACCTGGGCCCAGGCCTCCCGTGGCAGAGAGGCGGCACCGAGGGCCTGGAAGGCGACGCCCGTGTACCGGCACAGGGCGGGCAGGAGCGGCACCACTCCCGCCAGCGCCAGGGCCTCGGTGCGGGCCTTATCCAAAGCCAGCGCTTTGACATCGAAGGCCTTGCTCAGGGCCTCGGGCGACCCGTCCCTGGCCAGGACCATGAGCCGCTCTCGCACCCAGGCCTGGGCTGGGGACTCGGGGAGGCGACCGCGCCGACCCCCTGATGCTTTGTCTTCGGAAGGGGCGAGCAGGATGATCGGTGGAGCCTTCATTGGGCCTCCACCCAGGCTTCCAGGGTGACGAGTTGGATGCCCGCGAGGAGATCCTGGAGATGGGCTCCGTAGCCGCGTAGGCCCGCCCGGTGAGCGAAGCGATGAGCGAAGGAAGCTTCAGGAAGCTCCGGTTGGCCCTCGTCCAGTTCCCAGGGATGCAGCAGGAGGGGGGTGCCGGCATCCTCGGTGGCCAGGTCTGCCAGGGCTCGGCGCACCAGGCTGAACGGCAGCACCCGCAGGCCCCAGCCCCACAGGGGGGAGCGGAGTGGCCCCGACCAGAGCACCGGAGGTGGCAGTTCCCAGAAGCCCTCGGTGAGGAGATGGGGCCGGCGGGGCCAAGTGGGATTGCCAATGATGGCCAGCGGCGCCCGGCTCGAGTCATAGCGGAAGCCAAGCTCCGGCAGGTCCCGCCACCAGTCTGCCGCTGGGCCACGGAGGCTCCATTCCGGAGCCCGATAGCCGACAACAGCCTGACCGGTCAGATCCTCCAGCAGGGCCTTCCCGTCCCTCAGGGAGTCCCGCCAGACCCCGCGCCTCATGTCGCAGGCGGGGCGATGGGTCAACCCATGCAACCCGATGGTGTGTCCTTCCGACACGATGCGCTGCAGCAGTCCTGGATGGCGTCTGGCATGGTCGCCCAGGCAGAACCAGGTAGCGTGAGCCCCCAGCTCGCTGCAGAGGGCCAGAGCGCGCTCCGTGGCCAGGGGGAGCCGGCATTCGAAGCGATCCAAAGCCCCAGGCTGGTCGTAGGGCGGGCAGCAGAGCTGAAACCAGTCCTCCCAATCCAGGGAGAGGGGCAGTCGCATCAGGTAAAGTTCCGCTCGGAAAGACTGATGAACTCGAGGGAGAAATCATCCAGCTCAGTCTGGAACTGCTTCAACTGGCCCTGGAAGAAGTTGTAGGCCATAAGGGCGGGAATGGCCGCCACCAAGCCGATGGCTGTGGCCACCAGGGCCTCCGAGATGCCCGGCGCGACCGTGGCAAGGTTGGCGTTGCCGCTGGCGCCGATGCCCCGGAAGGCATCGATGATGCCCCACACCGTACCGAAGAGGCCGATAAACGGACTCACCGCCGCCACCGTTGCCAAGCCACCGAGAGAGCGCTCGAGTCGACCCATCTCCACCACGCTGGCCCGCTGCAGGGCACGTTCCACGGCCTCCATGCTCCGCAGCTGGGTGCGGCCTTCCGGGCCCACCTGGCGCAGTTGGTAGGTAACTTCGCTGTAGCCCGCCACGAAGAGCCCGGCAAGGGGGCTCGGGGCATACTTCTCGATCTTCTGCTTGAGTTCCCGCCAGTCGGTGGCGCGTTTGAACTCGGACCGGAACTCCTCGGAGACCTTGCGGCTGCCGCGGTAGAGCAGGGCTTTACGAATGATCACCACCCAGCTCAACAGTGAGAACAGCACAAGGATCAACAGCACTGACTTGGAGACCGGCCCCGCATGGAGCATGACCTCCAGCAGGTTGACCTCGTTGCCCGTGGGTGCTGCCAGGATCACCATGCCGCCTCCGTATCCGGAATGATACCAAGCACTGAAGGCGCTACACTCAATGCTTTCCGCGAGGCTTCCATGCAGGTGCTGGTCATCGGTTCGGGATATGTGGGTCTGGTCGCCGCGGCCTGTTTCGCCGAAGGGGGCCACCGGATCCTCGGTGTGGATGTAGACGCAGCCAAGGTGGCCACCCTCTCCCGCGGCGAATCACCCATCTTCGAGCCCGGGCTGGAGGAACTCCTGGCGAAGCATCTGGCCTCCGGAGCGCTGCACTTCTCCACTGACCTCAAGACTGGTATCGCGGAGGCGGATGCCGCTTTCATCTGCGTGGGCACCCCCCAGAGCGAAGACGGCAGCGCGGACATGAAGTATGTGCTGGCGGTGGCGGCCCAGATTGGCACTGCCATGGCCCTGCGTGCCCTGGATGCCAGGCCACTCATCGTGGTGGACAAGAGCACCGTGCCCGTGGGAACCGCAGCGCGGGTGCATGCAGCCATCGAGGCTCACACAGATCGCGCCTTCGAGGTGGTGAGCAATCCCGAATTCCTGCGGGAGGGTTCCGCCCTCGAGGATTTCCTGAAGCCCGACCGCGTGGTGGTGGGCTGCCGCACGGACCACGCCGAGGCCATCATGAAGGGGCTCTACCAGCCCTTCCTCGACCGCAGTGGCGGGAAGTGGTTCCGCATGGATCCCCCCAGCGCCGAGCTGACCAAATACGCCGCCAACGCCATGCTGGCTCTGCGCATCAGCTTCATCAACGAGATTGCCAACCTGGCCGAGGATGTCGGGGCCGATGTGGACCATGTCCGCGCTGCCATCGGCGCCGATCACCGCATCGGCCCGGCCTTTCTCAACCCTGGCCCCGGCTTTGGCGGCTCCTGCTTCCCCAAGGACCTCCAGGCCCTCCTGAAAGCCGGGCGGGAGCATGGCCATCCCCTCATGACCCTGGCCACCACCGTCGAGGCCAACCGGATGCAGAAGCAGGTGCTCCTCCGCAAGGTGAAGGCTCACTTTGGGGTGCAGTCCGGGCTGCCGGCACCGCTGAAGGGCCGCCGCTTCGCCCTCTGGGGTCTGGCCTTCAAGGCCAACACCGACGATATCCGGGAGAGCATGGCCCTCGAACTCATCGAAGGACTGGTGAACCTGGGCGCCGAGGTGGTAGCCCACGACTTCGCCGCCATGGAGGCCGTGCGGGCCAGGATCGGGGACCGGATCCGCTACGCTGCCACCCCTCTGGAGGCCTGTGCGGGAGCCGATGCCCTGCTGATCGCCACGGAATGGCCCCAATACAGCAAGGCGGATCTCAGCGCTGTGGGGGCAGCCATGAAGGCCCGGCGGATGTTCGATGGCCGGAACCTCTTCCGCCCCGAGACCATGGAGGCCCTGGGCTGGACCTACCACTCCCTGGGCCGCCGCGCGGTGGGGGTTGGAGGCTCCTAGGAACCCCCGGTGTGGCCTCCCTGCGGCGGTCACCTCCCGCCCTCGCCACCGAGTGCCTGCTACGCTTAACTCGCCTTCCTCGTCCCCACCGCCCCACACTCCTCGCGCCAACCATGCGGGGACTTGCCCGGAGCCCTTTATGACCCGCATCCGTCTGGAGGACATCGCCCACGCCCGCAGCGGTGACAAGGGTGACGGCTCGAACGTGGGCGTGATCGCCTACACCGATAGCGGCTATCTGCTGCTGCAGCGGGAACTCACCACGGAACGCGTCCGCTTGCATTTCTCCGCCATCTGCAAAGGAGCTGTGGAGCGCTTCGAGGTGCCCAATCTCAAGGCCATCAACTTCATCCTGCATGACTCCCTCGGTGGGGGCGGCAGCGAAAGTGTGAAAACGGATGCCCAGGGCAAGACCCACGGTCAGGCTCTGCTTAGAATGGAACTGGAACTGCCCGGCGATGTTGCGCTGGCAGACCTCAAACCCTGAACCCGCACGACCCGAACCGGAGCGCATCATGGGCAACCTTGGAATGATGGAAATCCTGCTGATTGGCATCGCCCTGCTGATTTTCTTCGGCCCTTCCCGTTTGCCAGAGTTGGGCAAGAGCTTGGGCAAGGGCATCCAGGAGTTCAAGAAGGCCAGCAAGGAACTGACGGATGCAGTGAAGGAAGATGTCGTCGTGGACAAGGACAAGGACAAGAAATAGCCCCTGTTCAGCGCCCCCGGCCGGCCTCCCTCGGGAGGCCGATCCCTTTCCTGGCTTTCCCGTCCTTTCACCGTTTGCAGAGATAGAGACCCATGCCGATTCCGGATACGCCGCCCGAGAAAATGAGCTTCTGGGAGCACCTGCAGGAGCTGCGGGTCCGCATCGTGCGTTCTCTGCTCATCGTGGCCGTGGGCTTCGCCATCACCTACGCCTTCCGCTTCAAGCTCTGGGTGTGGGCCCAGAAGCCGTTCCTGGAATCCATGGCCCGCCAGACGGGGAAAGCCGTCAAGGACCTCGATCCCTTTGCCTTCACCGATCTCACCGAGCCCTTCTTCAGCATGATGCGGCTCTCCCTGTGGGCAGCCGCGGGGCTTTGTGCACCCCTCCTTTTCTATCAGCTCTGGGCCTTCATCCGACCGGGCCTGCTGCCGAAGGAGCGCCGCCTGGTGATCCCCTTCGTGGTGGTGACCTCCGGCTGCTTCCTCGCCGGCGCCGCCTTTGCCTACAAGCAGGCCTTCAAGTTCCTGGGCGACATCCTCTTCCAGGAAGCGGCCTCCGCGGGCCTCCGCGCCAACCTACATGCCTCGGACTACCTGGATCTCTTCATCTCCACCACCCTCATCACCGGCGTCATGTTCGAGCTGCCGGTACTTTTCTTTTTTCTCGCGAAGTTCCGCATCGTGACCGCCCGCCTGATGTTGAAGTATTGGCGTCACGCCACCATGGTGATCCTGATCTTCAGCGCGTTCTTCACGCCAGGCGATGTGGTGGTCACCACGATCTTCTTCAGTGTCGTCCTGCTGGGACTCTATTTCGTTTCCATCGGCGTCGCCTGGCTGGCCGAACCCCGTCAGCCCAGGTAGGAGTCCAGGTCATCGAGGCAGTGTTCCACAGCCCGGTTGGCCTCGGGAGCACAGACCAGAGCGGCTCGGGTCGCCGCACCCATGAGATCCCCCGCGGCCTCCTCCAGTTGTCTTGCGAAGTCACCAGACTGCTCGATGAGGCAGGCCCGACCCTCTGCCACCAGGGCCAGCGCATTCATACGCTGATGGTCATTGGCACTGGTGGGTAACGGGATCAAGATCGCCATGCGCCCCACGGCCTTTAACTCGGCACAGGTGCTGGCCCCCGAACGTCCCAGCACCAGGCTGGCAGCTTCCATGGCCTCGCCAATCCGGTCGATGAAGGTCACCAGCCGATGGCGCGGATGCAGGTCATGCCCCTGCAGGCGCTCCCCTTCCGCTGCCCCGGTCTGATGCAGGAGCTCCCAGTCGGGCTGTCGTTCCAGAAGAACAGGCGCGATGCGCAGCAGTGCCTCGTTGATGGCGCGGGCACCGCCACTGCCACCCAGCACCAGCAACCGGAACGGCGGGAGCAACCCCTGGACCGGCGCAAAGCTCCGCAGAAAGTCACCGCGCACCGGCGTGCCCACCACCCGGCAGTCGGCCCGTGGCAGCAGCGGTAGCACAGCCCCCATGCCGCACCAGACGCGCCGGGCCTTCGACGCCAACAGCCTCACCAGGGCCCCGGGCGCGGCATTGCTCTCGTGCAGGAAGTAGGGAATGCCCATGGACCAAGCCGCCAGCAGGGCCGGGGCGGCACCATACCCGCCGGTACCAATCACGGCTCTGGGTCGCTCCCGGTGCCAGAGGCCCCTCAGGTGGGTCACGGCGCGCCCTAGCTTCCAGGTGGAGCGGACCACCAGGAGCGGCGAACGACCCACCAGGCCCTCCACATCCAGCAGCAGGTGGGGCCAGGGCCCCCCAGGAAGTTTCTGGGCCTCGATGCCGCGCCGGGCCCCCACCAAGGCGATGGGCAGGTCCGGCCAACGGGACCGCGCGCCTTCGGCCAGGGCCACCGCGGGGAAGAAGTGGCCACCGGTCCCGCCCCCCGTCAGAACAAGGGCCCCCTCGAAGGCTGGCGTGGTGTCGCGCATGATTCGTCCACCATAGCGGAAGGTGGGAATCCTACCCAAAGGCAGGCCTGGACCCTACCCGGAGGAAAGCGTGCTTGCAGGCACAAAACCAGTGAAAGCCCGCTGGGGGGAATGGATTGATCAGGTTAGACTCTTCTATTGAGCCGATCCTCCATCGGCCTGTCCAAGACGCACCAGGAGCGCCCATGAAGATCCTTGTCGCCCTCAAGCAGGTCCCCGACACCGAAAGCAGAATCAAGGTTGCCGCCGATGGCCGCTCCCTCGATCCCGCCGATGTGAAATGGATCACCAGCCCCTATGACGAATACGCCCTGGAAGAGGCAGTGCGCATCAAGGAAGCCAAGGGGGCCGAGGTGACCGCCCTTTCCGTTGGCGGCGATGCCGCGAAGGAAGTGATCAAGAACGCCCTGGCCCTCGGTGCCGACAGCGGCGTCCTGCTCAGGGGCGATGGTCAGGGGGATGCCTTCGCCGTGGCGCAGATGATCGCGGCCTACGCCACCGGCAAGGGTTTTGACCTGATCCTCTGCGGCAACATGGGTCTGGGCGGCGACAACGCTGCCATGGGGCCGATGCTTGCGGAACTCCTCGATATCGCCCAGGCCAATGTCGTGGTCAAGCTCGAACTCGGTGAAGGCACCTTCCGGGCAGAGCGCGAAACCGATGCCGGCACCGAGATTGTCATCGGCGCCCTGCCTGCGGTGATCACCGCGCAGAAGGGGCTCAACGAGCCCCGCTACGCCAGCCTCAAGGGCATCATGGCTGCCAAGAAGAAAACCATCGAGGAGGTCGTGGTGGAAGCCACCACCGAAGGAGCTCACATCAGTGCCCTGGCCCTGCCACCCGAGCGCCCCGCCGGCCGGAAGCTGGAAGGCGAACCCGCTGCCCAGGCTCTGGCCCTGATGCAGGCACTCAAGGACGAGGCCAAGATCTTCTAGCCCCTCCCCGCGATTTCGATTCGAAAGGATGACTCCATGATTCTCGTATTCTGTGAACTGAAGGATGGCCAGATCCGCAAGCCCAGTGCCGAAGCCCTCAGCGAAGGCCGCCGCCTGGCCGATGCCTCCGGCAAGCAGTTGGGCGCCCTGATCGCGGGTGCCTCCTGCGCCGGTGCGGCGGAGGCCGCCAAGTATGGCGCCGACGTCGTCCTCTGCGCCGAGTCCGCCACCCTGGCCTCCTATTCCAGCGATGCCTATGCCCACCTGATCGCAGATGCCACTCAGGCCAAGGTGGCCACCGTTCTGCTCGCTGCGGCCACTGCCGTGGGCAAAGATGTCATGCCGCGTGCCGCCGCTCGGCTGCGGGCCGGCTACGCCTCCGATGTCACCGGGCTCTCCATGGTGAATGGCAAGCTCCAGGCCGTGCGCCCCGTCTACGCCGGCAAGGCCTTCGCCACCACCAGTTTTGCCAGTGCAGTCCAGGTTGCAACCACCCGTCCCAATGTCTTCCCGCTCGCGGAAAAGCAGGGAGCTGGTGCCTCCGAGTCCTTGGCCGTCCCAGGCGGGGACTTCAAGGCCGTGGTACAGGAGATTCTCGCCAAGGCCGGCGGCAAGATCGACCTGAGCGAAGCCAACATCATCGTGAGCGGCGGTCGGGGCATGAAGGACGGGGCCAACTTCAACATTCTCGAGGCCCTCGCCGAGGCGTTAGGCGGCGTGGTCGGAGCCTCTCGGGCCGCCGTGGACGCTGGCTGGGGACTGCCCCACAGCATGCAGGTGGGTCAGACCGGCAAGGTCGTGAGCCCCACCCTCTACATCGCTTGCGGCATCAGCGGCGCCATTCAGCACATCGCCGGGATGAGCGGCTCGAAGTTCATCGTCGCCATCAACAAGGATCCCGAGGCCCCCATTTTCAAGATGGCGGGTTATGGGATCGTCGGTGATTTGTTCGAAGTCGTCCCCGAGCTCACCAAGGCCGCCAAAGCGCTGGGGGTTGGTTCCAACTGAACACCTTTCCTCCCTCAAGAATAAGGCCCGGCTTCGGCCGGGCCTTATTCTTGAGTCAGAGAAAAGATCAGACTCCAAACTGCCGCAAATGGTGGTCGAGGTGCTTGTAGGCCAGGCGGCCCCATTCATCCCCTCGCAACCGACCAAAGAAGGGGTGAACCTGCGTCGCGGCAGCCTCAGAACCGCGCCGGACGAAGCGGTCGAGGAGGGTGGCCAGGCGGATGCGCTCAGCCTCGAAGTCCCTGGCAGCGGCCACTACAAAGGCGGGACTAGTCGGTAAATGTCTTCGGAAAGGAAGCTTCCCCAGCACAATTCTCCGGAGGAAGGGGGTGAGCAACTTGCCCAGGAGGACCTGCTTCATCGGCCGGTCCCCCGTAGCCACCTCCAGTCCAAGGGCGCAGTGCAGGAGCATCTGCGCCGGGTCCATGGTGCCCCACTGCCGCTGGGCACTGGGTTCCAGGGCGGCCACACGGTGGGCCAAAGCTTCCCGGTCAAGCGCGTTGAACAGCGTTTTCAAGGTGGGTGCCCTGCCTTCCCGCAGCCTTTGTTATAACGCCAAAGACTAGAGCGGCTCGAACCCTTCCTCTCGTAGGAAGTCCCGGGCAGCTTCGGGATCGCCGAAGCGGGCCACGATCGCATCGCCTTCATTGCTGTCACCGTCCAGGGCATCGAGGTTGTTGCGCTCTCGGATCACACAGGCACCGCCAATCTCATCTAGTGCGAATTGCACCAGCTCCCAAATGCCCCCGTGTTCGTCCTGCCAAACCTCGACCTGCAGATCTGTGCCCATGCCCGTTCCTCCGACCGCCTTTGCGTGCAACGAAATGGCTAGGACCGCTCAAAGAACAGCACCACCATGCCGAAACCCACCCGGTCACCGTGCTTGAGTTCCCGTGGTTCACCGGGCAGGATGCGCTCGCCACGCACGAAGGTGCCGTTGGCTACGCCCGGCTCTTCCAGTAGGAAGTAGCGGCCATGTTCGCAAAGGATGCGGGCGTGGCGGCGGGACACGCTAAGGTTGTGGTCTTCTTCGGTCAGGTCGATATCAGGGTGGACACCCGTGGTGGGATCAAAGCGACCGATGAGGGAACCGTGAGCAAGGATCGGGTGGGGCTTGGCGCTCAAGACCGAGATCAGGTTGGCCACCGGGGCATTGGGCGCCTTGACCGGGCGCTGGGCATCCATGGTTTCCAGGCGCTGCCCAAGCTCCCGGTGGCGCTGGGCGAGGCGCTGCATCATCTTCACGGACACTTCCGGATTCTGCCGGATCATGCGCAGAAAGGTGCCACGGTTGATGGCAATGAGGTCCGAATCCTC
>SESE01000638.1_pt1 | contig 14453 bp, 12 predicted proteins | sample 3171371 | NCBI WGS metagenome assembly SESE01 (sample SAMN06051881, study PRJNA518727) | freshwater metagenome | biome: subpolar coniferous forest; feature: holomictic lake; material: water; isolation source: holomictic Lake 442, 13 m depth | place: Canada: near Kenora, Ontario | collected... | reverse complement strand
CCTCAGGGGCTCCATCCCAGCGTTCATCCACATCAGCGATGGCAAGATGCACGATGTGCGGGTGCTGGATCTGTTGCCCATCGAGCCTGGTGCCTTCTATGTGATGGATCGCGGCTACCTGGATTTCGAGCGGTTGTACGGCATCGACCAGCAGGGCGCGTTCTATGTCACCCGCGCCAAGCGAAACATGGATGCCCGCCGCATCAGTTCGATGCCCGCAGATCGAGAGCATGGTGTCATCTGCGACCAGCGGGTGGTCCTGAACGGCTACCTCACCTCCAGACACTATCCCGAGTCCCTCCGGCGCATCCGCTACAAGGATCCCGATACCGGCAACACGCTGATCTTTCTCACGAACAATGCCGCGCTGCCGGCGCTGACCATCGCGGCGCTCTACAAGCAGCGCTGGCGTGTCGAACTCTTCTTCAAATGGATCAAGCAGCACCTGCGCATCAAGCGCTTCATGGGCACCAGCGAGAACGCAGTGAAGACCCAGATCTGGTGCGCCGTGGCCACCTATGTGCTGATTGCTATCGTGAAGAAGGAACTCCAACTCGAGGCCTCGCTCTATCAGCTGCTACAGATCCTGTCGGTCTCCGTTTTCGAGAAAATCGAGCTACGGCGGGCCTTTGCGAAGGAGGAAATCCTGATCCACGAGGACCTGTTCTCTAAACAACTGCCATTGTTTGACTTTTAACCGGACACTAGTGAAATAATTATTCAAAACCAAGAAGATTGTTGTATTTTTATCCCACCAAAGCGCATGTGGAAATTCGTCTGTTAAGACTGCTCAACCAGATCGGTCTGGTAGTGATAGCAGTTGCAATGGGTAGGCTGCTTGCTCTGCTCTTTCGACCCTATCCTTGACCATTTGGAGTGTATGACGGACCCGTCCCACATCCTGCAGGAAGTCATGTAACCAGCTCTCATAAAGTTTCCGTTCTTCGCCATGACCCAATAGATGCGTAATGCTTTTTAGGAGGAAGGCTTTTGCCTCCAAGAACTCATCGGTCGTTTGTGGAGAACAAGCCTGTTGAATTAGCTCCGCAGCAAACCGGTCCCAAAAACTGTATGTCAAATAGCGAAAGAATCGAAGTGATATAGGAGTTGTAAGGACACCTCGTTGCTTGAGGGACATCAGTCCTGGGATGATGCGCCAGTATGCCTTATTGGCTCCTTCACCGAGGGACCAGCGTTCGATGGTTGCGGGGGTTTGCTCAGCGTCCTGGCAATCGATAAGTCCAGACGCGAGCACGAGCATGGTGCGCCCGTAGGCAACCTCCAGCAGGAGCTCTGAATGCCAAAAAGCAGAGTGCTTAGTGTCACAGTGAGGCGATGTCCACATCCGATCGACCGTCTCCCTCGATATAACCAAGCCGGAAATCCAACCAAGAAGGTCGTGCCAGCCGTAGGTATTACACAGGTCTTCGGTGTTGCCCACGATGATGCGTTTATCATTTGGCAATGCGCGTTTGGTTTGGCAACAATGCACAATGGCGGGGAGATCCTCAGCGCAGGCATCCAGCGCTGCGGAGAGCTGCTGATAGGCAGTAGGGTCTGTGATGTAGTCATCGTCCCCCTGAAGCCAGAGGTAATCGTAATCGAGGCTATGACCCTGGAAGGCTCGCTTTAGAATGCCGGGCCAGGAATCGCTGATGTGTTCCTCCCAGTGGCGGGCGTGAATCCAGGGGGCGTCCTTCTGCCAGCGGGCGATCACCTCTTGGGTGTGATCAGAGGAGCAGTTGTCCGAAACGAAGAGCTCCACCGTACAGGTTCTGGCCATGGCGCGGGCCGCTGCTATGGCACGAATGGCCGTGTCCAGATAGTCGGCTCGATTCCAAGTGGGGATGGCGACCAGGAGTTTCATGGATTAGTTCCTTTTCAGGGCGGATTCAGGCTGCTTTGCTCCATTCAGGCAGACCCCATGGGTAGGAGTGCTTGCAGGACGCCTCCCACCTTGTATCGGGAACTGTGAACCACTCATGTGTTTTGAGGAGTTTTCGGTCCGCCCGGGGTAATTTTGGATCATGGCCCCGGGGATTCGGCGGAGAGGTCCTCGAAGACCTGTTGGAGGACGCCCGTCCAATCGCCCGGTGCGGGTTGTCGGTAGATGCGCATGGAGGGGTACCAGGGGCTATCGTTCCGTCCGAGCAGCCAGCGCCAGTCTGGGAAGAAGGGCAAGAGCAGGAAGGTCGGGATACCAAGGGCACCGGCCAGATGAGCAAGGGCGGTATCAACGGTAATCAGCAGATCCATCCCGCTGAGGGCATAGGCGGCGCTCGAGAGGTTGCGAAGCATGGGGTCGAGGGAGGTGAGCCCGGGAAGGAGCGGTGGTTCCGCTGTATCAATCTGGAAGCTATGCCAGGCCACCCCGGGAAGTGGGGCAAGCAGCTCGAACGCTGCGGCTGGAATGGACCTTTGGGCATCGCCCTTGTGGGATCGATTCCCGGCCCAGACCAGGCCAATGCGGGTCAGACCTTGGGATTCGGCGAGGGTTTGGGCGATCCACTCCCGGTTGGGGACCTTCTCGGGGATATCCAGGTAGGGGACCTCGGCTGGGATGGACTCCAGATCTGTCTGGAAGACCCGGGGGAGCGACATCAGTGGAAGGTGAAAGTCGAAAGGGGGTAGGGGCGCTCCGTGGGGGATGACGACATCCACCCCCGGGCAGGTAGTGACCAGATCCGCCAGGGGGACCTGGGCCGCCAGCAGCACCCTGCCACCCAGGGCCTTTGCCCGTGCCGCATACCGGACAAACATCAACGTGTCGCCCAGTCCTTGCTCGAAGTGCAGCAAGAGTGTCTGGCCCCCAAAATGCTGACCCTCCCAGCGGGGCTGGGTGAACGATCGTTCGGGAATGATCAAGCCAGGAAGGTTCCAGCGGGACTCGTATTGCCCCCAGCCAAGGGGCATATCCCCAAGAACCAAGCTCACAAGGCTGCGGTTGAGGGCCACTGTCTCGGGCGAAAGCCCGCAATCTAGCTGACGCTCAACGGCGCTGCGCAGGCCAGGCCAGTCCTCCTGCATGACCAGGACCTGCTTTAAGAGCAGATGAGCCATCCGATGTTCGGGTGAGTGGCTCAGAGCCTGGTTTAACACCCTCTGAGCCGTCAGCAGATCTCCCTGCTTGATGTGGGAAGAAGCCTTCTCGAGTATGGTGTCGCCAGGAAGGGGGGGATCGGCCTCTGGCGTCGGTTCGGGGTGGAGGTTCGGCGACTTCATCGACTCCCCGAAGGAGGCCCATCAGTGGCTGTGGGCTGTGAGTTGGAGACCAAGGGGGGCCCATGCGCTTCATCGGTCCCCATGGGGGCCCATCATAAGACCAGGAAGCTCCACAAAGCAGGGGATTACTGGCTCAAAAAAAATAGTTAAAGGTTCTTCGGGCAGGGGCCGAAAGAGGAAGGGTCGGGGGCTTCCCCCACACAACCTGGCAGCACGGATGCTGCCGACCCACATCACGGAGGATGTTATGGTCACCATTCTGAGTAACGTCAACGCTTTGGCTGCCAGTCGCCAGCTCGGTGTCAGCAAGATCGGCCTGAACACGGCCATCACGCGGCTCACCACCGGCCGCCGCATCAACACCGCCGCGGATGATTCATCCGCTCTTGGCCTTGGCAACACTGCTCAGGCCCAGGCTCGTAAGTCCCAGGCCTCGGTGTACAAGCACAATGCCGATTACTTCTCGGCCCTCAATGCGGATGGCGTGGAAGCGCAGAACACCCAGCTGGCCTACCGGATGGCCGAGATGGAAGGCGCTGGAACCACCACCGATGCCGAGTACACTTCCATGGCTGCCAACACCAGCCTGGGAGCCACCTCGACAGCCGCTCTGACGGGTATCAAGGCTCGGCAGGTCAGCAACGCCGCCACGATGTCGACGGCCCTGGCTTCTGCCCAGGCCGATGGCATCGATGCTGAGACCCAGCAGGGTATTGCCGATGCGTGGCTGGGTGCGGATATGGGCGCTGAAATGGCGAACCTCACCAAGTTCCAAATCTTGATGCAGGCTGGCACCAGCGCTCTAAATAACGCCAACCAGTCCGCGAGTTCAGTGTTGAGCCTCTTCCGGTAAGTAGATCTTCTTAGCTTCTGGGGGGGGCGGAGTTGATCCGCTCCCCCTGGGCGTTTGAAGTTGATCAAATACGCTGAGGGAGGTTCGCCATGGTCGATAAAATCACGCCAGTTGGCACCACACCACTGTTGTCGGCAACGGTTGCGGCGACGAAGCCTGCAACACTGCGTCCTGCTCCCAGTCGGGCGCCGGGGGGCCAGGTTGGACGAGTTACCATAAAGGAAGAAACGGTAGCGCAGGTCAACCAGCACCTTCAACAAGCGCAAACGGACCTGAAGCTACAGGTTGATGGTGCTTCGGGACGCACTGTGTTCCAGGTCGTCCAGCAGGGTACGGGCGAGGTGGTCTTGCAGATTCCTTCCGAGGAAATCCTGGCCATGTCGCGACGAATGCGGGAACTGGGCGGCCAACAAGGATCCTCAGGGGCCCTGGTTGATAGGAAGGGCTAGTCTGCTCTGATCTTCATGAAAATCGAGGTGGGTCATGGCGACATCTTCTTCGGCCTCACTTAGTGGTATCAGCACTGGGGTAGACACCACCGCACTGATCAATGCCATCGTCGCCCAAAAGGGGGGCAACCTAACCCGGCTGAAGGCCCAGAGGGAGCTCAACGATAAGAGGTCGGCCGCTCTTACGGCCATGAGCACAAGCCTGACGACCCTTGGGTACAGTTTGTTGGCACTCCAGGACCGGCTCAATGGCCGTACGGTGAGCAGCACCGATGCCAACAATACAAACGTAACGGCCACCGGCTCAGGGGCTGCGTCAGGCAACTACGATGTCACCGTTACGACCGTGGCGACCAAGGGGCAGATTGCACCCGTTCAAGGCTCAGTCCTGAGCGTGAAAGACCCCACGGCAGCCATTTTCAGCAGTTCGTCGGCCAGCTTTGCCGTCCAGGGCACCGATGGGGTGATCAAAACCTTCGAGTTGACTGCGAACAGCCTGAACGGCCTGAAGGATGCCATCAACAGCTCCGGGGCGGGTGTGAGCGCCATGGTGGTCAACACGGGGAGTGGAACCAACCCCTACCTGCTGGTAATTACGGCGAAGGGAACAGGCACCGGGGGCACGGGTGCAGGTGTCGTGACGCTTGCAGCCATTGATAACGATGGCCCCCCCAAACACCCGGCGGTCACGCCGACTGTGCTGCTCAACAATGCCGATGTCACCCTCGGCCTTGGCCTGAGTGGGAGCATTGCGGGGACCTTTGCTGCGCCTACCGGAATTACGAACGGCCTGGTTTCAGCTGTTCCCAAGGACGCCGTCTTCACCGTCAACGGGATCACCCTCACCCGCAAGACCAATGTGGTCACAGACGCAGCAGAAGGAATGACTTTTACCCTCAAGCAGGGGGGGCAGACGGGAACGACCACCCTGACGGTGACTCCCGACAAGACGGGTGCGACCGCCGCCATGCAGGACTTCCTTACCAAGTACAACCAGCTGGTTAAGGACTACAAAATCGCCTCCACCTCCACCAAGAATGCGGATGGATCTGTCAACCAAGCGCCCTTGGCGGGTGACGCCAGTGCACGGGCGCTTATGCTGAACCTCCGGGCCGCGCTTGCGAGTTCATCTACGGGGATGCCCACAGACTCAGCCTATAAGACTCTGGCCAGCATGGGCATCACCACCCAGGCTGATGGTAGCCTCACCATGAATACCATCTCGTTCCAGGGCGCCATGGTTGCCGACCTGGCCTCAGTTCAGTTGAACTTCAGCCAGGGCCTGGGGCAGTCCTCCAGGGCCTTGATCACCACCTTCACGGGAATGGGAGCCGGTGGCGTCACCACCCTGCTGAACTCCATCTTCACTCAGAACAAGAACCTGGACGTTCAGGTCCAATCGGCCCAGTCGCGACTGGACACCGAAACCAAAAACCTGAAAGCTAAATTCGCCAGAATGGAATCCATCGTCGGCCAGATGCGGGCTTCCTCGGCCGCACTCACAGGAGCGTAGGTGGTCCCAAATTTAAGCAACGGGGAGAATTCGCCGAAGCATAGACAGGGGGCCTTTGTATGAATGGCTACGCAAAAATAGTCGATGCCTACCTTACCCAGCGCATTATGTCGGCCAGTCCCGAGCAGCAGGCTGCACTCATCATGGAGGCAGGCCAGTTGCATCTCAGCAAGGCCATACAAGCCTTGGTCCAGAATGACCTTCCTTTTGCCACCCAAAGCTTCATGCGGTTTTCGGAAGTAATCATGGAGGCGAACCTCCGGCTGAATCATGAAGGTGGCGGAGAGCTGGTCCAGAACCTTGAGAGGTATTACGGCTTCTGGATGAAGGAAGTCATGCATGCAAGCTACGCGAAGGATCAGGCACGGCTAGCAGCAGTAGCAGCGAGCATGGGTGAGATCCGTCAGGCCTGGGAGCAACTGCACGAAAAAAAGGTTAAGGCCGACCCAAACCTGACTTTCCAACTCGGGGATCAGGTCGGATGAGGGCAGATCGGCTGCGCGATGCCATCGAACAGATGGAAGCCTGGCTGGCCGACATGACTTGGGACCCAGACCCCGAGGCGCTGGCCCAATGGGAGCTTGAGTTCAGGGCGGCCTTGGCAGAGTACAAGAAGGGCTCTGGCGCGATAGATATGATTGACCGGGCTCATTCGGCCGGCAAGCTGCTTGACGCCCGCATTCGAAGCATGGAAGACCTGCTGGTTCAGATGCGAACCGGACTTGAGGCCCAGGGCCTAGGGAACCGGGCACTCCGGGGCTATGGGGCCAGCACGCGCTAAGTCCCTCCGGATCAGCCTTCCTCCAGCGAGAGGTCCCGGGCCACCTGCTGAAGCACAGAGGCCCAATCCCCCGCCCGGCTCTGTCTGTAGATGCGAAGCGTTGGGTACCAAGGGCTGTCCTCCCTCCCCATCAACCAGCGCCAATCGGGAAGGGAGGAGACCAGGAGCAGCGTGGGAATTCCCAGGGCCCCGGCCAGATGGGCAATGGCAGTGTCCACGGTGATGACAAGGTCCAGCCCGCTGAGGGCATAGGCCGTGTCAGAAAAGTTGCTCAGCAATGGTGAAAGGGACTGGGCGTCGGGGAGGGGAGGCAGCTCCTCGGTGCCCTGCTGAAGGGAGTACCAGGCAATGTTTGGTATGGCCTGAAGGGGGAGCAGTGCGGCTGCGGGAATGGACCTCTCGGCGTCCCTGGCGTGGTTCGGGTTGCCGGCCCAGGAAATCCCGATCCGCGTCCGACCGTGGGAAGCCTTCAGGAGCTCACAGATCCCCTTTCGGTTGGGGACCCGCTCTGGAATGTCCAGGTAGGGGACATCTGCGGGAATCGTGTCCAGGGTTGTTCTGAACACGTGGGGCAGGCTCAAGAGAGGTAGGTGCACATCGAAAGGCGGCAAGGGACCCTCTTCAGAGAACACCTGCTCTACGCCCGGGCAGGTTGCCACCAGATCCGCTAGCTCGGGCTGCACCAACAGAATGACCTTGGCGCCGAGCTGCTCCACCAGGGCCGCATAGCGAACAAACATCAAGGTGTCCCCAAAGCCCTGCTCACAGTGGAGCAGCAGCGTCCTTCCCGCGAGCGGATCTCCCGTCCAGAGAGGTTGGGGGAATTCCCGTTTGGGATACGTCAGGCCGGGGTGGTTCCAGCGGGATTCGTGCTGGTCCCAGCCTAGGGGCATATTGCCAAAAAGGAGGTTGACGCAACAGACCTCCCAGTCCAGCACGGGGCCAGTGTAGTCCTGGTTGGCCCGGCGCAGCATTTCTCGATGCAGCTCTGGCCACCGACCTTGGCGCATGTAGATATCAACGAGAAACCGAGTGACCACATGACTGCTGGGATCCTGTTCCACGGCTGGTCCAAGGACCCCCAGGGCCTGATCCAAATGGCCCAGTCTCCAGTGGCACCGGGCCAGCTCCAGGCGCACCTCGAGGTGCTGGGGAGCCAGGGAGAGTGCTTGAGCAAGGTGGGCTTCAGCCTCTTCCAGTTGACCAAGGCGAAGCGATACGCGCCCCAGCCCGACCAGGGAATCGAGATGCTCTGGGTCAAGGGCTAGCGAGCGGGTGAAGGCATCCCGGGCATCTCCCCTGCTGTTCGTGACCAGCAGCAGATCTCCGTACTCTGCCCAGGCATCGGCGGCCTCGGGAAATTGAAGCAACAGATTGGTGTAAGCCATAAGAGCCTGTCTGGTCTCGCCGGACTGCCTTAACGCTCGAGCCTCCTCCTGTAGCCTCTGATGGGGTCTCGCCACCTGAATTCCTTTCTCGAGATCGCGAACAGACTGCTGGATGTTGTGTCGAGTATACTCGCGCCAGAATTTCAGAATTCCTGTGTCAAGTCAGCGACCACCTGACGAACGACGGATTCCCAGTCCCCATAGGCCGGTTGCCTGTAGAGGCGCATGGTGGGGTACCAGGGGCTGTCGTCCCTTTCCAGCATCCATCGAAAATCCGGCTGAAAGGGCAGGAGTAGAAAGGTGGGGATCCCCATGGCGCCCGCCAGGTGAGCTACGGATGTATCAACCGTGATCAACAAATCCATGCCGCTTAGAGCGTAGGCGGTGCTGGAAAAATTTTTTAGTAGAATGGCCAGCGAGACGAGGTTTGGCAGGGGCGGAAGGTCTTGCTTTCCAAGCTGGAAGCTGAACCAGGCGACCCCGGTCAGCGCGGCCAGAGGGGCCAGGGCCTCTGCTGGGAGAGAGCGCTCGAAATCCCTCCCATGTCCGGGTCTGCCCGCCCAGACCAGCCCAATCCGGGTAACTGCTTCCGCCTGAGCCAAGCAGTCAACCAGTGCAGCACGAAGCGGGACGTGGTCCGGAATGGTCAGGTAGGGGATCTCTGCTGGAATGGTCGCAAGCTCGGTTCGAAAAATCCAGGGCAGGGAGAGGAGTGAGGCCTGCAGATCGAAGGGGGGTAACGCTTCGCCTCTGGCGATCAGCACATCAGCGCCCACACAGGTCGCGGCCACGTCTAGCAATGCTGGCCAAGTTTCCAGAACAACCTGCCCTCCCAAGGCCTTCACCTGCGGGAGATACCTGATAAACATCAGGGCATCGCCCAGGCCTTGCTCAGCCCAGAGTAGGAGAGTTTTCCCGTCGAAGGGTTCGCCGGTCCATGCCGGTTTCTCAAACGTTCTTTTGGGCTTGGAATCTGCGGGGACCCTTAACCTTGCCTCATACCTCTCCCAGCCTTGAGGCATGTTGCCAAAGAGAAGATCGACCTCGCTTTGCTCCCAATCCGAATGGGCCGAGGTGGGGTCGACCCTTCGGAAGCGATCAATCTCTGCGGTGTATTCAGGCCAGCAGCCGAAGTTATAGAGGGTGCTCAGGACCGTCTTGTGGACGGTCAGGTTCTTGGGGTCCGATCTGAGGGCCGGTGCCATCTCAAGGCGGGAGCCCTCCAGGTCCCCCTTCCTGCCAAGGCAGGTGATCAGCAACAGCCGAGGCGTTTCACTGCGAGGGTGGTCGCTCAGGAGACTTCTGAACACCCCTTCGGCCTCGTCCAGGTGACCTTGAGCCATCCGGATGGAGCCGAGGTTGGACTTGGCCGTAAAGTTATGAGGGTCGAGCTGTAGCGCCGCATGGCAGGCTTCAAGGGCACCTGGAACCTCACCCGCCTCGAACAAACTCAGGCTGTAGATCGCCCAAAGCTCTGCATACAGAGGCCTCAGGCCAGAGTAGCTGCCGGCCAGGGCCGCTGCCCCTTGACCCTCCCTCAGCACCCTGCCCGCACTGACCAGATCCCGCTTGTGGAGCAGGCATTCAGCTAGAAACAAGCGGGCGTCGAGCTGCTTGGAGTTCTCCGACAGAGCCCTGCGCAGGTGGAGTTCGGCCTCATCCAGTTGCTCAAGCCGCAGGAGGACGGCGCCCAGGTTGGTGCGGGCGGCCAGATGGTCCGGCCTGAGAGCAAGCGCCGTGGCGCACGCCTTCTGAGCTTCCTCGAGCTGGCCGAGCTTCAGCAGCTGCCCTGCCTGGTCAGCCCAGGCATCTGCATGCCCGGGCTCCCTGGCAAGGAACTTCCGGTAAGCCACGGTCGCTTCGACGGCCCTCCCGGCGAGCTCCAGGTCCCGGGCCCTTCTCAGCAGCATCAAATGATCTGGCTTCACTCGCGGTTCCCCTTCCTCAGGGCACGTCCCAGCCCGTGGTGAAAACATTCTCTCCTAAGGGCCCTCGGTCAGGTCTCCTAGCACCTGGTGAAGCACGGAGTCCCAATCCCCATAGGCCGGTTGTCTGTAGAGGCGCATGGTGGGGTACCAGGGGCTATCGTTCCTTTCGAGCATCCAGCGGAAATCCGGCTGAAAGGGCAGGAGCAGGAAGGTAGGGATCCCCATGGCTCCAGCCAAGTGGGCCACAGATGTATCCACTGTGATCAGCAAATCCATCGCGCTCAGGGCATAGGCTGTGCTTGAAAAATTCGTTAACAGAGGAGCCAGTGAGACGAGGTTTGGCAGGGGGGGCAGGTCTTGTTTCCCAACCTGGAAGCTAAACCAGGCGACACCAGGCAAGACGGCCAAGGGGGCCATTGCTCCTGCTGGGATGGACCGCTCAAAATCCCTCCCATGCTCAGGTCGGCCAGCCCAGACCACGCCAATGCGCGTGTATTCCTCGGCTTGAGTTAGTCGCTCCAGCAGTGCCTGGCGATGGGGTACCAACTCCGGGACGTCCAGATAGGGAACCTCTGCAGGAATGGTTGAAAGCTCGGTTTGGAAGATCCATGGCAAAGACAACAGGGAGGCCTGAAGGTCAAAGGCCGGCAAGGGGTCTCCCTTTGAGACCACCCAATCTGCGCCTTCACACGTGGCGGCAAGTCCCGCCATGGCTGGCCATGCCTCCAGGATGACTCGCCCTCCGAGCTCCTTCACCCGCGGGAGGTATCTCATAAACATCAGAGCATCCCCTAGGCCTTGCTCCGCCCAGAGCAGCAGGGTCTTCCCGGCGAAGGATTCGCCATTCCAGGCGGGCTGCTCAAGTGATTGGGGCGACCTCGATTCGACCGGAAGCCTCAAGCGCGCCTCGTACAGCTTCCAGCCTTGAAGCAGGTTGCCAAAAAGGAGGTCGACTTCACCCTGCTCCCAGTCAGAGTGAGCCGCAGTTGGGTCCACCCTGCGAAATCGCTCGATCTCAGCCTGGTAGTCGGTCCAGCGTCCATGGCTGTAGTGGGATCCCAGGACGTTCTGGTGCACGAGGGGATCAGCGGGTTTTTGGCGAAGGACCGTCGCGATTTCTTGGTCCACGGAGCTCAGGTCGCCTTTTCGGGTCAGGCATGTGATCAACAGCAGTCGGAGGATCTCCTTGTGGGGATCGTCGGCCACCAAGGCGCGGAAGAGCTCCTCTGCCTGCTCCAAGTCACCCTCTGCCATCCGAATGGAGCCAAGGTTGGATCTCGCCGTGACGTTTTGTGGGTCGATGCGGATGGCTGTATGACAGGCCTCCGCAGCCGCCTCGAAATTATGCATCTCCGCCAAACCCAAGCTGAAGATGGCCCAGAGCTCCGCTTGGCGGGACTGAAACCTGGCGTATTTGCCACTCATGGCCCCGGGCTGGGTCGCCCTGGCCAGCTCCTGCCCAGCCTTGTCCATGTCCCGTTGATGGAGGAGGCACTCCACCAGCAACAAGCGAGCATCCATTCGCTTGGGATCGACCTCGAGGACTGCCCGCAGGTGGTGCTCAGCATCATCCGGTTGGTTTAGCTGCAGCAGAGCTCGTCCAAGGCTGGTGCGGGCCGACAGTTGGTGCGAATCGAGGGCAAGAGCGGCTTCGCAGGCCTTCTGAGCCCTTTCTGGCTGGCCAAGTTTCAGCAACTGTCCCGCATAGTCGCCCCAGGCGTCAGCGTGTTTTGGCTCCCACTCCAGGAAAGCCCGATACGCCACAGCCGCTTCCTGGGCATTGCCGACAAGACCCATGCTCTGGGCCTTCTTCAGTAGCTTTAAATGGCTTGGCTTCACGCGTTGCTCTCTCGCTTCATGGCTGGCAGGGGTCTTCCATAAAAAGATACTGCCTTAGGAATTCGTGCTCAGGTCCACGACCACCTGCTGAATGGCGGTTCCCCAGTCTCCATAGGCGGGCTGGCGGTAGAGGCGCATGGATGGGTACCAGGGGCTGTCCTCACGCCCCAACAGCCAACGAAAATCTGGCTGGAACGGCAGGAGCAGGAACGTGGGGATGCCCATGGCCCCAGCCAGATGGGCGACAGCAGTGTCCACCGTGATCAGCAGATCCATGCCGCTGAGGGCGTAGGCCTTGTCAGAAAACGTTTTCAGGTAGGGCGCCAGTGAAATGAAGTTTGGTACGGGCGGGAGCTCCTGGTTATCCAGCTGTAAGCCGAACCAGGCCACCCCAGGGATGACCGCCAGCGGTGCTAGGATTGCCGCCCGTAGAGAACGTTCCTCGTCCTTTACGTGGAGGGGATTGCCCGCCCAAACCAGGCCTATTCGAGTGCAGTTCTCGGCCAGAGCTAGGTATGTCAGGAGCCTCTGCCGGTTGGGAATCTCCCTTGGAACATTCAGGTAGGGAATTTCGGCAGGAATGGAACCAAGCTCGGTCCCAAAGATCCAGGGCAACGAGAGAAGGGAAGCCTGTAGGTCGAAGGCTGGCAGGGGCGCCCCCCGTGGGATTACGAGATCCGCCCCTTGGCAGGTTGCGATCACACCCAACACAGCCGGCCAAGTCTCAAGAATGACCCGACCTCCCAGGGCCTTCACCCGAGGGAGATAGCGAACGAACATCAAGGCATCCCCGAGTCCCTGCTCAGCCCAGAGCAGAAAGGTTTTCCCCGAAAAGTAATCGCCAGTCCATGCGGGCTGAGCGAAAACCCGCTCCTCCTGCCCGAGTTCCTTGGAAGCATCCAGGCGTGCTTCATACCGCTCCCAGCCTTGGGGCATATCTCCAAAGAGCAGGTCTACGAGGCTGCGTTCGAAATCCAGATAGGGCAATGAGGGGTCCACCTTGAGATATCGGTCGATCTCGGCCCTGTAGTCATTCCAGCACCCGTGAATGGAATAAGTTCTAGCTACCAACTTGTGGACAAGAAAGCTGGTGGGCTCCTGTTTGATGACCTTGGCGATCTCTTGCTTCACCAAGCCTATCTCCGCGCTCCTGGCCAGGCAGGTGATCAACAGGAGCCGAATTTCTGCATAGTGGGGGTGATCGTTCACCAACTGGCGATACAACTCTGTAGCTTTCTCGAAATGGCCCTGCGCCATCCAAATGAAACCAAGGTTGGAGCTGGCCAGAAGGTTGCCGGGATCAAGTTGGAGCACCGTGTTGCAGGCCACCTCCGCTTCAATATATTTACGCGCCTCCAACAGCGCGGAGCCGAAAAGGGCCCATAGATGCACATGACTGAGCTGCAACTCGGCATACCTCCCAACCATTGCGCCGGGTTGGTTAGCTCGGTCTAGGACCTTCTGGACGCCGACCAAGTCCCGTTTGTTGAGCAGCCACTCCGCTAAAAACAATTGGGCGTCGATTCGATGGGGTTCTACCTCTAGGACGGACCGAAATTGTACTTCAGCCTCTACCGGGCGATCCTGTCGCAGCAGGGCGGCACCAAGGTTAATGCGGAGCGAGGGGTTCTTGGGGTCGATGGTGAGGACGTTCTCGCAGGCTTTCTGGGCTTCTTTGAACTGGCCAAGGGCCATAAGTTGCCCCACATAGTCAGACCAGGCATCAATCCGCAGCGGTTCCAGCTTCAGGAAGGCCCGGTAGGCCTCCGCGGCACCCGGGGGGTCCTTTGCTTGGTCCAGGGCCTGGGCCCAATTAAGCAGCTTCATGTGGTCTGCATGCATCGGTCGGTCCTCGGAATCCAGTTCTCTCTTCGTGTGCTGTGGTTGGCCCCTTGAATCAGTGAGTGCCAGCGGGTTCTGATCACTCAATGACTCATGGGCCATCCCCTGACGGGTTCGCACAACTGTAGTTGTTCGGAACCCTGCATTGGATGAATTCGTACCCGATTCAGGTCTGACCGGAGTCTGCCGAAAGAGGGTGGGAAGGCTACCGATGAACCACCTCGCTCACACTCACGATCGTTGTCTGACCCTGCGGGAGATTGTGGTGCCCGTGCCTGGGCGGGCCCTGGATGCGCCGGAGGCGTCCCGGCGGTTCCTGGTGTATGCGCTGCATGATGCTGGGTATCGGACCCCCGTGAGCAGTGCCCCAGCAGGCAGTGGCGTGCTTGCGGTGCTCGAACCCTTTGTCCTTCGCCTCAGTCGCGAGGTGGGCGAGCAGGTGCTGGGTGGTCTCATGCGAATCCGGACCCGTGTGCAGGGCCGGCCTTCGGCGGCAGGGCGTCCTGTGGTGACCCCCTATCACCGCACCCCCTCCTGCCCGCGCCAGTCGAAGGGAGGCTGACCCATGCAGCCCGAACCCGAAGCGATGGAAGCCTCCGCGCTACCTGAGCCAGCAGCGATGCCAGAGCACGTGGTGA
>SESE01000635.1_pt1 | contig 14470 bp, 10 predicted proteins | sample 3171371 | NCBI WGS metagenome assembly SESE01 (sample SAMN06051881, study PRJNA518727) | freshwater metagenome | biome: subpolar coniferous forest; feature: holomictic lake; material: water; isolation source: holomictic Lake 442, 13 m depth | place: Canada: near Kenora, Ontario | collected... | reverse complement strand
TCTGGTGCGTGACGGACAGGACGGCCTGCATCACGCACTGACCGAGGCCTACGATCTGGCGGTACTGGACGTGATGCTGCCGGCGCTCGATGGCTGGTCCGTACTGCAGGGCATACGCAAGGCTGGCAAGGACATGCCGGTGCTGTTCCTGAGTGCACGCGATCATGTGGATGACCGCGTCAAAGGTCTGGAGCTCGGTGCCGACGACTACCTGGTCAAGCCCTTTGCCTTTTCCGAGTTGCTGGCGCGTGTGCGCACACTGCTGCGCCGGGGCGCCAAGGCCAGCGCCGCCGAATTCCTGCGCGTGGCCGATCTCGAGCTTGATTTGCTGCGGCGTCGTGTCAGCCGCGCAGGCAAGCGTATCGACCTGACTGCCAAGGAATTTGCACTGCTGGAATTGCTGCTGCGCCGCCAGGGTGAAGTACTGCCGCGCTCGCTGATCGCGTCACAGGTCTGGGACATGAACTTCGACAGCGACACCAACGTCATCGAAGTCGCCATGCGCCGTTTGCGCGCCAAGCTCGACGACAACTTCGAGCCCAAGCTGATCCGCACCGTGCGCGGCATGGGCTATGTGCTGGAGAATCCCGATTGCGTCTGATTGGCAAAGCCTCCATCACCTGGCGCCTGACGCTGCTGTTCGCCAGCGCGGCCTCGGTGGTGCTGCTGGCGCTCGGCATGGTCGTTGCCAGTTCGGTCGAAAAGCACTTCGAGGACCTGGACATGGAGGTCCTCACAGGCAAGATGGAACTGGCGCGCCATGCCCTGGCGTCGGTCAAGTCGCACGATGATCTTCAGGGTCTCTCGCAGCAGCTTGACGACTCCCTGGTCGGTCACCACGGCCTCGAAGTGATGATCATCAGTGCCAACCAGACGGTGATCTTCGCCACGCACCACGCCAGTTTTCCAGCGCAACTGGTCGCCTCCAGTGTCAGCCAGGCGCCGTACCGCCCGGTGCTGTGGACGCTGGCGGGCCAGACCTACCGAGCCGTAGCAGCCGAAATGCCGACCGGCACCAACAACGGCGCCAGAGTGGTGGTGGCGGTGGCCACGGACATCGCACACCATCAGATCTACATGCGCTCCTTTCTGCAAACACTGTGGCTGTTCGTGGCTGGCGCCGCCCTGTTGACCGGCTTGCTGGGCTGGGCGGCAGTGCGCCGCGGCCTGGCACCGCTGCGCGCCATGCGCGAGCAGGCGCAGGGCGTTGGCGCGCAACAACTCGACCACCGTCTGGCGGTGGCGTCGGTGCCACTGGAACTGGCTGAACTGGCGCAATCCCTCAATGACATGCTGGCTCGCCTGCAGGACGCCTTCAAGCGGCTATCTGATTTTTCCTCCGACATTGCGCACGAACTGCGCACGCCGGTGAGCAACCTGATGACGCAGACCCAGGTTGCCCTGTCCAAGGCGCGTCAGGCCGATGAATACCGCAGCATTCTGGAATCCAACGCCGAAGAATTCGAGCACATGGCGCGCATGATCTCCGACATGCTGCTACTGGCGAAAGCGCAGAACGGGCTGGTGGTACCGCAGCGTGAGGCGCTCGATCTGGCCCTTGAGGTGGGCGCACTGTTCGACTATTACGAGGCGGTGGCGGAGGAAAAAGGTCTGCAGCTGATCCTTCAAGGCGCTGGCGAAGTCAGCGCCGACCGCCTCATGTTGCGCCGCGCACTCGGCAATCTTCTGTCCAACGCGGTGCGGCATTCGGCAGCGGGCACGACGCTGCGCGTCAACATCAGCAACCGAACAGACTCGGTCGCGATTGCCATTGAAAACACGGGTGACACCATTGCCCCTGAATACCTGGAGCGGATTTTTGACCGCTTCTTCCGGGTGGATCCGTCACGCCAGCGTTCCGGCGAAGGCAGCGGCCTGGGCCTGGCCATCACGCGCTCCATCGTGCTCGCCCATGGCGGTACGATCGCTGTCGAGTCTGCGCTCGGCGTCACTCGCTTTACCATCGAGTTACCCAACACGCCAGAGCGCCTTGTCCACGCAACAAGCATGTGATTCGTTAGCTGTTCATGACACGTCTGTTTTGCCTCCCCTTCTTCCTTTTGTTTGCTGCCGGAATGGCCATCGCGAGCACCGATGCGCCGACCGAGCGCGAATTGCACACTTCCGAATGCGTGGCCGCGCTGGACGCCAGATCCGAAGAGCTTGCCAGGCAAATCAAGGCCGGTCAGTCCGATTCGCGTCCATTGCTGGTGAGCACCCTCGAAGCCGGAGCAGCTTTCATTGGCCAGGCCTATTTGCAGGGGGATCGCGACGAGGCGCGCTCGCAGTCACTGCTGGCTGCCGCGCTGCAGGCGCAAAAACAATTGCCGGAGGCAGACCTTGCAACGCGACAGTCCGCTTGTGCACAGGAAGGTGATCGTCTGCTCTCGAAAATCGACCCGATTGGCCGTTTCGTCATGTCCCGGCTGGTGCAACGGCGCCTGCAAAAGCTGCTCGGTGACTGACCGGCAGTGCGCCGGCGGAGCGTGGACAATAGCGCATCATCAACTTCATCCCCAACGCATTCCATGACATCCCAAGCACTATCAAAACCCGTCGCTGTGGTAACCGGCGGCGCGCGTGGCATCGGTCTGGCCATCGCCCAGCGCTTTCTGAGCCAGGGACACCGCGTCGCCTTGCTCGACATTGATGGCGAAACACTGAGCCGAACCGCGGTCATGCTCAAGGACACAGATCATGTGCTGGCGATTCACTGTGACGTGTCGAACCCGCAGCAGGTGCAAGCGGCCGTGGCCGACGTCGTCGCGACCTTCGGCCGGATCGATGCACTGATCAACAACGCCGGCGTCGCGGTATTCAAACCGATTCTTGAAACATCGTTCGAAGAATGGCGCTACGTGATGGGAACGAATCTGGACGGCGCCTTTCTCTGCAGCCAGGCCTGCGCGCCTGTCATGGGCAAGACCGGCGGTGGCAGCATTGTCAATATCGCCTCGATTTCGGGTCTGCGCGCCAGCACCTTGCGCGTCGCTTATGGCACCAGCAAGGCAGCCTTGATTCAACTGACCAAGCAGCAGGCGGTCGAACTGGGTAACGTCGGCATCCGGGTCAACGCGATTGCACCGGGTCCGGTCGATACAGAGATGTCGAAACTGGTTCACAGCGTGGCGATCCGCTCCGATTACTACGACGCCATTCCGCTGAATCGCTACGGTACGACCGATGAGATCGCATCGGTCGCGCTCTTTCTGTGCAGCGAGGCCGCCAGTTATGTGAATGGTCAGGTGCTGGCGGTCGATGGCGGCTTCGATGCCGCCGGTGTCGGCCTGCCAACGCTGCGCCGGTCAGTTCCCTGAATCGACCAGCGCCCGCTTGTTAAAGAAAGCCGGTCGAAATCCAGGGCACGGCGGCAATCACCAGCAGCGCCACAAACAGGGCGCCCAGGTGCGGCCAGACGCGCCAGAACGCCTGGTCCGGCGGCACCTTGCCAATCGCGCAGGCAGCATAGAAGCCGACGCCGAAAGGCGGCGCAAACAGGCCCAGCCCCATGGCAAAAATCACCACCATGGCGTAGTGCACTTCATGCACACCCAGGGCGCGCGCCACCGGAAACAGCAGGGGGCCGAACAGCACGATGGCAGGTATGCCTTCGAGCACACTGCCCAGCACCACAAAAGCCAGCAGCGAGACGACCATGAAACCGAATTTGCCGCCAGGAACGTCGGCCATCAGGGCGACCAGTGAATTGGAAAAACCTGACTGCGTCAAGGCCCACGCCATGGCCGTGGCGCAGCCAATGATCAGCAGGATGGCGCCTGACAGGCAGGCCGTATCGACCAGCATCGGATAGACCTTCTTCCAGTCAAACTGGCGATAGATCAGCAGACCGGCAAGCACCGTGTAGGCAATGCCGACGGTGGACACTTCGGTGGCGGTTGCCACGCCTTCCACCACCACCGTGCGAATCACGAACGGCAAGGCCAAAGCCGGCAGGGCAATCAGCAGCGCGCGCCGTACCTGCGCCGCGCTGGCCTTGGCCACCGCGCTCATGTCTTCGTGGCGCGTCTGATAAAACACCACGACACACAGCGCCAGCATGCCGACCACTGCTGGCAGCAAGCCGCCGGTGAACAGCGCCGAAATAGAGACGCCGGTGACAGCGCCAATCGTGATCAGTACCAGACTGGGCGGAATGGTTTCGCTCATGGCACCGGAAGCCGACAGCAGCGCCACCAGGTCGCCTCCTTTGGCGCCGCGCTTCAACATTTCCGGAAAAAGCGCCGGCGCCACAGCCGCCATATCGGCCGCCTTCGATCCGGAGATGCCCGACACCAGGTACATGGCGCCCAGCAAGACGTACTGCAGGCCGCCGCGCAGGTGACCGATCAGCGCCGCCAGAAAGTCCACCATCGCGCGTGCCAGACCGGTCATGGCAATCAGCGCGCCCAGAAAAACAAACAGCGGTACCGACAGCAGGATGATGTGCGACATGCCCTCGTCCATGCGACTCACCACAATCGTCAATGGTGCGCTTGTGGTCAAGGCCAGATAGGCCAGCGTGGACAGGCCAAAGGCAAAAGCAATCGGCAGGCCCAAAGCCACGCTCAGGCCGACCAGTCCAACAAAAAATATCAGCAAATTGAGATTGCCAAGATGGGTCAGCGCCGGCTTCATGAACCAGGAGCCGACCGAAATGAGCAGCAGCAGCGCCAGGCTTGCGGCGACATGCCTGATGCTGGCGCGCTCCAGCAAGCGGGCCAGGGAAATCGCCAGCATCAGGAACGCGCCGACACCGATCGCCGCCACCCGCATGCCATCGTGCCACTCCAGCGCCGGCGTCACCACCACCCACTGGTCATCAAAATGCTCGTAGGCCGGCAGCAGAAGCAAGCCGACGAAAAGGATCACCGTGCAGGTGCACAGGGTCTCGACCCGAATGCGCCAGCGCGCCGACATCATGTTGACAAAGGTCGTCAGCCGCATGTGCTCGCCGCGCCGCAGCGCGATCACTGCGCCCAGCATGGCGAGCCACAGGAACAGGATGGACGCCAGCTCGTCGGACCAGGTCAGCGGCGCATTGAAGACGTAGCGCGAAATCACGCCGGCCAGCAAAATCAGCGTCTCCAGCACCACCAGCGTTGCCGCCGGCAGTTCGGTAAGGAGTTGAATGCCTTTTTCGAAGGCTGCAAAACCGGGGCGGCGCGACGCCGCAAGCGGCTCAGACAAGCTTGCCAGAGTACTTCTCCAGTTTCGCCATCGCCACATCGCCAAACTTGCCGCGCCACTCCTTGTAGAAGCCAGCCTTGGACAAGGTGTCGCGGAAGGAGCCGACTTCCGGGTAATTGAAGATCAGGCCCTTGGCCTTGAGCTGTGCTTCCAGGCCATTGTTCAGGCGGCGGATGTCGTCACGCTGCTTGGTGACGGCGTCATCGACGTGCTTGTTGATGACGGTCTTGACTTCCTTGGGCAGGGCGTCCCAGCGTTTGCCGTTCGCCAGAATCCATTGGCCGTCCCACATGTGGCCGGTCATGGAGCAGTACTTCTGCACTTCGTAGAGTTTGGCGATTTCTATGATGGCCAGCGGGTTCTCCTGACCTTCGACCACCTTGGTCTGCAGGGCTGAATAGACCTCGCTGAAATTAATGGCGGCCGGCGCTGAGCCAAAGGCCTTGAACATGGAGGTCCAGAGCGGGCTCACCGGCACGCGGATCTTGAAGCCCTTCAGGTCAGCAGCGGTGGCAATCGGGCGCGACGAACTCGTGATATTTCGGAAACCATTGTCCAGGCAGCGGTCGAAGATGTGCAGATTGACTTTGGCAATGGCCTCGCGGATGTGGGCGCCAAGTTCGCCGTCCATGGCGGCCCAGACTGTCGGATAGTCCTTGAAGGCAAAGGCCAGGCCATTGATACCAGCCAGCGGCACCAGGGTCTGCAGGATCAGCCCGGACAGCGGAAAGATGTCGATGGCGCCGGATCGTACTTGCGACAGCATGTCGGTATCGCCACCGAGCTGGTTGTTCGGAAACACCTGAATATCGACGCGGCCGTTGGTCTCCTTGCGAATGGCCTCAGCGGCCTCGCGCACGCGAATGCTCGAGGGGTGCGTGGCCGGAATGTTGTTGGCCCACTTGAGACTGAACTCGGCAGTTTGCGCGAACACCGGTTGACCGATGGTGGCAAGCGCGCCGGCAGCGGCTGAACCCTGAATGAAGCCGCGGCGGCTGAGGTTGCTGGTAGAGCTCATGATCAGAGTGTCTCCTGTTGAATTGGATTTTGGTGAATGAAAGGGGTCTGCATTATCGCGTGACTTGCCAGTCTGTCTCAGGCGTCCAGCAAGGAGCGCGCCGCCAGCGCGATTTTCTCGGGCGAGAGCCGGGCTTCGTTTTCCAGAACCTGCGCGTAACCGACGGGAATGCGTGGCGCGCCCAGGCGCCTGATGCGGCAGCCCGTGGCCTCGGCGGCACTGGCTGCCACTTCGGCGCCAAAGCCTGCGACCTGTACCGCTTCGTGCACAACAAGCAGGCGCCCGCTGCGCGCGGCGGATTCAAAAACGGCCTGCTTGTCCCAGGGCCACAGTGTGCGCAAGTCGATGACCTCCACGCCAACACCCTGCAGTTCGGGCAGTTCCAGCGTCTGCATGACGGGCGCGACGCCGCGCGACCAGGTCACAATGGTCAGATCGCTGCCGCTGCACAGCGTGCGCGCCTGACCCAAAGGCACTTCCAGCGCGCTGTCGACCATGCCTTCAAGGCCCCACAATTCCTTGTGCTCCATGTAAATCACCGGGTCGCCAGAAGCCAGTGACGCCTTGAGCAGTGAAAAGTTGTCCTGTGGCGTCGCTGGCGTCGCCACCACCAGACCCGGCAAATGGGCAAACCAGGCTTCCAGTGACTGCGAGTGCTGCGCCGCCGACGCCGACCAGATACCGATGGGCAATCGCGCCACCAGTGGAACCCGGCCCTGACCGCCAAACATATAGCGGTTCTTGGCCGCCTGATTGACGATTTCGTCCATCGCACACAGCGCAAAGTCGATCACGCGCATTTCGACGACAGGGCGCAGACCTGCCAGCGCCATGCCAACCGCCGCACCCATGATGTTGGCCTCGGAAATCGGCGTGTCGATCACGCGCTCAGTGCCAAACTCCTGTTGTAGCCCGCGGTATTGGCCAAAGACGCCGCCGCGTCCCAGATCCTCACCCAGCGCCACAACGTTCGCGTCTGCCTGCATCGCCTGCTGCAGTGCCAGCGCCGCCGCCTGGGCGTAGGTCATGCTGACGGCGCTCATTGCCACACCCCCGCGCCGGTCGTCATGATGTCCTGGTAGGCATCCGCCGCCAGCGGCCAGGGCGCCGCCTCGGCCACCTCCAGCGCATCCCTGATTTCGGCCAGCGCTGCCTGATCGATGCCATCGATCCCGGCCTGCGTGGCACCCATCGCCAGCAACTGGCGCTGCGCTATCAACAGCGGATCATTGCGCTTGGCAGCTTCGACTTCCGATGGATCGCGATAAGTGCCCGGATCAACCGAGACATGCCCCTTGAAGCGGTACGTCACAGCATGCAGCAGACGCGGCCCCTGGCCAGCGCGTATCTCTGCGATCAGGCGCGCCGCCGTTTCATCCACGGCACGGGCGTCGTTGCCATCGACCTTGATGGCCGGCAAACCCAGCGCCTGCGCCCGCGCCGAGACACCCTCGCCCGCGGTCATGGTTGCGGTCGGGGTCGTCGCTGAAATCCGGTTGTCCTCGCAGACAAACAGCACCGGCAAGTGGTACACCTGCGCCCAGTTCAGCCCTTCCAGAAACGGACCACGGTTGGCCGCGCCGTCGCCAAAAAAACAGGCGACCAGGTTGGCTTGCTTGCGCAGCTTCAAGGCATGTGCAGCACCGGTCGCAATTGGAATGCCGGCAGCCACCACACCATTGGCACCGAGCATGCCAACCGAAAAATCGGCAATATGCATGGAGCCACCTTTGCCCTTGTTGTAGCCGCTGGAGCGACCAAACAGTTCGCACATCATGGTGGCGGCCACCGCGCCTTTGGCCAGGGTGTGGCCATGTCCGCGATGGGTTGAGGTCAGCAGGTCTTCGCGCTTCAAATTGATGCAAACCCCGGCGGCCACCGCCTCCTGGCCGGTCGACAGGTGCAGCGGTCCGCGCACCAGTGCGGGCTTGGCTGAAGCGCTCAAGCCCCAGGCCGCCACGCCGCCCTGGCTGGCAATTTCCGCAGCATCTTCAAAAGCGCGTATCCGGCGCATCAAACGATATAGATCAAACAGGCGCGAGACTGGCAAAGTTGGACTCCGATCTGGACAAACCCCGCTAGCCGGGGATGAAGTTGGCGGGTGCGTTAGAGGTAACACTGTTCACTTAATGTCATTGCGTCCCCGGATCAAGTCCGGCGTGACAAAGTGACCAGTATTGGCCTTAGAGGCCGGAAGTTTAACGTCAGTCGGGCATGGATCCGCCCAGCGCCTTGATCAGGAACACCGAAGTCACCAGCTCCTGCCCCAGCAGTTGGACACTCTGGCGTTCACTGAGCAACAAGGCCTGCTGCGCCGTGACCAGGTCCGGATAAGGCGCCAAGCCGCCGTCGTAGCGGGCACTTGTCATCTCCAGAACCCGCTGCGCCGCTGCTCTGGCCGTCGCGGCCTGCAGCGAGGCCCGGCGCAGGGCCGCCAGGCCCGTGATGCCGTCCTCAACCTCCTGCATTGCCACAAGCACAACTCGCCGGTAGTTCGCTACCGTAGCGTCGTAGCCGGCGCGTGAGAATTCAAGATTGGCGCGCAAGCGGCCTCCGTCAAAAATCGTCTGCGCGGCCGACCAGCCGAAGGACCACAGCAGACTCGGAGCGTCAAACAAGCTGGCCAGTTCCCGGCTGTCAACGCCCAGCGTCGATCCCAGCGTGATGCTGGGGTAGAAGGCGGCGTTCGCAAGGCCAATCTGTGCATTGGCCGCCGCCATGGCGCGCTCGGCCGCTGCAATGTCAGGGCGGCGCTGCAAAAGATCAGACGGCAGGCCCAGTGGCACCGCCGGTGCGCTGCGCTCACGCGAGTCCGGCGGCAAGCTGAACTGGGGCGCCGCCACACCCGTCAGCGTGGCCAGGGCATGCTCGAACTGGCCGCGCTGGCGGCGCAGCAGTTCGAGCTGCACAAGAGTGGTTTCGAGCAAGGCCTGCTGCTGGGCCAGGTCCAGGCCAGAGGCAGCCCCAAGTTCATAGCGCGCCTGCACCAAATCCAGCGCGCGCCGCTGCCAGGCAATAGCGCGTTCCAGCACCTCGAGTTCGCCGTCAATTTCACGCAGGTTGAAATAGTTGGCAGCCAGGTCCGTGCCAAGCAACAAGCGCGTGTTCTCAAGCTCCGCCGCCGCCTGGCCGGTTGTCGCCTGCGCTGCTGCGATCGACTGCTCAACGCGCCCTGCCAGGTCCAGTTCGTAGCTCACCGTCATTGCCACGCTGAGCTCGTTTTGCACGGTGGAGAAGTTCGGGCTGCTGTAACTGCTGAGCGGACGATTGGCAGAAATCTTCTGCCGTGCGACACGCTCGCTCAGTCCCAACTGCGGCAGGGCGCTGGCCGAGCTTGCTGCCAGTGTGGCGCGAGCCTGCAGCAGTCGTGCCTGCGCCAGGGCCAGCGTCGGGCTGTTCAGAAGTGCCTGCTGCTGCAGCGCCTCGAGCGTGGGGTCTGCAAAAACTCGCCACCAGGCACCCTTGCTGGCAGTGTCATTGGCTTGGCCGACGCGCCAGGGCGCATCGAGTTTCCAGGCCACTGGCAAGTCCAGCGTTGCTCGCTGATACTCTGGCGCGGTCGCGCAGGCCAGTAGCACGCTGGCGCAGACTGCGATCAGCGCAGCACGAAAAATCACTTGCCGTCCTTGGCCGGTTTCGCCACCACCGTCTGGCCATCGGCGATCCAGTCCGGCGGATTGAGCACCACGCGATCGGTTTCCGCCAGACCTTCGAGCACTTCGAAATCAGCACCGTAGTTGCGCCCTACGCTGACGCGTCGCAGGCTGACGCGGCCCTTCGCGTCAACCAGCGCGACCATCGTGCCCTGGGCGCGAAACAGCAGCGTGTTGGTCGGCGCCACCAGCGACTGGCTGGTGGGCAGCGTCAATTCCACCTTGACGTAGGCACCCGGCATCAGGCTGCCATCCGGATTGGGCAGCGCCACTTCCAGTTGCATGGTGCGGGTCGCGGGGTCGATCGCGGCCGATGTGCGCGCCACTTGTCCCGGGAAACGCCGTCCCTGCAACTCGGCCTGGCTCACCACGACCTTTTGCCCGACCTTGACCAACTGCGCATAGGCTTGCGGCAGGTTGACGTAAACGCGCAGCGGGTCGGTCTGTGACAAGGTAAACAGCAGACGTGAACTGTCAATCAGGTCGCCGACGTCCACGTTGCGCCGCGTAATCACTCCGGAAAACGGCGCCAGCACACGCTTGAAATCTTCCAGCTGGCGCAGGCGCCCGACGCCCGCTTCGGCCGCCGCCAGATTGGCCTGGGACTGCGTCGCGGCGCTGCGTCGCTCGTCCAGGTCCTGCTGCGAGACCACGTCTTTTTTGCGCAGTCCTTCCCAGCGCAGCAGAGTGCTGCGGGCCAGTTCCAGACTGGCGGCGGCCTGATCCCGCGCCGCCTGCGCCTGGCTTAACTGCTGGTCGATTTCGGGTGTCTCGATTTCGGCCAGCAGTTCACCCTTGGCAACCTTGCTGCCAATGTCGCGTGTCCAGCGCTTGAGGTAACCGCTGGCGCGCGCGGCAATCGGCGACTGCACAAAGCCCTGCAAGGTGCCGGGCAGTGCCAGCGTCTGAGCGCCGGCACTGCGCCTGGCCTGAACGGTTGTGACGTATTGACGGGATTGCTCGGCGGTGCTGGCGTCCAGCGCACTGGCATTGGCGAAGCGGCTCAGCAGCGTGCGCCCGGCACCCAGCGCGAGCAGCAACAGCACCACCAAGGCGGAAATCTGGGTCCGGCGCACGATCTGGCGGCGCTTGAGCAGTTCAACGTGGTCCTCCCCCGCTTCGAACTCTATCGGGTGCAAACCCAGGGCCGCATGGCGTTGCTCGGTCATGGTTTAGTTCTCCTGTGAAGACTCGCAAACACCACCGGTACGAAGAACAGTGTGGAGATCGTGGCAAACAGCAGGCCGCCAATCACCGCCCGACCCAGTGGCGCATTCTGCTCGGCACCCTCACCCAGGCCCAGCGCCATCGGAATCATGCCGATGATCATCGCCAGCGCCGTCATCAGCACCGGACGGATGCGCGTCGCGCCCGCTTCCAGCGCCGCCGCCAGCGGTGGTATGCCGGCCTCCAGGCGTTGCCGTGCGAACGAGATCAGCAAGATGCTGTTGGCAGTGGCCACGCCCATCGTCATGATGGCACCGGTCAGCGCCGGCACGCTGAGCGTGGTGCCAGTGATGAACAGCATCCAGGCAATGCCTGCCAGGGCTGCCGGCAAGGCCGCAATGATGATCAGCGCGTCAGTCCAGGACTGGAAGTTGATAACGATCAGCAGATACACCAGCACGATGGCCATGGCCAGCCCCACGCCCAGACCCAGAAAGGACGCCTGCATGGTCTCGATCTGGCCACGCAGAGCAAGCTGACTGCCTCGCGGCAGCCTGGGGCGAATTTGCTCGATCAAGGTCTCGATGCGCGCCGCCACGCTGGCCAGATCGGTGCCCTGAACGCTGACATAGACATCGACCGCCGGCAGGATGTTGTAGCGCGACGCGACGGCCAGCATCCGGCTCGGCGTTACTTCCACCAGGTTGCCCAGCAACTGCGTGGCGCCGCTGGTGCCGGTCGTGCCGACACCGGTTCCGACCGGCATATTGAGCAAGGCGTCGAGCGAATCAATCTGGTACTGCGGCGTCTGCACAGCGATGTTGTAGACCACACCATTTTGCGGATTGAGCCAGAACGCCGGCGCCGTCTGCGAACTGCCCGAAAGCGAGATCAGCACGTTCTGGCCAACGTTGGCGGCGCTCAGTCCGACCTGCTGCAAGCGACTGCGGTCCATCTGCAGATTCAAGGCAGGCGCATCGAGCCGCTGATGCACATGGGCGTCAACCGCGCCCGGAATGTGTCGGATCAGTTCGGTCAGTTCGCCGGCGAGCTGGGCATTGCCAGCCACATCTGCGCCGGTGAACTGGATGTCGATGGCCGCCGGCAATCCGAAATTCAGAATCTGGGTGACGATATCGGCCGGCTGGAAAAAGAACTCGATGCCGGGAAAGCGCTTCGGCAGCTCGGAGCGCAGCCGCGAAACAAAACCCTCGGTGGGATCATGCCCCTCGCGCAGCGAGAGCAGAATTTCGCCGTCCAGCGTTCCAATCGTGCCGGCGTTGCTGTACGACAGATTGATGCCGCTGTTGGGCACGCCCAGGTTGTCCAGAATGGTCTCGAGCTGCTCGCGCGGAATAAGCTCGCGGATCACCGTCTCCACCGCATCGGCCAGCCGCGCCGTCTCCTCAATGCGGGTACCGGTCGGTGCGCGCAGGTGCAGACGGATCTGACCGGCATCGACGCTGGGGAAGAAATCGCGACCCAGTACCGGGTACAACAGGCAGGAACCCAGGCAAAAGCCCATGAACAGCAGGGCAAAACCGCGCCGGTGCGACAGCAGTGCCGACAGCGCCAGCGTGTAGGCGCGCCGTACCCGCTCGAAACGGCTGTCGAAGGCACGGTACAGGCGGGTCAGCAGACCACTGCCGGTGGCTGGCCCCTGCTGGCGCGACATCAAAAGCAGCACCAGCGTCGGCACCAGGGTGCGCGACAGCAGGTAAGAGGCAATCATCGCCAGCACCACCGCCTCTGCCATAGGCACAAACAGGAAGCGCGCGACACCCGAGAGGAAGAACATCGGCACAAACACGATGCAGATGCAAAGCGTAGAGACAAACGCAGCAACGCCGATTTCACCGGCGCCGGTCTCGATGGCTTCAACAATCGGCGTGCCCATGTGCAGATGGCGCTCAATGTTTTCTATGGTCACGATCGCCTGGTCCACCAGAATACCGACCGACAAAGCCAGGCCACCGAGTGTCATCAGGTTGAGCGTCTCGCCAAGCATTTTCAAGACCAGAATCGAGGCCAGGATCGACAGGGGAATGGTCAGCGCAATGATCAAGGTGCTGCGCCAGTTGCCCAAAAAGAGCAGCACCATGGCAGCGGTCAGTGCTGCGGCAATCAAGGCCTCGATGACCACACCCTTGACGGCCGCCTTGACAAACACCGACTGATCAAAAAGCGGCGTGACCTTGATATCTGCCGGCAATACCTGAGCCACCCGCGGCAGCAGGGCCTTCAGGTTGGCCACAATGTCCAGCGTCGAGGCGCCGCCGTTCTTCAGTACCGACAAGAGCACGCCACGAGCGCCGTCCTGGCGCACGATATTGGTTTGCGGCGAGAAGCCATCGCGGACCTGCGCCACGTCGCGCACATAGGTGGTGGCACTGCCAATGGTGCGCACCGGCAGGTCGCCCAGACCCTCAATGGCGTCGGGTGAGCCGTTCATCCTGACGGTGTATTCGGTCGCTCCAAACTTGGCTGTTCCGGAAGGCAGAATCAGGTTCTGCAAATTCACCGCATTGACCACATCGACCGGCGACAGGCCGCGCGCCTGCAGCGCCGCGGTATCGAGATCGATTGAAATCAGGCGGTTCTTGCCGCCGTAGGGAAAGGGCACGGCGGCCCCGGGGATGGTGATGAGCTGCGGCCGCAGCACATTCACGGCGTTGTCAAAGACCGCTTGCTCCGGCAGGGTCGGACTCGACAGCGCGAGTTGCACCACCGGGATGCTGGAGGCCGAATACTTGATCACCAGTGGCGGCGTGATGCCCGGGGGCAACTGGCGCACCTGCGTCTGCATTGCCGCCACGACCTGTGCAATGGCGGTCTGGATGTTGGCAGTGGGCTGAAAAAATACCTTGATGATGGAAACGCTGGCCAGCGACTGCGACTCGATGTGCTCAATATCGCTGACCGTGGTGGTCAGTCCGCGCTCGCTCTGACCGGCAATGCGCTGACCCATTTCCTGCGCCGACAGGCCACCATAGTTCCAGATGATGCTGACAACCGGGATATTGATTTCAGGAAAGATGTCGGTCGCCATGCTGAGCAAGGCAAAGGGCGTTGCCAGAACGATCAGCATCGCCATCACGATGAAAGTGTAGGGACGCCGCAGCGCCAGCTGAACCATGGACATCGGGAAACGTTCTCCTCGCTATGCGGCAAATGATAGCAAGCAGGCACTTGCCCGAGCCGACAGCGTCATCAAGGAGCAGCCGCGCCGCGACCGAGCCGCTGCGCCAGCGCCTCAAACTTCTCGGGCGGCAGCGGTCGGTTGAACAGGTAACCCTGGTAGGTATGGCATCCCAGACTGGCCAGAAACTCCCGCTGCGCCTCGGTCTCCACCCCTTCGGCGATCACGCCCAGCCCCATGCTGGTGGCCATCGCGATGACGGCCCGGGAAATCGCCGCGTCATCGGCATCCGTCAGGATATTGCGC
>SESE01000634.1_pt1 | contig 14472 bp, 12 predicted proteins | sample 3171371 | NCBI WGS metagenome assembly SESE01 (sample SAMN06051881, study PRJNA518727) | freshwater metagenome | biome: subpolar coniferous forest; feature: holomictic lake; material: water; isolation source: holomictic Lake 442, 13 m depth | place: Canada: near Kenora, Ontario | collected... | reverse complement strand
CAGTCTGGGCCATGGCTTCAAGGATGAGAACGCCCGGCATAATGGGATTTCCCGGGAAATGACCCTGGAAGAATGGTTCGTTTATGGTGACATTTTTGATCGACACAATTTTTTCGTCAAGCTTGAACTCAACAATTTTGTCGATCAACAAGAACGGATAACGATGGGGAAGGATATTCTGAATAGCATTGATATCAAAAATAACTCCGGCTTTTTTCTCGTGCTGGTATTGCCTGGCAAGTTTGTTGCGATCAGCGTATTTCTTGAGATGCTTTACGAATTCAACATTTGATGCATGACCTGGTCGTGCAGCAAGTACCTGTGCTTTTATCGGCATACCGAGGAGGGCGAGATCGCCGAGAAGGTCGAGCAGTTTATGGCGCGCAGGCTCGTTATTGAAGCGCAGTTCCCGGTTGTTGAGAATACCGTTTGCGCCAATCACAAGATTATTTGATTCCAGGCCAAGTTTATTGCCAAGGTCTGCAAGCTCCCCCTTTCTCATACTTTTATCGATAATGACAATAGCGTTGTCTACATCGCCACCCTTGATGATACCCTGGTTTGCAAGGGCTTCAACTTCACTGAGGAAACAAAATGTTCTGGATGGTGAAAACTCCTTGAAAAATTCCTTTTCCAGGTCAAAAAGCCCTGAGTGCTGCGAGCCAAGTGCCGGGTTTTTGTAATCCACCATGACTGTTGTTCTGAAGCTGTCGAGCGGCAGTGCAACAATATCAACGCCGTTTTTGGAGTCGTGGTATTCAATGGTTTCATCAATAATCAGATAATTTTTTGGCTCATCCTGTTCATGAAAACCGGCTTCCAGCAGGGCTTCGGCAAAAGGGTGCGCGCTTCCGTCCATGACCGGAGGTTCTGGTCCGCTCATCTCTATGCTGCAGTTATCGATCTGGAGGCCGTAAAGAGCCGCAAGAACATGCTCGGTTGTATTAACCTTCACACCGTTGAGACCAATGGTTGTGCCCCGCAAAACATCAATCACATTTTCAATCAGAGCCGGTATTTCGGGGCTGTCTTCGATATCGGTACGAATAAAACGGTAACCATAATTTACTGGCGCAGGTTTGAAGGTAATCATACATTTTTCGCCGGTATGCAGTCCGGTACCGCAAAGAGACGCCTCTTTTTGAATGGTGCGCTGATGAATAAGCATTATGTAGTTGTTACTCCCGAAAGGCTTGGCCGATCAGGAAATGAAGGCAAAGTGTCTATGATGAAAAACCTTATACGATGAAGATAGTAAAAATTTTCTCTTTAAATCAGGTGTTTGCACGAACTACTTATGTAAAGATTATGTAGTGAAGTGTTTTAATGCTTTTTCGAGAAGTAGTTTATGGGTTATGTTGTTGCCAGCAATGATGCTTTGTCCTTTAATGACATCGGCATCTCCGGTAAAGTTGGTGACTGTTCCCCCAGCCTCCCGCACAAGGAGAACGCCAGCAGCAAAATCCCATGGAAAGAGCTTGTATTCCCAGAAGCCATCAAAGCGTCCGCAAGCTGTATAAGCAAGATCTATGGCTGCTGAGCCTGCACGCCGGATACCAGCAGAATCGTGAATGACATCCCGCAGCATACCAATGGTGGAGTCGAGGTAATGGTATTCGCTGAATGGAAGACCGGTTGCCATGAGAAAACTCTCTTTGTCTGTTCGTTCCGAGATGGTAATCTTTTTCTCGTTCAAGAATGCTCCCTTACCATATTCAGCGGTAAAAAGCTCATTCAAAACAGGCTGATAAACAACGCCTGCGAGCAACTCGTTACTGCTGTTTAGCAGCGCAATGCTTACCGAAAAAACGGGAAAAGAGTGAATAAAGTTAAGTGTGCCGTCAAGAGGATCGACAATCCAGGTTCTTCCTGAAGTTCCCTTGATGACGGTCCCCTCTTCGCAGAGCATACTGTCTTCAGGGAAACTTTCGGTTATAATTGAAGTTATCGCCGCTTCACAGGCCCTGTCAACGTCAGTGACAAAATCCTTGAAATCTTTCGACTGGATCTCGGGATGAGAGAGTTCTCCGAATTTATCAAGGGTTATTGTGCCTGCAGCACGAGCCGCTCTGATTGCTGCCTGCAGCTCATTGCTTGTATTTTCCATGTGACAGTAATGATTGAAATTTAATCGGCGGCTAATATAACATTTCTTTTTTTGAAAACAGGGAGGCATAGAGGAGCAAGAGGGATACAGTCCACATAAGTTTCGATTATATCTTGTGGCCTCGGGAATTAACAATCGGCGGAATCTGTTCCTTTATTCTCATAAAATAAAAGGTGTTATAATTTTAATGCAAAAGGTGATGAAATTCAATATTCCAAGGCTTGCGCTCTGTATAGGTTTGTGTTTTGTGTTTGCTTATGCGGGAAGTACCTTTACGCCGGTACCGGGCTCAGAGTGGTACTATTCTGTACTTAAAAAACCGTCATGGAATCCGCCCGACTGGCTGTTTCCTCCGGCATGGAGTTTGCTGTTCCTGCTTATGGGCATTGCCCTCTCTCTTGTCGTCGAGCAGTGGGGTGAAAAAAAACAGATTCAGGGAGCTCTTGTTGTCTTTGGGGTGCAGCTTTTGCTGAATCTTGGCTGGTCAGCTTCCTTTTTTGGACTTCACTCGCCGTTGCTTGCTTTGGGAGTGATTGCTCTGCTCTGGCTTGCCATTGTGTTTACTATTGTGAAATTCAGAGCCGTTTCGCCACTTGCGGGATATCTGCTGATCCCTTATCTCCTGTGGGTAAGTTTTGCGTCATATCTGAACTTTACGATCTGGCAGCTCAACTGGGTAAGGTAAGATTTGTTTCAGAAGGGTTGGCGCCAGTGTCTACCGATATGCCGCCCCTTTTGGGCTGAAGAGCAGAGGTGGCTTGGAATACGATCATAGCGATTCAAAGGTGAAGAGCACAAAAACGAAAAGCGCAGTATCGACTGCGCTTTTCGTTTGAATGTTCATGGTTCAGGAAAAGAGGCTTAGTCACTCTCCTGGTCACGCAGGTTCTCAAGAACACCGAAATCTTCAAGCGTGGTGACATCTCCCTTGATCTCATTGCTTGTGGCAAGTTCGCGAAGGAGGCGACGCATGATTTTTCCGCTGCGGGTTTTTGGAAGTCCTTTGGCCCATCTGATTTCGTCCGGCTTGGCAATGGGTCCGATCTCCTTGGCAACGTGGTTGCGCAGCGCTTCACGGAGTGTCATGTCGCCGACATATTCATCTTTCAGGGTAACAAAGGCGACAAGGGCATTGCCTTTAAGCTCGTCAGGACGGCTGACAACCGCGGCCTCTGCAACGGCTTCGTGCGATACCAGTGCGCTTTCGACTTCGCTGGTGCCAAGGCGGTGACCAGAAACGTTGACCACATCATCGACACGTCCCATAATCCAGATATAACCGTCCTCATCCTTGCGGGCGCCGTCACCGGTAAAGTACATGCCGGGGAACTCTGACCAGTAGGTTTTTTCGTAGCGTTCGTTATCGCCATAGATGGTACGGAGCATTGACGGCCATGGTTTTTTGATAACAAGGTATCCGCCTTCGTTGGCTACGCACGGTGTGCCATCCTTGTGGACCACATCAACCGCGATACCGGGGAGCGGACGGGTTGCCGTGCCGGGTTTGGTCGGGGTCGCACCTGGAAGAGGGGAGACCATGATGCCGCCGGTCTCTGTCTGCCACCAGGTGTCGACAATAGGACATTTTTCCTGTCCGACTACCTTGTGATACCACATCCATACATCAGGGTTGATTGGCTCGCCTACGCTTCCGAGAAGGCGGAGTGAACTGAGGTTGTGTTTGGTGACCCACTCATTACCTGAGCGGATAAAGGCACGGATTGCAGTAGGTGCGGTGTAGAATATGGTGACTTTATGGCGGTTGATGATATCCCAGAAGCGATCCCACTGCGGATAGTTCGGAGCGCCTTCGTACATGAGCATGGTTGCGCCGCAGAGCAGAGGACCGTAAGCCATGTAGGTGTGTCCGGTAATCCACCCGACATCGGCTGTACAGAAATAGATATCCTCATCGTTTATATCAAAAACGTATTTGAATGAGCTGGCAGCGTGAACCATGTAGCCAGCGGTGGTGTGCAGGATACCTTTTGGTTTGCCGGTTGATCCGCTGGTGTAGAGTACGAAGAGCGGATGTTCTGCATCGAGTTCTGCCGGTTCGCATTCATCAGCGGCAAGGCCCATAAGATCGTGCCACCAATGGTCCATCCCGTTATGCATGTGTACCTCTTCGTTGGTGACCTTCAGGGTGATGACACTGCGAATTGACGGGGTATTGACGATCGCCTCATCAACAATATTTTTCAGGTTGATGGAGCTGCCACGGCGTCTGGTTCCATCTGCGCAGATAACCATCTTGGCACGTGAGTCATTGACACGTTCGGTAATGGCGTGTGCAGAGAATCCGGCAAAAATAACGTTATGGACTGCTCCAACACGTGCACAGGCGAGAACGGCAATAATCAGCTCAGGAACCATGCCCATATAGATCGCAACCCTGTCGCCAGGCTTGATGCCGGCGATTTTCAGTACGTTCGCAAATTTGCTGACCTGGCGGTGCAGTTCGCCGTAGGTCAGAACACGCTCGTCTCCCTCTTCGCCTTCCCAGATAATGGCGGCCTTGTTCTTTCTCCAGCTTTTGACATGGACATCGAGGGCATTGTAGCAGATATTGGTTTTCCCACCTTTAAACCATTTCGCGTAGGGAGAATTCCATTCCAGAACGGTATCCCATTTCTTGAACCAGTGGAACTTTTCAGCAATTCCACCCCAGTAGGCATCTGGATCTGCTTCTGCTGCGGCATAGAGCTTCTCATACTCTTCCATGGAGGAAACATGAGCATTGAGTGCAAAATCGGCCGGAGGTGGAAATTTTCGCTTTTCAGACAATACAGAACTGATCGATACTTCGGCAGTAGAGGAGGCTGCGGTCTGCTGTGCGTTGGAGGTTGTTTCGTCTGTAGCCATTGATACCCGTGTTTTATGTGTTGAAAAGAAAAAGGTCATCCCGTGAGAGGTATTCGTGGAGGAGAAAAAAAAAGTTGATAAAGCTGAGAAAAAAAGCTGGATATAATCTTAGCTGCACCCTCCACGAATGTTACATAAAAAAAATCTTGTTGACAACAATTGTGATGCTGTAATCCACACTCTTTGAAGTTATTGTACCGCGAAACTCACCAGTTTATCCACCACAACAATTTCGCGGACAATGGTTTGACCCTCGAGAAATTTGCGTACCGATTCAACTTTTTTTGCCTCTGCAAGGAGCAACTCTTTCGGGCTTTTAGCTGGCGCAGAAAAGGTGCCTCTCAGCTTTCCGTTGATCTGCACAGCAATGGTCAAAACACTCTCTTCGACCAGTTTGGGATCATAAGCTGGAAAGGGCCGGGAGCTGATTGATGCGCTGTGACCGATTGTTTCCCAGAGTTCCTCGGTGATGTGCGGAGCGTAAGACGCAAGCAGAATGAGCAGTGTTTCAACGGCGTTGCGGTTGTTGCAGCCCGCCTTGTGCAGCTCGTTGACAAAGACCATCATTTCGGAAATTGCTGTGTTGAATTTGAGATTTTCCGTGTCTTCAGCTACTTTTTTTATGGTTTTGTGCATGCGTCTCAGCAACTCTTCGGGCAATGGTTCCAAAGAGAGTATTGTCGGTACTCCTTCGTATGTTGGATAAATCAATCGCCATACTTTCGACAGAAAACGGCTTATGCCTTCAATGCCGTTGGTATTCCATGGTTTCACCTGTTCAAGCGGGCCGAGAAACATCTCATAAAGTCGTACCGCATCAGCGCCGTAGCGTTTCAGGACGTGATCAGCCGGGATGACATTGCCGCGTGATTTCGACATTTTCTCGTTGTCTTCGCCAAGAATCATTCCCTGATTGAAAAGCTTCCTGAATGGCTCTTTTGTGGTGACGACACCGAGGTCAAAAAGAACTTTGTGCCAGAAGCGCGCATAAAGCAGGTGAAGGACGGCATGTTCGGCACCGCCAATATAGAGATCGACGTTCATCCAGTAGTGCTCTTTGTCAGGCTCGATCAATTGCTTGCTGTTTTCCGGATCGATAAAGCGGAGGTAGTACCAGCAGCTTCCCGCCCACTGGGGCATGGTGTTGGTTTCTCTTCTGAACGTTCCGTGTTCATCTGTTCCGTAGAGCCAGTGTGGTATATTGGCAAGTGGCGATTCGCCGGTTGACGATGGATGATAGGCTTCAACTTCAGGAAGCACAAGGGGAAGATTGGTTTCGGTACGAAGAGTCCCGTCGTCATAATGCTTGATTGGAATCGGTTCTCCCCAGTACCGCTGACGACTGAATATCCAGTCGCGCAGTTTGTAGTTCACCTTTCTTGTGCCAACGCTCTTTGTTTCAAGCCATGAAGCCATTCGCTCAAACGCGTCGGAGAAGACAAGTCCGTCAAGCGAAACTTCACTGTTGGAGGAGTTGACGCAGATACTGTTTTTATCTTCAAAAACACACTCCTGAACATCGTGCGGGCTTTTGATCACCTCGATGATTGGCAGGTGGTACTGTTTTGCAAACTCCCAGTCGCGGCTGTCATGCGCCGGAACCGACATGATGGCTCCCGTGCCGTAGCTGATCAGGACAAAGTCGGAAATCCAGACTGGAAGAGGCGCGCCCGTGGCGGGGTTTATGGCATAAGAGCCTGTAAAAACTCCAGTTTTCTCTTTTTGCAGTCCGGTGCGTTCAAGCTCAGTTTTAAGCTTCGCCCGGCTGATATAGTTTTTCACCTCAACCAACTGCTGCGCTGTGGCCAGTTTCTCGGCAAAAGGGTGTTCAGGTGAAATCACCAGATAGGTGGCACCAAACAGGGTGTCTGGCCTTGTTGTATAGACTTGCAGTTTTTTGTCATGGCATCGCAGCTCAAAATCAATTTCAACACCTTCAGAACGGCCAATCCAGTTGCGCTGCATCTGTTTGACATTTTCCGGCCATTCAAGTTCGTCAAGATCAGCAAGCAGGCGATCGGCATAAGCGGTGATTTTCAGCACCCACTGGCGCAGCGGTCGGCGGACAACGGTATAGCCGTCAGCAATTTTTTCATCTACCTCTTCATTTGCCAGCACGGTTTTGAGCTCTTCGCACCAGTTGACGTCCACTTCCGACATATAGGCAAGCCCCCTGTCGTAAAGCTTCAGAAAAATCCACTGGGTCCATTTGAAGTATCCTGAATCGGTAGTGTTGATCTCTCGTGACCAGTCGTAGGAGAAGCCCATGGCTTGAAGGGTTGCCTTGAAGCTGTGGATATTCTCTTCTGTGGTGATTTTTGGGTGAGTCCCTGTTTTAATGGCAAACTGTTCCGCAGGAAGTCCAAAGGCATCCCATCCCATGGGGTGAAGCACATTATAGCCGCAGCTCCGTTTGTAGCGGGCAATAATATCTGACGCGGTGTATCCTTCGAGATGGCCGACATGGAGCCCGGTCCCGCTGGGATAGGGGAACATGTCGAGCACATAATATTTCGGTTTGCTGGCCCCTTCTTCAGTTGTAAAGGTCTGCTGTTCCTGCCACCTGGCTTGCCATTTTGCCTCTATTGATGAGAAATCGTATTTCATGTATTCTTTTCGGGTAAAACGATAGAAACAATTCTTTTAAAACACTAAAAGTCGTGGCAGGAACATCAGGATCAACGAAAGCTATACAGGAACGTTACAAGTTTTTCGATAATCCTTTTTTGATATCCCCTCCATACTCCGGTAATGGAGCGGGAATTTAAACATAAAGAGGGAAAGAGAGAGAATAGTATTTTTGATACGATGAATATTTTTGCTCTTCTGCAATGGTGCATTTTCTGCACATCCTCTCACACATTGCAAAAACTCTTCTACAGGTACCGCAGATACAGAGGGAAAGCGGGGAATAGTTGATGAAAAAAGCTGAAATACAGTATCAGGATCGTACCGCTGGCTGGCTTTTACAAGATGAAGAGGGTTATCACTTTATTTATGATGTGGCGTATCTGGCATCGGAAAATCCGAAGGCGATAAGCTTTACTCTGCCGTTGAAGGCTACAGCATATACCAGCAAGACAATGGTTCCCTTTTTTGATGGACTAATCCCTGAGGGATGGCTTCTCGATATTGCGGAAAGGAATTGGAAGCTTGACCCCCGAGATAGAGGACTTGACGATGCTTATGGCCGAAGCGGTCAGGATCAATACCGTTCCCCATTGCCTGATCCGCATGCAGTCAGGAGTGTGTCACGAACGCAAGTGAAAGCTTGCGATGCTATACTTGAGATGGGAGAAGGCCTCCCGAAATCGGCTTGCAGGAGCTGATTTCAAACCACCCGGTGCTGCTGCGTTCAAAAGGCGTGGTAGTGAGCGACCGAGGAAAAGGCATCAGATAGATGTCAGGTACGTGTTGAGAAGATGAACGAAAGTGAACCGTTCGACGACGCATCGTTATCATTGAAGTACTGTCAAAACTGGGGGTGTCCTGACCTTCCAGTATTAATCGGAACGATACCTGTTTACGGTTCCGGTGGCAGTCGGTGTATAGGCTGCATGATCTCAACACAGGCTTGAGTATGGAACGTGAGAACCTTGTTCTGGATGTAAAGGGAAATAACAAATGGCAGACACCATGAGAAAGAATACCAATGACAGAACGAGGGGCGGAGTTGCCCGTAGTTTTTCCAGTTTCAGCGTTTTGCATAGCCAGCAACTGAAACCGGGTTGTGGTTGTAATTTTTATCACTTGTCTCTTCGTTGAGAGCCTCCGGCAGAGAAAAAGCCTCCGCGACATCCTTTTCAAGAGCCAGGACTTCAGCATCCGTCAACAAGGCGAACTCTTTCTGACGTCGGCGAAGAGAGAGTTTCATGCCGTTTTGGGTGATGAACATGATGAGGTCGCGGATCTGGTTTCCGGGCATGTCGATGCGTTCACCGATTGAGGTCTGGGCAAGGTCATAACATTTCAGGTAGTGCACCTCTTTCGGGAGCAAGGTTGTGATGGTATGCTCGACGCAAGTGTAGAGATATTCGGCAAGTGCCGTGTAGTCGCCGAACCGGTAAAGATCGGCAGTATCATTGAGCACTTCGACGTTGCCTGTTGGCGTTGGCTGCCAGTCGATAGAGGGCATGAGTGGTGCGCTGAAGTCGCGCAGGGCTTGCCGGTACTGCTCGATATGCTCAAGCATGACGGCGCTGACCGGAAAAACCATGCCCGCAGGCGCAAATTTCCGCTCGGCAAGAATATGATGGATGAGCGCCCTGTGCAAGCGGCCATTACCATCCTCGAAGGGGTGTATGAAAATAAATCCGAATGCGATCAGTGCAGCATGAATGACGGGATCAACCGATCCCGCGCTCATGATGCGGTGACTATCCAGAATTCCCTGCATCAGAGATGGGAGATCCTCGGCTCGTGAACCGATAAACTCTGGAACCGGCTCACCGTCCCGATTCCGCTCACCCAGAAAAACTCCTTCCGTGCGAAGTCCCCTGGCAACAAAGCGGTTGTCAGGAATGAGTTTGCCATGCATTTCAATGATTTCAGAGAGTGAGAGCGGCTGGGGCCCGGCTTTCTGAATGATGAGAGCCCAGCGTTCGATCCGGTTCCGGGCAGGGCGCTCACCTTCAATGGCAAACGAGGCGCGGCTGTCGGCAAGAAGCAGAAAACTGGCTGCCCGATGCCAAACATCCTGACTGGTTCGGCCCATGACCTGCTCGACCTGAAGAGAGAGCGCCGCCTTGGTGAACGCTTGCAGCACCTCTGTTTTACGGACTACAGGGCAGAAGTGACGGTCGCCAAGAAGGTTGTTTGTAATTTTGTGGCGTGGTGATTGCCTCTGCGGCCCGGTGAAATATTTTTCAGGGTCAAGAAGCGGCAAGTAACGCACTCCGGGTGACATCTCTTCAAGCGAAAGCCTCTCGCCAGTGAGCCATTCATACAGAAACCAGACTCTTCGGGCTTGCAGTTTACCCTGATAGGTTGTAATGATCGCGATGACTGTTTTTGCTCCCAGCTTGATGAGGATGCCTTTAAGAACAAGCAGATCAAGCGTTTCATGCTTGAGCGCAAAAAAGAGGTGCCCTGCAACATTGCCCTCCGGACGGTATCGCTGGTCATAGAGACGTATCCCGTTTTCCAACCGGACACACCCTCTGACATGACCGGTCGCAACCGCACAAAGCTCCCTTAACGGCAGCTCTGTACCCAATGAGCGCTGGAGTGCAGCATAACCAACCCATTGGCACCTGGCATCAATGGTGATCTCGCTATCGGAAATGGTTGGGATTGTGCCGGGCATAATTGTCGAAAAATAGACGTTGACGTCGAATTATCATACATAGTAGTGTTTTTTGTCGAAAACTATGCATACATCCCGTTTCATTTCCTTTTGAAGCCTTCAATTGCCTTCTCCACCCGCCTTGAAATTGTAAACTGGCTTGATAACCTCCATCACATCAACGGTTTCTCTGATATTTTCAAGAATCAAATCCATCGGCTTGTATGCTCCCGGAGCTTCATCCAAAGTTGCAGCACAAGCGGTGGTCGTGTAGACACCCGCGGCCTTCATTTGTTTCGTGAACCCGTCAAGACTCAACCTCTTTTTTGCCTGTGTTCGGCTCAGAATACGTCCAGCACCATGGGGCGCTGAATTGTTATACTTCTTTGAACCCTTACCAATGCACAAGGCAATACCGTCAGCCATGTTAAATGGAATGATTACCTTTTCGCCAGATCTGGCAGAAGTTGCCCCTTTGCGGATCACGTTATCATCGCCAATGAAATTATGAACGGATTCAATCAATTCGATTGGTTCAGCTCGTAGATGCATGGAAAGACGGCGCATCATTTCCTCGCGGTTTTCAGAAGCAAACCGTTGGGCAACTGCCATGCCATGCAAGTAATTCATTCCATCGTCAGTATCGATTGGCATAAATTCAAGTTCTTTGTACTGGTCATGGATAAAATACCGTTCAAGTCCTTCCTTTGCCTTCTGTTGATAGAAGGTAGCAACACACTTCCCGAAGTTCCGGCTCCCTGAATGAATCGTGATGACCAGGTGGTGATGTTGGTCATAACCAGCTTCAATGAAATGGTTCCCGCCGCCAAGTGATCCTATGGCCTTGAGTGCCTTTTCTGCGTCAATTCCAATCATACCGCAGACGTTTGTCACCTCCGAAACAGTTGGCTTCGATGCTGAAATCGTCTGATTGATTGCAAAGCCTGACGGGATGACTCGCTTGATAGTCTCATCAAGCGCTGGAAGGTCAACGTCAGGAAGCGGAAACTTTGCCATAAGCATCCCGCACCCAATATCCACCCCGATGATGTTGGGAATGACATACCGGTTTGCCTTCATGGTGAACCCGACAACTGCACCCTTCCCTGCGTGGCAATCAGGCATGATGGCAATATAAGTATCAGCGAATGCAGGATGATTGAGAAACCCTTGAATCTGTTCTTTCGTAGTTTCATCGATAGTATCAATCATGATGTTTGCCGTATTGTAACGACCTTTCATTGTCTGCATTTTCTTTCTCCTTGCACGACATCCTCAAGCGATTTATTGCGGCGGTGTGGTGTTGCTGTAATGTTTGAAGTCAGCGATTCATGATTTACGAGTTTGGATAGCAAAATAGCTCTGGGCAAAGGCAATCGGTTCTTTTCGCGGGTCACTGTTATGCGCAATCAGGTAGCATGCGTAACGGGTAAGCATAATGTCTTCAATAAGGCGCTCAGCTCCACAACCAAGTTTGACCATTTTCGTGACACCACGAAAATGGTTATCGGGAACATAACCGTTTTTTTCACAAGCTGCTACAGCACGACCGATTGCAGTTTGGAAATTTTCCCACCAAACATAGCCAGGCGGATCCATCAGGTCACAGGCAAACCAGAATTCGATATTTTTCTCGGGCAATTGCTGACTGAGCGAATCAAATTGTGATTGCATCTTCTGAATCGTTGTATTGTCACATTGTCATTCTTTTGTACCACTTTCCATGCGTTGAGCAAATGGTCGTTGTTGATTGTCAAGCAGCTCAACAAAGCCGCTTAACGACTCCCCTCAAAGCAATCAAACTTTCCATCCCTTCAGCAATAGTCTGTTTCAGGTGCTTCCCTGAGGTTACTGGAAAGGATTCAAGGCTGGATATCACCTGATCATTTTCGCTCTTGTGCCTCATACAATTTCAATAACGGATTTTTCTTAAAGATACCGCAATATAACGGCACATTACGACAAATGCGTTGATAACGAGAGAATATTCACCCAAATTCTTGCCGTATGGCGGCATCAAGATCTGCATCTTTCGCTCAAAATGGTAATTTCCGGTATAAAAATGAATACGGGCAAAACTATGAACGCTAACACCCTGAAGAATGAAATCATACCACAAGGAACTTTGGCTACAGATACCGGCAAGAATGGATTTTGTCAATATCACTGGTGACGTTGAGCGGGCTCTTCAGGAGAGCGGCATTCAGGAGGGGCTCTGCCTGGTGAATGCGATGCACATAACCGCTTCAGTCTTTATCAATGATGACGAACCGGGGCTGCATCAGGACTACAAGCGGTGGCTTGAGGAGCTGGCCCCGCATGAACCGATAAGCCGTTACCAGCACAACAGAACCGGAGAGGATAACGGCGATGCCCATCACAAGCGCCAGATCATGGGTCGGGAGGTCGTTGTTGCCGTCACAAAAGGGCGGTTGCATTTTGGTACCTGGGAGCAGATTTTCTACGGTGAGTTTGACGGCAAGAGAAAAAAACGGGTGCTCATCAAGATTATCGGCGAATAAGGGGCGCTTCGGGACGGGAGCACATCCCCCCTGACCGGTGATTATGTATGGGCGCAAACGCTTGAAGGGCAATGAGTTGTGTTTCAGAGCGTTACGGCTCCCCTAACGGGTTTTGAAATCCGTTTTCTCAAGCAACACCGAGATCGAAAAGGGAGAACAACGAGGATTCCTGAATTTGTCAAAAAAAATTATGTAAGCTCGAACGCCGTACTTTCAGATTCAAAGGACAACGAGTCGCAACTGTTTTGAAACAGTTTCAAGAAAACAGGCTTTCTGTGGGCATACAAACTTTGTACATTATCTTTCTGCTAACGAAAAATAATTGTTATGAGTACGGTCACCGTGAATATCTCTTTTCAGGATTCATTGCTGAACGAAATTGACAAAACAGCCCGAAATGAGTATCGAAGCCGTTCAGAGTTGATAAGGGAAGCTGCGAGGCTTTATATTCAGCACCAGATTCAGTGGAATGATCTTTCATCAGCTTGTCGAGGTACATCACCTGATGAATCGGTGCGTCGAAACCGGTTAACAGCTTGGCGGTGACAATCAGGAACTTGAGCGGATCAGCCGGGTCACGAAAGCGGTCGAGCAATTTTGCTTCATCATCTTTGGGCCAATAGCATACTGGAAAAACTGATTAAATTCTATTTTCTTTGCTATGCCAGACACGAATAATAACAACCGTACCATTTTTGTCCCGCATAGAGCGCAGAACAAAAGCCCTAGCCCCAAAAGATACGACCCATTCACGTCTGCCAGTGTCACCCTCCATTGGACGCCCAATGTCTGGTATTGATGTTAGAAAACCCGCTCCGTCCAAGATAGCCTTTGCTGCTCGTGCTGCCGCATCGGGGCTTTTTTCGTGCAAGAACGCATGAAGCCGCTCAACATCGGCTAATGCCTCTGGAAGCCATTTTATTTGGGGCATGGCGTCACCGTCCCCTCTCCCAGATTTTCAAGCCATGCAGCAGCTTTTTCATGTGGGATAGCCTCGCCGGTCAATTGATAACGTTCCCAACGTTCCATATCCTCTCGTTTTTCCCGCTCGTAGTTTTCTTCGCGCTCTAAAAATATTTCAATTGCTTTGCACATGAGCCAGTGCGGCGATCTGTCGCGGATACGAGCCAAAGTTGCAAGCCGCTGCTGAGTGGTGTCGTTTAACTTGACGCCTTTTGTCTGTGACATAATCAAATCTCCTTTTAGCACAAGGTAATACTTATTAAAACCTTTTACTACCTTGTGCCAGATGGTTTTATTTTCAGCAAGCCTGGCCTTGAAGTTTCCGACCGCCCTCCTGGAGAGCATGCTTTTTGAATCGAGAGGGTACTGACAGCTACCATAAGGGGTGGTGATAATTCCGAGGAACAGGTCGCATTTCTCCACCGCCGCAAGACAATTTTCGAACGCCATACACCCTGATTTCCCGATAAAATTATAACGAGGAAGCGCCAAACAGCACAGCAACGTTTCTAATTCCATGAATTATAGGTTATTCGTTAAGGATATATCGCAATCTTTGAGCTTATACCCGGGAACGCCGAGCTGGAGCTCGGCGTTCCCAGAAAGCTTTTGCTCGGAAAAATAGTTATAATTACGACTTGTATTCCCTTGAAAATCAGGGATAAATATATGGTAACGTATTTAATTTTATTAACATATTTCTTTCATCGTTATATTTCTCACGGGAAATC
>SESE01000633.1_pt1 | contig 14485 bp, 8 predicted proteins | sample 3171371 | NCBI WGS metagenome assembly SESE01 (sample SAMN06051881, study PRJNA518727) | freshwater metagenome | biome: subpolar coniferous forest; feature: holomictic lake; material: water; isolation source: holomictic Lake 442, 13 m depth | place: Canada: near Kenora, Ontario | collected... | reverse complement strand
TATTGGCGATCATTCGCGAACGAATACAACATAATTCTGTCTCCGGCCAAGCTTAGATAATGCTCTATACATCTGACAAGTGATTTTCGTAATTCAGCTTCCCCAAGGTGACGGAAATACAGGCTCAAACGCAATCCAATCCGAGCAGCGGGCCGTCCATCCGGGAAAGGAATGTAATACTGCTCTAATTCGGCAGGGGTTGGTAAAGCGGATAAATCTAGTTGCATGTATAAGGTTCTCCAAATTAAAAAGCAGCACTCAAAGCCCGCCATGCGGTTGCCGTTCTTGCGGCTGCGGCTGCCGTGGCTGAACCAGCCGCCATTTCGCCCACCGGACCTTCAAAGGGGCTTGCCAATAAAGCGGCAGTCGCTACCGCTCCCACAACGGTGACGGCCCCCCAACCTAAGGTATTGCCAACCGCACCCCAAGCGCCTTGCTTTTCTTGCTCGGAAACTGGTACGGGGACTGGTTCTTGTGGTTGATTCTCCCCGCAGTCACAACCTTGTTCGTTATCTTTCGGGGTATTGCCTATGCGAAAAATGCTATATTTTTCCTTATCTCCAGCAATGTCACGATAGGCTTCATCTTGACCTCTACTACGCTTATCATTCTTAAACTTAATCTCCACCACCCGCTCGATGTTGTCTTGAGTCGGTGTAAGACAGGGGTCGTCAGCGATCACCAAGTCGGGTCTGCGCACCATGCCTTTGCCTCTGACATAATCTTCAATCTCCCTGAACGCCCTACCCATCCATGAATGGGAGGCTTCGGTGGTGTCCTCGCCCTCAACCCGATGCATCATCGGCGAGGGCGGCGATTGGGTCATGTCGTAGGAAATTTCCGACTTGTAACGGCTGTTGAAGCCAAGCAATTTGTCGGCACTTTTGAAAATCTTGTCCATGCAGTTTTGCATCAAGTGCTGCTCCGCTTCACCCATCACTGGATCGTTCAGGCAGCAACAACACAGCTTGCAAATCAGCGCGTCGTCCATGGCTTTACGGGTGGCGGGGTCGGGCCGATCTTTGGGGGTGTTGGGGCAACGCTGAACGAGGTTTTGCGGGCCTCGCTCGGCGGCAATGCCCGACCCGGATTGGAACAAGGAGGCGGCGACAACACCAGGACTGAGGATTTCCGCGCAACCGCTCATGTCGGCATCCCCCTGCGCTCGCGTTCGGGCAGGGCGCGTTCCAGCAAGCCGACCCAAAAGGCAGACGGGGCAATGCGCTGGAATTCCAACATGATTGCCTCGGAATTGGGGGAGGTTTCACGGCATTTGGCGATCATGTCCGGCAGTTTCGGCAGATTGCGAAAACCGGGAAAACCCACAATATCGATAAAGCAGAAGCCCAAACGGTCTTGGGTCGAGGTCAAACCCAACTCGTCGCAACGCAATAGGCAAGCCTTGATTTCACCCGCCAAGAACGGATCGTCGAGCGCGAGCAACACTGACCCGTAGGCATTCTTTAACTCTTTGAGTATCCAGCCGTGCTCCATGTCCTTTATTCTGGCATCGGCAAAATTCTTCATCATTTCAGGGGTGAATTTCAGCATGGCGGTTGCCTCTTTTAATGGAATAATTAGTTGACCTCGCCACCAAACAATGCCGGATGCACCCGAGCCACCCGGCTGGCCGGCAAGCCAGGGCCAGACGGGGACAGGCGTCCGTATAGCGCAAGATTCTTGGCAGGGAAACGTCCAACGATGTGTTCCAATTCGGACAGCCTGATGCCTTGCCTGACCAAATAGGCAATATAGGTATGGCGAACGGTGGTGGCATCTATGGTCTCCGGTTGGGATAGCCCGGAGTCGAAGCCGGCACAGGCAATCCGGGCGGAAATTTCCTCGGCATCCCTGTGGGCGGCGGCCGACGGAACAGCCGCTGTCGCTACAAAGCAATCCCTCAATCTTGATGCCAAAGGGATCGTTCTCGGCGAAGCGCCTTCGATGGTGATGCGATTTGTCGCCAAGTTTAGGTTTGCCTCCCCCAAGCCTGCCGCTTCCTCAACGCTCAAACCAGACAATAACAGCCCAATCCATTGCTTAGTCATGGCATCGGCGGCATCCAGCAGTATATGGATTTCATGCACCGTCAATTCACGCGGGAAAGGGCTTTCCAAGGCCATTGGCTCGGGTGTTTGCCAGGCGGGAAGTGCGGGGGCTTCTTCCTCGCGCTGATGGGAAGGCGGGTTGCCTTGGACCGAGTAGAACTGGAAGCTCGGCATGGCCGGCGCCGGGGCAGGCGCTTCCTCGATGCGAGTCAAATAGTCATAAAGCCAGATGAACAAGATGGCAAAAATGAGGCTTGCAAACAGACCGATGCCGGTGTCCCGCCAATAATGCGGCCAATAGGCTTCCGTCGGCGGATAGGCACGTTCCACCACTTGCAACGGCGGGTAGGGTTCCTCGGGCCTGGATTCGATATGCGCCAGCTTGGCTTGGATATCACGATGCATGGCCTCCAGCCGCTTGAGGTCGTCTGCCATGGTTTGCTGTTCTGCAAAACGGTTGGTGAACTCCGACGACTCCAGTTTCATCCCGGAAATTTGTTGCCTAAGTTCCTGAACCGATTGAATGCCGGTGGCGTAGTCCTGTTCGGCCTGGCTGACCACTGCGCGACTGCCATTGTCGATTTTTTCTTTGATCGCCGCCTCGACCTGGGCGAGCTTTTCTGGAAGCTGTTTCATTTGCGGATTCATCGCCATGTAAGTCGGCGTGAAACGGCGTTGCGTGTCTTTTAGAATTTCGCGCAATTCTTGCGCCCTCTTTTCCAGATTCGCAAGCCCCGGAGCTTCCTCGGGGGGCATGACCGGCTTGCCCTGTGCGATTGCGCCACGGATGGACTCTAGCGTGGCCTTGGCCTTGACTTGCTCGGCGGTCGCCTTGTTGAGGGATTCGTTCAGTCCTTTCAATCGCATCATGGGCGTGTTGTCCGAGTCCGTTCTTGACAATATGTCGTGGGTTGCCCGAAATTCTTCCAGAGCCTTCCGTTTCGACTCGACCTTTTTCACCAATTGACGGGATTCGTCCTCAAGTGCGGCATAATTGCTGCTGGTCGCATCCCGGGTAGTTTGCTCGCGTAGCACTTGGTAGGCATCAACCCAGGCATTGACCAGCGGTGCGAGGATTTGCGGTTGCGGCCCTTGGGCTTTCAATTCGACCATATTGGTCCCTTTAACCATGTCGACGCTGAGCAGCCGGCGCAGGTCATTCAGGTTCAAGCGGGGCGAAGCCGATGTCACTTTTTGTTCGTAAAGCCTTCGAAGCGTCTCCTCAAACACGGGGACGCCGAGCAAGATTTGCCGATGCAAAGTGACATGCTCTGGATTTGCCGGGCTTTCTGAGCGTTCAATCGCCGCAATCGGGATGCTCGGCAACAAACCCTCTTCTTGCGTGCTGACCTGATGGACGGTGACGCTGCCACCGGCGAGCCCAGCCTCTTCCGGCGCGACCGTCAGCAATGAAGCCATGCTCTGGTAAACCGGTGCGCGCAGCCAAACGTAAGACAGGCTGGCTGTCAAGCAGAGGGAAAAAACAGCCAAAAAGAGGAGCAGGCGTTGGTTTTTCCGCTTCTTAGAAAACAAGGGGTCTACGGCAGAAGGCTCGGAAACGTCATGCATCCCCTTGTAGTTGGGTATGATTTCGATGGAGGGTTGTACAGACATGGCTATGATATACGTTTGTTTTTAATGGTGAATCCGCAAGCCTAAGGCAATCCACGTAGCCGGTAGCAAGGTTCGTAATGGTTTCCGGGCAGTTTCATACGGCCTTGGGCGACAAAAGCGGACAAGAGTTCGTCCAGTGGCTGTAGCAACGCGGCATCTCCGTTTAATTGGAACGGGCCATGTTTTTGAATGGATTGAATGCCTTCTGCCTTTACATTGCCCGCAACAATGCCGGAAAAGGCCCGTCGCAACTGGGCGGACAATTGATGGGGCGGTTGGTCGCGGTGCAATTCCAGCCCGGCCATGTTGGCATGGGTGGGGAAAAAGGGCATCTGAAAGTCCTTATCAATTTTCATCAACCAGTTGAAGAAGAATGCGTCATGGTGCAACTGACGGAATTGCCTCACCGTATCCATGCCCTTTTTCAACGCCCGAGCCACTTCCGTCGGATTTCCCACGATAATGCGGTAATGTTGGCGAACTTGGGGGCCGATGGTGGCCGCAAGGAACTCGTCGATATGGCGGAAATAATCGCCGCTATTGGATGGCCCCGTCAAGATCAACGGAAAAGGCAGATACTTGTTTTCAGGATGCAGGAGGATGCCGAGCAGATAAAAAATTTCCTCTGCCGTACCCACCCCGCCGGGAAAGACGATGATGCCATGGCCAATGCGCACAAAAGCTTCCAGCCGTTTTTCTATGTCCGGCATGATGACCAGTTCGTTCACTATCGGGTTGGGTGGCTCGGCGGCAATAATGCCCGGTTCGGTGATGCCTACGTAGCGGGCATGGTTTTCCCGTTGCTTGGCATGGGCTATCGTCGCACCTTTCATGGGCCCTTTCATGGCACCAGGGCCGCAGCCCGTGCAGATGTCCATGCCCCGCAACCCCAATTCATAACCCACTACTTTGGCGTAGTGATATTCCTCCGTTTTAATTGAATGCCCGCCCCAGCAAACGACCAGATTGGGTGGCTCATTGGGTTTTAGGGCGGTGGCGTTGCGCAGGATGTGGAAGACGGCATCGGTGATATCTTCCGGGCGGGACAGGTCAAAGGCAGGATTGGCGACGATTTCGGTGCTGGTGTAGACGATGTCACGCAGGACCGAGAACAGGTGGTCACGGATGCCTTTGATCATTTCCCCGTCCACAAAGGCACATCCGGGGGCATTCATGACTTCCAATTGAATGCCTCGTTCTTGTTGCAAAACCCGAATGTCAAAGCTCTTGAAACGGTCAAGCACCGCGCAACTGTCATCTTCGTGGTTGCCTGAGTTGAGCACTGCCAATGAACATCGGCGATAGATGTCATGCAGGCCGCTTTCGCTGGTGTCGAGCAGTTCGGCGACCTCCAGCCTTGACAGCACTTCCAATGAGCCTTCCGGGCGGATTAGCGTGTTAAGCTTTTGCATGGTTTTCGGGTGTGTCAACCTTGGCGCGCTCGCAGGCTGACGATTACCGGACCCAATACAGAGTAGGCCAGCAGCAAGCATAGCCCCATCCATGCCAAGGCGTGTTGGTTTATCCCCACCGCCAAGCCCCAAGGTTCGTTCTGAGAGGTGACTATGTGCTCAAAGACCGCAATCCACAGCCCCGCGAAACCAATCCAAGCTGCCAACACGATTTCCTCCACATCAGCCGCGCTTTTTCCATTGATCCAAGACAGCAAAGCCAAGAATAAAGCCGGGGCCGAATAAAGCGCCAAAGGATAATCCCGGTAGCGCGAATCGAATACCAAAAGTAGGCAAACCAAGGCTGCACCGAATAGGAATGCGATCCGCAAAGCCCCTAAGAGTCTGCCAGTGCCGTCGAAGCTCTGGTCATTGCGCCTGACCCATCGCACCAAATGGCTAGCGGGGGCCAAATTTGGCGTCGGATCAAGCGTAGCACACCAAGCAGCCAAGGGGCGTCCGAGTGAAAAGACGGCGGCCACCAAGAAAATGGCATAAAGGCTGGTGACGGTCCATTCCAGCGGCGTTCGATTGGCCATGGCCATCTCGCGCCAAAAGCCCGTGCAAGCTCCGCCGCCAATGACGCTGACAGCGAACAAGGCCAAGGCAAAATTCCCGTTCAACCTGCGCCGATGCATGAAGGCAAGCGCGGCAAAGAAAAAACCCATCACGACGAACGCGGCATGGCCCCATGCCGGGGCTTCGGCAACCGGCCCGCGAAACGGAAACTTCGGCGTGTCGGAAGTGTCGTAAAGCCCCCAGTGACCGCCCACCGAGCCCTCCGATTGTCGCTTCCACGGCTGGTCGAACGCCTCAATGACGTTGTAGTCGATGTTTTCCCGCTCGGCGCGCACGGCAAATTCGCGGATGAAACGGGCTTCGTTGACCATGCTAGGCACCGCGCCCTGGCGTTGCCGGCCAAAGCTCGGCCAGCCAGTTTCGCCAATCATCACCGCCTTGCCTTTCAGTTCATCCTTCACCTGTTGGTAAATGTGGCTGACGTGGCCTACGGCATTGTCGATATCGACCGGGCGGTCTTCCCAGTAGGGTAAAATATGGACTGTGACGAAAGAGACGGCATCGGCCAGTTCCCTGTTGCGCAGCCAGAACTCCCAAACGTCTGCGTAAGTCACTTTCGTTCCCGGAACGGCGGATTTGACTCGCTCAATGTAGGTTAGCATGGCCGAGGCGGGTTGCTCCCCGCGCAGCAGGACTTCGTTGCCAACGACGATGGCACGAATGGTGTCGGGATATTTTCGAGCCAGGCCCACTGCCCGGATCAGTTCCTTTTCGTTGTCGGACTGCTTCCGTCCAATCCACATTCCCAACAAAACCTTCATCCCCAGTTGCCGGGCAATCCTTGGAACTTCATGCAAGCCTTGATCAACGGAATAAATTCGCACACAATCAAAACGCTGCGCCAGAACTTTCAAGTCGGCTTCAATCTGCGCCGCTTCAATGTACATGGACTTTTCAAAGGGCGTCTGATGCGGCCTGTGATAAGGTGCGTAGCTGACACAACTCAGACGATCAGTCATTGTATCCGCAAGAATCATGGGTTGGCCCAGCTTCCACCCATGCCAAATCATGAGCAAGGCGAAAACGGCCAGGATGAAGGAGATGAGTCCTCGTTTGGAAAGCATGTCACGCACACTCTACTTATTATAAGATTGATGGCGGATAATGTACCATAGCCTCACCATGTACAATCAGGGTTATGCACCAGTTTCAAACTCCTGCCGACCCTTGCAGAAAAAAAACAAACATTCATACGAAAGAAAAAGGTCTAAATTTTATGAAATTCTGGAGTGTATCCACCCTGCCCCCCAGCAGTGCCACCCTTGGCCTCCCCGCTCTCGGCTTGATTCTGCTCGCGGCAATGCCACCCTCGCCCGCTGTGGCCGAGGATGCCGCCAAACCCGCCGCCACCTCTGCGGCAAAGCCTGAGTCGCCCGCCACCAAGCCCGCCAAACCGGGTCAGACGGCCAAGCCTGAAGATTTGGCCCACAATCCGGCAAAAGCGGCACTGGTGGCCAAGCCCAAAGCCAAACCGGCTGCCTACTTGGGGACGGCGGAGTGCGTCCGCACGGGCCAGCGTGTGATCGCAGCGCTGGCACGGGACGATTCCGGCGCAGCCAGCCAGTTCCATACTTTCTACACTGCATTCAAATGCCCGCCGTCGCAACTGGCCTTGGCATTTGGGTGTCTGGTCAATCTGCAAAAGGCTAATCCGGGATTGTCCAATCCAACGACTGAACAGGTTACCCAATGCTGGGAGGAGCCTTCCGAGATACCCAAGGTCCAGCCCCAGCCTGCCGCCGATGGGGCGGGCGAAAAGCACTGACGGAAAGACTACATAAAGAACTCTGGGCTTTAAGTTCAGGGCGCGGGCCAATCCTTTCAGGTGGACACTCAAAAACCGAAGGCTCCGGCCCGCGCCCATCCAGCAACGGGCCCACCGGAACGACGCAACCCTTTACAACACTTTGAATGCCGACTATGCGCCTCATCGTTCTGATTTCAGCCATCATCGCCGCTTTTGCCCAATATGCCGTTTGGTATGTGGCCCAGCAAGTAGCCGAACCCCCCGACTTTACAGGCAAAATCGCCTCGCTTTCGCTTGCCTACGAGCCGTCCCATCCTCCGTTCAAGGGGACTGAAAAAAGCCTTGAAGAAATCGACCGGGACTTGAAGATGGTGGCCGATGTCGCCAAGAAAGTACGCATTTACACTTCCATTGGCAGTGCTGCGGAAATCCCTAGGTTAGCCCAGAAATACAACCTTGATGTCAGCCTGGGGATCTGGTTGAGTGATGTGCGCGATGCCGCCGGCAATACTGACCAAAATATCAAGGAAGCCAACCAGAAAGAGATGGATGCCGGCATCAAGCTGGCGCGGGAAAACTGGAATGTCCGCGAACTGATCGTCGGCAACGAGGTCATGCTGCGGGCGCGCATGGAATACCCGGACGTTGCGGATGCCGAAGGGGGCAAGCTGAAATTATCGCCGGAAGCCCAGTTGCGCCTGAACGACCTAGTGGAATATATCCGCCTGGCCAAAACGCAAAGCGCCAAGCAAGTGACTACCAGCGAAGGCTGGAACGAGTGGGTGTCCATCCCCGATTTGGTCAAGGAGATAGACTTCGTAACCACCCATAACCTGCCATTCTGGGAGGAGATTGGTGCCGAGAATGCCGTCGATTATGCGTTAAAAAAATACGATTTGTTGCGTAATACCTATCCCGGCAAGAGGATTCTGATCGGCGAATTCGGCTGGCCCAGCCAAGGTTATAACCGGTTGAAGGCGATTCCGAACCCGTTGAAGCAAGCCGAGGTGGTGCGGGAGTTTTTGCGCGAGGCCGAACGGCGCGGGCTGGACTACAACATTGTCGAAGCCTTCGACCAGCCGTGGAAAAGCTTCGAGGGCAGTAACGCAGGGCCTTACTGGGGAATTTACGATGTCAACCGGACCCCTAAGTTCCCATTAAGCGGCCGGGTGAATAAGACCCGGATGGAGTTGGCATACGGCGGCATGGCAATCGGCACGATCATTGCGCTTTGGGGCTTGAAGCGTAGGCGTCCGACTTTCGGCCATGCCCTAGCCTTCGCCTTGGCCGCCAATGCGTTGGGGGCCGGCCTCATCTCCGCTGCATTTTATCCGTTGGATTATTACCTGAACCCCGGCCTATGGATCATGTGGGGCATCGGTTTCTTGATGATGCTGCCCCTGACGGTCATCACCTTGGCGAAGGTCCATGAAATTGCCGAGGTGATGCTGGGGCACGAACCTGTCCGTTTGATCGAACCCGGCAAAAACAAGCCGGTTTTGCCCGATCCGGCACCGATGGTTTCCATCCATGTCCCCGCCTACAAAGAACAGCCGGATATGTACAGGGCGACGCTGGACAGCATGGCTGCCTTGGATTATCCAAACTTCGAAGTGTTGGCCATCGTCAACAACACCCCGGAGGAACATTTCTGGAAACCCATCGAAGAACATTGCCGAAAGTTGGGGCCGCGTTTCAAGTTTGTCTACCTGCCCAAGGTATCCGGCTTTAAGGCCGGGGCGCTCAACCTCGCGCTTAAGGACATGGCTCCCGATGCAGCGGTCATCTGCGCGGTCGATGCCGATTATCAGGTTGATCCCGACTGGCTGAAAGACTTGGTGCCTTGGTTCAATGATCCGCAAGTGGCCATTATCCAAGCACCGCAGGATCATCGCGACGGCAACGAAAACCTGTTGAAAACCATCATGAACGCGGAATATGCCGGATTTTTCGACATCGGCATGGTGCAACGCAATGAGGACAACGCCATCGTCGCCCATGGCACCATGTTGATGGTGAAGCGTTCCGCCTTTGACGAGGCGGGCGGTTGGGCCACCGACACCATCGTGGAAGACACCGAGTTGGGGCTACGTCTGCTTACCCGTGGCTATCATGCCCATTACACCCGAGTGCGCTATGGTTGGGGTCTTCTTCCAGACACCTTCCTGGCGTTCAAGACGCAACGCCACCGTTGGGCTTACGGGGCGATGCAAATCATCCGCAAGCATTGGCGCCACATGCTGCCTAAATCCAAAACCCTGACCCCGCAGCAGAAGTACCATTTCGTCACCGGTTGGGCCTATTGGTTTTCAGATGCGGTTGGCACAGCGGTGTCGTTACTTAACTTGATATGGGTGCCTTTGATCATTCTCTTCGATTTGGCCTATCCGGCGATTGCTCTGACTGTGCCAGTCCTGACGGCGGTGTTCGTGAACGTGATCCACGCTTGGATGCTGTACAGTCGGCGCGTGCAGATACCCAAGAGGCAAATCATCGGGGCGGCGTTGGCTGCAATGAGCTTGCAATACACCGTGTCGAAGGCTGTGGTCGAAGGCATGGTCACGGAAGGCTTGGCTTTCAAGCGCACTGAAAAGGGCGGCTTGGTCAAAAAGAAAAAAGCGGATCGGCCCGCCCAGACAGAAACCATCATGGGTCTCTTGCTTCTGTCAGGGGCGGTATGGTTGTGGATGTCCAACCAATTCGATGTCTACGAGCAAGACCTGTTTGCCCTGACCGTGTTGGTTCAGAGCATCCCCTTTTTATGCACCACTATGATGAGTCTGATTGAAGAGATCCAGAATTGGCGATCCGCACGGGACGTGCCAGTGGATTCAAATGGCGACAAATGATGGAATAGACTGCCAAATCAAGACATGTTGTTGATGAACTAAGAATTTAATAGCCCTAATGCCGCATCCAGATTTTCACTTTCCTTCACGCAAAAATCATGACCAAAAGTGAAATCAATTTCCATAAGGTTACTTAAGATATTTAACTGGAGCATGATATGAAACCCCATTCGTTGCGCAAGACCGTTCTCTGCATGGCCATCGCCACCGCGTTTTCCTCCACCGTTTCGGCTAGCACCGTGGTGAACCAGGCACAATGGATCGGTTCCGTGGACGACCAATGGACCGACTCAAACAACTGGGATGGCCGTTTGCCGCCCCAAGCGGGTGGGGATGCGTTGGTCACCGATAGTGCCCTGACCGGCAATGCCATCACCAACGTAACCTATGCCAACCCCGGCGACGCGAACCCCGGCAGCGTTGCGGACCCGTTGAATTTGGTGGTGGTGGATGGTGCACCAAGCAGCAACATGACGCTAAACCAAGGCACGGATAACCTCAGCACCAGCAGACTGACGGTCGGGGAAAATGGCACCGGTATTTATAACATGACGGGCGGCTCGCTGGCCGTCACCTTGGACGACGTCAATGTCGATACATTCACCCTTGGCAGACAAGTTAACTCGGTCGGCACCTTCAATCAAAGCGGCGGCGATGTGACCGTTGGCCGCGAAATCTCGCTGGGGCAGAGCGCAGACTCGATAGGAACCTATAATCTCAACACCGGCAGTAGCCCGACGCTTGGCGTGAGTGGCTTCATCACGATGGGTTTCGGCGGTTACGGCGAATTCAACCAGCAGGCCGGAACCACGAACACCGTGGGGTCCGATATCTATATGAACAACGCTGCTTACAACCAGTCCGGCGGCAGCCTGACGGTAAATGGAAGCCAAGGGGTCATTGTGGGTACGGTGGGGACCAGTACGTTCACCCAGACTGGCGGTACGCTGGCGATCACCCAAGGCAACCTCACCGTCGGCAATCAGGGCACCGGCACGTTCACCCAACATGCCGGCGAACATACCGTGGGCGGTGACTTGATTATCGCCAGCCAAGCAACGGCTGGTGGCAGTTCCTTCACGCTCGACAACACCGCCGGGCCTTCTTCCCTCGGCGTGTCCGGCAACCTCGTCGTAGGCCAAGAAGGCAAAGGCACTTTGACCCAGGACGGTGGCAGCAGCGCCGTGGATCATACTTTGTTTGTCGCCCAGGGCAGCACGGCAGACGGGAGTGAGTACCAAATCAACGGTGGCAGTCTGACGACCCATAACAGCTTCATCGGCAACGCTGGCACCGGCACGTTTACCCAAACCGGCGGAACCCATACCGTGCTTGGCACTCCGGGCAGCACGGGCAATCTGTTCGTCGGTGTGCAAAACGGCGCAACCGGAACCTATGACCAGAGCGGCGGAGCCACTGTCGCGCCTGCGGTGGGGGTCGGCGTGGCGGCTGGTTCCCATGGCATCTACAATTTGAGTGGCGGCAGCCTCACCGGTGGCCTTGCGCTGGGATATGGCGGACAGGGTGACTTCCATCAATCCAATGCTGACGGAACGTCCGCCGTGGTGGTCAACAACAATCTGCGCCTTGGCGAACTCACTGGCAGCAGCGGCAGCTACACCCTTGACGGGGTAACCAGCAGTTTGCAGGTCACCGGCACAAACAAAAAAGAAATCATCGGCGTCGGGGGGGCGGGGACTTTCACCCAGAACGCGGGAACCCACAGTGTCGAAGGCATCCTCAGTTTGGGCGGAAAGAACGCAACCCTCGGCACAGGCACTTACAGCCTCAACGGTGGCTCGCTAACCGTAGGCACGAACGTAACGCCGGGATGGGCTTTTGTAGGCGAAAACGGGACTGGCACCTTAACCCAGTCCAACGCCGCTAGTGCCACTGTCAACGGCAATCTGGTACTCGGCGGACAGGCCGGCAGCCAAGGCACTTACACCTTGAACGGGGGTACTCTGGATGTGGCCGGCACGGGCTTGACGGGGGGCAACCTCGCTGTCGGGCATAGAGGGCGAGGCACGTTCACTCAAAACGGCGGGCAGGTCGCCACCAGCGAGTTGCAGGTGGCCGGTGGAGCCTCCAATGGATCAACGACGGCACAAGGCAGCTACAACCTCAATGGCGGAACGCTCACTGCAAACGTTGAGAACATCGGCAACACAGGCACTGGTAGCCTGACGCAGACGGCAGGTTCCGCCAACCAAGCCGGATCGGTGTCACTCGGCGCTTCTGCCGGAAGCAAGGGAACCTACCAACTGGATGGCGGCACTCTTAATGCCAATAATCTGACCGTGGGCAATGCCGGCACTGGCGGCTTCAAGCAGACTGGCGGGGCCAACGCGGTGACGAACACCGTGGAAATTGCCAAAAATGCCGGGGCGGCAGGTTCCGCTTACAGCCTTTCCGGCGGCTCGTTGGCCGCCGCGAGTATGAACATCAATGCGGGCGGCACACTGGACTACTCGGGCGGCAGCCTATCGCTTGGATCAGGCGGCGGCACTTTGTCCAACGCTGGACAAGTCAATGTCAGTGGCGCGGGCACCCGCACGGTGGATGCCGGCGTGGTCAACGATGGCAATTTCAAAGTAACCGATACCACCGTTTCCTACACCGGGAGTTTCACTAACAACGGAGGCTATCACAGCGATCCTTCGACCAACATCTTCACCAATTTGACGGTGGGGGTGAATGGGTATCTTACCGGCGGCCTGGGCGATGTGTTCCAGATGCAAGGGGACTATTTCAACCAGAGCACACAATACACGCTATGGGACACTTCGAAAGCGTCGTTGGAGTTCACGGGAACGACGCATCAGATGGGGACAACCGGGGCATTTGGCAACTTCGCCTGGGGTAGCTTCATCCTAGACCATGGCGCGGGGCTCAAACTGAATGGCATCATGACGGTTGGCCTGTTCAATCTCATGGACGGACTTGACCAACTTAACTCGTTTTCCGGCACTTTCGTCCTTTGGTACGATAAGACGCTTGCGGGTAACGCCTATCTACTCGGCCAAGACTTTATAATCGGGAATGGCCGCATCCTTGCGTATGCATCCTCCAGCGTTCCCGAACCGGCAACTTTGGCTTTGTTTGGCTTCGGTCTCTTCGGCCTGCTGTTCCGCCGTCGGCGTGTGTAATCCACTAAACAACAGAACCAGGCGATTTCGTCAATGGGGGTGACATCGCTTAAAGCGATGTCACCCTTCATCCGGTTCACAACTCTGAAGCCCAATCAACTGCCGCACATGCATGGCAATCATCATCTCCTCGTTGGTGGGGATGACCAGCACCTTTTTAGAACTGTCGGCGGAATGGAGGATGTTCCGGTCTTCCGCATTGGCAACCGGGTCGATGGCGATGCCCATCCAGTGGCTAAGTTCGCAGATTCTGGCCCGCACTGGCGCAGCATGTTCGCCGATGCCGCCGGTAAACACCAAGGCATCCAACCCACCCAACGCAGCGGCCAAGGAGCCAATGGCGCGGGCAATGCGGTAACAGAAATATTCAACCGCCTCGGCGGCTTCGTCACTCGGGTCGGCCAGCAAGTCGCGCATGTCCGAACTGATCCCGGAAATGCCCAAAAGCCCCGATTGTTTATAAAGCAAGTCTGACAATTCGCCAACCGCCAGGTTTTCCTGGTCGAGCAGATACAGCAACACGCCGGGGTCTATCGAACCGCAACGAGTACCCATGGGCAACCCCTCCAAGGCGGTGAATGCCATTGTCGTGGCTACGCTACGGCCAGCATGGAGTCCGCACAGGCTGACACCATTGCCTAAATGGCAGACAATGGTCCGTCCAGTGGCGGCCTGTTCGTCGATTTCCGGCAAGCGGGAGGCGATGTACTCGTATGACAGCCCATGAAAACCATAGCGTTTGATGCCTTTTTCACTCCACCAACGCGGCAGCGCGAACATCCTTTCAATCTTGGATTGGCTGGCATGAAAGGCGGTGTCGAAGCAAGCCACCTGCGGCAATTCCGGGAATCTGCGGGCGATGAAGCGGATCGGTGACAGGTTATGCGGCTGATGCAATGGGGCCAGCGGAACCAAAGACTCAATCAACTCGATGACTTCAGGCGTGACCAAGGTGGGTTTTTGCAGGCTGTCCCCGCCATGCACGACCCGATGCCCAACCGCAACGGGCTTAAGCCCCGGTCTTTCTTGGCCTATCCAGTCGAACAGC
>SESE01000631.1_pt1 | contig 14493 bp, 10 predicted proteins | sample 3171371 | NCBI WGS metagenome assembly SESE01 (sample SAMN06051881, study PRJNA518727) | freshwater metagenome | biome: subpolar coniferous forest; feature: holomictic lake; material: water; isolation source: holomictic Lake 442, 13 m depth | place: Canada: near Kenora, Ontario | collected... | reverse complement strand
AAGATGATCAGACGATCTGTCTCGTCCGTTTGGGTCTCATGATGATAGACCGTGAGTTCGACGGGTACGACGTGTCCATCCTTGTGGCGGTGCATGCTTTCAAAGCGGCCCACATCATATTTTTGCAGGGGTAACGAGGTTTTCCTGAAGTGTTCCCGGGGGATGCTGGAGTCAATGTCTGGTGCGGACAATTTCAGCAATTCGTCACGGCGGTAGCCGAGCATGGCGCAAGCGGCTTCGTTGACATACCGAAAGCAGCCATTGGTATCCACCCAATAGATGGCTATGCCGACCCGATCCATGGCGAACATGGTGTCGGCAAGGCGCTTGTTGGCGGTCTCCGTCGCCTCTCGCGCCTGAGTGAGCGCTTCCTCGGCCAGTTGGCGTTCCGTGATGTCACGGTTGGAGGCGCGACGGCCGAGATAGACCCCCTGGTCATCGAAAACCGACTGACAGACATGCTCGATCCAGCGCACCTGACCCTCAGCGAGCAAGATTCTGAAACAGGCCTTGCAGGGTGGATGGTCTTCATGCATGCCCAACAGGTGTCGCTCCACAATGGATCGATCCTCGGGATGGATGATCTCGAGAAACAATCCGGGATGGACAATAAAGGCCTCGGCCCGGTAACCCGTGATCCCTTCGCAGGCCGGTGAGCAATAGAGCCAGCGGCCATGGGCATCGATCCAGGTTTCCCATCCGTAGGTAAAATCGGCCACGGTTCGATACTTGAGTTCGGTCTCTCGCAAAGCCGTGGTGCGGGACGCCACCACTTCCTCCAGATGGTGGCGATGCCGATCCAGCTCCTGGAGGATGCGCTGGTGTTCAGTAATGTCCTCCTGAATGCCAAGATAGTGGGTAATGTGGCCATTGGGCTCGCGTATGGGGGAAATAAACGCTAAATTCACGCATTCCTTGCCATGCTTAGTTCGATTGATGAATTGCCCTTTCCAGGCCTTACCCGCCCGCAGGGTAGACCAGAGTTCATCGTAAATCTGGCGAGGGTTGTTGTGCGAGGAAAGAATCCGGGGATTTTTACCCAGGCATTCCTGTTGACTATACCCATAGGTGTCTTCGAGTGCCTGGTTGACGTACTCGATGCGGCCCGCAATGTCGGTGATCAGGATGGGGTTGGGACTCTGATCAACGGCGGTTTGCAGCAGGCGCAAGGTATTTTCGATCCGTTTGCGCTCGGTGATATCCTGGAACACAACCACCACACCCGTGACCTGATGTTCGTCAATCAAGGGTGTACAGCGGTATTCCACGGCAAAACTCGACCCGTCCTTCCGCCAGAACAAATCGTCCCCGACTTGGCGATCAGCCTGATGTTTGACAGTCCAGGGAATCGGACAGTCTTCAATCAAGTGGGGGCTACCCGCCGAGCGGGTGTGGTGGATCAGGGGGTGAATCCGGTGTCCAATCAGTTCCTCATGCCCAAAACCCAGCAACTGGAGGGCGGTATCGTTGATGAACACCGCCCGTCCTTCCGTGTCTGTACCGAAAATACCTTCCGCCACCGAAGACAGGATCAGTTGGTGTTGATGGCTGAGCTGGCGGACTTCCTGGTAGGCCTTGCGCAAACGGTGCATGTCTTCAATATTGAAGACCCTGAGAAATAGCCCGATTGAAACGGCCATCAGCATCGTATCAAGGGTTCTCAGCAGTTCCGCCGGGACATAAAACCTCGCCAGAAAATCCTCCTGGCTGATGATAGCGGCCGGAAACCAATCCAGAAACCAATCCACTTGCGGACCCACCCAACCCGTCATCACGCCATGGGCAAGGAGTGTGGCACTGGCGATGTAACTCGCAAACCGGATCTGACCCCTTTCCGTGGCGGGTATGGCGGCCAGGATGCGTTGACGGTAGTAGAGAAGGAACCCGATGGCCGTCAGGAAAGACGCCAGGAATCCCAACAGATAACTTGACCGGGTCATCGCAAGGGCGGGTTGAGGAGAAATCACGGCACTGATGAAGATTCCAAGCAGCAGGGGAACGTAGATCCACCGTCCCAAACTCCTACTGACCAGTCTCCCCAAGCGGCCGGAAGACAGGGAGATCCCAATCAGCTGCCGGCCAAAACCCAGTAGAAATCCGTAAGACACGAGACGCAGCAGGGGCCGATGATCCAGCCACAGGGTATCGGTTCGGACAATCCTCCACAGCTCCGTCCATTCCAGAAAACTCTGTGTGAAGCCAAAGGCGGCCAATAGCCACAGGATATTCGAGAGTTCTCGCTGGGCTTCGGACTGGTAACGAACGACAATGGCCAGCGCCGTCATCATGAATGCCAGACCTCCGGTGAAGAAGATCACATCCATGTTGTCCTGGAAGAGATGGGTGTCTAGGCGCATGGGACGGACGTTTTTACGGATTGTCCGCCGGATCCTCGAAGATCAAGGCAGAACTACGACACGGGCCTCCTGAATCAGATGAATCAGGGGTTGCGGCCAGATTCCCACCACCAGCATGATGATACTCAAACCCAGCAGCATGAGACCACTGGTCTGCTGCCTCCAGCGATGGGGCATGACGAAAATACTCATGCCGGGTACCGGCAAAAATAGGGTAATCATGACACGTAGACAATAGTACACACCGATAGCACTACCCACTATCTGTGCCGCGACCAATCCCCACAAACCCTCGCCGACGGTGGCTATCGCCACCTGAAATTTCCCGATGAAGCCGACGCTGAGTGGCGTCCCTGTCAGCGACAGCATGGCATTGGCCATCACGAGAGCCAGAAAGGGGTAGCGCCAGAATAGTCCACGGTAGTCTTGTAGGCCGTGGGCGTCACGATCCGAGGACTCTGAACTCGACATGATCGACACGACCCCGAAGGAACCCAATGCCGTCATCACATAAGCGAACAGGTACATGATCGTGGCTTCCAATCCCTGTGGGGTAGCCGCCACCACCGCAGCCAGCAGGTAGCCGACATGGGCAATCGACGAATAGCCGAGGATTCGTTTGATATTTCTTTGCCCGAGGGCCAGCAGGTTGCCCGCAAGAATGGACAATATCGCCAATAGGGACAAAACCGGTTTGAGTGCCGGCAACTCGAAGACGTGGGTTTCAATCAGAAAGCGGACGAAGACCGCAATGATCGCAACCTTGGTGACCGTCGCCAGAAAGGTAGTGACTGGCGCGGGTGCCCCTTGATAGACATCGGGTGTCCACAGATGAAAAGGTGCCAGCGATAGCTTGAAGGCCACGGCGACCAGAATCATAACCAACGCCACCATCGCCAACATCGAAGGGGGAAGGGTGCCTTCGAACAGGGGGGCAATCCCGCCAAATGACAGGGAGCCACTGAGGGCGTAGAGCAGTGCCATGCCAAACAGCATAAAGGCCGACGAGGCCGCACCCAAAATCAGATACTTGATGCCCGCCTCCAAGGCGCTTCGCTCGTGTACATTGTAAGTCACCATCCCGTAGACCGGTAACGCCAGCAACTCCAAACCAATGAAAAGCGAGGCGAGATGACGGCTGCAAACCAATGTCATGGCACCCGTGACCGCTAATGAAAACAGCAGGAAAAACTCTTCACGATTGCGGGCATAATGTCTGAAATAGGTTCGACTGAGCGTCAGACAGGCCAGGGCAGTCAACAACAGAACTGCCATCATCAGGTGCGCGAAGGGATCGACCACGAAGAGCGGCCCGATGGACAAGGGTGTGACAGTCCACACGGGAATCAGACTCAGAAGGGCCAGCCCCAGTCCAGCGCCCGTTATTACGGAAATCACGTTGTAATGGCGCCGTTTCGCAATAGCCAGCACGACGGGACTCAGTCCGCCTGCCGTCATCACGGCCGCCACATTGTAGTAACGCCGTTGCCGCGGGATGGCAAGCATGATCGACAGGGCGGTCAGGCTGCACAGGATCAGGGGTAATAGGGCCATCCATTGTTGCAGGTTTAGCATGGTGGCACCTTTAAGGGACAGGTACCGAAGCAGGCCATGGGGGTACCAAGGCCGTCGCCGAAACTAGCGTGTGATGAATCCGGGTCAGCGATGCGAGCGGTAAATCCAGCAGTGGTTGAGGGGACAGGCCCAATGCCAGCAGAAGCACCACGAAGGTGCCTGCCATGGCCAATTCACGCACATTGGGATTCACGAGAACCTCCGGATATTTGTCATGCGGCGGACCAAAGAACGCGAGTTGAACCAATCGCAACGAGTACACGACCGCCAGCACGAGACTGCCCGCTGCTGCCACCGCCACCATCGGCGCGGTTTTGTAGACCCCGAGCAAGATCAAAAATTCACTGACGAAGTTGCCAGTCCCTGGCAAACTCAGCGATGCCAGGGCAAAGAACAGGGCCGCCCCGGGCAGGAATGACAGACGTGACCAAAGGCCGCCCATGTCACGCAGGTCACGCGTATGCAAACGTTCATACAATTGGCCAAAAAGAATAAAGAGCGCCCCGGACGACAGGGCATGGGCCAGCATCTGCAATACAGCACCCTGCAGCGCCAGGGTATTCGCGGCATAGAGGGCGATCAGCACGAAACCCATGCTCGAGACATTGATGTAGGCCACCAGCCGTTTCACGTCATCCTGAACGCAGGCCAAGATCGCGCCATAATAAATGCCGGCGAGGCCGAGTGTCATGGCAATCGGGGCAAATGCTTGCGAGGCTCGTGGAAATAGGGGCAGGGTGAAACGCAAGAGGGCATAAGCGCCAGTCTTAATCAATATCCCCGCGATATCCACCGAACCTGCGGTGGGGGCATGGGCATGGGCATCGGGCAACCAGGCATGCAGCGGGAAGACCGGCAACTTGACGGCGAAGGGAATGAAAAACCCCAGCATGAGTATCCATTCGGCCAACAGGGTGAGTTTCGTCGTTCTGAGTACGTCATAATCAAAGCTCAAAACCGAGGTTTCGTGGTAGTGCGCCAGCACCAGGCCAATAATCGAGAATAACAGCAGCAAACCACTGGTTTGGGCAAAAATGAAAAACTGATTGGCCGCATAAATACGCCCCTTGTCTTGCGGTGGGTTGTACCCCCATAACGCAATCAGAAAGAAAATCGGCACCAGCATCATTTCCCAAAAACAAAAGAAGAGAAATAGATCCAGTGCCAGAAATACCCCCAGGGTAGCCCCCAAGTTCCACAACAGATTCAGGTAGAAAACCCCCGGGTTATGCTGAACCTCCCGCCACGAACAGACCACCGAGGCCAGCCCCAGGCTGGCCGCCAGTAACAGCATCACGACTGAAAGGCCGTCGACCCCGAGGTGAAAACTGACGCCAAAACTCTCGATCCAGGGGGCACGGAATTCCTGCTGCCACACAGGTTGGGCCTCCGGCAGGCCAGACAGCGAATAGTCGCCCCCCATCCACAGCAGCAGAACCAGCATCAGTACGACGGCCATCGATATCGTCGCTATCCATCGCGGCAGGTTGGGCGAGCGTGTCCCCACTTGCCAGCACAACAGGCCACCGATCCAGGGAATCAGAATCAGCCAGGGAAGCATCATGAGTTCTCGGTCTCCCTTATGAGATTGCCAGCCACATCAGCATGGCGGCCCCACCCGCCATCCAGGCGGCATACCAGCGTATGCGGCCATTTTCCGAACGGGTCAGGGCCGTATGTCCGAGATGCGTGATATTGATTATGAGTACCACGATCAGATGGGCGGCGTCGTTTCGCAACAACCCCTGCAACCACAGCATGGGTTGCACGAACACCCGGTCGTACAACCCGTCAAATCCCCAGGCGTTGTACCACCAATGGATCAGGAGCTTTCCCAGGGTGCCACGGGATAGTCTTCCCACCAGACGGCGCTTGCCCAAAAACAGCAGCATTGACAAGAGGATACCGAACACCACCAGAATTCCGGAAACAATTTCAAGCATCTGGTGGGCTTGCACGCCGGCATAATCCATCTCTTCCCGTGGAACCCCCGCGAGCGGCGGATGAATCAGCGCACCCACGAAGGTCGATAGCAGCAGCAACACAGACAGGGGAAGAAAATACGCAATACCCTGTCCGCCCCGCACCTCGGCCCTTGATGCCTCCCCATGAAAGACCACGAAGATCAAGCGGAAGGTATACAGCACGGTCAGCAGAGCCCCGACCAGACCCGCTATTAGGAAACCCCAGTGATGTGAGGCCAGCGCCTGCCATAGGATCTCATGCTTGGAATAAAAACCGGCTGTCACGAACGGCAAAGCGGCCAGCGAGCCACCGCCTACCCAGAAACAGGCGTAGAGGAAGGGCAGCCTTTTGCGAAGCCCTCCCATCTTGAAGATATCTTGCTCGTGGTGACAGGCCAGGATGACAGCTCCCGCCGCCAAAAACAGCAGGGCCTTGAAGAAGGCATGAATCATCAAATGGAAGATGGCGGCGTTCCATGCACCCACGCCGAGGGCGAGGAACATGTAGCCAATCTGGCTCATCGTCGAATAGGCCAGAATGCGCTTGATATCGGTTTGCACCAGGGCGGAAAAACCGGCCAGCAACAGCGTGGTGGCACCAATCACGCCGACCAGTTCCAAGACCTCTGGTGCCAGCAGATAAAGACCCTGCATCCGCGTAATCAGATAGACACCCGCCGTCACCATAGTGGCGGCGTGGATCAGGGCGGAGACGGGTGTGGGCCCCGCCATGGCATCGGCTAGCCAGGTTTGCAACGGCAACTGGGCCGATTTGCCCACCGCACCTCCCAACAGTAGCAGTGCCGCGAGGTTCACCAGGGCAGAGCCAGGCGTCTCCTGCTGCTGGAGGAGCGTCAGAAGTACCTGAATGTCGAGGGTGCCGAAATGGCTGATTAACAACAGAAGCGCGATGACCATGAAGATATCGCCAATCCGGGTGACCACAAAGGCCTTCATGGCGGCCGCCAAATTCGCCGGCTCGCGATAGTAAAACCCGATGAGCAAATAAGAACACAACCCCACCCCTTCCCAGCCCAGGTAGACCAACAGGAGATTGTCGCCCAGAACCAGCAGAAGCATGGCGGTGACAAACAAGTTCATGTAGGCAAAGAAGCGCGAATAACCTTCTTCTCCCCGCATGTACCAGGCGGCAAAGAGATGGATGAGAAAACCGACGCCGGTGACAACCGCTATCATCGTCAACGCCAATCCATCCAGACGCAACGAAAAGGCCGGTGCAAAATTCTCGACACGCATCCAGACCCACAGTGTTTGCGTATAAAAGCCAACCTCGCTATTTTCGGCGAGAAAATGGCCCCCTACCCATACTACGGTGGCTGCAGATAATCCCATCGAACCAGCCCCGATCAGCGCGACACGATGTTCTGGCCACCGGCCTCGCGACCCTGCCAAGGCCAGGAATCCGATGAGAGGAAAGACAAAAGTCAGAAAAAGCAGATTCATCCCTTCATCTCGCTCATCAGATCCGTATCCAGTGTCTGAAAACGACGGTACAGCTGCAAAATAATGGCAAGGCCAATAGCCCCTTCGGCAGCGGCCACGCTGACCACAAAAATGAACATCACCTGGCCGTCCGCTTGTGCCCAATGATTGCCCGCCACGACAAAGGCCAGTGCCGCAGCATTCATCATGATTTCCAGACTCATCAGCATGAAAAGGACATTGCGCCGTACCAGCAAACCCATCACACCCAGCGCGAAAAGAATCGCCGCCAATGCCAATCCGTGTTCCATGGGAATTGATGTCATCTGGATGGCCGCCTTGCCGGTGGTTCCGTGCGTCCCACATGCCAGGCGGCCACCAGGGTCGCCAGCAGCAGCATGGCTACCAGTTCGACCAACAGCAGGTAGGTACCGAACAGGGAAATGCCAACCTGTTTGGGATCGATCGTAACGGATTGCAGGGGGTGTAGCCCATTGCCAATCAGCGCCACGACGAGTACTCCCAGCAAGAAGGCCGACGCCCCCCCCGGAAACAACCACGCCATGGGCTGCAACCAGTGACGCTCCTGGGCTACCGTCTCTTCGCCAAGATTCAATATCATGACTACAAAGACGAAAAGTACCATGATGGCACCGGCATAGATGATGATCTCCAACATGGCGGCAAAAGGAGCACCCAACATCATGAAGATCATCGCCATCGCTAACAGGGATACGACCAGATACAGCAGGGCATGCACCGGATTGGCCCCGGTAACCACTCGTAGCGTTGAAAATACGGCAATCGCCGCCACCAGGTAAAAAATGATTGGCATTATACCCATCCTCCTCAGGGCAAAAGCCCTTTGACATCCACCGGGGAAGACTCGTTTTGCGCGGCACCCTTGGGTTTTCCAGCTATTGTCATGCCGGTGACTCGATAAAAATCGTAATCCGGGTTTTTACCAGATCCCGCGATGAGCAGATGCTCTTTCTCATAGACCAGATTTTGGCGATTGAATTCCCCAAGTTCAAAATCGGGGGTGAGCTGAATCGCGGCGGTGGGACAGGCCTCCTCACAAAAACCACAGAAAATGCAGCGTGAAAAGTTGATCCGGAAGGATTCCGCAAACCAGCGTCCATCCTCGCGTTCGGCTTTTTGTAGGGCAATACAGGCTACCGGACAGACGACCGCGCACAGGTTGCAGGCCACGCAGCGCTCCTCGCCCTGGGGATCGCGTGTCAGCACGATCCGGCCACGATAGCGTGGGGGCAATTCGACCGGCTGTTCCGGATACTGCAGGGTATCCCGCTGGCGGAAGGCACGCAGGAAAACCAGGGAGAGGCTGCGTAGCTGGCTCCCGATGCCCCTGACTACTGAAATCATTTGGGCCATTATGGCCCACCTGCGGAGGTTCCGCTGTTTAACAAGACCAAGGCCGCTGTGCCCAAGAGATTCAGCAAGGTCAAGGGCAGACAAACCTTCCAGGCGGCATCCATGATTTGATCGTAGCGCGGGCGCATCAACGCGGCACGAATCAGGATGAAGAGCATCACAAAAAAAGCCGTCTTGCCTGCGAACCAAAAGGAGGCCGGAATGAATTCAAGGTACGGCAGCGGCAGCCAGCCACCCAAAAACAAGGTCACCAGCATGGCTGATATGACGATGATGCCGACATACTCGCCGACGAAGAACATGCCCCACTTCATGCCGGAATATTCCGTATGGTAGCCAGCGGCCAATTCCTGCTCGGCTTCCGGGAGATCAAAAGGACTTCGATGAACCACGGCCACCCCGGCCAAGGCGAAGGTGATAAAACCCAGAAATTGCGGCACCACGAACCAGCATCCCCGTTGAGCCTCGATGATGGCGTCCAGGTCGAACGAATCGGTCATGACGACGATCCCCATCAGCGACAATCCCATAAATACCTCGTAGGTGACCGTCTGGGCCGCCGAACGGATCCCCCCCAACAAAGCATATTTGTTATTGCTCGACCAGCCGGCCAGCATCACCGCATACACAGCGAGTCCCGCCATCGCAAGAAAAAACAAGAGTCCAAAATTAAAATCAGCGACTCGCCAGGTGGGCGTCAGGGGAACCACCATGAAGCCAATCAACAGGGAACTCATGGCAATGGCTGGAGCCAGCCAAAAGGTCACCCTATCGGCGAAGGGTGGCGTCCAATCCTCTTTGAAAAACATCTTCAAGAGGTCAGCGGGCAATTGCAACAAGCCGTAAGGCCCCACCCGATTGGGGCCATAACGATCCTGCCACAAGGCCAGCAGACGGCGTTCCACGATGCTCAATACGGCCGCCACGATGACGGTGCCAAAGAGAATCACCAGCGCCTTGATGGCCACGATTAAAAACACGACCAAGAGCGTCATGGCCGAATCGAAGACACTGGGGTTTAGGGATTCGCTCACGTCAGTCAGCCTCGCTTTCTCAGTACCGCCCACCGTCTGACAGAGAACGGGGGAATGCCGGGGAAACCGGCTGGCAAACCCAATAGACCCTGGGCAAGCGAAGGACTGAGCCGTGCCGGCAAGCATAGCAGAATGTCGTCTCCCAGCCGGATCTCTACTTCGTCGCCTTCCTGAATGTCGAGACGCATCGCATCCGCCGCCGGAATCATGACATAGCCGCCGGTCATGCAGGTCTCGATCAGGGGCGAGCGCGACGATAATTCCTCGCTACCGAATAGGTGATACAGGGGCACCAGGCACCCGCGTTTTTCGCGTGCGACGAATCGCGATGGGATATGGCTGAAATAATCGGCCTTCCCGGAGGGTTCTATCAGTCGTATCCCCGCATCACCGCCACGCGAGTGTCCACCCACCTCATCCTGGAATTTATTCCAGGCCTGCGGCGAGTTCCAACCTGGTGCAGAGACAAAGGGGAGCAGTGCAGCAGGGGTGTTCTGGCCGCTATAGCCTTCCATCGAAAAGGCCAGAGGCGAATCCGGATCTTGAGGCGCTCGCGGTTCATGGACAGACCGATCAGCACGAAGCGCCGTACGGCCCGAATAGCGGAAGGGTGCACGAGCAATCTGGAGACCCTGTATCCGGAACCCGGATTCTGGCGCGGCCTCAAGGATGCGCGCCAAGGCCGACTCGGCCGCGCAGGCCCGCACGGCATCGTCCAGACAGAGCCAGGTCTCCTCATGGTCATGCAACCGCCCTTCCAGCCGATGCAGCCATCGCCAACTTTCGGTGATGACCTGGGTGGGATCGTAGTAGGACGGGTCATACACCCGGAAGAAACGCTGGGCACGTCCTTCGCTATTCACCACCGTACCGTCACCTTCGGCAAAACTGGCAGAGGACAGCAGGACATCCGCAGCCTTGGCGGTCGCGGTCATCTGGTGGTCGATCACCACCACGGAGATCGCGCCATTCAGGGCGGACTGGACTTGCTCCGCATCGGCGCGACGAAAAAGATCGTTTTCCAATATCACCGCGACCGTATCTGCGGGATGGGTGGTCAGACGGTGCAGTGCCTCCTCCACCGGCTGCCCCTCCAGCAGGGCTACCCCGAGGGAATTCACCTCCGGCACCATGAGCGAGAGACCGGCGGGCCGGCCTTGCCGCGTCAGAGCCAGGCCAATATTGGCGGCGGCCTGGATCACGGCGTCCGACCCCGCGCCGGTTCCCGAGACCACCAGGGGCTTTGCGGCTGCCAGCAGAGCCTTCGCGATTCGCTGCGACAGGTCAGCCATCGGGACATCGAGAGAGTCCACGGCGGGTGCTTGCGCATCAATCGCGTGGGCCACTGCGAAACCCAGACGTGCGATGTCCTCCGGCGCTGCCCAAAAGGTTGCCGTGGCGATGTCGTCCAGCCGGGTAGCCATCGCGGTGGCCACAAACAACGAACCCTGTTCGTAGAGCGCCAGCGTCGTATTCACCTCGGCCTGCCAGGCCATGACCTTGCGCGACGCCGCCACTTTCAGTACCTGATTTTTCACCGTTTGGCGCAAGGCCAAGGCCACGCGAGGCGCTGTCTGAGTGACATCCTCTCCGAGTACCAAAACCGCATCGAACGATTCGATCTCATGCAGACTCGGGGTTCGCACCGACCCATTCATCATGACATCGAGGATCAGACGGATGCGACGCAGCTCGTCAGTCGCGATACCGACCGAGAAATTCTCCGCGCCGACCAGTTGTTTGAGGGCAAGATTGGCCTCCAGGCTCGCACGCGGCGAACCAATACCCATCAGCCTCCGCCCGCGCAGGATCCCCACGACGGTTCCCAGGACGGCTTCTCCATCGAGCGTTCGCCAACCTCCCGGCTCCTTCACCAGGGGTTGGCGCGGGCGATCCTGGCGATTGATGTAGCCGTAACCAAACCGACCACGATCACAGAGAAAATACCGGTTGATTTCCCCGTGAAAACGGTTCTCGATCCGCCGCAACTCGCCATAGCGTTCACCGGGGCTGATGTTGCAACCTATCCCGCATTGCTGGCAGATGCTGGGGGCATACATCATGTCCCATTTGCGGTTGTAGCGTTCGGAATGCGTCTTGTCGGTAAAGACACCAGTGGGGCAGACCTCGACCAGATTGCCGGAAAACTCGCTTTCCAGCGTGCCATCCGCGACCCGGCCAAAATACAGGTTGTCATGCGCGCCAAACACGCCGAGATCCGTGCCGTCGGCGTAGTCCTTGTAATAGCGTACACAACGGTAACAGGCGATGCAGCGGTTCATCTCGTGATTGATGAAGGGGCCCAGCGCTTGGTTGTTGTGGGTACGCTTGCTGAAACGGTAGCGCCTGGCATGATGACCCACCATCACGGTCATGTCCTGAAGATGGCAATGTCCGCCTTCTTCGCACACGGGACAATCATGAGGATGATGGGCCATCAGCCATTCAATCACGTTCTGGCGAAAGGCCCGGGCCTCCTCGTCGTTGATGGAGATAAGGGTATTGTCCTGCGCGGGCGTCATGCAGGACATCACGATGCGTCCGGTTTTATCGTCGGCGTTGGCGTATTGCTTGACCGCACATTGACGACAGGCTCCCACCGAGCCGAGTGCCGGATGCCAGCAGAAATAGGGGATATCGAGCCCCAACGACAGACAGGCCTGCAAAAGGTTGTGAGCCCCATTAACCGGGTAGGCCTTGCCATCGACATGAATCGTAGCCATTAGCTTGCCTGCCCTGGAGGATCGGACGGGTGTATCGCAGAAATGCCCTTCTCGAATGCCTGCCTGAAGAATTTGAGCGCACTTTGCAAGGGTTCCATGGCACCTGGCGCATGGGCGCAGAAAGTCCGGCCGATCCCCAAGTGGCGTGTCATACCTTGTAGCCACTCAATATCGCCGGTCTCGCCCTGACCCCGCTCCAGCGCCTTCAGTACCTTGACGATCCAGGGCAAGCCCTCGCGGCACGGCGTACACCAGCCGCAGGATTCGCGTGCCATGAATTCCTCGAGATTTCGCACCACCGAAACTATATTTTGCTGATGGTCGATGACGATCATCAAGCCGGTTCCCATCCGGCTGCCGGCCTTCATGATGGTGTCGTAGTCCATGGCGAGATCCAGATGCTCGGGCAGCAAGAAATCCGTCGAGGCCCCGCCGGGCAACCAGCACATCAACTCAAGACCCTCGGCCATACCGCCGGCATGAACCTCCAGTAGCTCGCGCGCTGTCGTGCCGATCGGCAGTTCCCATAGACCCGTCCGCCAAGCCCGGCCTGACACGCCATAGAGCTTGGTACCAGAATCCGGACTCTTGCCGCACGATAAACCTTTAAACCATTCGGCACCGCGCAGGATAATCCCCGGAATATGACAGAGGGTTTCGACATTGTTGACATTGGTGGGACGGCCCCAGGCTCCCAGGATCTGGGGAAAGGGCGGTTTAGCGCGGGGATTGGCGCGACGCCCCTCCAGAGAATTGATCAGGGCGGTTTCCTCGCCACAGATATAGCGTCCCGCACCCGTATGAACTTGCAAGTCGAGACTGAATCCGGTGCCGAGGATGTCCGTGCCCAGCAAGCCCGCCACCCGAACCTCGCCGATGGCCTGATTCAGACGCGCCGCCGCCAGCCCATATTCGCCCCGCAGAAAGATAAAGGCCTTTGTGGTCTGGAGCGCATAGGCCGTGATAATCATGGCCTCGATCAGCTGATGCGGAAGATTTTCCATCAGCACGCGATCCTTGAAGGTGCCGGGCTCCATTTCATCGGCATTGCAAATCAAATACTTCTGTCCGGCCTTTGGCCCCATGGGCACCAGAGACCACTTGATGCCCGTGGGAAAACCCGCCCCGCCCCGGCCACGGAGTTTGGAATCCTTGACCCTCTGCTGGATATCGGCGGGCTGCATGTCCTGTAATGCCCTGCGCAGCGCCACATAGCCTTCCATGTCCTGGTAATGCCCGATGTCGAGTACGGGCCCCACCGCCTGACTGTAACGCCAGGTGAGTGGATGGGTTTCCGGACTCATGGCCGCCATGCCCAGATTCACATTGGTTTTCATGGATACTGCTCCAGAATCCGCTGCAAATTGCCAGGTGTCACCGGGCAATGGGTGGTGTTGTCGATCATCAGGGCCGGCCCGTGATCACAAACCCCGAGACAACTGACCGGTAGCAGGGTAAAGCGGTTGTCCGCTGTGGTTTCGCCCGACTGGATACCCAGCCTCTGTTGAAGGGAGGCATGAACTAAATCGAATCCGGTGAGAAAGCAACTGACGCTGTCGCACAGGGCAATCACATGACGCCCCACGGGACGGCGATAGATGCGGTTGTAGAAGGTTGCCACACCCTCGACATCGGCGACGGCAATGCCCAAACTATTGGCAATCGCCGGAATTGCGCCATCTTCGACCCAACGGCGATATTTTTGTACGATCTTCAGGACATCGATCAGGGCGGCACGCGGATGCTCGTAATGATGTATGGCCTGCTCAATCTCCGCCTGTTCCTCCGCAGAGAACGCGAACGCCGGGGTGATCGGGTTCATGGATTTAAAATCAACGGTCGACATCGGCCATCACGAAATCAATGCTGGCCAAATAGGCGATCAGATCCGAGATCAAGGATCCCCGAATGACCGAGGGAATCTGCTGCAGATGGGGGAAACTGGGTGTGCGGATACGAGTCCGGTAGCTCATGGTGCCATGATCCGAGGTGAGGTAGTAAC
>SESE01000627.1_pt1 | contig 14528 bp, 11 predicted proteins | sample 3171371 | NCBI WGS metagenome assembly SESE01 (sample SAMN06051881, study PRJNA518727) | freshwater metagenome | biome: subpolar coniferous forest; feature: holomictic lake; material: water; isolation source: holomictic Lake 442, 13 m depth | place: Canada: near Kenora, Ontario | collected... | reverse complement strand
GAATGGCTTCAACGCTGTCCGACGCTGACATGAAGAATGTTGCTTTCTGGATCAGCTCAAAGAAGGCTGCGCCAGGCGTCGCCAAGGACAAGGAACTGGTGTTGCTGGGTGAGCGTATTTACCGCGGCGGCATTGCCGACCGTCAAGTGCCGGCGTGCGCTGGTTGCCACAGTCCGAACGGCGCAGGCATTCCGGCCCAATACCCGCGCTTGAGCGGGCAGCACGCCGAATACGCGGTGGCGCAGCTCACTGCCTTTCGCGATGGCGTGCGCGGCAACAGCCTGCAGATGACGCAGGTGGCTGCCAAGTTGAATGACCGCGAAATCAGGGCGCTTGCCGATTACGTCGCGGGTCTGCGCTAGCCACAGGACGTACGTTCGACGTCCCTGTCCCCAAAGTGGGTAAACGATTCCATTAAGAATCAGCCCTGTCCGTCGACTCCTTTTGTAGCGGGGGGCGTTAGCATGTCCATCAATTCCAGCCGGAACGGCTTCTCGCATCGGATTCCAGGCGATATCACTCCCCGGCGAGTTTACGAAGAGCGCCGCGATCTGATCAAGCTGATGGCTGCAGGCGCCGCCGGTGCAGCACTGGCAAGCTGGGCTTCGCGCGAGGCGCTGGCGCAAGGCGCTGCTGGCGCTCGCTCCGGTAAATTGGCGGCCTTGCCCGGCGCCAGGTCGAGCCTGGCAGGTGCCGTGACGATGGAGAAATTGACTGACTACAAGGACGCCAGCAGCTACAACAACTTTTATGAGTTTGGCACCGACAAGGCAGACCCGGCGTCCAACGCGCAGAGTCTGCAAACGAGCCCGTGGTCGGTCGAAGTCGAGGGTCTGGTCCGAAAGCCGGCCCGGTACACGCTCGAGGATCTGCTCAAACTGAGCGCCCAGGAAGAGCGAATTTACCGCCTTCGCTGTGTTGAGGGTTGGTCCATGGTGATTCCCTGGGTTGGCTATTCGCTCAGCGAATTGATCAAGCGGGTCGAGCCACTGGGCAATGCCAAGTTCGTTGAATTCGTGACGCTGGCCGATCCCAAAACCATGCCCTTTATCGGCACTCGCGTGCTGGACTGGCCTTATGCTGAAGGTCTGCGCATGGACGAAGCGATGCATCCCCTGACGCTGCTGACATTTGGCATGTACGGTGAAATCCTGCCCAAACAGAATGGTGCCCCGGTGCGGCTGGTGGTGCCCTGGAAGTACGGTTTCAAGAGTGCCAAGAGCCTGGTGAAGATTCGCTTTACCGAGAAGCAGCCCGGCACCGCCTGGAACAAGGCGGCATCCAACGAATACGGTTTTTTTTCCAACGTCAACCCGAACGTCGATCACCCGCGCTGGAGCCAGGCCAGCGAGCGGCGCATCGGTGAGGATGGTTTGCTGAGCAGGAAGCGCAAGACGCTGATGTTCAACGGCTATGAGGCTCAGGTCGGACAACTGTATGCCGGCATGGACCTGAAGAAGAATTTTTGAAGTTGCCGGTCTTCAAAGCACTGTTGCTGCACCGCTTTGCCAAGACAATCGTTTTTGGTCTGGCGCTTTTGCCTTTTTGCTGGCTACTGCTGGCTGCTATGACCAACCGTTTAGGCGCCAACCCGGCAGAGTTTTTGCTGCGAGCCTTGGGCGATTGGACCTTGCGCTTTCTTTGTCTGGTGCTCACCGTGACGCCTTTGCGCATCATCAGTGGCACATCGGCTGCTGCGCGCTTTCGACGCATGCTGGGCTTGTTCGTCTATTTCTACGCCGCGCTGCACATGCTCAGCTACAGCTGGTTTGACATGGGTTTTGAATTTGACGACATAGCCAAAGATATTGCCAAACGGCCCTTCATCCTGATTGGATTTTCAGGCTTTGTTCTGCTGACAGCGCTGGCACTGACATCCTTCAATAGGGCCATCAAGCTGATGGGTGCCAAACGCTGGCAACGTCTGCATCGCCTGGTTTACGTGGTGGCGGGCCTGGCCATCCTTCATTTCTTCTGGATGCGCGCGGGCAAGAACAACTTTACCGAGGTGTACGTCTATGGAGCTATTCTGGGCACGCTGCTGTTGTGGCGCGGGTGGCATCGAGTAAAGAACAAGCCGGGCTAGTACACCCCGGCTTCGCCCGGTGGCCGATCCTTGAAGCGTTTGTGAACCCAGAAATACTGGTCAGGCATGGTGTCTATGAAGGTCTGCAGACGCCGATTCATGAGTGCGGTATCGGCCACCGGATCGGCGGAGGGAAAGTCGGTCCAGGCTGGCAGGACGCGCACCTCATAGCCGTGACGCGTCATCTGCGTCAACACCGGGACCACCTTGGCTCGGCCCATTTTGGCAAAGCGTGACAATGACGGAACCGTCGCGGCAAGCACGCCATAAAACGGCACCCAGACCGACTCTTCGGGGCCAAAGTTCATGTCCGGGAGCAAATAGAGTGGCTGTCCCACACGCAGCGCGGCAACTATCGTCTTGACACCGTCGACGCGCCCAAAAAGTCGTGACGCACCAAAGCGCTGGCGCCCGGCCAGAATCCATGCATCAAGTATCTTGTCGGATTGATCCGTGTAGATGGTGGTGAAGTACCGCGGCAACTGCTGCGTCAATGCGGTCCAGCCGGCGTCCAGGCCAACAAAATGCGGTGCAAAGATCACGGTTGGCGCATCGCCCTGCAATTCATGAATGGCACCCGACAAGGTCAGACGCCGCCGGACCCGCTGCGCCGAGCCGTGCCAGAGCCAGCCCCGATCCAGCCAGGACTGTGCAAAGTGAACAAAAGTCCAAAACGTCACGGCGCGAATCCGCTGCGCCGACCAATCCGGAAAGCACAGACGCAGGTTGGTGTTTGCCACCCGGCGCCGGGGCCGCACCAGCAAATAAAGCAGCGCACCCAGCAAACAACCCAGCGCCCGTATCCAGGCCAGCGGCAGCAGCGCCAGGAAATGCATCACGCCGATGCCAAACCAGCTCCAGCAGCGGCTTAGCATCAGAGTTCCTGACGCGGCTGCTTGTAGCGCGCGTAGCCCCACAGGTACTGCTGTGGACACAACCGGATCAGTCTTTCCATTTCCTGATTGATCAGACTGGCGGCCTGCGCACCATCCGAGGGCAAAGGGGCCGATAGTGGCTCAAAATGCACGCGGTAGCCGCGCCCCCAGCACAGGCGCTCGCCCCATGTCAAGACGATGGCAGCGCCGGTTTGCTGAGCCAATCGTGCCGACAGGGTCATGGTGTAGGCATCGCGACCGAAAAATGGAACCCATACACCCAAGCCCTTGGGCGGCACCTGATCCGGCAGCAATCCCACACATTCGCCCTTTTTCAGCGCCTTGATCATTTGCTTGACGCCGGCCAGCGTGGTCGGCGCCGTCCGCAGACCAGGGCGCTTACGCGCATTTTTCACCAGGGAGCGCAGCCAGGGCTGGCGTGACGGACGAAACAAAACCGTGATCGGATAAAGCGTCTGCCCGTAACGTCGCGCATAGGCTTGCGCCGTGATTTCGAAGCATCCCAGATGCGGCGTCAGAAACACCACGCCTCGACCCCGCGCCAAGGCCGCTTCCACGTGCTGAGTACCCTCCCACAGAACACTCACAGGCCGGCCGAACCAGAGCCGGGGCAACTCAGCCACCAGTTGGCCAGCGGCGCCAACGGCACCTAGCGATTGCCACCAACCTGTCCCCGCTTGCCGCGCGTTGGCCAGAAAGCGCTGACGATAGACGCCCGATGCACAGAACACCAGCCAACCCGCGCCCCAGCCCAGGGCGTGCGCCAGTGCCAAGGGCAGGAAGGAGAAAATTTTGAAAAAACTGGCCATCACTCGGATAAAATCTGCTCGTCGCTGAGTTATGGAACTACTTGCAGGGCGACACACAAGGGCCGGTTTGCTGCAAACTGCCATTGTGCCTTGTCAGATTTGACAATTCTGCTAAAGCGTTCGCTAAAAGCCTCCAAGCCAAAGCAACGCGAACTTGTTGTTAACTTTTTTTGGGAGCTTAAAACCATGGCGAACGACTTTCTCTTTACTTCCGAATCCGTTTCTGAAGGCCACCCTGACAAGGTGGCCGATCAGATCTCGGATGCCATTCTGGATGCCATCTTCACGCAGGACCCCAAATCCCGCGTTGCCGCCGAGACCCTGTGCAATACCGGTCTGGTGGTGCTGGCCGGCGAGATCACCACCAACGCCCACGTGGACTACATCCAGGTGGCACGCAACACCCTGAAGCGCATCGGCTACGACAACACCGACTACGGCATCGACTACCGGGGTTGCGCCGTGCTGGTGGCCTACGACAAGCAGAGCAACGATATTGCCCAGGGCGTGGATCACGCATCGGACGATCATCTGAACACTGGCGCTGGTGATCAAGGCCTGATGTTTGGCTACGCCTGCAATGAAACACCAGAGCTGATGCCTGCTCCCATCTACTACGCACACCGTCTGGTCGAGCGGCAGGCCCAGTTGCGCAAGGACGGGCGCCTGCCTTTCCTGCGTCCGGACGCCAAGAGCCAGGTCACCATGCGCTACGTGGACGGCAAACCGCACTCCATCGACACCGTCGTGCTGTCAAGCCAGCATTCACCCGAGATGAGCCTGGGCGAGCGCATGACCGATGCCTTTTACGAAGCGGTGCGTGAAGAAATCATCAAGCCGGTACTACCCAAGGAGTGGCTGACCGCAGACACCAAGTACCTGATCAACCCGACCGGGCGTTTTGTCATTGGCGGCCCGCAAGGCGACTGTGGTCTGACCGGGCGCAAGATCATTGTGGACACCTATGGCGGCGCCTGCCCGCACGGCGGTGGTGCCTTCAGCGGCAAAGACCCGACCAAGGTGGACCGCTCGGCTGCCTACGCTGCGCGCTACGTGGCCAAGAACATTGTGGCGGCGGGCCTGGCCCGGCAGTGCCAGATCCAGGTGGCTTACGCCATTGGTGTGGCCAGGCCGATGAACGTGACGGTCTACACGGAAGGCACGGGTGTCATCTCGGACGAGAAGATTGCAGCACTGGTGCATGAGCACTTCGATCTGCGCCCGCGCGGCATCATCCAGATGCTTGATTTGCTGCGCCCGATCTATGAGAAGACGGCTGCTTATGGGCACTTCGGTCGTGAGGAGCCCGAGTTCAGCTGGGAGCGCACAGACAAGGCACAGGCGCTGCGCGCGGCGGCGGGGCTGTAGGCAAGCGGCCGCATGAAACTGCAGACACAACGCTGGATTGACCGCTGGCTGGGCCAGCTCTTGTGCGCTGTGGTTTCACTCTCGGTCCGAATATTCGCGTCGCACAAAGCGGCGCCGCAACTCAGCGGCAAGCCCAGTCAGATCCTGATTATTTTGTTGTCGGAAATGGGCAGCGTGGTGCTGGCGGGCCCGATGTTTGCGGCCTTGCGCCAGCGCTTTCCCGATGCCACCTTGCATGTATTGCAGTTGAAGAAGAATCAGGAAGTCTCACTGCTGCTCGGCCTCGCGCAACCGGAGCATCTGCATGCGCTCGATGACAGTTCGGGCTTGGCCCTGCTGGGCGACATCTGGCGTGTCAGCCGCTCGCTGCGCCGCCTGCCGCTGGACGCCGTCATTGACTGCGAGCTGTTTTCGCGTATCAGCGCCCTGATGTCCTACCTCTGTGGCGCGCCGTTGCGCGTCGGCTTCACGCCGCACACGCAAGAGGGTCTGTACCGTGGCAGCTTCATCAACCAAGCCATTCCGTACAACCCGTACCAGCACATCAGCAAACAGTTTCTGTCGCTCGCTGACGCGCTGGAGTCCTCAGGCATGCCGCGCAACAAGGCTGCTGCCATTCGCGAGTTGCCGGCTGACACTGGCTTGACTGTGCCTTTTGCAGCACAAGAACTGCAGGATTACCGCAGCAAGATGCTGGTGGATTTTCCGACGCTGAGCGAGCGTAGCATCGTGCTGCTTTACGCTGGCGGCGGCATTCTGCCCGAACGCGCCTGGCCAGCAAGCCATTACGTCGAACTGGCCGCTGGACTGTGCAGCGCCGGCCACAGCGTCGGACTGATCGGCCTGCGCGAAGATGCGCTGCTCGCGGCAGCGCTGCAGCGACAAGCCGGCAGCGAGTTCTGCGTCGATCTGACCGGCTACACACGCAGCATTCGCGAACTGCTGATGCTGTTCCACAGCGCTGATCTGCTCATCACCAACGACGGCGGACCGGGTCACTTTGCCAGTCTGACACCGATTCGCACAATGGTTTTTTTCGGTCCGGAAACAGGGCGCCTGTACGGACCGCTCGGACCCCGCTCTCAGGTACTGGAATCCGGTCTGGCCTGCTCGCCCTGCCTGTCCGCCTACAACCACCGCGAGACCTTCTGCGACGGTGACAACCAGTGCCTCAAGCGCATTGCCCCGGCGCCGGTACTGACGCAGGCGCTGGCTATTCTGAATCAGACTGGCAGCACGGCGTGATGGGTCAGCGTCTGTTTCAGTTGATCGAATGGCTCAAGAGCTTCAGGTACATCAAGTTCGGACTGGTCGGTGCCAGCGGCACCGTGGTCAACATGCTGATCCTCTATCTGGCACAAGAACATTTGCTGGCCTTCATTGCGCAGCCACGCGCCCGGCTCTATGCCTCCTTGACGTTGGCCATTGCCGTCGCCACCGTTAACAACTTTACCTGGAATCGTCTTTGGACATGGGCCGACCGCATCCGTGAAAACGCTGCAGCAAGCGCCACCGGCGCTGTCGTCAAACTGCCGAGCAGCCTATGGATCGGTCAGTTCGGGCGCTACACGCTGGCCTCGTGGTTTGGTATCGCCCTGCAATACGGTCTGACACTGTGGCTCTCGCACACGCTGCATTACCTGCTGGCCAATGTGATTGCCATTGTGGTCGCCAGCGTGAGCAACTTTCTGGCCAACGACCAATGGACTTTTCGTCGCCGCCCACGCATCCCATGAACCAGGCATCGCCACCGCGCGCCCAACGCTTTGACGCTAGGACACTGGCCTGGCTGGCGCTGCTGGCGCTGGCAGTCGCGGTCTATGCCTTTGGCTTGGGTGGACAGTACATTCCGAGCAACGGCGATGAGCTGGTGTACAGCCATATTGCGCGCTTGACCGCTGCCTCCAGCCAGTGGCTGCCTCTGGTGTCTGAACTTGATCACATGCGCAACACCAAGCCCCCGCTGCTGTTCTGGCAGGGCATGCTGGCCAGCGACTGGGGCCGGCACTGGAGTCAGACGGCACTGCGCGCACCCAGCCTGCTCTACACCCTGCTCACCTGCGGAGCCATCCTCTGGAGCGTGCAAAAAATCACCGGTAATCTGCGCAGCGCCTGCATGGCGACGTGTATTTACCTGGCCTTTTTTTGCACCTTCCGCTTTGGTCGTACCTACCTGACCAGCGCGCCGGAAACCTTCTGGCTCAATGTTCCGATGTTCTGGCTACTCTGGGCACGCCTGCGGCAAACACGCCACCTGAGTTTGTGCAGTTCATCTGGTTGTCATTGCGGACCTGATCCGCAATCCAAGCCTTTGGACGATGGATGCCGGGTCAAGCCCGGCATGACAGCGGGCGAGGCACGTGGCGGCATTTCAGATGGCAGCATGACAAATGGAGACCTGACCTGGCTGGCTCATGCAGGGTTCGGCGTAGCACTGGGTTTGGGACTGGCCTACAAGTCTTTTGCCCTGATCGCGCCCGCAGCAGCAGCCTTGTGGTGTGCACAGCTGCTGAGCGCACCTTCGCTGAACTGGCGTGCAGCAACCCAAGCCAGTTTGAAAGTTGGCCTGAGCAGCGCGCTTGCGCTTGCCATCTTTGCCCTGTGGTTTGTGCTGGACCCGGACCCATCGGCGGTATGGCAGGAATTCGTCCTTGGTGAAAACGCGAGCAAGCTCTCAAGCGAGCGTGGTTACTGGCAAGTGGCAGTGTTCGGTGGCGGCGTCAGCATCTGGGCGCAACTGCTGGCCTATGTGCAAAATGCCGGCTTGCTGGCCTTCGTCGTGCTCGGCTTGCTCGGTCTTGGGGTGCGCGCCCTGTTTGACAAATCGCCCAGGCCCGATGCTCACATGATCATCCTGCTGAGCTGGCTGGCCGTCTGGCTGATCGTGTTCACCCTGCCGAGTCAGCGCTCGGCGCGCTACGTCATCCCCGCCATGCCGGCGCTGGCCATGTTGATAGCCCTGTACTGGCAGCGCATTGGCCGCATGTGGTTTGCTCTGTCCTTGCTGCTGTCCGGCTTTCTGATCGCTGTTCTGACTCGCATCACCTGGGCAGCGCACGGGCTCGGAATCGCCAGCAACCTGGAACTTGGCTTCACCCTGCTCATTGGCTTGGCAGGCTTGCTGCTGCTTGGCGGCGGCTTGTTCAAGCCGGCCTGGACCCGAGCCTGCACGGTAGCATTGTGTCTGGCGGTTTACGCCAGCTTTGGTTTAAGCACGGCGAGTCTGAATGGCAGTGCCGGCCAGTACGACAGCAACGTGCAAGTGAAACTACAGCGCTCCCGGGTTGCGGTACCGAACGGCTTCAACGGCGAATTCGAGCGCTTTCATTTTCTGCTGCCCGGCAACTACTTTGTCCCCTACGCCCTTGAAGAACATTCAGCATCCAACTCGGGTGCGAGGCAACTCCGCGTACTGCTGGCAAGCCACGATGCCGTGATCTGGCTGCAATCCGATCTTTCTGAACTGGCACCCCCCTGCGTGCCGGATTGTCGCGTGCTTGGCTGGCGCTGGGACGTGAAGGGTCGGCACCGAAGCGGCGAAATCAATGCGGGCAATCTCTGGTACCCGGATCGCTGGCTGTTCAGGCGCGAGTGGCTGGTGACGAGCGCCTTGACATCCAGTGGCGGCGTACAACGCTAAAAAACCAGCCGATTTGCAGCGCCAGCCACAAGAACGGATCGAGCAGCGCGTCCCACACATTTCCGCTTGGGGCACGGGTCAGCACAAAAAGTGCCATCACAGCCAGCAACAGAGCCGACACCCGAGACCCGATGAACAGCCAGAGCAGTGCCGCAGCCAGCAGCGTGAGCGCAACAACTCCTGAGCCAAAGCCCCAGGCATAAACCGAAACGGGAAACCAGGCCAGTGTGTCGAGCAACAAAACCCAACCCAGTACCGCGCCCAGCACAAGCAAAATTTTCTGCGCCCGCGAGTCCGCCACAGCACTCGCCTCACGCCCGGAACGCGGCAGCAACCAGCCGACGCAAAGCACCACGCTCATCAGGCTCGGACTTTGAAGCGCCAAGCCGAGCCAGAATGCGGGAGAGGCAGCGTTGGGCAGCAGGGTCCACAGCATGACCACGAAGGCAAATACCCATTGATAGCGGGGCAGCAGCCAGTTACAGATCAGCCAAACGCCGCTACCCAGCACGACGGCCCAACCCAGATGCAGTGACAGCCAGCTCACCGTGCTGCCCGGAAGCAGTGGCGTGCTGGAAAACACAAGTCTGGAAAAAAGACTGATATCCATCACTCAAAACGCTCAGCGAATCGGCGCGGCAAAGGAAAACCGCTGCCAGGCAATCGCCTGGCGCTGATCGGTGTAACTGGTCCACAGACTGTCACCGGTCCAGGCCAGTGCCGGATACGAATATTCATCATCACCGGCACCACGCGCCAGCGTCTGTGCCAGTGCCCAGTTTTGCCCATCCGCTGAAGTGCTCAAGTCCAGCACACTACGGCCTTTAAGCAAAGAGTTGTGAGCCAAAAACATGCGTCCTGGCGCCAGTGCCAGTCCGGCCACCGATGAGTTGGGATTGTGCAGAGCCAAATCAGGCAGATCGGTCCAGTTCTGGCCCCCATCCAAAGTCTGCGCCACCGCAACCTTACCCTCCACACTCTGATCTCGCATCAGCGCCAGCCAGCGCGATTCCTCTGTCATCAGCAGTGTCGGCTGCAGCAAATGGTTCCGCCTCGAAATACGCGCCATGTCAAGGAAAGCACCGCTCGCATCAAAGCGCAAGGCGACCGGGTATTTGATGCCCATTTCAAAGTGCACTGGCAGCACCATGCCACCATCCTTCAAGGACAGGGGTGCAGTGCGGACCAGAAAACTCTTGTTCCATAGCCATGACAGTGGCAGAACCCGCTGCACCTCGAACGACAGTGAAGCAAAATCCTGTCCGCTCGTGCTCTGGCGCAAATGTACGATGCGTGCAGCCGCCCAGCCACCCAGTCCGGTCGTCACAACAAACAGATGAACCCGGCCCTGCCCATCGAGCCAGGCCACCGGGTTGCCAAGTCGGCGCACGCCAAAGCCCAGCTTTTCGGCCAAGGTATGCCGATTGACGACAAAACGCGCGGCACTCCACTGCTGTGTCGCCCGGTCAAACTGGGAAGCCGCAATCTGTACATCAGCGCCGCTCTCGCGCAGGCCGGCAAACCAGAAAGCCAGCAAGGCCGAAGGATGCGAGGCTGGCATCGCCAACAGGGCACTGGCATGGGCAACCGGCGTGTCTGGGGGCATAGGAATGCGTCCTGCAGCCTTCAGCGTTAACGACGGATCCAGCGCCAATGCAGCGCTTGCAGGCCAGACGGCACGCGCCTGGTCAACCAGCGGTGCACGCGGCAACCGATCAAGCAAAAACAAAAGGCTGAGAATCAGCGCGGCCCACACCATCCGAAATCGTGCCGGGCCAGCGGACAAGTCAAAGAAATTGGGAGACACGGGACCCAATCATAGCGATCAAGTCGCGCAGGCGTCGCACCGGCAAGTCGCGTGCAGGATAATTCACAACAATCCATGCAGCGCACCATCTTCGACACCCCCATCATCAACACGCTGCTGCGGCTTGTCTCGGTTGGCTTTTTGAAACTCAGCGGATGGAAGATTGAAGGCCACCTGCCCCCCGGCGGCAACAAGAGCGTCCTGATCGCCGCCCCACACACCAGTAACTGGGACCTTCCCTACACACTGATGGTGGCTTTCAGCCTGAAACTGAACATCTACTGGATGGGTAAGGAACAAATATTCAAACCACCCTTTCGAGGTCTGATGCGATGGCTTGGCGGCATACCGGTGAAGCGCGAAAGCGCCAACAATCTGGTAGCGGCATCGATCGCTGCCATCAAGGCCGCCGTCGGACCGCTGCAACTGGTCGTGCCACCCGAGGGCACGCGCAGCAACACGCGCTACTGGAAGACAGGTTTCTACCATATCGCCGTCGGTGCCCAGGTGCCGATTGTGCTGGCCTACATGGATTACAAAAAGAAGATCAGCGGCCTGGGACCGGTGTTCCTGCCCACTGGCAATATCGACGCCGACATGCTTGCCATCAAGGCCTTCTACGCCAATTTCACCGGCAAGAATGCGAACCAGTTTCACGCGGGCTGACCGGCCTCAATGAAACTCCCGGCTCTGGGTGCTCAGACCACCCAGCAGCGGTGTCAGATCCTGCAGGCGCCGGGCAATCAGATGGCAGACGGCGCCACCACTTTCGACATCGCGCTGCCAGACACCGTGCACCGCCAGCAGACGTGACCTGAGCAGTTCACTGCGCTGCTTTTCCTTCAGCGCCTGCCAGACAATCACATTGACGCTACCGGTCTCGTCCTCCAGCGTGACAAAAGTCACGCCCTTGGCGGTCTGCGGTTGTTGGCGCATCACCACCAGACCGCAGGCGACCACACGCCGCCCATCAGGAAACTGATTCAATTGTGATGCTGTCAAGAACTTCTGCTTGGACAAGCGGTGGCGCAGCAGCGCCAGCGGGTGGCTGCGCAAAGTCAGCCCCAACGCAGCATAGTCAAAGAACACCTCTTCACACTCGCTGGCAGCGGGCAGCAGCAAAGCATCTTCTGCCACTGGCGCAGAGCGCAGCAGGCCAGGCGCCGGCTTGAGCGCCGCAGCCTGCCATACCTGCTGGCGTCGGTGGCCAGACAGGCTCAGCAGCGCGTCACCACTGGCCAGTGCCTTGAGATCACCCTGATCGAGTTCAGCGCGCAAGGCCAGGTCTTCGGTGCTGCTGAAAGAGCACTTGCTACGCGCTGCCAAGATACGCTGCGCCGCAGCTTCGGCCAAACCGCTGACCATGCGCAAGCCCAGGCGAACGACGTGTTGGGAATGGCTGTCATCCCCGGCCTGCGAGTTGTCATTGCGGACTTGAGAATTGTCATCCCGGATTTCAGAGTTGTCATCCCGGACCTGATCCGGGATCCAGTTCCGCTCACCTACTGGATTGCGGGTGCTGAAACCCCGGACTTGATCCGGGGCCGCAATGACAACTTCGGGGTACCTGCGAAAAGAATTGGAGTCTGACCCCAATTCCACGTCATTGCGAGCGTAGCGCGGCAATCCACTGTCTGCATCAGGCCCTGCTTCTGTGTCTTCCAACGTGCAGTCCCAGTCGCTGTAGGTCACATCAACAGCGCGCACCTGCACACCATGTCGGATCGCATCCTGCACCAGCTGCGAGGGGCTGTAAAAGCCCATGGGCTGGCTGTTCAGCATGGCCACCAGATAGCAGGCAGGATGGTGGTGTTTGAGCCAGCAGCTCACGTAGACCAATAAAGCAAAACTGGCGGCATGACTTTCCGGAAAACCGTATTCACCAAAGCCTTCGATCTGCTTGAACAGGGTGTCGGCAAACTCCTGCGTGTAGCCGCGCTCCAGCATGCCGCTGACCATGCGCTCATAGAACTTGTGCACCCCGCCCTTGCGTTTCCAGGCGGCCATGGAGCGGCGCAGGCTGTCAGACTCACCGGCACTGAAACCCGCGGCCAGCATGGCAATGCGCATCACCTGCTCCTGAAAAATCGGCACACCCAGCGTGCGTTTCAGCGCTTCCTCCAGTGCCTTGCTGGGGTAGACAACCTGCTCAGGATGCTCACGCGCCTTCAGATACGGGTGCACCATGCCGCCCTGAATCGGGCCCGGGCGTACGATGGCCACTTCGATCACCAGGTCATAGAAGCACTTGGGCCGCAGACGCGGCAGCATGCTCATCTGGGCCCGGCTCTCGATCTGGAACACGCCCACCGTATCGGCTCTGCAAATCATCGCGTAAGTGGCCGGATCTTCAGCCGGAATGTCCTGCATCCGCAAGGTGCTGCCACTGCGCTCGCTGATCAGGTCCAGACAACGCCGGATCGCGCTGAGCATGCCCAGCGCCAGCACGTCGACCTTGAGCCAGCCCATGGCATCCAGGTCATCCTTCTCCCACTGGATGATGGAACGCTCCGGCATGGCGGCGTTCTCCACCGGCACCAGACGTGTCAGCTTGTCCTGCGTCAGCACAAAGCCGCCCACATGCTGACTCAAGTGGCGCGGAAAGCGCTGCAACTGCGTGCTCAAGCTGAGCCAGAGCTGTAACTGGAGCGGCTCCGGCGGCGTGAACGCAGGCCCCAGATGTTGCAGCGCCGACTGCAAACGCCCGACCAGCACTTCGCGGCTGTACATGCCCGGATGCTCCTTGGCCAGCGCCGTGATCAGCGCCTCGTCAATGCCCAGCGCACGGCCAACATCCCGCAGCGCACTGCGCGGACGGTAGCTGACCACCACCGCCGTCAAAGCGGCGCGCTCCCGTCCGTACTTGGCGTAGATGTACTGAATCACTTCTTCGCGCCGCTCATGTTCAAAGTCCACATCAATGTCGGGCGGCTCGCCCCGCTCGCGGCTGATGAAACGCTCAAACAGCATGCTCATTCGAGTCGGGTCAACCTCCGTCACGCCCAGGCAGTAGCAGACCGCCGAGTTGGCAGCCGAACCACGCCCCTGGCACAGAATGTCACGGCGGCGGGCAAAGGAGACGATGTCGTGCACCGTCAGAAAATACATCTCGTACTTGAGCTCGGCGATCAGCGCCAGTTCATGTTCAATCTGCTGCCGCACACTTTCGGGTACGCCTGTGGGATAGCGTCGTGCCGCACCCTCCAGAGTGAGCTGACGCAGGGTCTGGGCTGGTGTCTGACCGGGCAGCACGGTCTCCAGCGGGTACTGGTAGCGCAACTCGTCCAGGCTGAAGCTGCAACGCTGCGCAATGAGCAAGGTGTTGGCCAGCAACTCGGGCGGATAGATCGTTGAGAGCCGTTGGCGCGAGCGCAAATGGGCTTCGGCATTGGGCTGCAGTGCAAAGCCGCACTCAGTCACTGGCCGCCCCAGACGCACGGCCGTCATCACATCCTGCAAGGGCTTGCGCGAGCGCAAATGCATGTGCACATTGCCACTGGCCACCAGAGGCACACCGGTGATGCGTGAAAGTTGCTGCAGGCTGTGCAAGCAGAGCGCATCGTCGAGCCCCAGCAACAACTCCACGCACAGCCACAGGTTCGATGCAAAAAGTCGCTTGGCCTGGATCGCTGTGGCACAGGCCGCCTCGAAAGAAAGGCTGGGTGAAAAAGCCAGCAACACTTCACACCCTGCCAGCATGGCCCAGTGCGGATCCGGCCATGCCATGCGGTACCGGCCTTTGGGCGCAGAGCGGCGCGCCAGCGTGATGAGCTCGCACAAATTACCCCAGCCCTGCAAATGCTGCGGCAACACGACGACACCGAAACCCGGCAGCGCAAATTCAGCGCCGGGCAGCAACTTCAAGCCCAGTTTTTTCGCCTCGGTGTGAGCCCGCACCAGACCTGCCACCGAACACTCGTCG